>Ga0306925_10006000_pt1 | contig 11233 bp, 10 predicted proteins | sample flu12Cox44000176_FD_203755 | JGI IMG/M metagenome (GOLD analysis project Ga0306925, IMG submission 203755) | Lab enrichment of tropical soil microbial communities from Luquillo Experimental Forest, Puerto Rico - flux8day.12C.oxic.44.000.176 (v2)... | ecosystem: Environmental > Terrestrial >...
AGCAAGACCGACGAGGCTGTGAAACGCCGCGACCAGCTGCGGCAACGCCGTCATCTGAATGCGCAGCGCGATATAAGTGCCGATCGCGCCGCCGATCAGAATGCCGACAATGATCAGCCAGAAGCTCACCACATGCGGGGTCACCAGGGTTGTGACCACCGCGATTACCATGCCGGCAATGCCGTAGATGTTGCCGGCCCGCGCCGTTTCCGGCGACGAGAGGCCGCGCAAGGCCATAATGAAGCAGATCGAAGCGATCAGATAACAAAGGGCCGACAGGCTGTCGCTCACCACCGCCCCGTCATCGCTTTTTCTGGAACATTTGGAGCATGCGTTGGGTCACGATGAAGCCGCCAAAAATATTGACCGCGGCGAGCGTCACCGCGACAAACCCCATAATTTTCGCAAAGCTGACGCCGAGCGGGCCGGCGGCGATCAGCGCGCCGACGATGATCACGCTCGAGATGGCGTTCGTGACACTCATCAGCGGCGAATGCAGAGCCGGGGTCACCCGCCAAACCACGTGGTACCCGACAAAGACCGCCAGCACGAAGATCGTCAGCTCGAACACAAAGGGCGTGCCGACGGTTGCCGTCGACGGCCCCTGCACCACCAGCTGCTGGGCCAGTGCATCGAGATTGCGCGCCAGCAGGCTGGCCTCCCCAGCAGCCTGGCTGGCCCGCTCGGCCAGGGCGAGGGGGTCCGCCATCCGCTCGCCCCGTCAGCTCGCTGCTTGGGCTTCGGTCGCGGGCGGCGCCGCGAGCACCGGATTCACGACCGCTCCATTCTCGGTCAACAAAGTCGCCTTGATGATCTCGTCGGCCGTGTCGATCTTGAGCTTGCCATCCTTGTCGACGAGCAATGTCAGGAAATTATAGAGATTGCGCGCGTAAAGCTGGCTCGCGTCGGCGGCGATGCGGGAGGGCATATTGGCATACCCGATGATCTTGACCCCCTGCGGGGTGGTGACGATTTCGCCGAGCCGGCCGCCCTCGACATTGCCGCCGGACTCGATGGCAAGGTCGACAACCACCGATCCCGGAGCCAGTTCGCCGAGCATCGCTTCGGTCAGCAATGTCGGCGCCTTGCGACCGGGAATGAGGGCGGTGCAGACCACGACGTCGGTGCGCCTGAGGACCTCGCTGATCTTGTCGCGCTGGCGTCGCTGAAAATCCTCACCCATCTCGCGGGCATAGCCTTCGGCGGTTTCCGCCGTACGAGCGGCCGCCTCGTCGACGGTGATGAAGCTGGCTCCGAGGCTTTCGACCTGCTCCTTCGCCGCTGCACGAACGTCGGTCGCCGAGACAATGGCACCCAGACGCCGCGCCGTAGCGATCGCCTGCAGCCCGGCGACCCCCGCGCCCATCACCAGCACCCGCGCCGCCTTGATCGTGCCCGCGGCGGTCATCATCATCGGAAAGGCCCGGCCAAACTCGTCGGCAGCTTCGAGCGCCGCTTTGTAACCGGCGAGATTGGCCTGGGAAGAGAGAGCGTCCATTGCTTGCGCGCGGGTAATTCGCGGCAGGAGTTCGATGGCGAACGCGATTATCCCGGCACCGGCGTAAGCGTTGATATCCGCGGGGTGCCGCAGCGGCTGCAACAGACCGATCAACACTGTGCCGCGCTTCAAATAGGTCAGCTCGTCGCGCTCCGCCTCTTGGTCGATCAGCGGCCGTTGGACCTTCAGAACAATGTCGGCATCGCCGAGCGCGGTGGCCGCATCCGCAGCGATCGACGCCCCCGCGGCCGCAAAAGCGGCATCGGTAAATTGGGCGCCCTCGCCGGCCCCGCTTTCAGCGACAACCTCGAGGCCCAAGCCCACCATGCGCTTAATGGTATCCGGCGAGGCCGCCACCCGGCGTTCGAATGCCCGCCTTTCCTTGACGATGGCAACCTTCATCGAGCGGTCGTTCCCGAATCACCGAGCCGCAAACGGCGCGCACAATGCCCCGGCTCCCCGGATTTGTGAAGAGTGATCCCGGAGGTTCTCCAGGCTCAAAGCTTCCCGATCGATCGCAGTGGAGCGCAAGCAGGCACAAGCAACCGAGTCGATCTCGATTTGGCCGCGTTAACTTCCCATGATAGACTTGGTGCGGGCCATCTCATTGTCCGAAATATGAATGATTGGCGCGTTGCTCGGGGAGCTATCCATCAACCGCTGCCTACTACCGAGCGCAAAACATTGTTCGGAATAAATATTCCGGAGGTCCGTTGTCGTCTCGTCACGAATTGGCAGGATCGCCGCGACGTTTGCTCTCGGGCAGAGATCCGGTGAGCGCCCGGTTCGCCGATCAGCTGATCACGGTCTTGCCGCGATTGCGCCGCTTTGCTCGCGGACTGTCGGGGTCCATCTCCGATGCCGACGATCTCGTTCAGGCGGCCTGCGAGCGAGCGCTCGCGCGGCAGCACCAGTTTGAGGAGGGCACACGGTTCGACAGCTGGATGTTTCGCATTGTGCAGACGATCTGGATCGATCAGATCCGCTCGCGGGACGTGCGCAAGGAAGATGGCGATATCGCTCAGGATCGGCTGGGCTCGGACGAGCCGGTGCGCCGGGCTGAAGCCCGTCTTGCTCTCGATGAGGTTCGGCGGGCGCTCGATTGTCTGCCGCCGGATCAGCGAACCGCCTTGTTGCTCGTTACCGTCGAGGGGCTGAGCTACAAGGAGGCTGCGGAAACGGTGCAGGTTCCGGTCGGCACGATTATGAGCCGTCTTTCACGGGCCCGCATCGCGTTGCAGCTGCATCTCGAAGCCGGCCGTGGGCGGCCCAGGAGTAGCAATGATGCAGCAGCGCAGTGACGAGCGTCTCGTCGCCTATCTGGATGGCGAGCTCGAGGCGGCGCAGCAGCGCGAGGTCGAAGCTTGGCTCGACGCCGATCCGTCCGCACGCCAGCGGATGGCAGCGCTCGCTGAATCGGCACACCTGTTGCGCCTAGCGTTGAACGAAGCCATCTACGAGCCGGTCCCCGACCGGTTGATCGCCGCAGCGCGGGGTGAGACGAGCCGGCCGCAAACAGGCGCCGAGATCGTGCCGTTCCATCGACGCCTGGGCGCGCAGATTGTGGGGCCGCGACGCTGGTGGATCGGACTGCCGGTCGCCGCCTCCCTCTTCGGCATCCTCGCCGGCGGCGGCATTGGCTATCTTGGAGGCAAGCTCGCGCTTGACAGCGTTGCCGGCAAGCACGCCGCACCGGAGGCGATGGCGGCCAACAATCTCTGGCTCGACAACGCGGCCGGTTATTTCAAACTCGTCGTCAACGCCGGCGATACCCCCCCGGTCGACATCCCGGCAACCGGTGACCCCCGCGAGGCGCTGCAAAAGATCAGCCAAAACCTGCCAGCGAAGATCCAGCTGCCTAAGCTTGAGCCTTGGGGTCTCAGCTTCCGCGGCGCTCGGCTCGTCGTCGAGGAAGGACGGCCGGCGGCGGCGCTCGTCTATACGACGGATAAGAAGGAGATCGGGCCTTTGGCTCTGATCATCGGGTCGACGAAACAACCCGATATCCCGCCGACCTTCGACCGCCGTCAGGACGTCAATCTGCTGTATTGGCGGCATCAAGGGCGCGCCTACGCGCTGGTCGGTCAGGCCGACATCGGATATCTCTGGGGGATCGCCAACGATGTCGCTTGGCAAATGGATGCAGTCTGAGTAGTTGCAGGCTGGCCCAGCTGGACCAGGCTCTTAGGGTGAGAGTTTTTCACGCTGCGGCTCGACAATAGCTGGACGATAGCCACCCTGTAATCGAGGTGCACAAGCCCGATAGGGGATTGCTCGATGCGGCTGTTGCTCGTCGAGGACAATGAGCGCTTCGCCGGTCTACTCAAGCGGGGTCTCGCCGCGGCGGGGTTTGTTGTCGACGTTATGCTGACGGCGCGCGACGCTGCTGCGGCGTTGCGCGAGAACCGATTTGAGATTGTCGTCCTCGATCTTGGGTTGCCGGACGCCGACGGCCTTGATGTTCTCGGCGAGATGCGCCATCGCGAAGATGCGACACCGGTGCTGATCCTGACTGCGCGCGGCAGCCTCGATGCCCGTGTACTCGGTCTGCAAAGCGGTGCTGACGATTATCTCGTCAAGCCCTTTGCGCTCGAGGAACTCGTCGCCCGCCTACAAGCACTTCTGCGGCGACCGGGCAATTTTCTCGGTGTTACACTGAAGCTCGGCAACATCGCTCTCGATACCGTCGCACGCCAGGTGCTTGTTGGCGACCAGCCGATCGTCTTCTCGGCCCGCGAGATCTCGGTGCTCGAGCAATTGCTGCGCCGAAGCGGGCGGGTCGTCGCCAAGAACCTCCTCGCTGACAATATCTACGGGCTATCGCAGGAAGTTGGGTCGAACGCGGTGGAGGTCTATGTGCATCGACTGCGCAAGCACCTCGCAGAAGTCGGCGCCCGTGTGCAAATACACACCTTGCGCGGCGTCGGGTACCTGATCGCCGAGGAGAAATGAAGTGTTGAAGTTCCGCTCGGTTGTCTCGCGGATCATCGCGCTTCACCTGCTGGCGATCGTCGTCACCTCAATCTGCATGCCGCTGGCACTGTATATGATGCTGAACTACGCGGCGCAGGAACTGCACCACCGCGCCTTGCGCGAACGGGCGGCCGAGATCCTGCGATATCTGGACAGAGGACCGGATGGAGCGCCCCGGTTGTCGCTGCCCGCAGCCTTGGCCCAATTCTATTCCGAGGCCTATGGGCGCGCGGCTTATGCCGTGCTCGATGCGAGTGGCAATGCGCTGTTCTCGTCCTTGGCAGGAGGCGGTGCGATTATCCGCGTACGGCCCCAGGCGACACCGTTCGAATATTTCGCGCTGCACCGCGGAGATACTGGTCTTGTCGGCGTCACCGTCGCAGCGGATATCGGTGGACCACCCCTGCTACTTCAGGTCTCGGAAGACCTCGAGCATCGCGACGTTCTGATCGATGATATTGTCGCCGAGTTCTTCACCCGAGTTGGTTGGATCACCGCGCCCATCTTGCTGCTGCTGCTGGTCATCGACGTCTTGATCTTCCGGCGCGCGCTGAGGCCGATTGTCGCCGCCTCGGCGCTCGCCGAAAGAATTGGCCCCGCCCGCACCGAGCTGAGACTGCCGGAAGAAGGGATGCCGCAAGAGGTGGTGCCGCTGGTTAACGCGGTAAACCAAGCGCTCGATCGGCTCGAAGAGGGTTTTCGCGGACAGCGCGAATTTACCGCCGACGCCGCGCACGAGCTGCGCACTCCGCTGGCGATCCTGCGCACTCAGATAGACACGATTGCCGATCGCGAGCTGGCAAGCTCTCTGCGCGACGATATCGAGAGCATGAGTCGGCTGGTGAACCAGCTTCTAGACATCGCCGAGCTGGAGACCTTTGTGATCGGCGAGGACGAGATCGCCGACCTTGCTGCGATCGCGACCGAAATCGCCACGTATATTGCCCCGCTGGCGTTGGCGCAGCGCAAGACCGTAGCAGTCACCGGCGCTGACCATCCGGTCCTGGTTTGCGGCAATGCCGACACCCTTGGCCGGGCAGTCCGCAACCTCGTCGAAAACGCGCTTTCCCATACCGCACCCGGCACCACTGTCGAGATCTCGGTCGTTGCCGAGGGCGAGCTGAGTGTCATGGATCGCGGACCCGGCGTTCCGAGCGCCGAGCGCGAGCAAATCTTCCGGCGGTTTTGGCGCCGCGACCGTCGCCGGGCGGGTAACGCCGGGCTTGGCTTGGCGATCGTCAAGCGTATCGTTGAAATGCACGGGGCCGCTATCGGCGTAGCGGACCGACCAGGCGGCGGAGCCATATTTTCGATCCGTTTCCCGGCGGTGATCGAGGCAGACCCCGCTCCTGCACACCAGTTCGAAACGGCGCTCTGACCGCGCCGTTTCGAGGATTTCCGCCGCGCGCAACGGACGATCTCCTGGACGGCTTCGACCGCATCGAGCATGATCTTCAAGCCGCAAGGCTTCCCGCGCCGCACCGACATCGAAGAACCGCAAGAAGGGCTGGATAATGGTTGCTATCGAATCGACCCCGGAAATGGCGACTGCAGTCTACGCAACCATGGCGCGTAACCTTGCGGTGGTTCGCCGCCGACTGCAGCGGCCTCTGACCTTGGCCGATAAAGTCTTGCTCGGGCATCTTGACGACCCCGAGAATCAGGAGCTCGAGCCGGGCAAGAGCTACCTGTTGACGCGCCCCGACCGAGTGGTCTTTCAGGACGTCTTGGGTCAAACCGGCTTGCTTCAATTCATGCAGACGCGGCGCGACAAGGTCGCGGTGCCGACGACGGTGCATTGCGACCACCTGATCCAGGCGCGACACGACGGCGCGCAGGACCTCCGCGAATCGCTCGCCGAGAACCAGGAGGTCTACGACTTCCTGCGTTCAGCCGCGGCCAAATATGGCGCCGGCTTTTGGGGACCGGGCGCCGGAATCATCCACCAAGTCGTGCTCGAGCAGTACGCCTTTCCGGGAGAATTGATCATCGGCACCGACTCGCACACCCCTAACGCCGGCGGGCTTGGCGCTTGTGCAGTCGGTGTCGGCGGGGCGGACGCCGTCGAGACGATCGCCGGGCTGCCGTGGGAGGTGCTCTACCCGCGTCACATTGCGGTCTTTCTGACCGGCCAGATGAGCGGTTGGACCGCGCCCAAGGACGTGATCTTGTTCGTCGCCGGAGCGCTGACCGTGTCGGGCGGCACCAACGCGATTGTCGAGTATATCGGCCCTGGCGCCCGCACGATCAGCGCCACCGGCAAAGCGACGATCACCAACATGGGCGCCGAATTGGGAGCCACGACCTCGATCTTCCCGGCCGACGAGCGCATGGCGAAGTATCTGCGCGCCACCGGGCGCGGCAATCTGGTGCCGCCGATGGAAGCCAATCTCGAATTACTGCGCCCCGACCCGGAGGTCGAGGCCGACCCGGCGAAATTCTACGACCGCGTCGTCGAGCTCGATTTGTCGAAGCTCGAGCCCTATATCGTCGGGCCGCATTCGCCCGACCGCGCACGGCCGGTCTCGAAGCTCGCCGGCGAGGTCAAGGACAGCAAGAACGGCTTTGTCGACGACATCTCGACGGCGCTGATCGGGAGCTGCACCAACTCCTCCTACGAGGATATGAGCCGTGCGTCCGAGGTGGCCGAGCAAGCCAAGGCGCACGGGCTCAAGACAGCGGTGCCGTTTCTGGTCACACCGGGCTCCGAGCTGGTGCGCGCAACGATCGAACGCGACGGGCAGATGCAGTCGTTGCAGGCCGTCAACGCCACCGTGCTGGCCAATGCCTGTGGCCCGTGTATCGGGCAATGGCGCCGCTCGGCAGAAGCCTCGGAGAAGCCCAACACGATCGTCACTTCCTATAACCGCAACTTTCCGGCGCGCAACGACGGCAAGGCGACAACGATGAACTTTATCGGCAGCCCGGAGATCGTCACCGCGATGGCGTTTGGCGGGCGGCTGTCTTTCAATCCGTTGACCGACAGTTTGACCGGCAGAGACGGCAAGCCGTTCCGCTTTGACCCGCCAAAGCCAGCGCCCGAGGTGCCGCCGCGCGACTTCGACCACGGCCATGCCACCTACATAGCCCCGCCCGAGGACGGCAGCGGCATCGAAATCAAGGTCGACCCGAACAGTGAGCGGCTTCAGGTCATGCAGCCCTGGCCGGCCTGGGACGGCAAGGATTTCCTGGACATGCCGGTACTGATCAAGACCAAGGGCAAGACTACAACCGACCACATCTCGCCCGCCGGATATTGGCTGCGTTTCCGCGGCCATCTCGACAAATTCAGCGACAACATGTTCATGGGCGCGATCAACGCCTTCAGCGACGAGGCCGGCAAGGGCATCGATGTGCTGAGCGGCGAGAAGAACCAGCCGATCGCCAAGATCGCCCGCCATTACAAGGCCCAGGGAGTCAAATGGGTGGCCGTCGGCGACAGCAATTACGGCGAAGGCAGCAGCCGCGAGCATGCGGCACTGTCCCCGCGCCTGCTCGGAGGTGCGGCGGTGATCGCCCGCAGCTTTGCGCGGATACACGAATCCAATCTGAAAAAGCAGGGCTTGTTGGCGCTGACCTTCCAGGACCCAGCGGATTACGACCGCATCCGTGCCGACGATCGGCTGAGCTTCCTCGGACTGGCCGGTATGGCACCAGGCAAGCCCGTCGAATGCCGTGTCAGACACGCGGACGGAACGAGCGAGACGCTGCGCCTTGACCATACTTTCAGCGCCTCCCAGCTGGAGTGGTTCCGCAAGGGCTCGGCGCTGAACCTGTTCCACCACTGACGGAGCGGGACTCCACTCTCCGCTTCGACGCAGCACGCGTCGAGATCCCTGGTCTTGCGGGTCTGTGAGGGGACGGGTTGGTCGCGGTCGCGTCACCGCATCATGAATATGTCTAATTTCAGCTCTAATAAGCGGATGATCGATCGTCATTCAACGAGTTGCACGACCCGATGATTCCCCGACCCGGTCTGATTGCTTGGCCCCGCGCGGTGCGGGCTGACCTGCGGACGCGACAGCGCCGGTGCGTTTCGCTCGACCTCACCGAGGACCAGAGCCAGCAGCAGCAGTGCGGTTTTACCTTGCTCGAGCTCCTCGTTGTGCTCGCCATCCTCGGGCTGCTTATCGGACTTGTCGCGCCCGCCGCACTCCGGCAGCTGGAATCCTCCAAAGAAAAAATTGCGCACCAGTCGATCGAGCGCATAGCCAGTGTGCTCGATATCTACAAGCTCGATGTCGGAATCTATCCGACGACCGAACAAGGTCTGGCTGCGTTGATCGCACGCCCCTCCGGGGTCACGCACTGGAACGGGCCGTATCTGAAGGGAGAAAACGTCCCGGAAGATCCGTGGGGTCGACCCTTCATTTATCACAACCCGAGCCAACGCGCTGGGCACGATTACGATCTCTACTCGCTGGGTCGAACCGGGCAGCCGGGCGGCACCGGCGACGCGGCGACGATCTTCAACGAGTAGCCGCCGGATCCGGGCGTAACCGATAGGGCTGGCCCGCAACCTTTTCACAGACCCGAGCGGCGAACAAAACAGAAATTTGCAGCGTTATTCGTCACCGGCTTGCATCGCACGCGGATATCGTGATCCGCGCCCTTGCCGCTCTGCAGCATTCCTGCAGGAAACCCCAAGGCCGCGACCTTGCGCCCCTGCACCGATGTCACAGTGGTCGACGTCATCGATCTGAACCGTCCCGGCATTGCAAAAATCGCCGACATGCAACCGGATGTCGTGCTCGTCGATTTGGGCCAGACGGATCCCGAGGCGGCCGTCAGGATGGTCAAGTCCGCCAGCGGCCTGACCAGGCTCGTCGCCTTTGCATTCGATGAGACCGACGACGATGTCTTTGCTTGCGCCGCCGCGGGCTTCTGCGGCTACGTCGCTCGAAACAGCGGCGCCGAAGAGCTGTACCGCACCTTAGTGGACGTGATGGAAGGCCGCATGCACTGCGCGCCGCATATTGCCGCGACGATGTTCGCCCGACTTGCCCGATCGCAGCGGAAATTCGACCCGCAAGGGCCACTGCCTGCGCTGTCGTCGCGCGGGAGCGAAATCCTGCCGCTGGTCGAGCAGGGTCGCTCCAACAAGGAAATCGCGCGCCAACTCGCGATCAGCACTGCCACGTCAAAAACCACATGCACAACATCCTGCTGAAGCTACAGGTCAGCCGCCGCGGCCAAGCCGCGGCTCGGGTGCGTGGATCGCACGCTGCCTGAGTGCATCACGCCGAGCAATGGCTACCGGTTGGGTCTAGATCCTTTGGCTCGGCCCAGTCGAGCCTCCTAGATCTTACAATCTAGCCCAAATGGTCTACTGCCGGTGTCGGCGGCCCGGGCCATCATCTCGACCCGTTGATCCTTAGCGCGGCAACACGCTGACGGCAATACTGCACTGGTGAACCAGTTGCAAGAGATGTGCCCATGACGATCCTTCGGCTTCGCACATGGGAGGGGCTTTCGCTGGAACTGCGTATACCCTAGTTGCGTATGGGCTGGCGGCATGCGCATTGCTGCTCTTTTTGCTCCTTTCCCGAGCCCATGCAAAGCCGGCAACCGACCGGTTCCCAAAACTTGGATATCTGGTCTGAACCCGCCGTTATGGCGCTGCCCGGCGCAAGTCTGCTCCTCGCACGCGTCGCCCTCAAGCGCAGATGCCGCAATCACCGGCGCTCGCTATCCGGGTCGTCAGGGGCGGCTCAGCCTAGGCCGTTAGCTGCGTCCGATCTGAACCGTCGTAGATCTTACGGTCTAATCCAGGTGGCTCACTCACCATGTAGACGGCCCAGGCTGTCACCTACCCCATTTTAATCCATCGTACCGCATCACTACTGCAGCCGATAACTGGACCTGACATACTCTCGTTGAAAGGACGGCCGATGGATACGTGATACAGAGGCCAACTTCGCCGATCGCACGCGTTGAATCCCGGCCGAGGGCTTTTCAATGATCAGAGCGCTGTCAGACCGGCTCGGACTCACCTAATCAGGACCGCGGAGGCACATTAAATGGGCATCATTCTGAGCATTTTCGTAATTATGCTAGCGCTGTGTTTCGCGGCCGAGGCCAAGGACCTGCCGCTGTGCAAGAGGACATACCAGATCTTGCCGCCGGGGGTTCGGCTCCAATAAAGATGCCAATGACCTGGAATATCCCCATCCGGGATCCGAACGACAAGAGCAAGACCAAAGTGGTGCAGATTCCAGTTACAAATATTCTTGCCTGGAATCCCCTGACGGAAACCGCAGTAATCGCATCGGTACGCAAGGCAGGTGCAATAAAGGATGCAATTGACACAGCAGTGACGGCTGGCACCTTGCCCGTTGGTGTGAAGACGACCGTATAACAGGTGATGGTACCAGTTGTGCGAAGAGACATGTTCGGACGACCTGTCAGAGACATGGCTGGCCGGCCGATTATCCACTTAGTGACGGGATATAGCTGGATTCAGATCACAGGGGTTACTAAGACAGTCACGGTAGCAAAAGGTGATCCCACCAAAGGGACGGGCGGCGGGGACTGGCAAGCCGGCCCTCCTCAGCCGACCCCAATTACGAAGCCGAGCATGAACGGGTCCGGGTCTAGCTCAGGATTTTCGACTGGGCGCGATCCGAGCGGCTTCCAATTTGTTGTTTAACACTGATTTCGGGAGCGCCGGCTACACTGCGAGCTATGACGAGACCACCGACACTCTCTCTTTAGACCAGGCCACTCCGGGCACGGATCTGATGTGGTTCGCCGACAGCGACG
>Ga0306925_10006001_pt1 | contig 11233 bp, 12 predicted proteins | sample flu12Cox44000176_FD_203755 | JGI IMG/M metagenome (GOLD analysis project Ga0306925, IMG submission 203755) | Lab enrichment of tropical soil microbial communities from Luquillo Experimental Forest, Puerto Rico - flux8day.12C.oxic.44.000.176 (v2)... | ecosystem: Environmental > Terrestrial >...
ACCGGGTCAAGGGCAAAGTCCCATTTTTCACCCGCGCCGCCATTGAAACCACCGGCCTCGCCGATCCCGCGCCCATCCTGCACACCCTGATGACCGAGCCGATCGTCGCGGCGCGCTACATGCTCGACGGGGTCGTGACGACGGTCGACGCGGTCAACGGCGCCGGCACGCTGGACCGCCAGCCGGAGGCGGTCAAGCAGGCGGCGGTGGCCGACCGCCTGCTGCTGACCAAGACCGATCTCGCCGAGCCCGCCACACGGCAGGCGTTCGAGGCCCGACTTGCCGTGCTCAATCCGAGTGCGCCCATTACTCCGGTGGCTCAGGGTGCCGTCGATCCGGCATTGCTGTTCAACCTCGGCTTCTTCGACCCGGCGACCAAGGGTGTCGATGTTCAGCGCTGGCTACGCGACGAGGCGTTTGCGGCCGGTCACGAGCACGAGCACGACGGCGATCATGTCGATCCCAACCGCCATGACGACCGCATCCGCGCCTTCTGCATTACCCGCGAGCGGCCGATCTCATGGGGGGTGCTGTCGGGTTGGCTCGACGGGTTGGCGACGATGCGCGGCGATGACCTCTTACGGTTCAAGGCGATCGTGGCGCTCAGCGACCGTCCCGACGAGCCCGTGGTGTTGCATGGGGTGCAGCACCTCTTTCACCCGCCGGTATTGCTACCGCAATGGCCGAGCGAGGACCGGCGCACGCGTATGGTGTTCATCACTCGGGACCTGCCGCGGGAAGCGATAGAAGCGACATTGACCGCATTCGAGAAGGCGGTCGAGGAACCCCCACCTAACCCTCCCCGCTTACGGGGAAGGAAGGTTGGGGGTGGCGGCTCAGGGGCGGGCCTCGCGCTCGATCGCTTCGGCCGCGGCGAGCCACTCGGTCTCGGCGCGCTCGATCTGCCGGACGAGCTCGGCGCGGCGTTTGAGCGCCGCGCCGGGCGCGAGACCGTTGCCTTTCCCTTTGGCCAACGCCCGGTCGAATGCGTCGCGCTCCTTGGTCAGCCGCGCTAGTTCGCGCTCGGCCAGCCGCACCTGCTGGCGTAGCGGGTCGAGCTCGCGCCGCCGCTCGGCGGCCAGGCGCCGCGCCTCACGGCGGGCGTTGGACCCGTTCGGGCGATCGTTCTCCGCTGCTTCGCTACGCTCGAGCACGAGCCGCCGGTAGTCTGCGAGGTCGCCCTCGAAAGGCCGCACGGTCCCGTCGGCGACCAGCCACAGCCGGTCGGCGATCAGCTCGATCAGGTGCTCGTCGTGGCTTACCAGCACGACGGCACCGGGGAACTCGTTGATTGCCTCGACCAGCACCTCGCGGCTCTCTATGTCGAGGTGGTTGGTCGGCTCGTCGAGGATCAGCAACGCCGGTGCGGCGCGGGTGACCAGCGCCAGGTTCAACCGCGCCCGCTCGCCGCCCGAGAGGTCCGCGACCGGCACAAAGGCCTTCTCCTGACCAAAGCCAAAGCTGCCGAGCCGGGTGCGCACCGCCTCCGGCAAGGTGTCGGGCATCAGCTCGGCGAGATGGTCGTAGGCTGAGGCCTCGGGCCGCATCTCCTCGATCTGGTGCTGGGCAAAGAAGCCGCAGGCGAGCTTGGGCGACCGGGTGACCTCGCCGCCAAACGGGGCGAGGCGCCCGGCCAGCAGACGGGCCAGAGTGGTCTTGCCGTTGCCGTTGGCGCCGATCAGCGCCACCCGCTCGTCGGGATCGAGCCGCAAATCGAGCTTTGACAGCACCGGCTTTCCCGGAACATATCCGGTGCTGACCCGATCGAGCGAAATCAGTGGCGGGCGCAGCTGGGGCGGGTCGGGAAAGCGGATCTTCGGCGGCGGCTCGGCGGCCGACAGGGTGATCGGCTCGAGCCGGGCCAATGCCTTGAGCCGGCTCTGCGCCTGGCGCGCCTTTGAGGCCTTGTAACGAAACCGGTCGACAAAGGCCTGCACGTGCTGCCGCTCGGCTGCCTGGCGGCGGGCCATGACTTCGAGACGGCGCGCCGCCTCGGTGCGGGCCCGCATATAGGCGTCGAACCCGCCCGAATAGAGGGTCAGCTTTCCGCGGTCGAGATGCAGCGTTAAGGTCGTCGCCGCGTTCAGGAAATGGCGGTCGTGGCTGACCAGGATCAGAGTGCGCCGGTAGTTGCGCAGAAAGCCTTCGAGCCACAGGGCGGCTTCGAGGTCGAGGTGGTTGGTCGGCTCGTCGAGCAGCAACAGATCGGGCTCAGTGAACAGGATCGCGGCGAGCCCGACGCGCATCCGCCACCCGCCCGAGAGGTCGGCGACCAGCGCGTGCTGAGCCCGCTCGTCGAGCCCGAGCCCGGCGAGAATGCGCGCCGCCCGGCTCGGTGCGGCATGAGCCTTGATGTCCACGAGCCGCGCTTCGATCTCGGCCAGGCGCAACGGATCCGCCCCGGCTTCCCGCTCGGCCAGCAGACTCGTCCGCTCACGGTCGGCGGCCAGCACCGTCTCGAGCGGCGTCCCTTCTCCGCTCGGCGCCTCCTGGGCGAGAAAGCCGATGCGGTAGCCGCGCGGCAGCTCGATCGTTCCATCATCGGGTTGCAGGGCGCCGCGGATCAGGTCGAGCAAGGTCGATTTGCCGGCGCCGTTGCGGCCGACCAGGCCGACCTTCGCTCCCTCGTAAATTTGGGCATGCGCATTGTCGAGCAGCCGGCGCCCGGTTTTCCCGCCGACGCGGTAGGTCACCTCGGAAAGGGTCAGCATGGCGGTCTTGTAGCACGGCTTTGCAGGGCCGGACGATGAGCGGCACCGGAACCGTGCGGATCGGCATCTCGGGTTGGACCTATGCGCCCTGGCGCGGCAACTTTTATCCGGCGGGCCTCCTGCACGCCGACGAGCTCTGCTATGCCAGCCGACAGGTCGATACGATCGAGATCAACGGCACGTTTTACGGATTGCAACGCCCCGACGCGTTTGCCCGCTGGTACGACGAGACCCCGAAGGGCTTTGTGTTCGGGGTCAAGGGACCGCGCTTCATCACCCACATCCGGCGGCTGCGCGAGGTCGAGACACCGCTCGCCAATTTCTTCGCCTCCGGCGTCTTGCGGCTCGAAGAGAAGCTCGGTCCGGTGCTGTGGCAATTCCCGGCGAGCTTTCGCTTTTCGGCCGAGCGCTTCGACCAATTTTTCGCGCTGCTGCCGCGCGACACCGAAGCCGCCGCCGCACTCGCCGCAGGTCACAGCGATTGGCTCGCTGGCCGCTCCTGGACCAAGACAGCGCAACGCCGCGAATTGCGCCACGCGATCGAGATCCGCCATCAGAGCTTTCTCGACCCGGCCTTTGTCGGGCTGCTGCGCCGGTATCGGGTGGCGCTCGTCTTTGCCGACTCGGTGGGGTGGCCCTATGCCGAGGACGTGACCGCCGATTTCGTCTATCTGCGCCTGCACGGCTCCGAGGAACTCTATGCCAGCGGCTATTCGGAAGAAGCGCTCGACCATTTTGCTGCGCGGATCAAGCTGTGGGCTGTGGGGCTTGAACCCAACGACGCCCGCCGGGCCGCTCCCGATATCGATCCGCCTGCCCAAGTCCCGCGCGATATCTATGCCTATTTCGACAACGACGCGAAGGTCCGCGCCCCGGTCGACGCACGGTCGCTGCGATCGAGAGTGGCGCGATTACCCGGTTAGACCGGGAAAATCCCGGATAAAATTCGAATCCGAGCGCAGAAGCATGCGAGTTCATCTCCCAAATACCAAGAGAATCAATTACTTATGAGCCGCGTCCGAGTTGGTCAAACCGGGAAATTATGCGCTGTGAAACCGGGAACCAAAACGCCTAACCGGGAAATAACCGGGTATTGTTAACGCTTTTCCATTTTCGGCGTGCGGGGACGGCCCAAATCAACCGTCATGATGCGCTTCGATTGTGACGCCAGGATGGCGGAGTTGCATTTTGCTGCCCGCTGGGCAAGCCTCACGGAGCGGTCCATAACCCGGCAGATCCTGCCATGACCATGCGCCCGCCCGCCGAGATCGGCATGCCGCTCGACGAGGTCGACACCCCGGCCCTGGTGATCGATCTCGACGCCTTCGAGCGCAATCTGCGCCGGCTGTCGGAGCGGATCGCGGGAAGCCCGGTCAAGGTGCGCCCGCACGCCAAGACCCACAAATGCCCGGTCATCGCGCTAAAGCAGGTCGAATTGGGCGCGATCGGCGTGTGCGTGCAAAAGGTCAGCGAGGCCGAGGCGATGGTCTATGGCGGGATCCGCGACGTGCTGGTCACCAACGAGGTCGTGGGCCGGCAGAAATTGCGCCGGCTCGCCTCATTGGCGCAAACCGCCCGGGTCGGGGTGTGCGCCGATGACGAGAGCCAGGTCCGGGCCCTCGAGGCGGCGGCTGGTGAGGCCGGGATCACGTTGCCGGTTTATGTCGAGGTCAACATGGGCGGCAACCGTTGCGGTGTCGAGCCGGGCGAGCCGGCGCTCCAGCTCGCCACCCAAATCGCCGATGCGCCGCATCTGATCTTTGCCGGGCTGCAGGCCTATCACGGCTCGGCCCAGCACCTGCGCGGCTGGGACGAGCGGCGCCAGGCGATCGCCCAGGCGGTCGATAGGGCCGGGCATACCCGCGACCTGCTGGCCCGCCACAGCATCGAATGCCCGACCATCACCGGAGCCGGCACCGGCAGCTTCGAGTTCGAGGCGGCGAGCGGCGTCTATACCGAGCTGCAATGCGGCTCATACATCTTTATGGATGCCGATTACGGCCGCAACCTCGACCGCGACGGCGCGCCGACCAAGGCCTTCGAGCCGAGCCTCTTTGTCTGGGCGACGGTGATGAGCCGCCCGGCCGAGGACCGTGCCATCGTTGACGCCGGCCTCAAGGCGCTGGCCTTCGACTCAGGCCCGCCGCTGGTCTGCGACGAGCCCGCCGCGAGCTACGAGCGCGCGTCGGACGAGCACGGCCGGCTTGCGGTCTCAGCCGCCACCAACCGGCTCGGGCTCGGCGACAAGATCCGGCTGATCCCCGGCCACTGCGACCCCACGGTCAATCTTTACGACTGGTACGTCTGTGTGCGCGGCAATCGCGTCGAGCAGATCTGGCCAATCACCGCCCGCGGCGCGGTCTATTGATTCCAGGCGAGACGCGCTCATTCTTCCGGCACTCCGGCCTTGCGCAGGCCGGCGAGGTAAGTGGCTTCGAACAAAACGCGCATCTTCGGCACCCCGAAGTGTAGGATGGCCTTCATGCGGGTGATGCTCGAATAAAGATTGCCGTGGGCCAGCCTTCGGGCTTCGGCGAGCTCGCTGGCGGCGCGATCGGCCTCGCCTTTGAGGGCATAAGCGGAGGCGAGCCATGCGTGAGGCGACGGCCTTGCCGGGTTGGCGCTGCGTGCCTTCTCGAGCCACAGGATCGCCTCGTCGGTGCGAGATTGAAGCAGATGCACCATCCCGATTTGCCAATACCAGGCGTCGATGGCGGGATCGCGCGGGCTGAGGCGCAAGGCTCGCTCTTGCATCGCGGTCCCTTCCTCCAGCGACCCGGTCATGAATTTGCATCAGCTGAGACTGGTTATTGCATATACCCAGTTAGGGTTGAACGTGATCACCGCTTCGTATTCGGGGATGGCCTCCGCGTCTCGGCCTTGGGCGCGCAGGACCATCCCTTTGGCAAAATGGGCGAGTGGGTTGCGCGGCGCTGCCGCCAAGGCTTGCTCGGCCAGCTCTTCGGCCCGCGCGCCGTCGGCCTCGGGGGCGTCGGCCATTGCGTCGAACATTCGGCTCACGAGCGCGGTTGCCAGCCAGCTCTTGGCTGCGACAGAGCCCGGATCGAGCTCCAATGCGCGCTCGTAAAGGGGGATCGCCTGTGCGTAATTCTCCGGCGATGACGGTTTCGATAATGCAGCACGGGCCCGGAGAATGTACTCCAGCGCGTCGGGATGCTCGCTCGGCCGGGCAGCCTCCGCACTGGTCACCTCGGCGTCGAGCGCGACCGCGATCCGGTCCGTGATCTCACTTTGCAGGGCGCCCAGATCGCTCGTGTCGTGGTCGAACCGCTCCGCCCAAATATGCGCGTCGGTCTCCGCATCGACCAGCTGAACGTTGACGCGGACCTGTTTGCCCCAACGCTGCACGCTTCCTTCCAGCACATAGCGCACCCCCAGCTCGCGGCCGATCCGCCTGGGGTCGATCGGCTAGTCTCGATAGGTGAACGCAGTGTTCCGCGAGATCACGAACATGCCCGCGATCCGCGATAGATCGTTGGTCAGATCATCGGTGATGCCATCGGCAAAGTACTGCTGCTCCCGGTCGTCGCTGAGATTGGCGAACGGCATCACGACGATCGACAGGCGCGGCGCGCGGTGCGCGGGCTCGGACCAGCGGGAGTACCAAATCCCGACCGCAACCGCGGCAGCGAGGATCAGAGGGCCGACGGCCGAGGCCATGGCACCCCATCGAAACCGAGGCCGCATTCGCAACGCCGGTAGCTGCGGAATACTATCGATCTGGTCTGGTGCGATGCGATCCCGCGATTGCCCATTCCCGGCGATGAGTCCGCCGCCATTGCCCGACGGTCGAACCAGCGTCGGCGGGCTCGCGGGCTCGGCTCGCGTCACCGACGCGATAAATCGGTAGCCCCGTCCGGGCACCGTTTGGATGCTGCTGCCGTTCTCGCGATTCTGGTCAAGGATGCGGCGCAACGTCGAAATGTGGACTGTCAGGTTGGCTTCCTCGACGATCGTTCCCGGCCAGACGGCTTCCATGATGACGTCTTTCGACACCAGCTCCCCCTGGCGCTCGACCAATAGGCCGAGCAAGTCGAGGGCGCGCGAACTGATCGCGACCGGCTCGGCGATACCCTCCTGATCCAGCCGAAAGAGACCACCGCCGGAGCGATCCAAGCGGAAACCCTCGAAAAAGAGGATGTCGGCCGAACCGAGCCTGTCCATGTGCTTATTTTCCGGCAATTTTGACGTGAGCCCGATCGCTCACATTTTACCATCCGCACCCTTTGTCGGGCGAGCCTCGTCGTTACCGCTGTCGCTTTCGAAGTTTTTGGACCGATTTGGAAAATTTTGGGCGGGTCTCATAGCGCCCCTCTTTATTAACGAGCCCTATGGCGTCGTATTCAACCGAAAGAAGGGAGTACGAAGATGAAAGCTTGGCTTTGGAAAGGCATGCTCCCAGCCGCGATCTCTTTGCCCGCGCTTAGCGGTACGACCGGGCAGGCAGCAGAAGAGCAGCGCGGGCAAGAACAACGAGCCATTGAAGGCCTTTGGGATGTCAGCGTAACGGTTGTGTCGTGTGCCACCGGCGCCCCATTATTTACCGATACTCATGGCGCCATCCTCATGTTCGCTGATGGCGGTACGCTGACAGAAATCGCCGACAGAGCCAATCGGAGTACCGGCCTAGGGACGTGGAGTCATCTCGGCGGGAGCAGCTATACAACCTTCGAAAAGTGGTTCGAATATACCGCAGCGAGTACGTTCAATGGAACGACGGTAATCACGCGGGAAATAGAACTCAGCAAAGACGCCGACGAATACACAGCAACAGCTTCTACCCAGGTCTACAACGCCATGGGTCAGTTAATCAATACGGGCTGTGCCACCTCAACAGCCACACGCTTTGAATAGCGACCTCGCTGTTACAGATCGGTCTCGCCAGCTGAAAACGTCCCGGTATCCTGAGTCAGAACTCGCGCTGGGCCGAAACGGCCCAGCGCGAGTTTGGTGGTGCGCCATATTGTCGTGTTGCAAACCGGACGAGCTGCTACGCCGCGTTTTTTGTCGCTCGTGCCGACACCGGGTAGCGCAGGTCGGCACCTGTCACTCTCTTGACCTCGGTTATCGAGTCGAACGGCAGGTGGACTGCTTCATGCGCTTTTCGCACTGCCTCTTCATCCGGTCCGGACATAAAGCAGAACGCCTTACCCTCGTTTAGATTGACGTGAGCTGCATGAGCTCCCACCCCGAACTTCGGGGCGGCTTCCTCGAGCTCGTCGAACTTTGCAAAAAATTCCGCCTCGGTCAGTTGCTCTGAAGGAAAGCTACCCTTGTTCCTATCGTGCGTGTCGATGAAGTACTTCATGCCGGGTGTCCTGGTTACAGTGGACCAGTCGTGCATATGCACGATTTCAGGTGGGGATGAGGGGCTTGGGTTCAAATCATCGCTGACCTCCTATTCTGGGATAAGAGCTGCTATGCCGCTCGAATAAGCTGATCCAGATCGCTGTGGATGTGGGCCCAGTTCTGCTCGCCCAGTTTGCGCCGCAGGGCCGCTTGAGCTTGCTTCCAGAGCGGCAATGCTTCACCCAGCCGTGATCGGCCTTTTTCGGTGACCTCCAAGGTGCGACTCCGACGCCAGCCTTCAAGACCTACCGCGACAAGCCCTTCCTCTTCCAAGGGACGTAGGTTTCGCGTCAGGGTCGAGCGATCCATGATCATAAATTTCGCCAATGCGGTAATCGACATGGCGCCCTCGACAGCGATGGCGACCAAGACCGCGAGCTGGGTTGCACGAAGCCCGACCGGGCGCAGCGCATCATCGTAGGCTCGGGTCACGGCGCGGGCTGCCATCCGTACCTTCTGGCAGGTACAGCTCTCGACGGTGTAGCTCTCGATGACGTCTTGATACGAGGCCATATCGTGCATATACATCACTCGTGCCGATCGTCAAGCGGCAACCCCCGAATTCGTCACGCGTTGTTGTCAGTGCCGAGCTGGTCTGCCCAGTAAGGCCCCGACGACCACGGCAGCCCGCCGTGTCAGCCGCCACCAATGGGTTGGGGCTCGGCGACGGATCCGACTGATCCCCAGCCATTGCGACCCGACCGTCAACCTCTACGACTGGTATGTCTGTGTGCGTGGCAACCGGGTCGAGCAGCTCTGGCCGATCACCGCCAGAGGGGCGGTATACTGACGTAGCGACCGATATCGCCATCCCGTGACGAGGGGGTGGTCAGCCCTTCGGCGTGCCGGCCCTGCGCAGCCCGGCGAAATAAGTGGCTTCTGCGAAGTCGCGGACCATTGGCGCCGCCCCCTGCCATACGATATGGGCTTTCACTTGGGCGATGCTCACGTAGCGATGGTATTTACTCAGCCTCCGGGCAAACGCGAGCTCGGCGGCGGCGCGCTCGGTCTCGCCGTTGAGGCCATAGACCGAGGCGAGGAGGGCATGCGGGAACGGCAATTCCGGAACGGCGCGGCACGCCCTTTCGAGCCACGGGATCGCCTCGTCTGTGCGCGATTGCAGCAACTGCGCCTGCCCGATCCTGAGATAGAAATACCCCAAACGGGCATCGTGGGGACTGAGCCGGATCGCCTGCTCCTCGAGCGTGATGACCTCCTTCATTGATCCCCGCAACAGCTCGCAGTCAGCGAGGGAATCCAAGGCATCGGTGTCGTTCCGATTGATCGCGAGCACCGTCTCGTATTCGGCAATAGCCTCCGCGGAGCGACCCCGCGCGCGCAGCACGTCGCCTTTGGCCATATGCGCAGTTGGGCTGCGGGGGGACGCCGCCAAGGCTTGATTTGACCAGTCCTTCCGCGCGGCCGAGGTCCGCCGCCTCCGAGTCGGTAACGCCGTCGAGCAAGCGCACCGCCAGCGCGCTGGCCAACAAGCTTTGCGCCTCGACAGATCGCGGGTCGAGCGCCAGCGCGCGCTCGAACAAGCGGACAGCCTGGGCATAAACATCCCGTGAATTCGGCCTGAGCCTTACCGCGCGCCCCCGAAAAATATAATCCAGCGCCTCAGGATTGTCGGTCGGCCGGGCGGCCTCCGCAGCGATCAGCTCAATGTTGAGCTCGCTCGCGATCCGACCGGTAATTTCGTTTTGCAGTCCGAACAGATCACCGGTTTCGCCGTCGAACCGCTCCGCCCAGAGATGGGTGTCGGTCGCGGCATCGACCAGCTGAGCGGAGACGCGCACTTGGTTCCCCGATCGCCGCACGCTTCCTTGCAGCACATAACGTGCTCCCAGCTCAAGGCCGATCTGTCTGGTATCGATCTGCTTGTTCCGATAGGTGAACGCCGTATTGCGCGAGATCACCGACAGGTGTGGGAGCCGCGACAGATCCGTTGTCAGGTCCTCGGTGATCCCGTCCGCGAAATATTGCTGCTCTGGGTCGTCACTGATGTTGGTGAAGGGCAGCACGACGATCGACAGCCGCGGCGTCGGGCGAAGCAGCCTATCTGAACGCTCGGCCCGTGTTACCGGTGGGACAAACCGATAGCCTCGCCCAGGAACGGTCTGGATGCAGCTGCTTTGCGCGTCGTCCCGATCGAGCACACGGCGCAAACTCGCAATCTGGATCGTCAGATTGTTATCTTCGACCACCGTCCCCGCCCAGGCCGTCGCCATGATCTCGTCCCGCGAGACCAGATCGCCGGGCCTCTGGAGCAGCACGCTGAGGACGTCGAGGGCACGCGAGCCGATTTCGACCGGCGCCTGAGCAACATCTTTGTCGCGCCGGAACAGGCCACGTCGGTCGAGACGGAACCCCTCGAACAGGAAAACCTCGTGCGAGGAAAGTGCCTCCATGCCCCCGCGCTGCCTCCCGCTTCTGATTTTGGGAACATTTTAGCACGTTTTAGAACTTTTTAGCGCGCTTTCGTTGCGCCTCCTCCCCGCAACCAGCCCTATGGCACCCCACTCAAACCGCGGAGAGGAAAGCGAATGAAACCCTGGCTTTCGAAAGGAGTGCTTGCGGCTGCGATCGTTTTGGCGGCGTTGAGCGGTACGCAAATCCCGGTGTTGGCGCAGTCCGGACAAGAACAGCGAGGAAAAGAACAGCAGCCGCTCGAGGGCGCTTGGGATATCAGCGTCACCATTCGGTCGTGTGCTACCGGCGTACCATTAGCGACCGGTCGCGTAATCCACATGTTCATTGATGGCGGCACGTACACAGAAATCGGCGACAGAGCCAATCGTAGCGCCGGTCTGGGGACGTGGCGCCATCTCGGCGGGCGCAGCTATAGCACCCGCCATAAGTTCATCGGATATTCCGCGACTGGGACCTTCAATGGAACGACGGTGATTACGCGGGAAATAGAACTCAGCAAAACCGGTGACGAGTTCACGGCAACCACTACTTCCGAGAATTTCGACGCCAACGATCAGTTATTCAATACCAACTGCGCCACTTCAACAGCCACGCGCTTTGAATAGCGATCTCGCTGTCGCCGTAGGCGTTGACATCGCTGACAACTCGGAGCGACTAAAGCCGTGCCGAGGCAGACGTGTCGATGTCTGGGGCCTGACGGCGCTCGCCTTCGATTCCGG
>Ga0306925_10006002_pt1 | contig 11232 bp, 6 predicted proteins | sample flu12Cox44000176_FD_203755 | JGI IMG/M metagenome (GOLD analysis project Ga0306925, IMG submission 203755) | Lab enrichment of tropical soil microbial communities from Luquillo Experimental Forest, Puerto Rico - flux8day.12C.oxic.44.000.176 (v2)... | ecosystem: Environmental > Terrestrial > Soil...
TTACAAGACGGCGTATCGCTGGTTCCGGGCCGGGATTCTGCCTGTGCCCTCGAAGCAGTTGCCCACCGGGACGATCCTCGTCGAGCCGGTGCCGTTGGCCGAGAAGCGCGGTGCGGCGGTCTACGCGAGAGTATCGAGCGGAGACCAGAAGAAAGACCTCGAACGACAGTTGGCAAGGCTGGTGGAGCATGCAACGGCGAAGGGTCTGTCTATTGTGAAGTCCGTCTCAGAGATCGGCTCGGGACTGAATGGACATCGTCCGAAGCTTATCGGTCTGCTGCGAGATCCGACGATCGGAGCGATCGTGGTGGAGCATCGGGACCGGCTTGCCCGTTTCGGCTCGGAGTACATGGAAGCGGCCCTTGCATCGACGGGCCGGAAGGTTGTCGTCGTTGACGAGAAGGAGAGGAAGGACGATCTCGTTCCGGACCTGATCGAGGTGCTGACGAGCTTCTGTGCGCGGCGGTACGGGCGACGCTCTGCCAAGAACAAGGCGAAGAAGGCGATGGAGGCCATCGAGCATGAATGAGATGCGCACGTATCAGACGCGGCTTGCTCTGAGCTGCGAGCAGGCGGCGCTACTCGATGCGTATGCCGCGCTGTACGGCAAGGCGGAGCGATCGCTGTTCGCCCGGCTCGCCGCTGGCGAATCGCTCAGCGTGCTCAAGCGGGAGTTCATCGGCGGATTGGGCATCACGGCGCGGCAGTTCAACGCGCTCGCGGCCGGAGTGCGCGGGAAGATCGCGTCGGTCAAAGAAGTCCGCGATCGCCTGATCGAGTTCGCGAAGCGCCGGATCAAGCGGGCCGAGGACGTGCTCGCGGAGATTACTGACAAGTGGAAGCGTCACCAGAAGAGACGTCGAATCGCAACACTCCAGGCCCGGCTGGCGAATCTCGAAAGCGAGCGGGATGCCGGGAAGATGGGCATCTGCTTCGGCTCGCGGAAGCTCTTCCGCGAGCAGTTCGCTCTGGAAAAGAACGATTTTGCGTCGCACGAGGAGTGGCTCGCAGCGTGGCGCCAAGCCCGCTCTTCACAGTTTTTCGCGATTGGCTCTCGTGATGAGACGGCGGGCTGCCAGAGTTGCGTAGCGGCCGTCCAGGACGACGGCTCCGTCACGTTGCGGCTCAGGCTCCCGGACGCTCTCGGAGCTGGGAAGCACTTGGCGATCGAGAGAGTCCGGTTCGCCTACGGGCACGATGCCATCGTGGCCGCGATCGGCCGGAATCTCTCGGAAGACCAGGCCGAGTGGCAGGCGATCTCGTATCGCTTCGTTCATGATGCCAAGGGTTGGCGAGTGTTCGTGTCGATCGCGATCCCGGAAGTTGCCGTGATCTCCCATCGCCAGGCCGGAGTAATTGGTGTGGACATCAACGCCGATCGCCTGGCGGTGACCGAGACGGACCGGTTCGGGAATCCGGTTGGAAGCTGGGTGATCCACTGCGTCACCTACGGGCGCACGAGCGAGCGGAGAGCCGCCATCGTAGGGGATGCCGTGAAGCAAGTCGTCGCGATCGCGGTGGATCGACGTAAGCCGATCGCGATCGAGAAGCTCGACTTCTGGAAGAAGAGGGCAACGCTTGAAGCCCAGTCCGGGAAGCACGCCCGGATGTTGTGCGCGTTCGCGTACAGGCGGATTCAGGCCGTCATTCGGGCTCGTAGTTACGAGGCCGGGATCGAGGTGCGTGATACCAACCCAGCGTATAGCTCGATCATCGGGAAGTACAAGTTTGCTTCGCGCTATGGGCTTTCGGCGCACAACGCCGCAGCCTGTGTCATCGCGCGGAGAGTGGATGGTCTCGGGGAGCGATTGCCGAGTCAGCTCCAGGTCACCCCGCAGCTACTCGCGAAGAATCGCAGCGGGCATGTGTGGAGCTTGTGGGCGATCGTCTCCCGCAGAGACCGAGTGGCGCATGCAACGCGGAGGAGGCCGGGTTGTTCAACAACCCGATCCCCGGCGGCACCGGCTCTTGCGAGCACGGCCCGCCCCGTGATCCCGCCTCCCCCTGCCGGTGCGATCCCGGCACGCGAACCGTCCTCAGCACTGTTCGGAGGACGTCTTGGGCAATGGGGATAAGTGTCCATGTTTCGAGGAACGGCACGGATGATGTCAACAGAGGAAGGGAAGATCAACAGAGGAAGAACAGAGGAAGTCAGAGGAAGAGGAAAGAACATCGGTCCGATTACAAGTGTAAGACCGTCTGAGGGCAAGAGTTGCAGGGTCATCCGCGATGATTCTTACTCTCCCCGGCTTCCGTGGCTCATCTTCTCGGCCACGTGCAAGAGTAGGCTCCGGTCCCCATCGTTCATCCGACTCAGGGCGCTCCTGATCTTCCTAAACAGTCGTAAGCCCTTGCCCCGTGAAGCCCAATCATCGGTATGCTCTTGATCTGAGGTTCGAGGTGGGACTTGTGGCGGTTCGTCTCCGTCATAGAAGAGTTGGTACAGGGGAACTTCTAAAGCTTGCGCCCACTTCTCTAGCGTTGCTATGGCCGGAACAGTATGGTCGTTTTCCACTCTGGAAACATAGCAACGAAGCAGACCTGCACGTTTCTCAATATCTCCCTGTGAGAGATGCTTGGCTTCTCTTATGTCTCGCAATCGACCACCGATGACCATGCGCCCTTCCCCTTTCGGTTCAGTGAAACCACTGAGCAACGGCTAATCGGAGGGCTTCTTCATAAGCCGGTAGCCTTATAAAGCACTACGTTGCAAGAGGACCACGAGCAGATTGACGGGATAGCTGTCTTGGGGTACAGAGAGCCCTCAGGATGGTGTCTGGTAGGCGCTACTTACGAGGCGTGCGGCGGACTCTCTTTTAGAGAGGGTGTCAATCGGGTGTCGTGCTCGAGTTGACGCCCGCAGGGACCGGCGAGTGGGTTGAAAGCGTGCTGCACGCCGTTCCCGCGTCGAGGGAGACGGAACCGTTCCCGGATCAACGCTCGCTTTTGACCCGAGTGCAACGTATAAGTTCGCCACTTTTTACGGCGGCACGACGGCCTGTGGCACACCACCTGATGGCAACATCGGCTGCGGCGCCGTTTTCAAGCTAGCCCCCCAGCCTCAGGTGGCGGCGCGTGGACCGAAACCGTTCTAAATCTAAACAACTGGCCGAACAACCGACAATTCCCCTAGGAGACCCAGGTGGAGGAGGTTTGCTGTACGGCACGACCGACGTACTGGGAGCCACCAAGCTGGAGCTCGGTGTGCACCCTAGTTCCGCAGCGTCGGCCAACGAATCAACGAGGTTGCGCTTGAGGCCACCGAGTGACGCGGAACGAATCAGGCTTCTAACACCTACGACTGTCAGTACTGACAGGTAACCGTCAAGCTCCCGCGCCCGAAAATCAAGAAAACGAGTCTTTGGTTATTCAGCCGAACCCAGCGGGAGTGTCAGTCTGCCGGGCCGGCGTTGCAGGAGAAGGATTCAATTCCTTCTTAGGCCCAACGCTCTTCAATCGAAAAACGGAGGAAGGCATGAGCACGACGAACAATAAAACTCTCAATAGCCAGTCGCTGGGCCGCCGAACTTTTCTTGGGGCCGCGCTCGGCACGTGTGTCGGTACTCCGCTTGCCCGCTTATCCTTGGTTCAGCTCGCGGCCAACAGGAGTGGCTCGCTGACGAAGGAACGACGTGACAGCATGAGTCCGGCACAAGTTATCGACGAATTAAAGAAGGGCAACGAGCGCTTCCGAACAGGGAAAATGACGCCACGAGATTATCTCGCCGAGAAACGAGCTAGTGTGGCTGGGCAATACCCAGCGGCCGTGGTACTTGGTTGTCTCGATTCGCGAGTGCCCGCGGAGATTATATTCGACACAGGCATCGGTGATGCGTTTATTGGTCGGGTCGCGGGCAACGTCGTGAACGACGATATGCTGGGCAGCATGGAATTTGCTTGCGGGGTTTCTGGCGCCAAGGTCGTTCTGGTTCTAGGGCACACTGCCTGTGGCGCCGTGAAAGGCGCGATAGACGATGTCGTGCTGGGCAATCTTACCGGACTCCTGGCGCGAATCAAACCGGCGATACCTGCGACAGAATTTGACGGGGAGAAATCGAGCAAGAATGCGGCTTATGTTGATGCTGTTGCGCGGATGAATGTGGTGCTCGGTCTTGGTGAGATTCGTCGGCGGAGTCCAATGCTGGAAGACCTCGAGAAGAAGGGAACCGTCAAAATCACAGGCGCGATGTACGACCTGTCCACTGGAATGGTGAACTTTGTCGCGTAGTGCGCAGCGCGAGGCCAGGCCCACTAGTCCGACCATCGAGTCGATCTTGGCCGAGAATACTGGCCGATTTCATAACGCGTCATAGACGACGTGGCCCCGCTGGATTCCAAGTTCTCCTCTGCAAGTCAAAACCGGCGAAAGCGGTGGTTTTTGGGGAACGGGCAATCTGTTCGGCTACAACCCAAAGAGTGACGCAGTTGTCCGTAGCGATCAAGCGGCGCCCGCGGCTTTTCCCAGCAATCTGCCAACATAGTCCTTTGCGAACTCGGAGAAGCTTGTTGCTTCACTCCCAGTGACATCGCGTACGGTCTCTGTGACCACGCCCGCTTCTCCACGGCGATAGTGATCGTAATCCTCGATCAGTCCGTCCGCTTGCCATGCTGGCATGCCAAACCCGAGCAGTGCTTGCCTCATCGCGTCAGCTGGAATATCGACGTGCTTGATGGGCTTTGCGGCTGCCTTCGAAAGTTGATCAGCCATCTCCGCATGAGTGAGCGCTTGAGGGCCGGTTATATCGTAAGTTTTTCCCTCGTGCCCTGATTCGTTTAGAACCCTCGCCGCAACTGATGCTACATCGCGCACATCCACAACGCTGACTTTGGCATTCCCGGCCGGCGCGTAGAAGACACCTTGAGATGAAATGGTCGCCCGAAAATTGAGGAGACCCTGCATGAATAAATTCGGCCTCAGGAACGTATATGGAAGGTCTGCCTTTGCAATGTATTTTTCAATTGCCCCGTGATAACGCTGGAAGCGCCCGGGGGCCTTCTCGTCGGCGCCCAGCTGCGAGAGTTTTACAATATGCTTGACCTTACTTCGCTTGGCCGCGTCGACGAAGTTACGTTGCTGTTGTTCCACTTCCGCCGATGAAGGTATCAAGAGGAAGAGACGATCTACATTTTCCAGGGCGGGCGTGAATGTCTTCGGTTCGGCAAAATCGCCCTCCACCAGCTCAATTCCTGGCAGATGAATTGTTTTCGCGTGGGTTCGACTGCGAACAAACGCACGGACGGATTGTCGACCCCCGGATAGTCGCTTAACTAGCTCAGCTCCGATGTTACCCGTAGCTCCTGTGATCAGAATCATTGGACCCTCGTAGGAATCCCGCCCTTTTTTGAGGGCGGGGAGGTTGTCAACAATAACATCGCACAGTGTTGGAATCATCAACCCCACTCCAGCGAGATGTGGATGCGCTGAAGTTCAGCCGGGCTTCTTTCCAAGAGACTTGATGAAACACACGAGTTCCCAACGCTGCGGCTCAGGTAGTTTTGACCAGTCAGGCATGCCCCGCCGGACAACGCCGTTGCTAAGAATCCAAAAGATCGCCCCTGGCTCGGCGGTCTGAATTTCCTGTACGCGAAGGCTAGGCCCCCGCCCGGCGCCTTCAGCCGATCTTCCGTGACATTCCTGGCAATGCTGCTCGAAAAGCACGCGCCCGGCTGCGATGGCATCCGGGTCGCTCTCGAGCGGATTTCGCTTTGCGCGGGCTTTCGCGGGAACCTGAGCAATCTCATCGTAGGTAGTATTGCGTTTGGTAGGCTTCTGGTTTGCATGATCTTGTGCTCCCACCCGTGGTGCGATCTCTGAGAAAACGAAAAGAATCAAAACGGGTAAGAGAAGCCTCATTGGGGCCGCCCGAACAACTTACCGATCATCGGACCGAAGCCAGAGATTTCTCGAGAAATTCCCCAGCGAAGGAGGAAGCGATGGCTGTTGTCGTTCAGACCGAAACCCGGGGAGATTCGCAAAGCCCAATCCGAAGGTAGATTCCAAGCCAGGACCGGCGCAAGATAGTGGGAGGTGTCGTGAAGGCCAAAGCTCTGGCGATCACCGAGGCCACCATACATCTCGATCCCTGCAGCGAAGTTCTGTGGACAGAGGGAGCAGCGGTTGGCGCGGGCCTTAAGAGCCAGAGGGCGGCTCACACCGATGGCGTAGGCAAACTCCCAGGGCGAGTTTGAGAAGTTCTTTGCGGCTATCGTATTTTGCGAGATATTCCAGCCTTTGAAGGTCCCGGAAAGAATAAGCTTCATTTCGATTTCCTGCTTGTGTTCCTTGCTCAAGGTGCCGTTGGAAGGGGCAAAGTCGGCCTCAGCGTCGTGGCCTTCAACCTCCTTCAAGATTTTGTCGGCGCCCTTAATATTCGCGTATTCCACGTAGAGGACAGGGTTGATGAGGTGTTCGCGCTTCAGTGGCCGCACACGATTCTCCCAGCGAATCCCGGTAAATATCGTGCTGTCGCCAAAGGTTGTCTGCCCGTCGAGATAAAACTCCGTCGTCCACCAGGCCTTCACGCCGTACTCGAACTCCATCCAATAGGCGTGGAAGTCGTTTCCGCCTCGCTGCGTGCCAAAGGTAGAGGAATACTCGATTTCCAAGTTGCCCGGTTCCTCCAGGTAGTGGTTATAGGTCACAAAGTAGGGGCTCTCCTGGGCCCGGCTGGCGGGCGCTGAAAATGCCGCAAACCCAACGGTCGCGAGGATGATGAGAAAGGTCGTCCGAGGGGGCACGAAAGAGGCTTCTCCTTGCAACTAGCTTGCAACTAACCAATTCAGACTAATTTAGTCCGGTTTACTTGGCAAGCTCTATTTCTCGAGGTGTCGTTAGTTAGCACACAACGGCAGCGACGCAAACATCGCCGCCCAGACGGACTGATCAGGATTCGCGGATCGACGCGCACCATCTCTCGGCGGATAAAATCACCCCGCCTCGCGCAGTCGGTAGTTCGTAGAGGGAGAGGAGTCGGAATCTTTCGCTGCCCTCGTTCGTCATTTCACTTGCAGCAAAACTGGCCCCGAAATGCTAGGAAGGAAAACTGTGTCTCCGTCGTAGATGGCGATGATCGAATGGGAACCAATCGCTAGAGCTGAGGTCGTAAACGTGGCGGCTCCACTGCTCAGTGTTCCAGTGCCGAGCGTCATAGTGCCATCCTTGAAAGTTACTGTTCCCGTCGGCGTTCCTTTAGAAACAGTCACCGTAGCCGTAAAGGTCACAGCCTGGCCGCTGAGCGACGGGTTCAGAGAAGGCGCCACGGAGGTAAAGCTTGGCAGCCTCGTTGTATTCAGCAATATCGAAACGTTGTTGCTGTTTCCATTGGCAACTGCCAAGTCGACCTTGCCATCGGCGTTGAAGTCCGCCGCAGCCACGGACTGCGCACCCGAGCCCGCGCCGTAATTCACGGCCACCTGGAAAGTGCCGTCCCCATTGCCCAAGAGCACACTCACATTGCTGCTGCCAGGGTTCGCTACGGCGATATCCAGCTTCCCGTCTCCGTTAAAGTCAGCCACGGTGATCGAAGTAGGACTCAAATCCACGGGGTAGTTCACCGCTGTCTGGAAAGTACCATTCCCATTGCCCAACAGTACGCTCACGTTGTTGCTGCCCTGGTTGCCTACCACGAGATCCAGCTTTCCGTCTCCGTTGAAGTCCCCCACAGCCGTGGACCAGGGATTCGTTCCCACGCCATAATTCACAGCCGTCTGGAACGTGCCGTTCCCGATGCCTAGCAGAATACTTACGCTGTTGTTGCGAGAATCTGCCACCGCTAGGTCCAGCTTGCCATCGCCATTGAGGTCCGCCACGGCGGGAGGCGCGCCAAAGCCCGCGACGTAGTTCACAGCCGTCTGGAAAGTGCCGTCCCCGTTGCCCAATAGGATGCTGACAGTCCCACTGCAACAACCCGATTCCGTTACCGCCAAGTCCAGCTTACCGTCCCCATTGAAGTCACCCACGGCTATGGCCTCCACTCCTGCGACCGTTCCGTAGCTCACCGCCGGCTGGAAGGTGCCATCGCCCTTGCCCAACAGGACGCTGATATTGTTGCTGCCCACGTTCGCCACCGCGACGTCCAGATGGCCATCCTTGTTGAAGTCCCCAACCGCTACGAACCCAGGATTCGTACCTGCGGCTGAGTTCAGGGTCGGCTGGAAGGTGCCATCCCCCTTGCCCAGCAGCACGCTCACAGTGTTGTCGCTGTGGTTTGCCACCAGCAGGTCCAGCTTGCCGTCACCATTGAAGTCCCCAAGACCCACAGAACCTGGATTCGTGCCCGCAGCGTAGTTCACCGGGGTCTGGAAGGTCCCGTCCCCGTTGCCCAACACCACATCCACCGTATTATTGCCGGAGATTGTGACTACCCAGTCTGACTTGCCATCGCTATTGAAGTCGCCCACGGCCACAGACTGCGGACTCGTGCCCACTCCGTAGTTCACAGCTGCCTGGTAAGTGCCGTCTCCATTGCCTAGCAGGACGCTCACCGTGTTGTCGTTATGGTTCGCCACGACTAAGTCCGGCCTGTGGTCGCCGTTGAAATCCACTACCGCCACAGAAGTGGAACCCAAACCCACAGCGTAGTTCACCGCCGTCTGCAAAGTACCATTCCCGTTGCCCAACAGCACGCTTACATTGTTGCTGCCCCCGTTCGCTATGGCGACGTCCAGCTTGCCGTCGCCGTTAAAGTCTCCCACAGCCACGGAGGCCGGATTCGACCCGGTTGCGTAGGTCACGGCTGCTTGCAAGCTCCCGTTCCCGTTGCCCAGCAGAACGCCCACTGTGTTGTCGTTATAGTTCGTCACCACCACGTCCAGCTTGCCGTCGCCGTTGAAGTCTCCCACAGCCACAGACTGCGGACCCGATCCTGCGGCGTAGTTCATCGCCGACTGGAACGTGCCATCGCCATTGCCCAGCAGGACGCTCACGGTGTTGTCGCTATGGTTTGCCACCACCAGGTCCAGCCTGCCATCGCCGTTGAAATCGCCCAGTGCGATCGAACTCGGACCCCGGCCCGTGGCGTAGGCCGCCGCTGTCTGGAAGGTGCCATCGCCATTGCCCAGCAGGACGCTCACGGTGTTGTCGTTAAAGTTCGCGACCACCACGTCCAACTTGCCATCGCCGTTGAAGTCCTCCACGGCTACAGACTGTGGACCCGAGCCTGCTGCGTAATTCACCGCCGGCTGGAAGGTGCCATCGCCATTGCCCAACAGTACACTCACCGTGTTGTCGTTGTGGTTCGCAACGACCAAGTCCAACTTGCCGTCGCCGTTGAAGTCGGCCACCGCCACCGAAAGCGGATCGGTACCAGCATCAAAGGTCCTTGACGCCCTGAACGACGTGTCGGGAACAGCATTGGCGGTAAAGTTAATACCCGTTTGACTGGCGCCGTTGACGGTAACCGCGATGCTGACCGGTCTAAAAGTGAAACCAATCTTGCTAGGCGTGGCGACATAGTTCCCGTTGGCCAGCCCGCTAAAGCTGTAGTTGCCGCCCGCATCGGAAGTGGTGTTGGCGCTGGTCGCCCCCCTCAAGGTTACCGTCGCACTTGCGCCATTTGTAATGCTCCCGGAAATCGCGTAAGTCACGGTGCTGACGGTGAAGTTCACCCCCGTTTGATTGGCCCCGCTGATAATGACCGTCTGGCTGGCCGGGGTGAAGCTCAGGCCACTCTTACTGGGTGTTAGGGTGTAGGTGCCGTTGGCCAATCCGCTAAAGCTGTAGTTCCCGCTGGCATCGACGGTGACCGTGGCCCTGCCCGCTTCTGACAGCGTAACCGTCGCTCCGGAACTGCTCGCCGCAGGAGTGATGGTCCCTGAGATACTGGAGGTGACGATGGCGCTGGCAGTGAAGTTGACAGCCGTCTGGTTGGTCCCGCTGATGCTGACATTCTGGCTCGCCGGGCTGAACGAGAAACCACTTTTGGTGGGCGTAACCGTGTAGCCGCCGTTGGCCAACCCACTGAAACTGTAGTTCCCGCTGGCATCCGCGGTGGTCGTGGCATTGGCCGCCCCGCTCAACGTTACGGTCGCTCCCGCTCCGCTAGCTGCCGGACTGATGCTTCCGGAGATACCGGATGTGACAGTGCCGGTCGCGGTGAAATTGACCGCCGTCTGGTCAGCTCCGTTGATCGTGACCGCCTGGCTCCCCGGGCTAAACGTGAATCCGGCCTTGCTCGGAGTTAGTGTGTAGCTGCCGCTCCCCAACCCGCTGAAACTGTAGTTCCCGTTGGCATCCGCTGTTGTCGTGGCACTGGCGGCTCCGCTCAAAGTCACCGTCGCCCCTGTGCCGCTCGCCGCCGGACTGATGCTTCCCGAAATCGCGAAGGTCGTCCCGCTGGCCGTGAAGTTCACCCCGGTCTGACTCGCCCCGTTGATCGTCACCGACTGGCTCGCCGGATTGAATGTGAACCCCGCTTTGCTGGGTGTGACGATGTAGCTGCCGTTGACTAACGCACCGAAACTGTAGGTCCCGCTCGCATCGGCGGTGGTGCTGACCGATCCGGTCAGCCCTAACAACGTGACGGTCGTGCCTGCGCCGCTTGCAGCGGGAGTGATGCTTCCCGAAATGGTTGAGGTCGCCCCGCTGGCCGTGAAGTTCACCCCCGTCTGACTCGCCCCGTTGATCGCGACTGCCTGGCTCGCCGGACTGAAGCTCAAGCCACTCTTGCTGGGAGCAACCGTGTAGTTCCCGTTCCCCAACCCGGCGAAGCTGTAGTTCCCATTCGCATCAGTAGTAGTCGTGGCATTGGCGGCCCCACTCAAGCTCACTGTCGCTCCGGAACTGCTCGCCGCAGGAGTGATGGTCCCCGAAATCGTGTACGTCACCGCCGTGGCTGTGAAATTCACCCCGGTCTGATTAGCCCCGTTGATGGTCACCGCCTGGCTCGCCGGACTGAAGGTGAACCCCGCTTCACTAGGCGTCACTGTGTAACTGCCGTTGGCTATACCGCTGAAACTGTAGTTCCCACTGGCGTTCGTCGTTGCTGTCGCGCTGGCCGGTCCGCCGAGCGTTACCGTCACACCTCCACCGCTGCCCGTCGGACCGATGCTCCCCGATATCGTGAAAGTGGCAACGACCGCGCTCGCCGTGAAGTTCACACCGGTCTGGTTGGCTCCGTTAATGGTCACTGCCTGGCTCGCCGGACTGAAGGTGAACCCACCCTTGCTCGGTGTCAGCGTATAACTGCCGTTCGCCAACCCAGTGAAACTGTAATTCCCGTTCGCATCCGCCGT
>Ga0306925_10006003_pt1 | contig 11232 bp, 8 predicted proteins | sample flu12Cox44000176_FD_203755 | JGI IMG/M metagenome (GOLD analysis project Ga0306925, IMG submission 203755) | Lab enrichment of tropical soil microbial communities from Luquillo Experimental Forest, Puerto Rico - flux8day.12C.oxic.44.000.176 (v2)... | ecosystem: Environmental > Terrestrial > Soil...
CATCATCGGTCCAAGTCAAGCATTTACATGGGTACAAATACACGCAGAAAACTTGAGCCAAAGGTCATCAAAGAAAAGCGCTTAGGCGCGGAATCGGCCGCCGATTTCAGGGGAAATTAAGTTTAGAGGTGGCGCTACAGAGTACCCCGTCAGCGGGCCGGAGGCTTCGGTCCTTCGAGTAAGGTTATGCGGTTGAGAACGTTCCCGCGGGCGATCGTCGCAGCGCCCTCGTTGACATCGGGACTCGGCCGTAACGGCAAGGCAGACGTCGGCGATGACCACTCGACCGCGGCCGCCTTATCTGGTGATGTCGTGGGCCCAACCTGCCACAAACGCTAAGCCCATCCTCCGGCGGTCGGAAAGCAACGGTCCGTGACAGCCGCCCGGAAGTTGGTTTGATTGCTGGCGATGCCCAACAGAGCCGCTGGCCCGCGCACGCATCCGGGCCCATCGCTACCCGTGTCACGACTGGGACAGGAGGCCCGCAGTGCGGCCTCGCCGCCGCTGCTTGGTCCGAAATGCCCCCGCCCCATCGTATGGGTTTGTAGTGGCGCTAAAGTTTGTCGCCCTCGAACGCGATAACAGGTCGGGCAAATCGCCTTCTGCGATCGGGATCGATCGGCCACCCACCGCCTCACAACCAACTGGCAGCTTCATTGGACGCAGCCGCCGCGCACCGGCTTCGTTCTCCCCCGGTGCAACGGCTGGCCTCAACTCGATCGAGTCTTTGATGCTGAACCGGACCTCGTGGAGCGGTCTGGTCGTCTGGCGACAAGCTCTGGCCTCATCGGCAGGGCGGTTTACATACAACGCTCGTTGTGGAGACTCGCTCGAAGCGCGTCCGGATCAACACCAACGAAACGTGACGCTCTCCTGCGAGCGACGCACTGGTTTGCGGAAACAACAGGGACCCGATTCAAAACGAATGCGGCCTTAACCCCGCAAAAAGTTCTGAAGCTCTGCCAGCGTCTCTTTGGGGGCGCTTTCCTGCAACGAATGGTTCCCAGGCAGGCCTTTGCCGGCAACATTGATGCCTTCCTGCTTCCAGATGTCCAGCACGTCGTAGAGCCTGCCCATCGCGCCGGTGGCCGCCCACACCGTCAGCAGCGGGCACTGAATTTTCTTGCCTGCTTTCATATCGGCCTCGTCGATCTTAAGGTCGATGGAAGCCGAAGCGCGATAGTCTTCGCACATCGCGTGAATGTTGGCGGGAGTGGCGGACGTACGGAGGTATTCGCGCTGGACATCGCTGGTGGTTCGCGCCAACTGCGCCTCGTTGGCCGCCTTGAGCTCGTCCTCGGGCCCGGGCGCCGCCCGAAGGTAATTGAACCAGTGAAAGTAAGCGCGGACGAAATCGAGCGTCACGTGCGAATACAGATAGTGCGCGGGCACGATGTCCATCACTACGAGCTTTTGCACGCGATCGGGATGATCGAGGGCCATTCGCCGGCCGACGCGCCCGCCCCGGTCATGCCCGACCATAAAGAATTTCTGGTAGCCGAGGTGCTGCATCACTTCGACACCGTCGAGGGCCATGGGGCGCTTGGAGTAATTGGAATGATTCTCGCCGTCTTCCGGTTTGCTCGAATCGCCATAGCCGCGCAGATCGCACATTACCAGCGTGAATTCTTTGGCGAGATCCGACGCAATCAGACGCCACGTAATGAGCGATTGCGGGGCGCCGTGAAACATCAGCACCGGAGGGCCGGAACCGCCGATCACAGCGTTGATCTCGGCACCGCTCGTCTTGATTCGTTCGTTGCGAAATCCCGGCCCGAACATGCGCTTCCAAGCGGGCTCGACGCTCCCGCCGGTCTGAGCGCGCGGCGTCCGCGCAGCGAGGGCAGTGGTGCCGGCAGCCAGCATGGTCTGGTGGAGCAAGCTACGGCGGGTCGACGTCTGGTCTTGTTCGAACATAGAAGCCTCCTGCGGCAGGGAGATCAACTGTGAGTAGTTTATTATATGCCTCAACGAGGAAAAGAATCACCGCATGCACCGGCGAAACAGCAGAAGGTGTAGACTGCGTCAGAGGTGCCTATGAGATCCCAGCCGAGTGGTTTCGTTTCTTCTACGGTGCTCCAGCTGCTTGTCCTCGGGGCCGGCTTGTCGTGGCTTCAGACGAGTGCCCGCGCGCAAGCGGACGTCGCCAAAAAGAAGGGCACCGTCGAGCGGGTGAAGGTACACGGAAAATCGCTCGAGGCAAATCTGGAAGGTGATTCGCCGGATCGCGACGTCTTCGTTTACCTCCCGCCCAGCTACGCGACCGACACCAATCGCCGCTACCCGGTTGTTTACTTCCTGCATGGCTACAGCGTCCCCGCCGAGAGATACTGGAACCTCATGACCGTGCCAGCCACGGCGGACAAACAGATGGATGCCGGAACCGTTCGCGAATTCATCCTCGTGCACCCGGACGCATACACCATTTACAGCGGCAGCATGTACTCGAACTCACCGACCACGGGCGATTGGGAAGCCTATATCACTCACGATTTAGTGGATTACGTCGACAGCCACTATCGCACCATCGCGGGCCGCGACAGCCGCGGCCTGGCCGGGCACTCCATGGGCGGCTACGGAACGCTGCGTATCGGCATGAAGCATCCCGAAGTGTATTCAGCGATTTACGCGATGAGCTCGTGCTGCCTGATGAACAACCCGGCCGCAGCGCGGCCTGCGCCGAACCGGCAGCCGGCAGCGGCCGCGGAGGGATCCGCGGGAGGCCGACGCGGGGCCAGTGGGCCCGGATTCGCCAACGTGCTGTCGGCCGAAGCCGCCGCCTGGTCGCCGAATCCCAAAAACCCCCCGAAATTTTTCGATTTGCCGACGGAAAATGGCGTCGTGCGGCCCGAAATCGTGGCCAAATGGATTGCCAATTCACCGCTCGCCATGGTCGATCAATACGTCCCGAACCTGAACCAGTACCACTCAATCATGATGGACGTAGGCCTCGAGGACGGCCTCGCGGCCTCCAACAAGGAGATGGATCGATCGCTGACGCGGCTGGGAGTTATGCACACCTTCGAAACCTACGAGGGCGACCACACCAACCGCGTGAAAGAGCGGTTCGAAACCAGGGTTCTTCCCTTCTTTTCGGAGAGTCTGAAATTCCAGGCCGAACAAGCGGAGCTGCATTAGCGCGTTCAGTGCTTTATGGTTTGAACTGTCCTGACAAATAATCGATGATCGCGTCGCGATTCTCGGGCCGTACCGGCGCGCCCCAGCCGGTCATCTTGTCGATCTCGCGCTCCCACTGCGACCGGTTCAGGCGTTGCTGCCGCATCATGTGGTCGTCGTGGCAGCCGAAGCACGCCGTGCGATAGCCCTCCGGATAGGCCATATCCGGAGCAGCTCCCTCGTTGGCCGATGGGGTCTGCGCGGAGATGGTGACGACGACGGGACGCACCGCATTCCACAAATACCCAGACGGGTTCCAGGCGGCCATTGCCGGTTGGGTCTCGCCGTCCGCATTCGTGGCGCGCGACATCAACGTGTACCTTCCTTCGGAGGCCCTCCAATCGTATTGCCAGAGCCGCCATCCGTATTGAGTCTGTGGGCCGGCCAGCTTTGCCGCCTGCCAACTCCGGCCTCCATCGGTGGAGACTTCCACCTTCCGGATTGGCGTACGGTTCGACCAAGCCGTGCCTTGAATGCGCACCGGGCCCGGCCTGGCCCATCCGCTGGGAACCGCGATGACCGACTTGACCGCCAGATCCGTGACCGGGACCATCTCCGACGCATCTACTGAGGTGCCAGGCGGGACGGGACGCGTTGGATGCCGGTACGCTGTTTTCATCCAGAACCCTTCAAATTCGTGATCGAGCACCTCGACGTGCTGCAGCCACTTCACCCACGAATCGCCTGCCCAGCCGGGGGCAATCACCCGCAACGGGAACCCGTGCTCGACCGGCAACGCCTGGCCGTTCATCTCATAAGCCAGCAGCGTATCCGGATCGAGGGCCTTGGCCACCGGAATCGTGCGCTGAAAATCGGGCATCTTGCCTAGTGGAACGTCGGCTCCGTCGAACAGCAGCACTTTGGCGGATCCCCTGAGGCCAGCCTTGCGGAGGACGTCGCGTAGACGCACTCCCGCCCATCGCCCGTTGCCGACGGCACCGTCGGCCCACTGCGTGCCGGCAACATGCGGCTCGTAGTAGCGTCTTCCGTTCCCAGCGCACTCCAGCACGCTAACCAGTTCCGCACGCGGAAATTTCTTCAGATCCTCGATCCTCAAGGTGAGCGGATGTTCCAATCTACCGTCAATCTTCAGGCTCCAATCGCTCAGCTTTACATTGGGCGTGTAGGTGTGGCAGCGCACGAAGAATCGATCAATGGGCGTAATCCATTCCGAGAAGCCTTCCGGGGGCATCTCGAGATCTTCCGGACGCGGCGACCGCACGACCATCCGCGATAGGTCCACTCCATCCCCTCTCGACGGGCCGGGAGCCAGGCACGCGGCGGCGCCTAGGAACAGTTCACGTCGGCTAATGGTCATTCATCTCCCTTTTCATGAGCCCGATCGTACCGCATCCAGTTCAGTCGGGTGGCTCGCCGCAGAGGAAGAGTGGTGAAGCACCCTCACAGTCTGTCATGCGCCCAGCGAATCCATCAGGAAAAAGGCTTGCGACAGGTCGCGACGGAACGGCAGGATTCGGGCGGCGTACCGTTACGCGCACTGAAGCTAGCCTCGAAAAGATGCATCCCTCCCGCTGGCGTCTGCCGTGTCGCTTCGCCGGAACCGTTATGCGTCACTGAGGTCCCGATCGGGGTTCAAAACCACGTACAATACAGCACCTCCCCGGCGCGAGGCCGACAGGGCGTACTCGCGTCCGGACCACGCTGTCAACGTGGGGATCCCCACCGCCGACCGCGTCAACGGCTTCCACTCTCACACCCGCCCCAGCGAGATCGATCCGTGAAGGCCAGTCTGCCCGATGCCGCGCACCGTCCCGTGCCCCGGCCATCCCCGTACCATCCTTGACAATACGCGGCGCGTTGAGCGATTGCAACATTATGCGAAGGGGGATGATATGGACGTAATCCAGCGCCGCGGCAAGCCGTCGGCGCTCCCGAGTAATCTTCACCCTGGGAAAGATCGAAGGGTCCAGTCCCAGCACCTCGATCGGCTGGCAACTCCCGACGCCGAACAGGATCTCCTGTTTCGGACGCATCTCGCGGTCGCCGCCGGAGTACTGGTCGGTAATGCCGCGATCGTCCGCACTATTTTTGGCAACGTTGGTACAAATAAAAAGCGGAACCCGCCGACACCGATGCGCCAAATCTGAGCTGCCACGCCAAGCGCATCTGTACTGTAAACGGCCGCCGTCCGGCCTCTTTGGCAGGCCAAGGAGAAGTCCCTCAAGAGTCATAGTCAGCATAACGACTCCTGCTGCCAGACGGCGACATTTCAGGTCTTGAGATCAAGCAGCCCAACCCCACGAGCAGGATATCCAGATGGCTGGCCGATCTCAGATGATCGCCTGGCCAGAGCACCGAGACCTCGAGCGATCACAAACCGACGCTCGGCCAACGCGAATTCGGCGCGCGTTCGAGTTGAGCCAGAGAGGCCTCATCACTGGCAGCGGCTTCCATTTGAGCCCGATCCAGGGCTACCAGCGTTGGTACCGGTTTGTGTACTGTCGACTCCCGCAGCGAGGCGTAGCAAGCAAGGAACTACGTTGAAGATGCGAACGGGCGTCATAGTTGCACCTGATCCGGGCATCCGGTTTACGCGGGAAGAAGAGGCACGGCTTCCCTAATCGCGGGTTTAGGTCTCGGCGCGAGACGTCGTGTTTGGGGCCCCCACTTGAACCTGACTGTGCCGGCCGGACTTCCCCGCCGAACGAATATAATGGCCGTTTGAGCAACGAAATGACACTCGACTCGACGGTAGCCAGGTGCTGGACTTGAGCACCATCGTGCCCGGAAGGACCCCTAGCACGATTCTGGCCGATCTCGGAGCCGACCTCATCACGGTCGAGAATCCCACCGGCAGCGAAGACAGCAGCCGCAGTGGGCCACACCGTGGGCCGCGGGTTGCTGCGAACCGAGCAAAGCGGTCCGTGGCCGTGGACATTACCCTGCCCGCCAGCCGTGATGTGTTGTTGCGGTTGGCGGCGGGGAGTGACGTGTTGCTCGCAAATTTCGGTGGCGCCAAGGCGGCAGCCTTGGGATTCGACGAACCGACGGTGCGCGCACGCTGGGCGGACAACCGGCAGCGCTACCTGGCCTGTGCGTTGGGGAACCGGTCCCAGCCGGTGGCTAACTCCGTTTGGTAGCAGATCTGCACCAATTCGCAGGAGGCTGACCTGGGACGCGATCCGAGACATTTCCGCGAACCGGCAAACAAGCGCTTGCGCGCATACGTGGCGGTATGCTCGTTGGCATCTCTGGTGGCCGTCGCAGCCTGGCCGCAACCCACGTCTCGACCGGAGTCTCGCTCGATTCTCGACTATATCCGCGAGACCTGGAGCGTGCTGACACGCTCGAACCGCGACCTCGCGACAGCCGCCAGAGATCCCAAGTTCCCGCTCCCAGGCGAAGGCCGCTGGCCGGTGTTCGTCTCGCGGACGGCGGACTTGAAACAAATCGAAGCAACGTTGCGCCGCGAAATGCAGCCGGTCGATTACGGGAGGATCGAACTTCGTCCGCTTCCACCTGACCCGGCCGCCGCGCCTCCGGGGCTGCTGTACCTCCCCAGGCCGTACATCGTGCCAGGCGGCCGCTTCAATGAGATGTATGGCTGGGACAGCTTCTTCATCCAAATGGGTCTCCTTCGCGATGGGCAAATCGCACTTGCCAAGGACATGGCGGATAACTTTCTCTACGAGATCCGCCAATACGGCAAGATCCTGAACGCCAACCGCACCTACTATCTCACCCGCTCCCAACCTCCGTTCCTGACTCAAATGTTGTTAGCCGTGTACGGGCGTACCCATGACCGCGAGTGGCTCGCCGGCGCCGTGCCGGCGGTCGAGGCAACCTACCGTTACTGGACCGGCGATCCGCATCTCACCGCAAAGACCCAGTTGAGCCGCTATTTCGACCGGGGAGAAGGACCCGCTCCGGAGGTCCTGGCCGGTGAACGCGATGCACAGGGTGAAACGCATTACGATCTCGTGCGTCAGTACTTCCGAACGCACCGCATCAGTTCCTACGATGTCAGCCAGTATTACAATCGCGACACTAACCAACTGACGGCGCTGTTCTACAAGGGCGATCGTTCGATGCGCGAATCCGGCTTCGACCCCTCCAACCGGTTTGGCCCGTTCAGTATCGACGTGATTCATTACAATCCGGTGTGCCTGAACACCCTACTCTATCTAATGGAGAGCCAGGCGGCCGAGCTCATGGAAATCCTTGCTCGGCCTGCCGACGCCCAGACCTGGAGGAAACGCGCAGAAGACCGCAAGGCTCGAATCAACCGGCTGATGTGGGACGGCCGGGACGGCCTGTATTATGACTACAACTTCATCGGTGGGCACGTTCGGCGTTACCCTTTCCTCACCACCTTCTATCCTCTGTGGGCCGGGATCGCCACCCCGGCGCAGGCCGCCCGAATCGCGCGTAGCCTCCCGAAATTTGAGAGCCCGGGCGGACTCCGCACGAGCACGTACGAAAGCGGCAACCAGTGGGACAGCCCTTTCGGGTGGGCGCCGCTCGAATGGATTGCCATTCATGGATTGCGGCGCTACGGGTACAAGGCTGAGGCCCAGCGGATTTCGGTCGAATTCCTATCCCTGGTGCTCGATCAGTACCGCCGGCACGGCATCATCGCAGAGAAGTACGATGTGGTCCACCGCGATACGGCAATCGGAAATGAGATCCGATATGGTTACCGTTCTAACGAAGTCGGTTTCGGCTGGACTAATGCCGTATTCACAGCGCTTCTGGACGATTTGCCGCCGGCTGTGCAGTCGGTCCTTTTGAATCCGAGCTTGTCGACGCATTGATTCGCTCAAGAGGTGCTTCTGAAAGAAAGGGGGCGTTGCCGTTGAAACGGAAAGACACTATGCTCCGGGCGCCAACGCTGGTAAATTTATCGCCAGGGTTCCGGTGGACTTTATTTGTTGGCCGCAGCGGTGTTTCTTGGAGTGATTGTTGCAACCGCAGCCTTTTTGAGTTTCAACTGGAATTCGGGGTACATAGTTTCCGCTCCGCCAAGGGCCGCACCGACCGTGATATGGTGTTTGTCTGCAAACTCGCTGACGAATGGATTCTCACCGGGTAAGTAGTGGGGCACCTTTCCGGGTGGGCGGTTCGCGATCTCCACGACCGATTCGCAGGGATAGAGCCAATTCAGGCCCTCGGAAAGGACCAATCGGAAGACCTGAGTTCTGACGAATGGCTCTGTCAGATACACCGGATCATTCACGATGCTCACGTGCGTCATGTAGTCGCCGTGCCGGATAAAGTGCTCGATCAGCGCCGCTTGATCGCTCTCAGGCAGGCCGTTGCGCCTCAGCTCGCCCTGCTTGAGGTGAGTAGTGTAAACGGTCAGCCCGCCTCCTTCCCATTTGCCGGTTGAAAACCCCATCCAGGTGTGGGGCGCATTCGGAGAAGGATGCGACCGACCATCCATCCAGATCGTGCGGTTCTGTTCATAGGTGCTGATATACTGGCGGATCGCGATCACCGTTTGAGACTGAGGATCTTTGTCCTCCCAGATACGGAGGTTCAGCGGCCCGCCGAAAATGTAAGGGGCTACGTGGACCTGGCATTGGTGCTCCGGCAACGTAAGACGCGACGGATCCCAGGCCAGCCCCCAGGCGCGTGCACCTTCCGTAATCGGCACGCCGTAGTATTCACCGATGGCCGGATTGCCCGTGCTCTCCTCGTGAGGGAGCGGAGACCAGCTTCCGCTGAGGTCAGTTCCCGCCGAACCGTTGAACGACCCCGCAAACTGAGCGGTCCCGGGTGTCCACAGGCCGGCGGACAGCAGCAGCAGCATCGATGCGGGTTGAAATCGTCCGCGCAATTGCCCCCCTTGCCACAAGCAATGGGCTACGGCTTCGCCTCTTTGCCTTCGACTCCGCCGAGCTTGCGAATCAAGGCTGCAGTGCTATTGTGTGGCACAGGCAGCTGAATGATTACGTTCTTGCCCATCGCGAAGTCGAGCGGCGTTAACCCTTGCTTTGTTTTCGCGTTCAGACTAGCGCCTTGGTCCACCAGGTATTGAACGAGCGTGTCTGCACCTCGGGACGCTGCTCCGTGAAGAGCTGTTTCTCCTCGGTCGTTTTCGCGGTTTATATCCAGCCCGAGCCCGACCGTCAATTTCACGGCCTCGAGCGCCTCGCTTTCCGAGCCCTTAGTGTTCTTGTCGCGATAACCGACGCCTGCTGCGAACTGAAGCGCCGTGTTGCCGTCCTTGGTGGCCAGAGCCGGATCGGCCCCATATTCCAGCAGAGCGTGCATGGCGAGCGAGTCGCCGGCTCGCGCCGCGCGCATGAATGGAGTTGAACCAGGGCCCAACGTGGTGTCGCCCGCATCCATCCCGCTTCTACCCGGAAGAGCCTTTGTCAACTGTGCATTGGGGTTGGCGCCCCGCGTAAGAAGCACCTTGATCAGATCGAGGTTTGGAAGCGGATCGTCTTCCTTGTGCGCCGGCAGCGCAGAATAGTCCTGGTTGCGCATATCGATCGCCGCGTATAAAGCAGCGCGTCCCCTGGAATCGGCTATGTTGGGATCCGCGCCGCGATCCAGCAGAAATTTCGCGTAGCTATAGCGCTTGTTCAGGATCGAGATGACCAGTCCGCTGGTCCCGTCTACATCCACCTGGTTGATATCGACGCCTGCATCGAGCATCACCCGGCCGGTTTCGATGTCTCCCTCCCGTGCGGCGAAATGGAAGGCGGTTAGCCCGCCACGGGCCATGGGCGTCACCGAGGAGGCCGCGCTCAATTTCGGAATGTTGGTTTCGCGAGCGAGGGACTGGATCTTCCAATCGGCGCCGCGTTCGAGCAGCAGCTTCACCACGTCTGCATGGCGCTCGGCGACGGCCCACATGAGCGCCGTCTGGCCGCGATAGCTTTCTTTGGCGTTCGCGTCAGCCCCGCGAGCCAGCAGAAGCCTAACCGCCTCAACATTACCGGTGCGGGCCGCGATCATCAGCACGGTTTCGCCATCCGTTGCGGTGACAGTCTTCGGATCGGCGCCGGCCTGCAGCAGCATTTCGATGATGGCGGCGTTGCCCGCGGCCGCGGCTTCGGACAAAGGAGTGACGCCGTAGCGGTTGGCGACTTTGGGGTCGGCGCCCGAACTCAACAGCAGCTTGACCGCGTCGACGTCGTTCCAATGGGCGGCCCACTCGAGGGCCGTGGTCCCGTCGGTTTGCGGCGCGTTCAAATCGGAGTGCCGACCGGCTAGCTCGCGCAAGGCTTGCCAGTCCCGGCGCTGTGCCGCGTCTGCCGCCTCGCTGGGTGCCCCGAAGGCGGACGAAACCAGGCCGAATGCGGCCAGCAGAGAGACGGTTCTCATGGACTACACCTCCGAGAGCGGGCCAGTGCTATCGCCGATGCTTTCCTGTTCCACGCCGGCCTTGTGCAGAATCGTGAGCAGAAGATTCGCCATCGGGGTCTCCTCGGGATACTTCAGGTGGCGGCCGCCCTGGAGCTTGCCCGCGGACCCGCCGGCCAGCAGGATCGGCAGCGGCGAATGATTGTGGATGTTGCTGTTGCTCATCCCGCTGCCATAGAGCATTAACGTGTGATCGAGCAGCGTGCCGTCGCCATCCGGAGTCGATCGCAACTTTTCGAGCATGTACGCAAGCAAGCTCACGTGATATGTGTTGATCTTGGTCAGTTGCTCCAGGCGCGCCGGATTGTTCTGATGATGCGACGCCGGATGGAAGGCTTCGGTAATGCCGAGCATGGGGAAGGTCCGGTAACTCACCTCGCGCGCCATCATAAAAGTCGAAACGCGTGTGATGTCGGCCTGGAATGCAACGGCCATCAGATCGAACATCAGTTTGGTGTGCGTCTCGTGATCGTCGGGAACACCGCTGGGCGCGGCGGGCACTTTGATGCCGGAGGCAGCGTTTTGCTTCTCGGCCAGCACGATGCGCCGCTCGATTTCCCGGATGGTGTCGAGGTATTCAGTCACACGGTTCCGATCGGTAGCTCCCAGATTCCCCTGAAGGCGCCGTACCTGGCCGGTCACGGCGTCGAGAATACTGCGCTCCTGTTCGATCCGTTCCAGGCGTTCCTCGGTTGTGGAGCCGTCGCCAAACAGGCG
>Ga0306925_10006005_pt1 | contig 11231 bp, 10 predicted proteins | sample flu12Cox44000176_FD_203755 | JGI IMG/M metagenome (GOLD analysis project Ga0306925, IMG submission 203755) | Lab enrichment of tropical soil microbial communities from Luquillo Experimental Forest, Puerto Rico - flux8day.12C.oxic.44.000.176 (v2)... | ecosystem: Environmental > Terrestrial >...
AAGATGAACGGCAGCTTCCACACCGCGGCCAGGTTCATGGTCTCGTGCACCACGCCCTGATTCGCCCCGCCATCGCCGAAGAAGGAGATGACCACGCGGTCGGCCCTGCGCAGCTTGTTGGCCAGCGCGGCCCCGGCTCCGATGGGCACCCCGGCGGCCACGATGCCATTGGCTCCCAGCATGTTGAGGTCGAGGGCGGCGATGTGCATGGAGCCGCCGAGGCCCCGGCAGTAGCCGTCCTCGCGCCCCATGAGCTCCGCCATCATGAGATCGAGGCGCGCGCCCTTGGCGATGCAGTGGCCGTGGCCCCGGTGGTTGCTGATCACGGAATCGTCCTTGGTCAGATGGGCGCAGGCCGCGGTGGCCACTGCCTCCTGGCCCACGTAGCTGTGAGCCGTGCCCTTGACGTGGCCGGCGTTGAACAGCTCCACCGTGCGCTCGTCGAAACGGCGGATGCGGAGCATGGTCTGATACAGCGATTCGAGGGACTGGCGGCTCAAGGGCATGGCTCTGCCTCCCGAAGATGGCGCGCGAGGGCCGCGCGCCTAGATGTCGAGTGCGTCGCGCAAGAGCTGCGCCGGGTGCCGCGCGCGCCGGCCCGCGAGGTGCTCGATCTGCTGGCGACAGGAGATGCCCGGAGCGACGACCTCCGTGTCGGCGGGCGCCGCCTTCACGGCGGGCGCGAGCCGCCGGCCGCCCAGGGTCACCGAGATGTCGTAGTGCTCCGTCTCGAAGCCAAACGAGCCCGCCATGCCGCAGCAGCCGGAATCGACCTCGCTCACCTCGTAGCCCGCCCACCCGAGGGCGGCCACCGTGGGCGCCGTGCCGACCATGGCCTTCTGGTGGCAGTGGCCGTGGAGCAGAGCGCGTCGTGGCCCGCCCTTGAAGCGCAGCGCGAGCCCGCGAGCCCGCTCGCGGAGCAGGAACTCCTCCAGGAGGAAGCTGGCGCGCGCCACCTCCCGCGCGGCGTCGGTGCGCAGGAGCTCGACCCACTCATCGCGCAGGGTGAGCAGGCACGAGGGCTCCAGGCCCACGATGGACACCCCCCGCGCCACGAAGGGATGCAAGCGCTCCACGTTCCAGCGGGCGTGCTCGCGCGCCTCGTCGAGCATGCCCTTGGAGATGAGAGGCCGGCCGCAGCATTTCCGATCTACCAGCTCCACGGCGTATCCGGCCGCCTCCAGCAGCTCCACCGCGGCGCGTCCGATCTCTGGGGTGTTGTAGGTGACGAAGGTGTCGTGGAAGAGAACGACAGAACCCCGGGGAGCCGCCGCCGGCTTGGCGCGCGCCTTGAACCAATTGGTGAAGGTCTGGTGGGCGAAGGCCGGCAGGGGCCGCCGGCGATCGATGCCCGCTACCTTCTCCATGAGCCAGCGGTTGGGCGCGGAGGCGGCGATCCAGTTGGAGAGCGGCGCGAGCCGAGCCCCCCAGCGGGAGAGGCGATTGATGTGCCCGAAGATCCGGTTGCGCAGGGGCAGCCCGTTGGCCTGGTGGTAGTGGTAGAGGAACTCGTACTTCATCTTGGCCATGTCCACGTTGGACGGGCACTCCGCCTTGCAGCCTTTGCACTCCAGGCAAAGATCCATCACCTCGTAGAGGCGCTTGCCCGTGAAGTCGGCAGCCGGTACTTTACCCGAGAGCACCGCGCGCAGGGCATTGGCGCGTCCGCGCGTGGAGTGCTCTTCGTCGCGCGTGGCCATATACGACGGGCACATCGTCCCCTCGAGCTTCTTCCGGCACACACCCACGCCGTTGCACATCTCCACCGCCGCCGCGAAGCCGCCCTGCGCGGAGAAGTCCAGCAGCGTCTTGGGCTCCCAGGTGGTGTACGTGGGCCCGTAGCGGAGGTGCTCCGTCACCGGAGGGCTCGCCACGATGTTGCCGGGATTCATGCGCCCCTTGGGATCGAAGGCGGACTTGAACTCGCGGAAGGCCTGGAACACCTCAGGGCCGAACACGCGCTCGAGGAAGGGGCTCCGCGCGCGGCCGTCGCCGTGCTCGCTCGAGATGGCGCCGCCGTACTCGAGAACGAGATCGAAGATCTCGTCGGCCATGTTCCTCACCTGCTCGAGCCCGCGCGCGGTCTTCAGGTTGATCAGCGGGCGGATGTGTAGACAGCCGACGGAGCAGTGACCGTAGTAGGCGCCCTCGGCGCCGTGCTTGGCCATGATGTCGCGGAAGCGCGGCACGAACACGGGCAGATACTCGGGGTCCACCGCAGTGTCCTCGATGAAGGCGATGGGCTTGGCCTCGCCCTTGGTCCCGAGGAGGAGGCCGAGGCCCGCCTTGCGCAGCTTCCAGATCGACTGCTGCTCCGCGGGGTCGAGCGCCACGTGCCCGGCGTAGCCGAAGCGGGCGTGCGCGCGCCTGGCCTCGAGGGCCTCGACCTTGGCCTTGACCTCGCCGGGGGTCTCCCCCGCGTACTCGACGATCAGGATGGCCCCCGGATCGCCCTGGACGAAGCCCATGCGTTTGGATTGCTCGATGTTGTTCCGCGCGAGGTCGAGGATCATCTTGTCGGTGAGCTCGACCGCGTAGGGCCCTGTCTCGAGGATGGTTTGCGAGGACTCGAGGGCTTCCTGGATGTCGCGGTAGTGGATCACGTCGACGGCGGTGGCCTTGGGACGCGCCACCAGACGCATCTTCGCCTCGACGATGGTGAGCAGCGTCCCTTCCGACCCCACTACGAGCCGCGCCATGTTCAGCGGGCGGTCCTTCACCAGCTCGTCAAGGTTGTAGCCACACACGCGCCGCCAGTGCTTCGGGTAACGCTGGCGGATGACGGCGCCGTGCTGATCGCGGATGCGCGCCACTTCGCGATAGATCTGGCCTTCCAGACCGGAGGCGCGCTGCTTGGCCCGGAAGGCCTCGGGGGTGACCTCGCCGAATACCACGCGGCTGCCGTCGGCGAGCAGCGCGGTGAGCTCGATGACGTGATCGATGGTGAGCCCATAGGCGATGGAGTGCGAGCCGCCGGAGTTGTTCCCCAGCATGCCGCCGATGGTGGCGCGGTTCGAAGTTGAGGTGTCGGGGCCGAAGAGAAGGCCCAGGGGGCGCACGTGCGCGTTGAGTTCGTCCTGGACCACGCCTGGCTGCACCCGCGCCCACATCTCCTCGCGATTCACTTCGAGGATGTTTTGCATGAAGCGCGAGAAGTCCATGACCACCGCGCGATTGACCGTCTGCCCGGTGAGCGAGGTGCCGCCGCCACGGGGCAACACGGCCACGTTCTCGCGATTGGCCAGCTCGAGCACGGCTTGCACGTCGCCCGCGTGGCGCGGGATGACTACCCCGATCGGCTCCATTTGATACATCGAGGCGTCGGTGGAATACAGGAGACGGGAGTACAGATCGAAGCGCACGTCGCCCTCGACGACGCGCTGCAATTCCCGTTCGAGATCGGTCATCGCGGGAATTATACTATGCGCTTCCCGGCGAGGTCGGTCCGGGAATTCCTGACGTTCCCCGTGAATGGTGCGCAGGGCGCGGAATCCAACACAGCTCGCGGACGAGCCAGCCCCCTCAAAGCGGCTGACCGGAACGGTTGAGCGCTATGTGGGACGGAAAGGTCATCTTTGTGGTCGCCGTCGCCGTGGTCTTCGCGGCGCTCGCCGGCCGCATCGTGGCAGCGCGCTACCGCACGCGCGTGCTGGCTCTGATGTCGGGCGCATCGCCCCCGAGGGATGCCACGGTGGCGCGCGGACCGGCGGCCGCCGTCATTGCAACGCCCGCTCCCTCGGCTTCCTCGGTCAGCCCCGCGCAGAACCGGCGCGCCCGGCGGCGGCTGGCTCTCACATTTGTCCTCATCTCGCTGGCCATTGGATTCTCGCAGGCGTGGTTCGGCCTCGTCTTTGTCTATACGGGCGGCGGTACCGGGCCGATCAAGCTCTTCGTGATGGGACTCCTCTACGGCTGGGTCATGGTCCCGGCCTTGGGCCTGCTCTGGCGCTGGAGCTGGCTGCGCAGCGCGGCCTGGAGCATCGTCTACATGGCGGCAGTGGGCCTGCTGGTCTGGCTGCGCTCAACTGACGACCAGCAATTGCCCGTGGTGATGGGCTGGCTCGCCACCACGATTCTGCCGCCGCTGCTGGTGTTTGCCCTGGCCTTTAGCGGCACGGCGCGCGCAACCAGCCCACACCTGGTGCCGATATTCCTGCTCCTGGTGGGCTCGTCAGTGCTCGGAACCGACATCCTCGAGCGCATGATGCGGACGCCCGATGGGGTCGGGGTGGTGACACGGCTGCTGGGATTCCTCCCGGCCACCGGAGTCTTTGCATCGTTCATTTTCGCGCCGTGGCTGCTCATGGCGTGGCCGGCCTGGCGCAGCGCACGCCTGCTCGCGGCCGGCTATGTCGCCAAGCGCTTCTCCGAACCCGTGTATTTGCTCGGCGGCATCTGGTTGGTGGCGCTCCTGATGGAAGCGCTCAGCTCGAGTCACGGGATCGGCGCCCGCGCCCTCTGGGTGATGGCCAGCTGGCTCTGGATTCCCCTCGGCCTGTGGGCGCTGCGCGGCTGGCTGGCCCCGCCGCGCGCCGTGCCCATGCTGCTCGTGCTGCGGGTGTTCCGCCGCGCCGCGGAGGTGCAGGCTCTGTTCGACGATGTCGTCGAAGCGTGGCGCCATAGCGGTCCCTGCTGCCTCATCGCGGGTACCGACCTCGCCCTGCGCACGCTCGAGCCAGATGAGCTGTTCGCTTTCGTCTCGGGCCGGCTGCACGAGCGCTTCATCGGCAGTGAGACGGCCCTCGCCCAGCGTATCCGGTCGCTCGATCTCGCCGCCGACCCGGACGGGCGTTTTCGCGTCAACGAGTTCTACTGCTTCGATTCGACCTGGCAACAGGCGCTGGACGGGTTGGTGGCGCACTCCGATGTGGTGCTCATGGACCTGCGCGGTCTCCGCGCGGACAATCGCGGATCCCTGCACGAGCTGCGGGTGCTCACCCGCGCCCACCGGGTGCGCCGCATCGTGCTGCTCTTCGACGAGCACACGGATCGCGAAGCCGCGCACGCCGCGATGGGCGCGACCGGCGCCCGCTTCGTCTGGCACGACGCGCGTCAGCGCTCGCGCGGGGCCCGCGAGCGCGTGCTCGCCCTCTTGCTCGAAGGATCGCCGGGGCCCTCGCCCTGAGGTCCCCGCGCCTGAGGCAAACTGCACCACCGAGCCTCGAACGACGACGACGCCTGCTCGAGGAACCAATGGCGAAGCGCACGTGAGCGGCCTGTTCACGGAGCGGCACCGGCTATACTATGCGCCGTGAGCCGCTTCGTGCCCGCGGTCGCCCTCGCTGCCCTCCTCGCGGTGCCCTCTTTTGGAGCCGCCGCACCTGCGGCGCCGGCCGTACACGTGCCCCTCATCACGGGCGGTGAGCCCTTCGACTCGCGCTCCCTCATCGGCAAAAAGGTCCTCGTGCTGCGTTTCCAGGCCTCGTGGTGCAAGTCGTGCGCGAGCCAGGCCGCGGGCATCGAGCGGATCTACGAGCGCTACAAGGAACGCGGGGTCGAGCTGCTCGCCCTCCAGGTGGACGATCCCGAGAAGGAGGCGCGCGCTTTCCTCAAGGCACACGGCGCCACCTATCCCGCTGCCCTCGATCCGAACCTGCGTGTGGCCAATCGCTTCGGCTTCAAGCGTGCTCCCTACACCATCGTGGTGAACAAGCGCGGAGAGATCGTGGCCCGCCTCGAGGCCACCACCGACGAGGCGCGCCTGACTGCGGCCATCGACTCCGCCCTCAAGCCGCCGACCAAACGTCGGTCACCCGCGAAGGCCTCCTAGCACCCGGTGGATCTCGCCACCTTCCTCCGCGGCCTGATCATCGGCTTTTCCATCGCCGCGCCCGTTGGGCCCATCGGGGTGCTCTGCATCCGCCGCACCCTGGCCGACGGACGTGCCATCGGCTTCGCCTCGGGGCTCGGCGCGGCGACCGCCGATGCGCTGTACGGCGCGGTGGCCGCCTTCGGCCTCTCCCTGGTGACGAACACGCTCGTGGCGCAGAGGCTGTGGCTCCAGATCGTGGGCGGCATCTTCCTCCTCTATCTGGGTGTGCGGACCTGGACGGCCGTGCCTCGCGACGCGTCGGGTACGGCACCGAGCCCCGGCGGTCTTGCCGCGGCCTGGGTCTCCACCTTCGCCCTCACCCTCACGAACCCCACGACCATCATCTCCTTCGCGGCGATCTTCGCGGGGCTCGGGCTGGGACGGAGCGTGAGCGGCTACGGAGCCGCCTCGGTGATGGTGCTGGGCGTCTTCCTCGGCTCCGCGATCTGGTGGCTCTTTCTGAGCGTCGGCGTCGGCCTCCTGCGTTCGTCGCTGACGCCAGCGCGACTCGGCTGGGTGAATCGCGGCGCCGGCGCGATCATCGCGGCCTTCGGCGTGGTGGCGCTGGCCAGCCTGCTCTGGTGACGATTTGATCTTGACGTGGCGGGATGCCGAGCATAGAGTGCGCCCCGATGCTGAGCGACCGGAGCCACCCGCGCGAAAGCGCCGTCACCCCGCCGACACGTCGCACGCCCGTCGGGGTCGAGGAGGCATCTCGGAAGGCCGTGCTGAGGCTCACCATCGCGCTCGTCGGCCTCGCACTTTTCACGGCGAGCTTCGTCACCTTCCGCCTCAGCGAGAGCCCGCCGGAAGGCACCGTCGCGCTCCTCCTCGAGATCGGCGGCTGGATCGGGATGCTTGCCGCCGCCCGCATCCTCACTGATCGATGGCTCGCGCCCAGCCTCGTCGTCTCCGCCTGGCTCCTCCTCGTGATGGTCAACGCGTTCAGCGCACGGCTGATCCAGCGCGGCACCGATAAGGGCCTCGCCCTCGGCTTCGACTACGTCACCACCCTCATCACCCTCGAGGCGGGGACGTGGCTCCTCGTAGCCTTGCTCATGCTCGACGGCGCCGCCCGGCTCTGGCGGGAGGACGCGCAGCGATCTAGTTGGCGGCGGGCACGGGGTTCCGCCGTCGCTTCTTGACCTTCGCGAAGCGCCAGCTTAGCCTCTGCCCACGCTGAGCCCCATGTCGAGAATGCCGAGACACGAGTGACCACCGGCGCGCCCATCGTCGTCGAGAGCGTGAGCAAGCGCTACGAGACGCCGAGCGGCCCCATCCCCGCCGTCGATACCGTCAGCCTCACCGTGCGCCCACGGGAGTTCGTCTCCCTCCTCGGCCCCAGCGGCTGCGGGAAGTCCACGCTGCTCGCCATGATCGGCGGCCTCGTGCGTCCGGACAGCGGCCGCATCCTCATCGAAGGCACGCCGATCTCCGGCCCCACGCCGAGCAAGGTCGCTCTCGTCTTCCAGGATCCCGGGCTCTTTCCGTGGCGGACGGCCCTTGACAACGTGGGCTTCGGGCTCGAGCTCACCGGCGTCGCGGCCGCCCGACGCCGGGAGATCGCCCTGAGCCTCCTCGAGCCGATGGGCCTCAAGGGCTTCGAGGTGAAGTACCCCCGGGAGCTCTCCGGCGGCATGCGACAGCGCGTGGCCATCGCTCGCGCTCTCGCTCTCGACACGCCCATCCTTCTCATGGACGAGCCCTTCGGCGCCCTCGACGAGCAGACGCGTCTTCTCATGGGCGAGTGGCTGGTGGAGGTGCGCCACCGCACGCAGCGGACGGTCGTCTTCGTCACGCACAGCCTGCACGAGGCCATCGCGCTCTCGGACCGCATCGCGGTGATGACGGCACGCCCGGGACGGATCAAGGACGTGGTCGAGGTGCCCCTGCCGTACCCGCGCGCCCTCGACGGCCCCGACGCGGTGGCCCTCCACGCGAAGCTCTGGACGCAGATCCGCGAGGAGTCGATGCGCGCCATGGACGGCCGGCGATGAGGATCTGGCTCTGGCGCCTCGGCCTGCTCCTGATCGCGCTCACCCTCTGGGAAGCTGTGGCGAGCATGCTCAACCCCATCCTGTATGTCGGTCCCTCGCGGCTGCCCGGTGCGCTCGCCCGCGTGCTCGCCACGCGCGATCTCCCTCCCCTGGCGGGCCACGTGTGGCTCACCATGGGGGAGATCGCAGTGGCCTACGTGCTGGCGGTGGCGGGTGGGCTCTGGGTTGGCTTCCTCTTGGGTCTCCGGCACACCGTGGGACGCATCTACGAGCCGCTCCTCGCCACGCTCTACGCTGTGCCGAGCGTGGTCTGGTATCCGTCGCTCATGCTCTGCTTCGGGCTCGGCCCTGCCTCCAAGATCGCCTTCGGATTCTTCCTGGGCTTCTTTCCTGTCACTCTCGCCGTGCTCGCGGGCATCCGCCAGGTACCGGCCACGCTGGTGACGGTGGCGGTGTCGATGGGCGCGAAGCCGTGGACGGTCTTTCGCAAGGTCATGCTGCCCGCCATGGCCTCGACCATGGTCGGCGGTCTGCGCACGGGCCTCGCCCTCTCGGTGGTCGGCGTGCTCGTGGGCGAGCTGCTGGGCGCGCGGGCCGGCCTCGGCTACGTGATCAACTACGCCTACGGGCTCATGATGACGGCAGAGTACGCCGCCCTCGTGGTGCTCGTGGCGGCCGCCGTACTTCTGCTCGACGGCGCGGGCGCGCTGATCGAGGCGCGGGTGAAGCGATGGGCCGGTTGAGGGTCCTAGCCTGGCAGACCCTTTCGGTGGCGGCGATCGTCCTCGCCTGGGAGGTGGCGGTGCGGTGGCGAGTGGTCGATCCTCTCTTCGTGCCCGCGCCCTCGTCCATCGTGCGCGTGCTCGGGGTCACCGGCGCGGAGGCCCTGCCCCGCCTCGGCGACACCCTCGTGAAAACGCTTCTCGGCTACGCGCTGGCCATCCTGGCCGGCGTACCCACTGGGCTCGTGCTGGGCTCGCGGCCCACCGCGCACGCCATCGCCATGCCGTACGTGGTCGCACTCTACGGGGTGCCGAAGATCCTCGTCCTGCCCTGGATTGCCCTGGTCTTCGGCATCGGCCTGTCGACGGCAGTGCTGTCTGCCGCCGTTTTCGCCATCTTCCCCGTGGTGGTGCTCGTGGCCGCGGGCACCCGCGACGTCGACCCTGCCCTCGTCACGGTGGCCGCGTCGATGGGCGCGAGCCGGGGGCAGATCATTCGCAAGGTGCTTCTGCCCGCCGTGCTCCCCTCCGTGCTCACGGCCATGCGCGTGGCCCTGGTCTTCGCGCTGCTCGGCACGCTCATCGCGGAGATGCTGGCGGGCACGCGCGGCATGGGCTTCCAGATGCAGCGCGCGGCGCTGGCTTTCCGGGCGCCCGAGCTCTTCGCGGCCACCGCCATCGTATCGGTGGTCTCCATCTCCGTCGTGCTGTTCCTCGAGCATCTCAACACGCGCCTGGGCCGCTGGCGTTGAGGCCGGAGGCGCCACAGGAGATCTTCATGACCCCGAGGCGAGACTTCCTCAAGACGGCGGCGGTGGCCACGGCGGCCCTGGCGGCGTGGCCGGGCCGCGTGGAATCGCAGGCCCTCACCCCCGTGAAGGTGGGCGCGGTGGTCCTGGGCGACTTCGGCGTGGTGACGCCGACCCTGGCCGGCATCGAGAAGGGCTACTTCAAGCAGAACGGCCTCGACGCTGAGCTCATCCCCTTCAAGGGCGGCCCCGACCTGCTCAAGGGAGTGCTCTCGGGCTCCGCCGACATCGGCATCACCGGCGCCACCGATCCCCTGGTCTTCCGGGAGCGCGGCACGCCGATCCGGGCGCTGGCCACCATCGTGGAGAAAAACCACTTCACCCTCACCGTGGTGCCCAAGGTCAAGCGCCTGGAAGACCTCAAGGGCGGCACCATCGGCTGCACGGTGGTCGGCTCGACGACGTGGGTCTTCGCGCGCATGCTCGCCAAGAAGATGGGCTGGGATCCGGAGAAGGACGTACGCATCATCGGAGTGGGCGGCCTCGACGCGCAGATGGCCGCGCTCAAGCGCGGGGAGATCCAGGGCACCATCTTCGGCGATGCGGGAGTGGTCATCGAGGCGGAGGGCTCGGGCCACATTCTGATGCGGCTCGACGAGCTGACGCCCAAGTGGATCAGCCTCGTCGCCTACTCCACGGACGACCTCATCAAGACCAAGCGCGATGTGCTCCAGCGCACGCTCAAGAGCATCTTCCAGGGGGCGCGCTTCTGCCGCGACAACGCGGACGAGAGCATCAAGATCGCCTCCAAGGCCATCGGCTGGCCGGAGCCGGCCACCCGCCGCGCCTACGAGCTCTTACGCCCGCTCCTCTCCACGGACGGGCGGATGGATTTGGATGCCATGAAGTTCATGCAGGACACGCTGCTCGAAGTGGGGGTGCTGAAGACGCGGCTGCCCTTGCAAGACTGCTACACGCCGGAGTTCACTCCGGTGAAGCTCTGAGCCTCAGCAGGTGCCGAAGTGGACGAGGCGGATGCCGTGTCGCTTCACCGCCTGCTTCGCCTCGGCGGCGATGAGCCCGGCCAGCTCCGTCTCGCGCTGGCGGCCGTAGCGACTGTAGGCGAGGTCGTCGTCGAAGTAGCCGGGGTGGGTCATGAACTCCGAGAGTCCCACGGGCAGCGATTCCAGGTGCGTGACGGTGCGCTCGCGTGACCAGTACGGCTCGGGTCCGGACTCACCCATGAAGTAATCGGGCGTCCGCAGCCCCAGCCGACGCGCGGCATTCCGCACCGTGTCGTCCTGGCTCCGCACCGGGACCTTGAGGGCGCGCGCGAAGCCCAGGACCAGATCAAGGATCGGATCGTGACGCCCCACGTGGTGGTGAGTGTCGAGATGGGTGGGAAAGCGCCCCATGATCTTTCGGAACACGTCGATTTGATTCCCCAGCTCGATCCGCGCCTCGTCGGTACTGGCGCGCGCCGCCGCCTCGCGGGCATCGCGGATGAAGCGTCCCTCGGCGTCCACGAGGGAGGACACGCGCCGCGGGCTCGACACGGGGGCGCCCAGGGTGAGGTTGAGATGCACGCCCACCCCCAGGCCCGAGGCCTGCAGCTCCTCGAGCTGCGCGGGCGGGATCTCGCGGTTCACGAGGAGCGTGGTGCTCGTCACGATGCCCGTCCGCCCCGCTTCGAGAATGCCGCGGCTTACGCCCTGCGTCAGGCCGAAGTCGTCGGCGTTGACGATGAGGCGCTTCGTCGCCTCCGTCACTACTTCCCCATGACCTTCCGGAAGTAGAGCCGGAGCGCTTCCTTGAGCTGGGCGCGGGCGCCTGGCTGGGTCTGGGCATCCTCGAGCTGCTCGAGGTCGAGCTGAAGTGGCACGCCTTCCTTCTTCACACCGTCGAGCTCCGCGGTCAGCCCGCAGCGCTCGTCCGATTCGGTGAACACGAT
>Ga0306925_10006008_pt1 | contig 11230 bp, 7 predicted proteins | sample flu12Cox44000176_FD_203755 | JGI IMG/M metagenome (GOLD analysis project Ga0306925, IMG submission 203755) | Lab enrichment of tropical soil microbial communities from Luquillo Experimental Forest, Puerto Rico - flux8day.12C.oxic.44.000.176 (v2)... | ecosystem: Environmental > Terrestrial > Soil...
CTCGATCGGCCGTGCAGGTCGCAAATAGGCGTTGGCCCACATCGCTTGACCTTTATCGGACAGAAAATAGTCGAGCACCTTCTGCGCCTTGTCCTTGTCGGGCGCGTTCTTCACCAGGCTCGTCACGTAGGGGAAAACTACGGTGCCCTCGCAGGGAATAACGAACGCGAAACTGCCTGTCTCGCCGTATTTGGCGCGGTACGCGTTGAAATCGTAGTCGAACAGGATCGGAATTTCGCCCGACACGACGCGGGCATAGGACGTTTGTTTGGGCACGATAGGTTGATTCTTGTGCAGATCGGCGAAGTATTTAACCGCCGGAGACATGTCGGTGTCGCTGCCACCGAGCGCGATATTGACCGCGACCGCTCCGACGTATCCGACCGCTGCCGACGATGGGTCGAGATAGCCGACCATGCCCTTATAGTCGGGCTTGAGCAGATCCTTCCAGCACGCCGGCACCGGCTTGCCGGCGAGCGCGTCTTTATTAATGAAGAGGCCGAGTGTGCCGGAATGGATGGTGGTCCAGGCCCCGTCGGAATCCTTGAGCCCGACCGGGACTTGGTCCCAGCCCTTCGGCTGATACGGCTCGATCACGCCGGCAGTCTTGGCCTTCATGCCGAAATTGACGCCGTAATATACGACGTCCGCGACCGGACTGTTTTTCTCCGCGATCAGCTGCGACAGCGCCTGGCCTGAGTTCTTATTGTCGAACGGTATGTCATAGCCGAGGTCCGCCTTGATCGATTTAAGCATGGTGGCGAAGTCGGCCCATTGCGGCGGGCAGTTGTAACAAATGACGTCGGCAGCGCTCGCCGGCAATTGGGCGGCGACTAGCGTCAGTGCTACGCTAATGACAAAGAGAGAATTCTTGCGCATCGACGTCCCCCCAAATGCCGTGTGTTACCCAACAAGCGCCGATAATATTGCAGTTCAATGACAAGGAAGGCAAACGGCTACTATTGAAAGTTGTTCGGGGGCGCTGCCGCATTGCTCAGTCCTTTGGCGGAAGGATGATTTCCCCGGCCGGTGCTCTCTGCTACGCAACGAGCATGAACACTTGATTTTCGACAAGAACCATCAGGGCAAAATCATAACACGGAAGACCTACCATCGCATGTTGATATTCTTCACTTGTGTGTAGCTGAGGATCTCATCAAAGCATTCTTCTTCGCCGATGCCGCTTTGCTTCCAGCCACCGTAGGGCGCGCCGATATAGCGGCCTGAGGAGTTGATCCAGACATAGCCCGCCTCGACCCGCTCGGCGGTTTCCATGGCGGCGCCAAGGTCATTGGTGACAATGGCCGCGGTGAGGCCGTATTCGACGCCGTTCACCCGCTCCAGCATGTCGTCGTAGTCGTGCCAGACCATCACCGACATCACCGGGCCGAAAATCTCCTCGCGGGCGATGCGCATTTGCGACGTCACGGCGTCGAACACGGTCGGCGCGATGAATAGACCGGCGGTAAGCGACGGATCGGCCGGTTTAGCGCCGCCGGTGAGGAGTTGCGCGCCCTCCTGCTTGGCTGAGGCGATGAAGCCCACGACGCGATCGTACTGCCGTTGCGACACGATCGGACCGACTTCGTTCTCCTTGAGCCATGGCACGCCGACCGGCAGCGCTTGTGCGAGCCGCACGAGCTCCGCGACCACGGGCTCGTGCAGCGACGTATGCACGAACACCCGCGACGTCGAGCTACACGACTGCCCCTGCCGATTCATGTTCATGCCTCTGATCGCGGCGCCCGCCGCTTTCTTTGGATCGGCGTCGGGGAAAATGATGATCGGGTTCTTGCCGCCGAGCTCCAGGCTGACGCGCTTCAATCCCGCCGCTGCCTCCTTGGCGATGGCGCGGCCGGTCGGCACTGAGCCGACGAAGCCGATGCGCCGCACGTCGGGATGGCGCACCAGCGCTGCCCCCACGGCGCCATCGCCGGTGACGATATTGACGACGCCGTCGGGGAAAATTCCCTCGCACAATTCGCCGAGGCGCAAGCTCGACAGCGGCGCCTGCTCTGAGCCTTTAATCACCACTGTATTGCCGGCAGCGAGCGGCGCCGCTGCCTTCTCGGCGCAGAACCGGAATGGATGATTGAACGGATTGATCTTGGCGACGACGCCGAACGGCTGACGACGGGTCAGATTCAAATGGCGCGGACCCTGCGAGAAGGTCTCGCCCTTGATCTCGGTGACGAGCCCGGCGCAGTAGCGCAGCCACTCGGCGGTCCAGATCATGTCGCCGCGCATGCCGACGATGGCGTTGCCGGAATCCACCGCGTCGATCAGCGCGAGCGCGTCGGCATTGTTCTCGATGCGGTCGGCGAGCAATTCAAGGCAGCACGCGCGCTCCTTGATCGGAACGCGCGACCAGTCCTTGAACGCAGCCTTCGCCGCCTGCACCGCCGTGTCGACGTCGACATCGCCGGCGCTCGGGACCTCGGCCAGCGTCTCCATGTTCGACGGATTGATCGAGGCGAATGATTTGCCTTCCGCCGGCTCAACCCAGCGGCCGCCGATATAGAAGCCGCGGGGCGTGAAATTGAGCGACGGCGTCTGCATTGTCATGCGAGCTGGGGAACGATCGCGGCGCGCAACACGGCGCGTTCCGACGCCTTCCTGAACGCCGCGTCGAGATCCTGCAAGGTGAATTTGGCATCGACAATGTCCTTGAACGGAAACCGCGCGCGGTTAGCCATGACGAAATCGAGCGCCTGGATCAGATGCCGCGGATGATAGTTGTGGATGCCGCGCATGGTGATCCAGCGTCGGACCAACATATTGGCGTCGATCACCACATCGGCGTCGGGATTGACCAGGCCGCCGAGCACGTAGCGGCCGCCGGTGCGCAGCATCGCCAAGCCCTGCGGGATGACGTCGGGCACGCCGCACACCTCGATCACCGCATCTGCGCCGTCGGGGCGGCATAAGGCGCGAACCAGGTCGACGACGGCCTTCGGCGGCACCGCGCCGACGTCGATGACATGATCGGCGCCGAATTTCTTCGCCGCTTCGAGGCGAGCCGGCACCGCGTCGAGCCCGATGACGCAGCGGGCGCCGCGCGCTTTCGCCATGGCGGCACCATAAAGGCCGAGCAGGCCGAGGCCCTGAATGACGACGGCGTCGCCTAGCGCGATGGCGGCAGCTTCAGTCACCGACGCCATGGTGGCGACGCCGCAATTGAGCGGCGTTGCCTCCTCGTCGCTCAGGTCCGCCGGCAGCTTGAGAATGAAGGTGCCGGGCAGGATGTAGCAATATTCGGCGAAGCCGCCGAGGAAGTGCGGGTCCTCCTCGGCCAGATCGTGGCCGTATTTGCGCAACCCCTGACACTTTTGCGGCATGTCGAGGACGTCACGGTAGTAGCATTGGCCGTCAAAGAAATATTCGCTCCAGGTGACGCGGTCACCGACCTTGAGCACCTCGCCGCGCATGTCGTTGTCGATGCCCGCGCCGATCTCCTCGACGGTGCCGATGATCTCGTGGCCGAGGATGCCGGGACATGGATTGGGCCGGCGACCTTCATAGGAATGAATGTCCGAGCGGCAGATGGTCGACATCGTCACGCGCACCAAAACCTCGCCGCGCTTGACCGGGCGCAGCGGAAACTCCTTGAGCACGAATGGCGCGTTCGGAGCTTCGTAGACCGCGGCCTTGGCGCTGCGCATGGTCTACTCGACCCCGTTCAAGGCGAAGTCGAAGATATCATAGTTGTGCAGCGGTCGATCCTTGGCGCGCTGGCGATAAGCGGCATTGAGCGGCCGAGAAATCAGGAACGGCACCTTCTGTTCACCCAGCCCGCCGTGGGAGCGCAGGCGGTGCCCGGCCAACTGGGTCAAATCGTGATCTTCGCGGCGGGCGCCGATCACGGTGCGGCGATCGCCGAAGACGGCGAAGTCGCCCTCGCGATCGAGCGGCAGATCGAACCCGCGGCACACATCCGCCTTGTCGAGCACCAGTTCGACGCCCGACAGCGTGCCGCTGAACGCCATCATGGCAGCTACGTCGGCGGGCTTGCGCAGATGCACGCGCACGAAAGAGCCCAGCGCGCCGTGATGCTTCACGAACGGATCGGCGATAGGACAAATCACGCGCACCGTCCCGGCGCCGAACCGCCCATTCAACTGATCTTCGAGATAAATTACATTCGCCGTGCCATCGGCGGCGGATTTGTCGTTCATGCCGTGGTCGGCGGTGATGGCGACGGTCGCACCGAGCGCGATCAGCTTACCGACCACCGTGTCTACGGCTCGATGATAAGCATCGGCCTCGGGCTCGCCCGGCGCGTGCTTGTGCTGCACGTAATCGGAGGTCGACAGATACATCAGGCTTGGGCCAAAGGCCGACAGGATTTTCACACCGGCATCGAGCACGAACAGCGACAGGTCCGCCGAATATTGATCGGGCTGCGGCCGGCCGACCATCGCTTCGACGTTGTCTATGGCGTTGTCAGCAAGATTGGCCTTATGCGCATATTCGGACGAAAACGCGATGCCGGTCATTCGATAAGCCAGCACCTTGAGAAGCTTGTCCTTGGCGGTGACTACCGCGGTCGGTACCCCGGCCTCACTCAGCGCACCGAGAATGGTGCCGCAGCGCAGCCGGCTCGCGTCGGTGATCATGATCTCCTTGCCGGTCTCGGCATCGAGATAGTAGTTGCCGTTGATGCCGTGCACGGCGGGCGGGACGCCGGTCACGATCGACGTGTTGTTAGTGTTGGTCGTGCTCGGCATCGAGCAATCGGCTATTCCGACAAAGCCCGCCTTCGTAAACGACTGCATCGTCGGCAATGTACCGTTGGCAAAGCCATGGTCGAGATAGGCCGGATCGAAACCGTCGACGACGATGACCGCGGTCGGTCGCTTCGGCGCCGCATAGGTGCGTCCGTTGACCTCTACGACGATGTCTGCGGCCTGATGGGTTCTTGCGGCCTGCTGTGCCAAGTTGGTCTCCGGCGAATTGAGCGTCGGGCTCGAATTGATTGCGCCAGATGTGATGGAGCGATGACGGTTTTGTGACGGGGCACCTCGTGGCAACGCGCCGCGCCAAGTCCGCGCGGCATTCACGCAACCGTCATATCGGCAATCTAGCCTAAATCATCCTGTCGTTTCCGTCGCTCAGGACCGAAAAAATTCCGCGATAGAGACGACACACCGGCATCCTCGAAAGGCAAGTAGACGCGTCCCGCCCGCTTGGCGACAAAAGGAGCTTTGGATGAACGGGAAATCTCGTTGGACATTCGCGGCAGCCGCGATCGGGGCATCGACGGCCGCGCTGACAATCGCCGCCGGACTCACGGCTTTGCCGCCTGCGGCGGTTGCCGACGACTGCCCGAACGGCGGCACCGTGCGCTTCGGCGTCGAGCCCTACGACACCGCGGCGCGGCTGGTACCGATCTACGAAAAGATCGGCAAGATGATCGGCGACAAGATCAGCTGCAAGGTCGAGGTGTTTGTCGCCACCGGCTACAACGCCGAGATCGAAGCGATGCGCAATGGCAAGCTCGAAATCGCCGAATTCGGTCCGCTCGGCTACGTGTTGGCGCACCAGGTGGCCAAGGCCGAAGCCGTCGCGGCCTTCGGTAACGCCGAGAACAAGCCCGTCAGCTACTGGGCCAGTATCGTCACTTATCCGTCCTCGGGAATCAAAACCGTCGGCGACATCCGCAGCCATTCGTTTGCATTCTCCGACGCCGCCTCGACGTCCGGCCACCTATTCCCGGCCTACGGTCTGCGCAAGGCCGCACTCGACCCGGAGAAGGACATTAAGGCGATCTATGCCGGCAGCCACACGGCTGCGTTCGAGGCGCTTTACAATCACAAGGTCGACGCCGGCGAATTGAACAGCGAGCAGCTGGAGTCGGCGACGCAGCGCGGCCACTACAAGGACGGCGACCTCGTTTTCCTGTGGAAGTCCGATCCGATTCCGACCGATCCCTTCGCAGTGCGCGGCGATCTACCGGCCGCGCTCAAGGCGAAGCTCACCGACGCGCTGCAGCATCTCGATCTGATGAGCCTCGATCCGGCCGACCGCAAGATTCTCGTCGGCGCCGGCATCACCCAGCTCGTGGCGCAGACCGATCATGCCTATGACCTGATCCGCGATCTGGTGAAGACCCTGAATATCGATCTGGAGAAACTGTAACACGTTCGGAAAGGAGAGCCGATGCTGCGCGTCTGCGGCCTCTCGCTGCGCTATCCGAACGGTAAGCTGGCATTGACCGACTTTTCCTTGACGGTCGAGGCCGGGGAGCTGGTCACCATCCTCGGCGGCAACGGTAGCGGCAAGACGACGCTGCTACGCTGCATCACACGTACCGTCAAACCGAAGGCAGGCGAGATTTGGCTCGGCGACACCAATCTGTGCGCGCTGGAGGGCGAAAAGCTGCGGCGCGCACGACTTGCGCTGGCGATGATCTGGCAGCACGCGAGCCTCGTGCGCCGCCGTAGCGTGTTGGCCAATGTGGCCAGCGGCACGCTCGGTCGGCATTTCGGCCTGCGCACGATGCTCGGCGGCCTGCCGCCGGCGGAACTGCATGCGGCGCGCGGCCACCTCGCCGAGGTGGGACTCGCCGACTTGGCCGAGCAGCGTGCCGGCACGCTCTCAGGCGGCCAGGCCCAGCGGGTCGCCATTGCGCGGGCGCTTGCGCAACGGCCACGAGTGCTGCTTGCCGACGAGCCAGTCGCGAGTCTCGACCCGGAAGCAGCCGAGGAGATCATGCGGCTGTTGCAGCGGCTCGCACGCTCCGAGGGGATCGCCGTGCTCTGCGTGCTGCACCAGGTCGATCTCGCCTACGCCTATGCCGACCGAGTTATCGGCATTCGCAACGGGCGCGGTGTTTTCGACCTGCCCTGCAGCCAAGTGTCTCGCGAGGCCGTGCATCGGCTTTATGTCCACGAGGCGGCCGCAGCATGAGCCTCGATATCGTTCGAGCCGGCGCCGGCGGCTCCGTCTGCACTCCGGCATGGCGGCGGGCCCTGACCGGGGCGTTGCACTTCGTGCTGGCGCTGCTCGGCGTTGCCATCGTCGTTCAAGCGCTCATCGTCGTTGAAGCGAGGCCGCAGGATCTCGTCACCGGCATCCACGGCATGGCCGATCTGATTTGGCGTGCTGTACCGCCGGATTTCTCCCGCCTCCCGTCAACACTGTGGCCGACGCTGCAGACCTTGGACATCGCGCTGTTCGGAACGCTGGTCGGCATCGTCATTGCTCTGCCGCTTGCCTTGCTGGCGGCGGCGAACATGACGCCGTCGCGTTATGCCTATTACGCGGCGCGCGCCGTCATCGGCTTCAGCCGCGCGGTACCCGATCTCGTTTGGGCGCTGCTTTTCGTCACCGCCGTCGGCCTTGGGCCGTTCCCCGGCGGACTGGCGCTCGGCGTGCATTCGGTCGGGATGCTCGGCCGGCTGTTCGCCGAAACCATCGAACAGATGGACATGGCGCCGATCCAGGCCTTGGAGCTGACCGGCGCCCGGCGCATCCAGGTCTTCAGCCACGGCATCGTTCCGACCGTGCTGCCGACGCTGCTCGGCATCAGTCTTTATCGGCTCGACGAGAACATCCGTTCGTCGCTGGTTCTCGGCTTCGTCGGTGCCGGCGGTATTGGCTTTCAGCTCCTAACGGCGATGAACTTGTTCCAGTACCAGGAAGTTTCACTGCTGCTAATTATCATTTTCGTAATCGTGCTTTCCGCGGAACGCATCTCCGCTGCTCTGCGGGAGCGCCTCGCCTGAGCAGGTCCACTAATGGGAGGTCCGGCCGTGCTCCTTGTCTGACTGCCTCTGGCCAGCATAAGGCGGACCAGGTAGCGGAGGTGAGCAGCGCTCAATCCGGCATTCCCGCCTTACGCAATCCGTCCTCAAGACGTCTGCGTTGTTGCCGATAACTCGGATCGGTCAGCCTCAGAGGTACCGGTGAAAGGCTTCGGAAATTCGCGACGGTGGCGCCGGGATTGGCCTGGGTGTACTGCGCAAGCGCTGCATGCGCTTCGTCGTTGCGGCCGTTCAGCGCGTAGGCCGCCGCGAGCACGGAATACTCCCCGATAGCTGCCGGATTTGAATCTAGTGCGGCGCGCAAAGAGGTGATTGCCTCGTCAGTTCGGCCCAGCAGCAGCAGCACCTGTCCTTTGCCCGAGAGCCATGTCCATCGTCCGGGATCGCGTGGTCCGAGCCGTTCGGCCCTTTCGAACCAATCAAGCGCATCGGTCGTCCGACCGAGATACATTGTTGAAAGCGCGACCTCCTTGTATGCCCATGGTTCACCAGGGTTTTGGGCAATCACCGCCTGAGCCGCCGCAATCGCGTCGTCAAACTTGCCCTGAGCGCGCAGCAGCGCAGCTTTGGCCTTTAGAGCAATGAGGTGACGGTCATCCAGTGCGAGTGCGCGCCCCAGAAGCGGCTCCGCACGTTTCAGGCGCTCCTCGTTGCCGTTCGGATAGTAGCCGTTGAGTACCTCAAATATGTAGGTCGCTGCGATGCCCGCGAGAGCATCTACGTTATCAGGCTGAACGCGCAGCGCCTGCTCGAACAAGTCGCGCGCTTCCGTCATGGTCGTCGGCGATGAAGGTCGATTTAGCGTTGCTTGGCCGCGTAGTACTAAATCCATTGCCGGGACGCTGCCCGGCCTCTCGCGCTGGCTGCGTCGGGCCGCGTCGCTAATAACCTGGAGACCTATCGCCCGTGACAACCGGCCGACAATTTCGTCTTGTACCACCAAGAGATTGCCACGGGTCGTATCAAATCGGTCGGTCCAAATCTCGTTTCCCATCTGCGTGTCCACGAGACGTGCATTGATACGAACTTGCTCGCCCTCGAGCAGTGCACTGCCTTCGAGCGCATAGCGTACGTGCAGTTCGCGGCCAATCTGGCGGACGTCGATAGGCTTGCCTTTGTAGGTGAACGCGGTTTCGCGCGCGACCACAAAGCTCCCTGGCAATGCTCGCGATAAATCAGTCGTCAGATTGTCTGTTATCCCGTCGGCAAAGTAGTCTTCGGCGGCGTTGTTACTTAGATTGACGAAAGGCAAAACAACGATTGAGAGCGACGGCGCCGGAGCGGTCTCGGTTACGGCTGTGGCTTCCGGTTTTTTGAGGGGCGTCCCATTTTCGAGCAAAATTTCACCGAAGGCCCATATCCCAGCGACGACTGATCCCGTGACGGCCAGAATCCCGGCGATGTAGTAAATCTGCGACAGTTGCTTTTCAGGATGCGCATTGGAGAACTCGGATCGGAATTGTCGCCACCAATTCCGCCAGCCAGCACCGGCGCTTTCCGCCCGCTCTTCGATGTTTTGTTTCTCGGCGAGCGCATTTTCGACCATCGACGGCTCCGTCGGCGGCCGTTGGTCGAGGTGAGACTTAGTCTCTTGGCCGGCTTCACCGGCGGATGGAGCGGTCATTGCCGGATACCCAAAGTTCCCGGTCAACACCGAAAACGCGCGCATTCACCAGCGATGGCTGGGACTCGGCTGACAGCCTACACCATATTGTCGTGTGCTCGGTAGGTCCGAATGCCCGGCAAATAATCTCACTTGAGTCTAGAGCTAGTGAGCGGTTGTAGGGTTCGCGTTCTGTGTGGCGCTGACTGTAGCTTGGGGGCGCCTTCTCGCGTACGCGCTATATTGGGCAATCGACAATTATCTCGTATGAATTCCAGTCCTCGTCCAAGTGATCCGCCTCACTTGGCTTCCGCCAATTTTCATTTCTTGCGACGGGCACCCCTCGAAGGTCCAACCAGAAAGTATTTGCGCATAAACGCGCCCTCTCGAGCGTCTAATTCGCCACCGCAGTTGAGACACTCTACTGTGTCGACTGACGGTTCTATCTGCGCGACTTCAACTGGTACGACTTTGTATGCGATACCGCAGTGCGGGCAATTGAATAAGGTTTGTGGGGGTTTCAACATGGTCTGGATCATTGTCAGTGCGGAGTGGCAACTTTGGGACAAGCCAAGCAAGTAATGGACCAAGAGTTACCTCGGCGCTTGCGAATCCACGCCAGGAAATTGCTCAAATAGGCCCGCACCAACGGTTAGGCGCGTTGCCCAATTCAGCCGAAAGGTGACTGCGATCACATACCGGGCGGCTAGGCGTGTCGAGGGTGGGTCAGAGCCCGCCTCTCAGCAGGGTTGCTACTTCCCAGCCCCTGTTTCCCATGAAGTCCCGAGCGGCGGGCTCACCTTGCCGGATTGCTCTAATGCTAGCAAGCAAAGTCCCCGACTGGTCGCGGCCGCTGCCTCAGCCCATCATAATCCCGCGCGTGATGACGCTGCGAACATTGTCAGATGTACGCGAGCTGCCGCGTCACTTAGTCGGCGTCAGCTCCGTGTAACGGACTCGATGCTGAATAGACCTGTGGCCAAGCCAATCCCGAATAGCTCTCGTGTCGTGTCCTGCATTGGCCTTCTTGAGAAAATAACGCATGGGTGGCCTTCCCAATGGTTCTGGGGGGTATCCCATTTGATATAACTAGTTGATTTGACGAAAGAAAAGCCTCTCGCTTTGCCTAGCTAGAGGCTCCCAATGGAACTTGCGCTTTGTGCGATGCAGCGTAATATATTGCGATGCGGTAGCAGTCCGCTGCCGCATGCCCTCCTTGGGCGTTTCCTCCCTGACTTGGGCCGCTCCCACAAACGTGGTGAGTGGCCCTTTTTCTTAGCTTGTGGAGCCGTGCTCCTGCAACAAGTTTTTTTAGATCAGAGTGTTCGGGGCCAAAGAACCTGGCGACGCCGACCGTGCGGCGCGAGGCCAAGGAGGACTGGCGACGCCAGTGCTCGGCCTGGAACACGTCGCGCACCGTCTCGCTTCCAACTAACATCCTCCGCAGTGCCCCAGGGCTGGGGCGTCATCTCAGACGGAGGATGCCATGCGTACCGCTATACCGCTGACCGTGTTTGCCACGACGCTTGCCTGCTCGCTCGCAACTGCACCGGCGAACGCGCGTGCCCGCGTGTTTGTTGCTTCCTATGGCAACGACGCTAATCCGTGCACGTTTTTGTCGCCGTGCAGAAACTTCCAACAGGCCGTCAATGTTGTAGACCCGGGCGGCGAGGTCACCGCAATTGACAGCGCCGGTTTTGGGCCGATCAGCATCAGCAGGTCTGTCACCATCACCAGCCCAGACGGCGTTGAGGCGGGGATAGTGCCTGTCTCTGGCGGCAACGCCATCGCTATTAGCGCGGGGTCAACCGACGCCGTTGAATTACACGGTTTGACAGTCGATGGCTCGGGTGTCGGCAAA
>Ga0306925_10006012_pt1 | contig 11226 bp, 8 predicted proteins | sample flu12Cox44000176_FD_203755 | JGI IMG/M metagenome (GOLD analysis project Ga0306925, IMG submission 203755) | Lab enrichment of tropical soil microbial communities from Luquillo Experimental Forest, Puerto Rico - flux8day.12C.oxic.44.000.176 (v2)... | ecosystem: Environmental > Terrestrial > Soil...
GACGATCATCTCGAGGGCGCGCTTGGAGGCCGGCGAGCCGACCTTGCGCATGATGAAGCCCTGGCCCTCGCCTTCGAACAGCTCGAGGTCGACGACGCCGCCCGCCTGGCGATAGGCGGCCACGAAGCGATCGAGATGCGGCCGCGGATGCGCGCCATCGTCGGTGCCCTGCAGGTAGAGCACGGGCGGCAGCTGCACCTTCTCGCCCCGCTCCAGCGCCCCGGCTGGCGCACCCTCCGCCATCGCCTCTTCGGTCTTCCAGTACGCGTCGTGGCACGGGATGAGCTCGTCGGGATTGACCGGAGCCGGGCCCCCCTTGGCCTTGAGGTCCTTGGCGTAGCGATACCGGCCGAGCGGATCGATGACCGGCGAGGTCATGATCACGCATCGCACGGTCGCATCGAGCGCCGGCGCGCTCGCCAGCGGCAGCGCGCTGTAGCGGGGATCGAACGGCCGCATCGCCAGCAGCATCGCCTGATGGCCGCCGCTCGAGTTGCCCATCGAGCCCACCATGTCGGGCCGCCCGCCGAAATCGGCCGCGCGCGACTTGATCCAGCGAATCCCGTAGTGGATGTCCTGGAACGACGCCGGATAGGACGCCGTCGGCGGCTGCCGCCAGTCGAGCGTGGCCACGATCACGCCGCTCTTGGCCAGCGCCTCGTGGATCACCTTGTCGCCGTGGCGATCCGAGCGACACCAGGCGCCGCCGTGGAGCTCGACCATGATGGGGAAGGGGCCCGTGCCCTGCGGCCGGTAGAGGGTGAGTAGATAGGGCGTATTCCCGTGGCGGAGATACTCGATGTCCTCGACCTTCACGTCGTAGCTCATGCTGGTCTCCTCAGTTTGATCGTCCCAAGGGCCGGGTCCCTCAAGCAGGGTCCGATGCCCGGTAGAATATCGTGCCGGTATGGCCAAGCCAAGGCGGATCGACGGGATCGGCGCGCCGGTCAAGCGCCGCGAGGATCATCGCCTGCTCACGGGGCGAGGGCGCTACGCCGAGGACTGCAGCGCGCCGGGGCAGGTGTACGCGGTGTTCGTTCGCTCGCCGCACGCCCACGCGGAGGTCGCGTCCGTCGACGCGAAGACCGCGCGGGCCCTGGACGGCGTGCTCGGCGTGTTCACCGGACGCGATCTGGTCGCCGACGCCGTCGGGCCCATCCCGACCCTGATCGCCGAGCGCGGCGGCGGCATCCGGAGCCGCGACGGCTCCGCGTTCGCCGAGCCGCCGTGGTATCCGCTCGCCACGGATACCGTCCGTCACGTCGGCGAGCCCGTCGCGATCGTCGTCGCGGCCACGGCCGCGGCCGCGCGCGACGCCGCCGAGGCGGTGCGCGTGCGCTACGTCGAGCGCCCGTCGGTGATCGACGCCGTCGCGGCGCTCGCCGAGGGCGCGCCGCGCCTGCACGCGGCGGTCGCGCAGAATCGCGCCTTCGACTGGGAGTGCGGCGACGCGGAAGCCACCGCGCGCGCGATCGCGGCCGCGGCGCACGTGACGCGCCTGACCGTGGTCGACAACCGGCTCGTCACCTGCTTCATGGAGCCGCGTGCCGCGCTCGCGGTGTACGACGCCGGCGCCGGGCGCTTCACCTTGTACGCCGGCCTTCAGAGCGTCCACCAACTGGCGGCGAACCTGGCGCGCGTCCTGGGAGTGGCCGTCGAGCGCGTCCGCTGCGTCTCGGCCGACGTCGGCGGCGGCTTCGGCTCGAAGATCCAGGTCTACCCGGAATACGTCGCGCTCGCGTGGGCGGCGCGGCGGCTCGGCCGTCCCGTGAAGTGGGCATCGACCCGGTCCGAGGGATTCGTCAGCGACGTCCAGTCGCGTGACCACCTGCTCCGGGGCGAGCTCGCGCTCGACGCCGCGGGACGGGTCACCGCGCTCCGCGTGCACTCGACGCCGAACCTCGGCGCGTACGTCGCGCCCAGCATCCCGATCTCGACGCTCTCCAACATGGAGCGGATGATCTCCGCGCTCTATGCGATTCCGGCGATCCATCTGCGCGTCGACGGCGCGCTCACGAACACGGTGCCGATCAACGTCTATCGGGGCGTCGGCCGCATCGAGTGCGTCTACACCGTCGAGCGGCTGATCGAGCGCGCCGCGCGCGAGACCGGACGCGATCGGGTGGCGCTCCGGCGGGCCAACATGGTTCGCGCCTTCCCGTACCGGACGGCGACCGGCGCGCTCTACGACTCCGGCGACTACGTGGCGCGCCTCGACGAGGCGCTCGAGCTCGGCGACCTCGGCGGCTTCGCGGCGCGGCGCGCCGAGGCCGCGGAGCGCGGCCGGCTGCGCGGCCTAGGCGTCGGACCCTACATCGAGGGCACCGGCGGCGTCCCGCAAGAGTTCGCCGAGGTGCGCGTGCTGCCCGAGGGCGTGATCGAGGTGCCGATCGGCGCCATGTCGCAGGGCCAGGGCCACGAGACCGTGTTCGCCCAGGTCGTCGCCGAGCGGCTCGGCGTGCCCTTCGACGCCGTGCGCGTGGTGATGGGCGACACCGATCGCGTGGCTCGCGGCGTCGGCACGTTCGCGTCGCGCTCGATGGTGCGGGCGGGGAACGCGGCGGTCGAAGCCTCGGACGGCGTCGTCGCGGCCGGCCGCGCGATGGCGGCGCACGTGCTCGAAGCCGCCGCCGGCGACATCGAGTACCGGGACGGCGCGTTCAGGGTCGTGGGCACCGACCGGTCGGTCGGCCTCTTCGACCTTGCGCGCGCGGCCGCCGCCGGCAAGCTGCCGCTGGCGCTCGGCAGCACGCTCGGCGCCGCGACCATGCACGAGAACCCGGCGTTTGCGTTCGCCAACGGCTGCGTCGTGTGCGAGCTCGAGGTCGACCCCGACACCGGCGCCGTCGAGATCGTCGCGCTGAGCATGGTCGACGACTCCGGGCGCTCGGTGAACCCGATGATCGTGCACGGCCAGATGCACGGTGCGGTGGCCCAGGGGATCGGCCAGGCGCTCACGGAGCGGTGCGTCTACGATCGGGCCAGCGGTCAGCTCCTGTCGGGCTCGTTCCTCGACTACGCGATCCCGCGCGCGGACGATCTGCCCTCGATCTCGGTCACCGGCCGCGACGTTCCGAGCCCGACGAACTCGCTCGGCGTCAAGGGCGCAGGCGAGGGCGGTACGGTCGGCGCCCCGGGCGCCGTGATCCACGCGATCCTCGACGCCCTCGCCCCCCTCGGCGTCACCCACATCGACATGCCGGCGACACCCGAAACCATCTGGGCAGCGATCCAGGCGGCTGAAAAGGGCGCCGATGCGAGGCGGCGCCCTTAGAGGCGCCAACGAAGCAGATGCGCCCTTTTCAGCCGCGTGGGCGATAAGTGCGGAGGCGACGCCAGACAGCTCGCAGGCTGGCGATCATCGGCACCGAGAGGAATATCCCCGCCACACCCGCGAGCTCGCCCCCGGCCAGCACGCCGAAGATCACGAGCCCGGGATGGAGCTCGACGCCGCGCCCCATGATGAGCGGGCTCGAGACGTAGTCCTGCACGAGGCGCCAGATGACAATGAAGAGCGCCAGGAACCAGGGGTGCGCGAAGCCGCTGAATAGCGCGACCGAAACGATCGTGACGCCCGCCGCGATCGGACCCACCACCGGCAGGAACTCGAGCGTCCCGCCGATCGCCGCGAGGACCAGCGCGTAGGGCACGCCCGCGATCAGGAAGAGCAGCGTCCACACGACGAAGGTCAGCACGCAGAGCAGGACCAGGGCGCGGACGTACTCGCCGAAGACGCTGTGCAGGTCGCGCGCGATCGTCCGCGCGAGCCCGCGCCAGGCGCCGTCGCCGTGGTCATCGATCGCGTCGGTCACCGCGTCCGCGATCCGCTCGGCGTCGCGCAGGAAGAAGAACGCGAAGATCGGCACCATGATGATCACCCACGCGCCCGACAGCCAGCGCAGCGCGCCGGTGAGACCGCGCTGGGCGTATTCCACGACCTGGGGCAGGTGCGCGCGGAGAAGGTCGTCCAGGACCTCGGCGCCGCCCCACCGCGGGAAGACGTTGCTGATGACCCGCCCGCTCTGGATCTGGGCCGAGATGTCCGGGAACTTCTGGCCGAGGGCGGCCAGCTCGCGGCCGAGCGGCGGGCCGACCAGCGCGGCGATCGTGCTCAGCGCGGCGATGAGGACGAGATAGACGGCGCCGATCGCCAGCGAGCGCCGCCCGGAGCGCGGCAGCCCGCGCTCGGCGAGCTTCACCAGCGGAAAGATGAGATACGCGAACACCACGGCGAAGATCAGCACCAGCAGAACCGTTCTGAGGAGGTAGAGGACGGCCAGCGCGCCCCCGACGACGAGGACCGTCCACAACACGCGCAGGGTCCTGGGATCGAGGAGGCTCGGCGCCGGGTGCGACATGGTTGACCTGATTCTAGATCAACCCGGCGTCAGCCCCGCTGCGGCAGGGTCGTTGCGGTCGGCTGTCTCCGGCGCTGCCACAGGCTCGCCCGCCATCTGACCCCGATGAGCAGGGTGAACACGAGCCCGATCATGGCGAAGGCGCTGATGGTCAGCGGATAGCCGATGCGCTCGATCAGCACGCCCGAGGCCATCAGACCGAGCGGCATGCCGTAGATCGCGAGCGTCCGGACGCCCATCACGCGCGCCCGGAAGCGCTCGTCCGACGCGTTGAGGATGTTGGCGGTCATCGCGATCATCGCGATCGACTGGACGAAGCCCGCGATCAGGAGCGCCAGGAGCCCGGGGCCCATGCTCCGCAGATGGCCGAAGGCGAACAGGATCGCGTACCAGACGGCCGTGTGCACCAGCATCGATCGCGCGAGCCGTCGGGGGCCGCCCGTCGCGACGGTGGCGATCGAGCCCATGAGGCTGCCGAGCGCGAAGCTCGCCGCGAGCCACCCGAGCCCCGTCGCGTCGACGAGGAAGATGCGCTTGGCGACGTAGGGCAGGAGGCCGCTCGAGATCGGGTACGCCGTCAGGTTGATGAGGAACGCGAGCCACATCATCGCGAGCAGCTCCGGTGTCCGCAGCACGTAGAGGAGCCCGTCCTTGAGCTCGCGGCGCCGCGACGGCGCGAGCACCGCGTCGGCGGCGCCGACGGAGCTCTCGCCGATCGAGCCACCCGGGTCCGGCACCGGCCGCCGTCGCGCCAGCTGCAGGGTGAGCACGAGGCTCGCCGCATAGAGCGTGGTCACCAGGACGTAGGTGCGCTCGATGCCCAGCAGGGTGGAGAGCTCGGCGCCGGCGAGCGCGCCGACCACGCGCGCCGAATCCATCGTGGCTCGCGAGAGGCCGACCGCGCCCATCAGATGCGGCGGCGGAATCGTCTCGCCGATGAGCGCGTTGCGGAGCACCTGGTCGTTGGGCCGGACGAGGCCGGCGAGCGTGGCGATCACGAACACCCAGCCCGGCGTCAGGTGTCCGGTGAGCGTCAGGATCAGCACGAAGGCCGCAAGCGCGGCGTAGACCGCGCGCATCGCCGAGAGCACGACCCGTCCGCCGAGCCGGTCGCCGAGCACGCCGAACATCGGCGAGGCGAGGGTGCCGAGGAGCAGCAGCGAGCCGAAGGCGGTCAGCAAGAGCACGGAGCCGGTCTGCACCATCACGTACCAGCCGAGGATGACCGTCTCCATCTCGAACGCCAGCGAGGTCAGCAGGTCGGCGGGCCACTGGAAGCGGAAGCTGCGGACGCGGAACGCGGCGGCGATCAGGGCCGGATGCGCGCCTCAGCCGGCCAGCCGCTCGATGGCCGACACGTCATCGGCCGAGAGCGACAGGTGACGGCTCGCGAGGTCCTGCTTCATGTGCTCCGCATCGGACGTCCCGGTCAGCGGGAGCATGCCGACCGCGAGCGCGAACCGGAACACCACCTGGGGCGTCGTCGCGCGCAGGCGCGCGGCGATCTCGCCGACGCGGCGACTGTGCAGCACCTCGAGGTTGGCGGTGAGCAGCGAGAAGCCCTGGTAGACGATCTTCCGCTCGCGGCAGAACGCGCGGACGTCGCGGTCCCAGCCGAGGCGTGCGAAGCAGCGGTTCTGCACGAATGCGGGAGGCTCGGCGCCGCTCGCGACCATCTGATGCAGGTGACGGATCGAGACGTTGCTGACGCCGAGCAGGCGCGTGCGTCCGCCGTCGCGCTCCTTGATCATCGCGGCCCACACCTCGGCGTCGTGCTCGGTCCAGCCGTACCCGGACGCCGGCCCGTGGAGCACGTAGCTGTCGACGTAATCGGTCCCCAGATGCTCGAGGGAGCTCGCCATCGACTGCGCCACCTGCGTCGAGAGCGGAGCCGCCGGATCGTAGGGGAGCCGATGGTCCTGGCCGCCTTCGTACGTGAACTTGGTCTGGACGAACAGATCGGCGCGCGTGACGACGCCGGCGCGGTAGGCGGTGGCCAGCGCCTGGCCCACACCCTCTTCGAAGTAGTGCCGCCGCTGGTTCGCGGTGTCGATGCCGCGGAAGCCCGACCGGAGCGCGAGCTCCGTCAGCGCCGGCGTCCGGTCCTCCTTCCAGGCGGTGCCATAAAGGAAATCGGGGACGCGCGCGGGCTCCGTTGCCGGCATGGCGTCATTGTGCCACGACGCATGGCTCCTGGACGACCATCGAGAACCGGTCGAGCTCGCGCGCTTGCCGGTACGACTTCTCGGCGTCGGCGCACAATCTCTTCTTCGCGTAGCCGTGGCCCAGCCAGACGTGCGTGAGCGGATTGAAGGGATCGAGCGCGATTGCGGCTCGGTAGGCGGTGAGCGCCCGATCGACGTCGCCCTTCGCGGCATAGGCATTGCCGAGACCGGCATACGCGTCGGCGTAGAACGGCCGTAGCTCGATCGCCTTTGAGTACGCCTCGATGGCCTGATCGAACAGGTTGCGCGGGGCGGACAGGAACATGTCTCCGAGCGCCTTGAACGGTTCGGGCATGTTGCGGTCGATCAGGAGCGCCGCGCGGAACGTCGCGGCCGCCTTCCATCGATTGCCGAGCGCCGCATGGACGAGGCCGAGAGAAACACTCGCCATGACGAACCTGGGATCGGCCTCGATCGCCCTGGTCAGCAGGTCGAGGGCGCGCTCGTTCTCACCGTCGTAAATCGCGGTCTGTCCGCGCGAAAAAAGCTCCAGCGCCTGGGCGGAGGCGGTGGGCCGTGCGGCCGCCTCGATACGGGCGCTCGCCGCGCCGGCGAGTGCCGGCTGGAGGGCGCCCGCGTAGACGACCGGCAACACTGCGAGCTGTGTCACGAGCTCTGTCTCGCCAAATGTCGTTGTCGGCAGCGACGTCGTCTGTCCTCGTTTGATATCCAACAGGCGAGGCTGAAGAACAAGGTCCGAGTCCTTGCGGCCAATGCTCCCATACAGGGCGGCATCGGCGCGTACGGCCTGGCCTGCCTGGCTCAGATCAGCCTCGCTCCATATGGTGGGATTGACCACTCGGCTGAACCGGTCGCGCTCGATCTGGGCGAGGCCCGGCTCTTGTGTGAGCCCGAGCGAGATCGTCTGTGCTGCCGCTTCGCCCATCCAGCGATCAGCGGACGCGAGGCCGGACGCATCGAAGGGCACGATGACAATGGCCCGAGGATTGATCTTCGGATCGGGCTGCGCGCCGGAGGTGGACGCCACACCCGCGACCACGATCGCTGCGGCGAGCGCCCTCAGCGTCGGGTAGTGAATCACCGCGGTCCGGCGGTCTCCGCGCCGCATGCCCGCGAGTGTATCGCGCATCCCGGCCAACCACGAGATTCCCGGCGCGCCGTAGCCTTCGCGCGCCGCTCGTGCTAACGTCCAGCGCGAGGAGCGACGCCATGAAGGTCTCATTCTTCGAAACCGTGCGGTACCGGGCGTCGAAGCCCCTGCCGTCGGAATGGCCGGTGCCGTCCGGTGTCTACGATCCCGAGGCGGGCTCGCGCGCCTATCGCGACATGATCGAGCGGCTCGAGTTCGTCGAGGATCTCGGCTTCGACTGGGTCAGCGTCTCGGAGCATCACTACTCGCCGCGGATCCTGACGCCGTCGCCGATCGTCTCGGCGGCGTTCCTCGCCGCGCATCTCAAGAAGATCAAGATCGCGCTGCTCGGCCCGATCGTGCCGCAGAGCAATCCCGTCCGCGTGGCCGAAGAGATCGCGATGCTCGACACGATGGCGCAGGGACGCCTGGTCGTCGGCCTCTTGCGCGGGACCTCGAACGAGTCGCTGACGTACGATCTGAACCCGGCCGAGTCTCGTGAGCGGACCGACGAGGGGATGGAGCTCATCCTCAAGGCGTGGACGGAGCCGCAGCCGTTCGGCTGGCAGGGCCGTCACTACCGGTATCGCACCGTGTCGATCTGGCCGCGTCCGCTCCAGCAGCCGCACCCGCCGACGTATTCGCTGGGGACCAGCCGCGAGGCCTGCGAGTTCGCCGCGCGCCACCATCTGGGGTGCGGCGTCTCCTACGGATCGTTCGAAGGGGTGGGCCGGGCCACGAAGTACTACCGCGAGCAGTGTGCACAGCACGGCTGGCAGCCCTCGCCCGAGCAGATCATCTATCGGGCCAACATGCTCCTGGCCGACACCGACGAGAACGCGCACGAGACCTTGCGCAAGCTGCCGGGGACGGCGCCGTTCTCCATGCGGCCGGGTGTTCGCGACGCGATGATGACGATCGATTCGCGCAACATCGCGGGCGAGGCGCGGTCGCCGATCGTGAGCGGTGCCTTGCCCACGACGTTCATCGGCAGCCCGGACACGGTCGTCGACCAGGTTCGCCGCTGTCGCGACGTGGTCGGGGCGGGCGTCATCGACATCTCGCTCCACCCGCCCGGGTCGAGCGATCTCGAGCCGCTCATGCGCTCGCTCGAGCTGTTCGGCAAGAAAGTGCTCCCGCGTATCCGCGACATCTAGGGGCTCACGAGGATGGCCGAGACCAAGTTCCGAGAGCATCACGTCGACGCCGACGGCTTCACGATCCGCTACCTCGAAGCCGGCGACGGCGCGCCGCTCGTGCACCTGCACGGCGCCGGCGGGCTGCGCCTGACCCCGGCGCACGAGCTGCTGGCGCGCCGCTTCCGGGTGGTGGCCTTCGAGATGCCGGGGTTCGGGACCTCGCCGGTGAACACGCGTACGGAGAGCATGCCCGAGCTCGCGTCGACCATGGCGCGCGCCATCGACAAGCTCGGTCTGGATACCTTCAACCTGATGGGCACCTCGTTCGGCGGGAAGACCGCGCTGTGGCTCGCGCTCCAGCAGACCGGGCGGGTGCTGGCGCTCGTGCTCGAAGCGCCGGCGGCGATCCGTCAGGAAGGGGCGGCGGCGCCGTCGGGGACGCCCGACGAGATCGCGCGGCGACTGTACGCGCACCCGGAGCGCGTGTCGGCGCCTCCGATCGATCCGGCGCTGCGTGCGAAGGCGCAGCCGCTGGTCCAGCGGCTTCTCGGGCCGCACCGCGACGCCGACCTCGAAGGTCGGCTACAGGATCTCTCGACGCCCACCCTGGTGCTGTTCGGCACGCTCGACGGCGTGATCGTGCCGGCGATGGGCCGGATCTACAAGGACCTGATGCCCAACTGCCACCTCGTCTTCGTGTACGACGCGGCCCACGCGATCAGCACCGATCGCCCGGAGGCGTTCAGCGAGGTCGTGAGCGATTTTCTGGAGCGCCGCGAGGCGTTCGTCATCAGCCGCGCGGAGACGGTGATCCACCCCTAGGACGCGGCCGCACGAACGAGCACGCCGCCTCACGCCCCCGGCGACAGGCGGCTCCATCCGTCGCGCTGGATTCGCCTGATCATCAGGGCCAGGAGCTGGCCACGGCTGGTGACGCCGAACCGACGATAGAGCGTGGTCACGTAGTGATGGATCGTCGCGCGGCTGAGCCCCAAACGCGCGGCGAGCTGCGGCGGCGCGACTCAGCCCGGCCGGCGGTCGCGCGGACGGCGTACAATCGGGCGCAATAACGTCGCGACTCCCCGTACACGCGCGTGAGGGCGGACGTGGCATCGCCCTCACGATCGATGAGGAGGACGATATGGCCCGCTGGTCGTCGCCGGTGTCGGCCGTCGCGCTCGTGCTGACCTTCGTGCTCCCGGCGTCGGGTCAAGCTCCGGCGCCCGCGGGGCGCGCGGACGTGCCCGTGGGGCGCGCGGAAGCGCCCGCGGGCCAGGTCACGTTCGCCGCGACGGTGACGCTCGCGCCGACCTGGTTCGATCCCGCGGAGACGCCGGGCGTGATCACGCCGTTCCTCACGCTCTACGCGCTTCACGACGCGCTCGTGAAGCCGATGCTGACCGTCGCCGCCTTTTCGGCCGAGGGCCTCACGCGCTGAAGAATGTGACCCACGTCTCAACCCGAGGCCGCGGCGAGTCTGCCGTCAATACAGCCTGCCGGATACAGGGCGCTCAGAGCCGATAGACGCGCGCCGCCGTGTCGTGGAAGAGCTTGGCGCGCTCCGCTGCCGAGAAGCCGGCGGTGAGGCGCTTGAACGAGTTCCAAAGGACCGTGTAGCTGCAGCTCGCCATGTCGACCGGGAAGTTCGACTCGAACATGCAGCGATCGACGCCGAACTTCTCGATCGTGTACTCGTAGTAAGGTCGTGTGGCGTCGCAGAGCTCCTGGCTGCCCGGCGGGCGCGAGCGCTCGTGCCAGCCGAAGCCATTGATCTCCATGTTGATCCCGCCGAGCTTGGCGACGACGTTGGGGCAGGTGGCGACCTCGGTGATCGACTTCTTCCACTCCGTGTAGATGTCCTTGGCGCGGCCGGCGTACGGCCCGATGCCGAGCGGGCCGCCGAAGTGATTCAAGATGATCGTAGTGCCGGGAAACGCGCGCGCCAGCGAGCTGACGTCGGGAATCTGATGATGGTAGAGCCACGCCTCGAACGTGAGCTTGCGCGGCGCCAGCTGCTTGAAGCCCACGCGGAAGTCGTCGCGCAGCAGGAGCCCCTGGCCGGGATTGGTGCGATGGCTCGGCACGGCCACCGCCGGCAGCGATCTGCGCGTCGAGCACGGCGCCGACGGCGTCGCCCAGGCGCAGGTTGGCCGTGCCGACGATCCCGGCGGCGATGCGCGTCTTGCCGTAGAGCCCGGAGGCACTCATCGCCGCGATCCCGTTCACGAACTCGGTCTCGCCCACGGCGCGCAAGGCCTCGGGCCCGTCTTGCTTGAACATGGCCCCGCACTCGATGAAGACCGTCGAGACGATGTTGTGGCCGGCCGTCACGTCGGCGACGATCTCGTCGATCAGGTAGCGCGACGCCGTGCGCGCGGTGTTCTGATCCCACAGGTGGTGATGCGGGTCGCAGA
>Ga0306925_10006014_pt1 | contig 11225 bp, 8 predicted proteins | sample flu12Cox44000176_FD_203755 | JGI IMG/M metagenome (GOLD analysis project Ga0306925, IMG submission 203755) | Lab enrichment of tropical soil microbial communities from Luquillo Experimental Forest, Puerto Rico - flux8day.12C.oxic.44.000.176 (v2)... | ecosystem: Environmental > Terrestrial > Soil...
AAGGCACCCCGCTGGCGGTGAGCCCAATGGGCGGCCCGGAGGGGATATGGACCGGTAACCAGCCGAGCTTTCCCGACATCGGCGGCTACGGCAACCACGAGTACGGCAACCGCGTCGGGGTCTTTCGTATCCTTGCCGTGCTGGACAAGTACGGCATCAAGCCGACCTTGGCGCTCGATAAGGCGGTTGCCGACCACTACCCGTTCCTTGTCAAGGAAGGCCTGAAGCGCGATGCCGAGTTCATCGCGCATGGGCTCTCGCGCCGCCGTATCATCCATATCGGCATGTCCGAGGACGAGGAACGAGAGTACATCCGCACCGCGATGGAGGCGGTCGAAAAGGCTACGGGTAGACGGCCGATCGGCTGGTCCGGCCCCGACTTTCAAGAGACCCCGAACACCCCCAACCTCCTGGCGGCGGAAGGTATCCGCTACGTGTGCGACTGGGGCAACGACGAGCAGCCTTACAAGATGACCCCCAAGACTGGGGAGCTCTACTCGCTGGGCGTGCATGCCTATCTCGACGACAACTACATCCACCTGCACGGCCGCCGCACGATCAACGAGGTCAACTTGTTGTGGCGCGAGTGGTTCGATGGTCTTTACGCAGACGGCGCCACCACCGGTCGTGTGATGGTGCTCCATCTGCATCCGTGGATTATGGGTCAGCCGTGGCGGATCCGGCACCTCGACGAGGTGCTCGGCCATATCTGCGCCTATCAAGGGGTGTGGAAGGCGACCGGCGTCGAGATTATCGACTGGTTCAAGAGGCACGCGGGATAGGCATCGCAGGATTCGTCGTCGAATTAACCCCCTTCAGGCGGAGAGAGGACAGTATGGCTCTCGCACCCGGGCGCTTCGACTATGCGCCCATCATTGACCGTCCGGTCATCAAGTGGCCGAACAATGCGCGCGTTGCGTTCTGGGTCGCACCGAACATGGAGTTCTTCGAGTACCTGCCCGAAAGCCGTCCGACCCAGCCGGATATTCCGTTCTACGCGCGCATGGACTACGGCAATCGTGCCGGCTTCTGGCGTATGCTCGACGTGCTGAACAAGCACATGGTTCGCGCCTGCTCCTGTCTCAATCTCGAGCTGCTGGATCATTTTCCGGAAGTGAAAGACGCCATGATTGCCGCCGACTGGGATTACATGGCGCATGGGCTCTACAACAGCCGGTCGATCTACCATTACAGCGAGGAGCAGGAGCGGGCGTACTGGCAGGACTTCATCACGCACCTGAAGGAGATGACCGGAAAAAGTCTGAAGGGACGGCTCGGTGGGGGTGCGGGCTACACGGTCAGAACAGACGATTTGATGGCTGAGGCTGGCTGCCTCTATCACACGTCATGGATCATCGATGATCAGCCTTGGCCGATCAACGTACGCGGCGGTCAGAAATTCACCTACGTTCCTTATACGGGCCAAACCAATGACGGAGGCATGTTGGCCTGGAATCGCGAGGCCGATTACTTCCAGCAAATGATCAAGGACCAGTTCGACACGCTCTACCGCGAGGGCGCCGAGAACGGCCGGGTCATGTGCCTGTCGCTGCACCCACACAATATCGGCCGGCCCAATGCGGCCAAGCATCTCGACGAGGCGCTGCGCTACATCCTCGGGCATGACGGCGTCTGGGCGACTACCGCCGACGACATCGCCGAGTACTATCTCGCCAACTACTACGACCAGGTGAAGTCTTGGATCGCCGAACACCAGGCGCAGGGATAAGCCTATGGATCTGAAGCTGGCAAGGAAGGTCGTACTGATCACCGGCTCAAGCCGCGGTATTGGTCTCGCGACCGCCAAAGCGTTTGCCGCCGAGGGCTGCCGGTTGATGCTCTCGGCGCGCTCGGCCGGGCCGTTGGCCGAAGCGGGAGCGGCATTACGCGCGAGCACCGCGGACGTGGCCGCTCACGCGGCCGATGTCAGCAAGCCCGGTGAGGCGGCAGGGCTAGTCAAGGCAGCCGTCGCGGCCTTTGGCGGGATTGATGTCCTGATCAACAACGTCGGTGGTGGCGGCGGAGGAGCGCGCATCGCCGATAGCACGGATGACGATTGGCGCAGCGCCATGGAACGGAACCTGATCCAGACGGTACGGATGATGCGGCTGGCCCTCCCGCATATGAAGGGCCGCACCGGTGCTGCAGTCGTGAATGTGGCATCGATTTCCGGCTGGTCGCCCCAGCTTGCAATGTCTGGGCAGTACGGTGCAGCAAAGGCGGCGCTGATTTTCGATACCGAGCGTTGGGCACTGGAATTTGTACCGCACGGCATCAGGGTGAACACGGTGTCGCCTGGGTCAATTCTCGTCGCGGGCAATGGCTGGGATCGTTACCGCCTCGCCAACCAAGAATATTTTGATGACTATGTCCGCCATGGTTTTCCGATGGGCCGTCTGGGGACCGCCGAGGAGGTGGCCGATGTCATCGCTTTTCTGGCGTCGCCGCGGGCCCATTGGATCAACGGCAGAAACATACCGGTTGATGGTCTGGAACAACCCCACGCGCCCCTGGATCGGCGGCCATTTTAGCGTTTGGCGAGGCTCGCATGGTCTCAAAGACGGGCTTCAATCGGTCGCGCCTACCGCTCGTTCGCCCCCTTCGGCCAGTAGACGACCATACCGTTGCGCGTGCCGCCGTAGCTGCCGGCGACCTGCTTGGTCCAGGTGAACGGCGTGTCGCCCGCCACCGCCCAGCCGGCCGCATAGTGGTTGTGGCCAAGCGGTCCGCCGAGGTCGTCTATATGGGCGAGCTGCTGCGTGATCGGCTCTTCAACATTGTTGAAATAGGTCATCTCGTTGAAGAGACCGTTCGTGCCGCCCTCGGCGCTCGCGCCGTTGTCGCCAATGACGTAGAAGATGAGCGTATTGTCGAGCTGGCCGAGATCTTTAAGTGTCGCAATCAGTCGGCCGATCTCCGCATCGGCGTATTCCCCGAAGGCCGCGAAGACCTCCATCTGGCGCGCGAACAGGCGCATTTCATCTGCGCTGAGCCCATCCCAATCCTTGATGGCATCCGGCTTCGGCGCGAGCTGCGTGGCGGCCGGCACGACGCCAAGCGCCTTCTGACGCGCAAGCGTCTCACTGCGCAACTTGTCCCATCCCTGGTCGAACTTTCCCTTGTACTTGGCGATCCACTCTTTCGGCGCATGGTACGGAGCGTGAGTGGCGCCGGGCGCGAAATAGATGAAGAACGGCTTGTCTGGCGTCAGCGACTTTTCAGACTGGACCCATTGGATCGATTGATCGGTCATGTCGGGCCCCGAGTTGCTGAGCTCCCATGGCGGCGTCCCGTGGGACTTGCCAAAAGCGGCCGTGGCGTAACCGTTGAGGCGCAGCATCTCCGCGAGCGGCGCAACGCTGTCCGGTCGCACGCCCGTCGCTCCGGTAAAGGCGGTTGCGGTACGGTTGTAAGGCCTGCCAAGTAGCGCAGGCCATATCCATATACGACAAAATACCATGGCGCTTAAGGTGCGTGGGCGGGGCATCTCACTCATGACGAGACTCCTCTGTGCCGCGCTCGTCACCGGCGCGCTCGCGGCGTCAGTTTCCTCGCCGTCGGCAGCGGTGCATGCTGCCACGGTCGAGGAGATGTATCGGAGGCAAGCGACCACGTCGGCGTCGAGGGCATATCCACAAGGATTAAATGCAGCGCTCGCCTTCGCTGCGCCGGCGATGTCGTCGCCCCCGGCGGGAACGCAGATGTGGGCCCCTGACAGTTGGCAAAAACAATATAAGGAATTCATTGCCGGGCAGGATCAGGCGACTAGAGACGCTAACGATGAAATCAAAAATGAGATACAAAGAGGCGAAGCGCAGGATCAGGTGGATCTTGCACGAGGGCTACGTGATTTTGATAGGGAATTGCTTTTGCGCACTCTTTACCTTTGGCGTACAATCGGAAAGCTTCTGCCAGTAAGTCAAGATAAGCAGTGGAAGGATGAATTTTTAAAGCGACAGACCCAGTGGATCAATGATTTTAGCAACCGGCCGAGGGGTTCGCCGCCGCCACCAGCCGCCGCGACGCCGCAAGAATATCAATCCTGGCGGAACCAGATTCGCAGCAATTGGCAGACGCCGCCCGGATCGATCGGTGCACAGTGGTATGTGGTGCCGGGGATGGAGACGGAGAACGCAAAATTTTGGAACGGCATATTTTCTGGGCCCGGCGAATATTCCTATTCCGATTGATCAATTAGTGCCGTAATCATACGAACGACTCTCCATTAGTCCAAATCCGGCATTATCGGTTCCTTCTCCTCAGGCTTATCGGAGTTCTCTCATCCTATGGGCTACTGCCGACTAGCGTGAAGTTGATGTCGTATTTCCCAATCGAGGCGCGGTGGCTCGTGCCGAATTCAAGACGGGCCGAGGTCCGATCAGAGCCCTAGAAGGTTCTCGCCGCCATCCACGGCGAGGATCTGACCCGTGATCCAGCGTGCGTAGGGTGAGGCGAGGAAAAGCGCCACGTCCGCGATTTCCTCGGGCTCGCCCATGCGGCCGAAAGGGATGCTCGCGCGTGCCGCATGGTACAGCGGCAAGTTGTTGAGCCGAGCGCGCTCCCAGTGGCCGCCCGGGAATTCAATGGAGCCCGGCGCGATCGCATTCACCCGGATGCGCTTCGGCGCCAGGATCGCGGCCAGCGATGCCGTGTAGTGGTTCACCGCCGCCTTCATCGCCGCGTAGGGCGGGCGCGCCGCACCGCAGCGCAGCGAGGCGACGGAGGAAATGTTGATGATGCAGGGGCCGGTCCCGTGCTCCAGAAAGGGGATCGCCGCATGGCTGGCGCGCACCGTCGCCATCATATCCACCGACACCGCCCCGGCCCAGCCCTCCTCGTTGTCCCTTATGCCGAAGGCCGAGGCGTTGTTGACCAGGACATCGATGCCGCCGAGCGCCGCCGCGGCCGCGCTGATGTAGCGGACGATTGCGTCCCGGTCCGCGAGGTCGCAGGCCGCCGAATGCGTTGGGCGCCCATGTGCGGCGATCTCGGCGTGCGTCCGCGCGAGGTCCTCCGCCCCGCGCGCGCAGGTCGACACACCGGCCCCGGCCCGGGCGAAGCCCAAAGCGGTGGAGCGGCCGATGCCGCGGCTGCCGCCGGCGACCACCACCCGCCAGCCGTCGAAGTTGAAGGCCATATTTTGCATCTCCCTACTGCGAGATGCTTGCCCTGATAGTTGCGCCAAGACAATACGTGCGATCACGTATGCGTTTGAGAACAGCAACAGCCATTGCGGAGTGGCTACCTTGTAGAAAGCGCGGGCGCCTACCACCGCCCCACCCCCGACGCAGGTACCAAGCGTTTCACCAGAGTGTGGTCGCATGGGATCCTCCGAGGTTGGCGAAACGATCAAGCGGCTCGCTATGCGAATGCCCGCTATCCACCCACTGCTGCCGTTCTCGAGCCAATCGCGGATAGACCGCCGTCGACCCTGAACCGACCTTCGTGTCGTCGCCGGCGGATCGTTGGGTCTACCGGGGAGCGGTCATTCGCACAACGCGAATCAGCAGCTCACGCCAACTGGTCGAGCAGCCCCTTTGCCTCTTTGAGATCGGGCGTGTCGAAGCCTTCGGTAAACCAGCCGTAGACTGGAGCGAGAAGGTCGCAGGCTTCGGCGCGGCGACCCTGGTCGCCGCGCAGCCGGGCGAGGCTCACGGCGGCGCGCAACTCCCACATCTTGGCGTCTTGCTCCGCGGTTATGCTCAGGGCTTTGCGATACAGTTCCTCGGCGGCCTCCGTATGGCCTTGCCGCTGCAGCAGCCGGCCTTTGTGCCGGTATAGCTCTGCTGCTTGCCAGCGCTCCCCTGTACTTTCAACGATCTGAAACGCCTCGTCAAACAGGGCCAAACCTTCTTCAACTTGCCCCGCGATCTCATACGCGCCCACTCGGATGACAATAAAATGCGGCAACCACGCCTCTGCCCCCATGGAGCGGTAAGCGATCGAACCATCGCGAAGGAGCGATACTCCCTCCGCTAGAGCGCCATCTTTGACCTTGATCCACCCGCGATAGATCGTTCCCAGCGCACCCCAGAAGGGGAAACCCTGTTCGGTCGTGACCGCGACCAGCTGGTCTACCCACTCGCCGAGAACTGCGGCGTCTCCGACGAGCGAGAGCAGTCTGGTGCCTAATGACAAGGTCGCAGCCAAAGACGGAGGATGAGCCCGCCTCCGCGCCTCAGCGGCGGCTGCGTTGCTCTGCACCAACGCCTGCTTTGGGTAGCCGAGACAAAACAGCACGATCCCCAAAGCTGACTGTGATATTACGTCGGCGTGAATCCCGCCTTGGTGCACAAGCGAGCGATGGGACACTGGATCATAAAGTGCAAGTGCCTCTTCGAGGTGCCTTCGGGATGACGCAAACTTGCCGCTAAACATCAAGTCGCGACCAGATCCGTAGTGACCCAGAACGAGCCCGGCAGCATCGTTGCGTAGACGACTCAGGCGCAACAAATCCTCGTCCAAGCGCAACGCCAGATCGAGCTTGCCGCGGAACGCGTGATGGAGAGACTGCCCATCGTGAATATGAAGGAACTCCGAGGGGGAACCGAGCTGCTCCCAGAGCTCTCGCGCACGGGCATATGCATCACCCGTTTCCGGCGCAGCGATTCCCTTCGCGGCCACCAATACCGCACCTAGTGCACTGCGAAATTCGAGCTCCTCTCGCTGACGTTTGTGGTCGTCTGGCAATAGCGCCAGCTGGTCCAGCCCCTTTTGAAATTGCGCGGCCGATTCCGCCATCGCCGAGCGAGCGGCGGACCTATGTCTCGCCTTGCCCCAGCAGACGACGGATTTTTCAATGAGCCCGGCCTCGGCGTAATGCTGTGCGAAATGTTCGGGCCGGCTGTCCATCAGCTCGGGGGAACCGGTTTGCAGCGCTTCGGCGATCTGCTCGTGCAATTGCTGCCGAGTGCTGCGCAGCAAGCTGCCGTGAGCCGCGTCCTGTACCAGCGCGTGTTTGAAGGCATAGACCGCGTCGGGTGGCGCGCCACGCTGGAAGACCAGCTCGGAGGCCACGAGGCGAGCGAGAGCAGCTAGCAGCTCGTCTTCTGGAAGACGAGAGACGGCACGCACTAGCTCGTATGAGAATTCGCGTCCGATCGCGGCACCGATCTGCGCTACCAGCCGTACCGACGCCAGCCGGTCGAGTCGTGCCAGTAGCGAGGCGTGCAAGCTCGTCGGGATGGCCAGCGGCGGCAATGCCCTATCGAGAACATAACGGTCCGCCTCCTCGCGCAGCAGACCGCTCTCCAGCACGCTCTTGGTCAATTCCTCGACGAACAATGGCACGCCATCCGCGCGATCGACGATCTGGGCGACGACCTCATCGGGCAATGGTTTGCCGCCGGCGATCTGCGCCACCAAAGCGGTCCGATCGCGCCGGTCCAGGCGATTGAGTGTCAGCATGCTGACCTGCTGCTGGCCGGTCCACGGTGGCTGAAACTCGGGGCGGAAGGTCACTATCAGAAGCACCGGCAGACTGCGGACGCGCTCGACGGTAAGGTCGAGCAGCTCGCGCGAGGTCGGGTCGATCCAATGCGCGTCCTCGAAGACCATGACCACCGGCATCTGGCGCGTCAGACCTTCGAGCTGCCGGATCAGCGCCTCCAGTGTCCTTTCCTTCTTGCGTTGCGGACTGAGGTTCGGCAGCGGATGGCGCTCCGAAGCCGGCAATGACAACAAATCGGCAAGGAATGCCACATCTTCAGACGGCGGGGCGGCTAGGGCGAGCACGGCCTCGAGCTTCTCCAGTTTGGCCGCGGGCAAATCGTCGCCAGCGAAACCCGCCGCCCGGCCTAGCTGGTCGATGAATGGGAACAGCGCGCTGTCCTGGTGATAGGACGAGCAAAAATGGCGCAAGCGGAGGTGGGGCTCGGCGTGCAGGCGTTCCTCCAGCGCCGCGGTGATGCGCGACTTGCCGAGGCCGGGTTCGCCGGAGACCAGCACGACCTGGCCATCCCCCGCCTTGGCGCGCCCCAGCGGCGCAGCAGCAGGTCGATCTCCTCGTCGCGGCCGACCAGCCGGGTCAGCGGCGCCGACCCACGCAATGCCTCGAACCGGCTCGCAACGACACTCTGGCGCAACACCCGCCAGGCCGGCACAGGCCCTGCGATGCCTTTCACCTCGACGGCACCGAGATCGCGGTATTCGAAGAGATTTCCGACCAGCCGGCGCGTGCCCACGGCAATGATCACCGCGTCCGGCTCGGCCAAGGCTTGCAGCCGTGCGGCGAGGTTCGGTGTTTCGCCGACGACCGATTGCTCCTGCGCCGAGCCTTCGCCGATCAGATCGCCGACGATTACCAGCCCGGTAGCGATACCGACGCGCGCTTGGAGCTTTGCGGATTTGACGTCGAGGCGTCCGACCGCGTCGACCACCCCCAGCGCCGCCCGGACCGCCCGCTCGGCATCATCCTCATGCGCTCGCGGGTAGCCGAAATAGACCAGAACGCCGTCGCCCATGTATTTCGCGACAAAGCCGTCGAAACCGGCGACGATCTCGGCGACAGCGCGGTGATAGGCGGCGATGACCTCGCGCAAATCCTCGGGATCGAGGCGGGCGGCGAGTTCCGTCGAGCCGACCAAATCGCAGAACATCACCGTCAGCTGCCGGCGTTCGGCCTCGGCGGGCGCCGGCGCGTCTGGGGCAGCCACCGGCGTGGCGGCGGGTGGAACCGCGGTGCCGAGCGCGGCAATGGCGTCGAGCAGCCGTCGGCGATCGCCGACTAACGTGACGCCGAGGTCCTTTAGATCCTCCACGGTCAGGCTCGGCAGTAAGTCAGCCTCGATCCTGTTCTCAAGGAACGCCGGCACATATCGCTCAAGGCCCAAACTCTGCAGCCACCCCGCTACGTCCATGCGGTGATCCTCGGGAACGGCAGCCCCTCACGGACAACAATAGACCTCTGTCTTTTAGCCGACCAGCGGCAGCGCTGAAATAGAACGCAGCGTCGGGTTTTAATGTTATGGCTTCCGCGACGAATGACCGCTTTTACAGCATGGGCACGTGAGGCCGGGCAAATCGGGAACGGCGGCTATTTACCCCGTGCTGCCATTCGCGGCCCCTCAAGCTCATCGACTGCCCTCGACCCCGAGCCAACGGCTCAAACCGACCTTAAGCACGGCACGCCCACGGACGAATCGGTTAGTGTGCCGCGGATCGACCTTGCCGGCGTGGGAGGCAACGGCGAGATCGGGTGTTGTCAACCTGCTCAAAGGGGGTCAAAATTTGTCCGTCGATCAGCCTCGCAGGGGTTAATCTTCCATGCCGGATCACAGAATCTCGGCTCAATCAATAATCGATGTGCCAACACGTCGACTCGCTAACGCCAGGGAGTGCCCGATGACGATCCGATCGTGGTTGAATCTAGCAGTGCCGCTGGCATTGATTTGCCTGCCTAGCGATCTGCATGCGCAAAATGTCTTTCGCATCGAGGTTAAACCGATCGAAACCGTGACCTTGAAGACGCAACAGGTTCTAACCGGCAACCCAGACGGCAAGCCGACGGTGATCGCAGGCGAATTGCGTATCCCGAAACCCGGCACCGACAAGCTTCCGGCAGTTATTCTCGTGCACGGTTCGGGCGGAGTAAGCGCCGCCACCGATCGCTGGGCGCAGGAGATCAACTCACTCGGGGTCGCTGCCTTTATCCTCGACTCGTTTTCTGGCCGCGGCATCAGTAACACGGTGAACGACCAGTCGCAGCTCGATTCACTCGCGATGCTGGTCGATGCCTACCGCGCTTTAGGCATCCTCGCGCAGCATCCGCGGCTTGACGCCAACCGGATCGGCATCATGGGATTTTCTAAAGGGGCTGTCGCCGCGGTGTACTCAAGCAATGAGCGCTTCCAGAAGTTGTATGCGCCGGAGGGTGTGAAGTTCGCCATCCATGTTGGGTTCTACACGCCGTGCAATACGGCCTATCGCGACGACGACAAAACCACCCGCGCGCCGATCCAGCTTTTCCACGGCATCGCCGACGACTGGGTCGCAATCGGCCCGTGCCGCGACTACATCGCCCGGCTGAAGTCGGCCGGTGCCGACGCGAGCTTAACCGAATACCCCGATGCGACCCACGCCTATGACGCCTTCTTGCTAAAGGAGCCGCTGAAGCTGCCAAACGCCCAGACCGGTAGAAATTGCTTTCTCAAGGAGGGCGACAACGGCGCGATCCTCAATGCGAAGACCGGGAACCCGTTCACGTTAGATGACCCTTGCGTGGAGCGGGGCACGCAGATCGCTTACAATCCAGCAGCGACAGAAGCGACGGCTAAGGCTCTCAAAGCAACTCTGACCGCGACATTCAAGTTGGAATAGTGCCAAGGCGATCGACCGCTTTCGGCGTGCGCCGTGACAAGGCGGCGCTTTCCAGTGGGTGCAAGTCCCACCGGGCGATTTGCTCCAGCCGGAAGCAATCGGAGCAGTCATGGAGGTAACGAAAGAGCTGAAGCCTTCGATTAGCGGTCACAAGTGGTGACCGCGCGAGTGTGTGCAAGCCGCGACGCGAGTGAACGCCGAGCAAGCCCCGAAAAGGTCGATGTGCAGGCCGACCCGACCGCCGAATCGGGGAAGGCTGATACGGCTGGGTGAGATGAGCGAGGACTACGCCCAGCTGCTGCACCGGGTACTGGCGGCAGCATGCACACAAGGAAAGCGCACGCAACACGGGAAGCCCCAATGCGTGATCAGGGATGATCAACCGGACGCCCGTGAGGGACAGGCCGGGCGCACTGGGGTGGCGGAGAGGCCCGCAGTACCGATGAAGCCGGGTAATGCCGGGGGAGGGAAGGGGCCTCAGTTCAGGACCGACGCAAGACGTGGTGAGGGACCTGGAGATTGGGCAACCTAGCAACTCCGAAAAGCGTTCAGAAGGACTCGCTTGGGCCATCGTCCACCGGACCGCGCACCCTTGGCTATCCTTGGGCGCGGGCGTTGCCGCCCTCGTCGCGCTACGCGGATGCCCGATGTGCTGGACTGTGGGCTTGGTCGAGACGCTTTCGCAGGGCCGTCGCGATTCAACGATAAGATAGTTGTTTGCGTGCGTGAGCCGGCGCCTCGTTGTCTTGCCTTTCAGTAGCCGTGCATGGCGCCGTCGCTGCTGCTGCACCTGATCAGGGAGGAGAGGCGCGCTTGGACCTTAGCGCCGTCGTCATGATGCTCGCGTTACGGGACTCGCCATGGGGTTAGCCGTGGAACCCAGCGCGGGACGTTGGCCCGAAAGTCCT
>Ga0306925_10006016_pt1 | contig 11223 bp, 10 predicted proteins | sample flu12Cox44000176_FD_203755 | JGI IMG/M metagenome (GOLD analysis project Ga0306925, IMG submission 203755) | Lab enrichment of tropical soil microbial communities from Luquillo Experimental Forest, Puerto Rico - flux8day.12C.oxic.44.000.176 (v2)... | ecosystem: Environmental > Terrestrial >...
GACCAACAAGACGCCGGATGTAGCGCCGGCTGATGCCGTCGCGTTTGGCCAACTCCTGCAGCGATCGCGCGCGGCCGGTGACCAGCTCGTCAAACCACGCCCGTCCGCGTGCAATCGCCTTGACCAGCGCCGGATCGCATCGTGCAGTGTGGTTCTGTTGCCCGTCGAGCAGCACAAGCCTGGTCCCGACACCGCGCCGCTTGATGCTGGCGGCCGCGGTCAGCTCGATAGCCCCGTCGCTGGGCGCATCCGATGCCGATGACATTGGTCTATCCAACAGCGGCCCGCGCCGCACCTTGATGATTATTGTTTGCTCGTCGACAATAACTTGCTCGACGAGTGCTCGAATGGCGGGCGATCGTTGCTCGGGTGAGCCGGCGAGTGCCGCTACCAGACGGGCCGCACGAGCGTGGATCTTTCGAGTCTGCTCGCCGGACATGCCACTTGCCCCAAACCAGTCGAGTAGCCTCGCCGGGCTGCTCAGCGCATCGGCCAGGATCGTGATCACGGCCTCCTCCATCTCTCTGGCGGCGAGCCGCCAGCCTTGCGCGCGATCCGTTCCGGCCTCGGTGATCAGGGAGGCGGAGACGTAATAGCGATAGCGTCGACCTTTTTTGACCGCGTGGGATGGCGTAAGCCGCTCGCCGCGGGCATCGACCAGCAAGCCCGCCAGTAGGCTCGGCTCCGCTGATTTCGCCTTATATCGATGGTCGCCGGCGTTGGCGGCGAGCCGGTCGCGAACGGCGGTCCAGGTCTCATTGTCGATCAGCGCCGGATGCTGCCCCTGGAAGAGTTGACCCTTGTGTGCAATCTGCCCGGCGTAGATCGGATTTGCGAGCAGGTTGTAGATGTGCCCGCGCGAGAACGGTTTGCCGCCGCGCGCGGCGCCATTCGCCGTCACGCGGCGTTTCGTCCGCAGCCCGAGGCGGTCGGCCTCCTCCTTGACCCGGCGCACGCAGCCGAGCTCGTGATAGAGGGCAAAGATATGGCGCACGGTCTCGGCCTCGACAGGGTTGATGACCAGCGTGCCCTCGCTCGCATCATAGCCGAGCGGCACGTTGCCCCCCATCCACATTCCCTTCTTCTTCGAGGCGGCGATCTTGTCGCGGATCCGTTCGCCAGTGACCTCCCGCTCGAACTGAGCGAAAGACAACAGCACATTCAGGGTCAGCCGTCCCATCGAGCTCGTCGTGTTGAACTGTTGGGTCACCGACACGAACGACACACCCTGGGTGTCGAAGATCTCGACCAGCCGGGCAAAATCGGCGAGCGCGCGGGTCAGCCGGTCGACCTTGTAGACGACCACGACGTCGATCCGGCCGCCGCGGATGTCGGCGAGCAACCGCTGCAGCGCCGGGCGCTCCATATTGCCGCCCGAGAACCCGCCATCGTCGTAATGAGCTCTTGCCACAACCCAGCCCTCATGACGCTGGCTGTAGATGTAGGCCTCGCAGGCTTCGCGCTGTGCTGCGAGCGAGTTGAACTCCTGTTCGAGCCCTTCCTCGGAGGATTTGCGGGTGTAGATCGCGCAGCGCTTGCGGTTCGGCTCAGCCCGCGGCATCGGCGCCCTCCATCGAACCGCCGGCGGCACCCGGTGCGAACCCGGACAGCCGGGTTGCCGAGTGGCTTGGCTTCAGCCCGAAGAACAGCGGCCCCGACCATGGTGTACCGGTGATCGTTCTGGCGATGGCGGAGAGCGAGCGGTAGCGCGTGCTCTGCCACGAGAAGCCGTCGTCGAGCACCAGAACCTCGTAGGTTCGGCCCTGCCACTCGCGGATCAACCGGGTTCCGGGCTTCAGCTCGGGGCGAGCGCGCATTCTCGTCGAGCCGGTTTCCCTGAACTCCTGTGCGATCTGCCGCAGCCGGCGCTGCGGCTGCGGGCGCAGGCCGCCCAAGGCGAGTTCCTGCATGCGGTATGCGACAGCTCGCATCAGCAAGTCGCGGCTGAAGTGTGACGGCGCCTCCGCTTTGTAGAGACCGCGCCACTGCTGACGAAGCTCGCCGAGGTCGAGCGCGGGGAGGCGCGCAAGCGCCTCCCTGCTGACCGTGCTTTGTCGCGCTGTCATCGTTGTCAGCGACCTTGTGTTTCGACCGGCGCAAGCCGATAGACCGTTTGGCCGCTCTCGTCCTTGCTGCGCGTCACGTCGCGGCCGGCGTGGCGCAACCCGGTGATGGCGGCGCGCACGGTGTGCGGCAGCCATCCAAGGCGGTGCCCGATCTCGGGGACACAAGCGCCTTGGGTGCGCTCGAGCATGCCGATCAGCATCGCCCGCTTCGTGCTCGCTCGCGGCATGTCGGGGCTTAAGACACTCACCGGCGCGGTATCAGCACCCTTCGATCGGGGTTTAGGCTTCAGAGCAGTTTTCTCCGGCCGCTCGTCATTGGTAATCGAAAGGGCGCTGTTCTTGGCGCTGGCTCCTGATAGCTCTGCCGCTGCCGCCGAGTTAGTCTCCGCCGCGGCCCGACCCGACCGCGTCCGCGGTTTGCGCTGGCGCGGTTGGTGCTCGCCTTTACGGGTCGGCTGATTCGCCTCGCTGGCGCCGATCTTGTTGACGTCCTTTGCCGGTTTGCGGCTCTGCTGTTTGGCCATAATCGTGCTCCTCTGGATCGGCATCGCGTCAGTCGCGATGCTTGCACCACCACAAGCCCGGCCACTTGGGGCCAGGCGGGGCGGCGACCCAGCAGGGGCCGTCAACGTGGACAGCAATGCTTCCCGTGCGCGGAAAGTCGAGCGGAATGTGAGCGGAGTGCGATTTTTAATAGATTGCGGCGCTCATGCGTCAAACGACCCTGGTACAGGGGTCCGCTTTGCCTCCCCGATCAGACCGATACTCGGACATCCTTCTCGGCAGCTCAGTGCCCAGAGCCGCCGTCCACCGAAACTTCTCACCCCGACGTAGTCGACACGGCGGGCTTCGATCGCGCGTTGCAAGCTGGCGTCGTTACGACTTCACGACCTAACTCAAATGATGGCTGCGAGCGTAGTTACAGTAATCCCGCCGCGCTGCAGGCTTTGGTGAGGGGTGCCGCCAGTGCAGCGGGAACCCCGATGCCAGCACAAGTGGCGGCGATCGTGAAGTTTGGCGAGAGTGCCAATGTTTGCGCCGCTGCAAGCTGTGCTTCCGCGATGCGGCCAAGCCCGGCGAGGGATGCCGCCAGGACCCAATGCGCGACGCTGAACTCGGGGTTCGATTGGACCGCCCGCCGTGCCGCGTTCACCGCTTCCTCATAGCGATCCTTCGCAAAATGTCCAATTGCAAGCCCAATGTGCGCGGCATAGATGAGCGGGTCAAATAGGCTCAGTCGGACAGCGCATTCGCCCCATTCGAGCGCCCGCTCCGCCTCGTACGCCCAACCCATCGCAATGCTGCCAAGAATGAGCGCAATGCTACAGGATGGGCTTAGCTTCAATGCTGCTTCGAAGGCCTCGATCGCGGTACGCCGATCATGCTCGACGATCGCGATGACGAACCCGGCTAGGCCGAGAGCCGTGGCGTCGTCGCGGGCATGAGTGATCGCGGCATGCGCGTGACGCACCCCGGCGGCAGCAGTCTCCGGGTGGAATCCGTCGCGCACGAACAACACCTCGAAGCACCAGGCAAGGTAGCCGTGGGCGAGGCCGTAATCGGGCTCGAAGGCGAGGGCGCGTTCGAGTAGTCGCACGCCGACGCGCGCCTTCTCAGGCATCCCCGCGCTGACGAACGGCAGCGCCCGCAGTACAAGGTCATAGGCATCGAGATTCTCCGGCCGCCTGCGTTTGACGCGCTCGATCTCGGCCGCCCGGAGGCTCGGTTCGATCGCGCCGACCGTGCTGAGGGTGATCTCGTCCTGGAGCGCGAAGATGTCGTCGAGCGAGCGGTCGTAGCGTTCCCCCCAGACATGCACGCCGGTCTCGGCTTCGATCAATTGCGTGGTGATGCGGACCCGTTTGCCTGCCTTGCGCACCGACCCTCCGAGCACATAGCGCGCGCCCAACTCGCTGCCGACTCGCTTCACATCGACAGCTTGGCCCTTAGAGGTGAAGCTCGAATTGCGGGCGATCACGAAGAGCCAGCGGATGCGGCACAGGCCGGTGATGATGTCCTCGACCATCCCGTCGGCGAAATATTCCTGCTCGGGGTCGGGGCTCAGGCTCTGGAACGGCACACGGCGATTGACGGCCTGTCCGGTACCGCCCGCGCTGCTCGTCTCGCCATGGGGGCTCCGCCGATCAGCACGCGATAAACGCGCACGGGTCGAGCAATATTTTTGACCTGTTGCTCGCCCAGATCCTCGAAGCCGAAATCGAGCTTGTCGCGAACCTGGTCGCGTACGACCCGGCTGACGCAGATTCCGCCTGGCTCGGCCAAGGCTTCGAGGCGGGCGGCAACGTTGACGCCGTCGCCGTAAATGTCGCCCTCCTCGATCATAATGTCGCCGAGATTGATGCCGATGCGGAATTCGATACGCCGTTCAGCGGGAATGTCAGCGTTGCGCTCTGCCATGTGGCGCTGCACCTCGACCGCACAGCGAACCGCATCGACAACACTAGCGAACTCGACCAATGCGCCATGGCCGGTGGTTTTGACGAGGCGGCCGCAGTGTTCCCTAGCCTTTGGGTCGATCAATTCGCGTTGCAGTGTCTTTAGCGCGGCGAGCGTGCCTTCCTCGTCCTCGCCCATCAGCCGAGAGTAGCCCACGACATCGGACGCCAGTATCGCCGCCAACCGGCGCTCTACCCGTTCCCCGCTCATCTGCTAGCCGGGGTCGAAGAACATGGTATTATCGCTATTGAGGCACGGTTGGCGGAATTCGGAAAGCAAGGTCCGTAATCTCGCGGTGCCGCTCGACGGGATCGGCCCCCCTCCGACGTCCACTCCCTCCCCCAGCAGCGCATAACAACGACCATCCGGCAACGCGAAGGATCAGATGCGGTGGGTCTGGCGAATCAGTTCGGCGGCGCGCTCTCCAATGATCACGCATGGTGCCATCGTGTTTCCGGTTGTTACGCGCGGCATAACAGACGCGTCTACGACGCGCAGATTGTCGGTGCCGTAAACCTTCAGCCGGCTATCGACGACAGATATTTCATCGCAGCCCATCTTTGCGGTGCAGGCGTAATGCCAGAAGGTTGAAGTCGCGTCTCGCACGAAGCTCTTGAGCGCGGTGCCTGTTAGGTTGCCCGGCATGACCTCGCGCGTGACGAATGGACTCATCCCAGCGGAATTCCCAATCTCGCGACAAAACCCAATCGCTCGGATCATTGCCATCATATCGGCAGGATCGGAGAATGTGTTGGCCACAATCTCGATGGGATCGGAGGGATTTGGCCCGGTGATGCGCAGGTGTCCTACGCTATGCGGGCGAACGATTCCGACGAACATCGACCATGACGCCTCAGGCGGCAAAAAATGGGCAGTCTCCGCAGTGGCAAAAGGTGCCTCTGCTAGTATCGACTGCAAATCCGGAGTGTCGAGCGATGGATCACTCCTCCAGAAGAGGGTCGCCTCCCCTCCATTATTCCGAAACGGGAGGGGGGCTCTATACTCCCAAACACACGGAACGAGGATGTGATCCGTGAAATTGCGTCCGACACCGGGAAGATGCTGCACGACATCGATACTGAGCCGGGTTAATTCGCTCTCATCCCCAATACCCGATTGCATCAGAACCCTGGGCGTGTTGATCGCACCGAGCGAAAGGACGGTCTCGCAGCGAGCGGCAATCCGACGAGACTGGCCGTCGCGAATGAATTCAACTCCGACCGCCCGCTTGCCGTCGAATACGACGCGCGTGACAAGCGCGCCGGTGAGCACTGTGAGATTGGGGCGATCCATAAAAGGATAGGTATAGGTACGAAAGACAGACAAGCGCCGGCCGTCACGAATACGCAGATTGGTGATGGCCGCGCCGCCTTCGCCCTCCATCATTTTACCGTTCTGGTCATCGAAGGTGGGAATGTCGAGGGATCGAACGGTCTCCAACATCGCCGGGGCCATCGGATTGGGATCGCACGCCGGTTCGACATAGACAAGGCCGCCCTTGCCACGCCGCTGCGGGTCGGGGTTTCCCTGCCAGTCCTCGATCCGACGGTATATGCCGAGGATGGAATCATAGCTCCAACCAGGATCGCCTGCCTCTTTAGCGAAATAATCCCAGTCATTCTTGTGTCCGCGCGACCACATCATTGCATTGATGCTCGAACTGCCGCCAAGCACCTTGCCCATGTTAAGCGGGAGCCGGCGCCCATTGAGCAATGGATTGGGCTCGGCCTGAAAGTTCCAGTGCCGTTCCGTTCCGAAATTGGTGAGCCATTGTCGCGCTTCTCTTACGCTTGGCACGTCGTCGGTGCCCCCTGCCTCGAGCAGCAGCACGGAGGCGCGGCCAGTCTCCGCAAGGCGGCCGGCAACGACCGAACCGGACGAGCCCGATCCGCAAACTATAAAATCATAGGATGGTCGAATCTCTGCCGCGAGCCTGCGCTGATTAACCTTGACGCGGGCGTCGAATTCGGCTGTTTCCAGTCCGACAGCGGGATTGCCAGTCGTGTTCGTTTCCAAGTGAATTACTCCGGACCTTTCCCTCGCCAAGGGCGGTAACCCGAGGTTCCCATCAGCGGAAGTCTCGGGCACGATCATTACGAGGGTGTGTCGGAATCGAATGGATTGGTTACAATGGTAACGTGCCGCCGCCGATCGTCAGCGCCTGTTTGGGCGTGACAATGGTGGCCTGCAGTGGTTTTTGCGTCCATTTTGTTCTCCCAGTTTGTGGGTCAGTGAATCGGCCAAATCAGCGAAATGTCGTCTTCGGTCGGGCCGATCCCCGGGGGGCTGTTCGATGGCTGCTCGGACATCGGAAGCAGGTCGTTAAGGATCGTCGCCGGCGATGTCGTGATGGGACTATTGGACGGGACCCCTATCCCCAGATAGCGAGCGGAGTCGATCGGGCTTTGGCCATGCTTGGCCGAATGATGACCAGGGTCGACTGGTAGAGGCCGCGCTTTTGGAGTTCAGCGACCATTTGCCCGATCGCATTGTCGGCGAACTCGATTTCGCCGAGCAGCGGCTGGGTCGGCGTCCCGATATTGTCGAGATAGCCGCCCGTCATGCCGACGGATTTCTGTATGAGCTTCTGGCCCACGCTGACCACTTGAAAATTCATCCCAAAGATTTTCGGTACGGGCCGAGTAAACGTACCGCTGTGGTCCTTGCCGTCGATCTCATTCAGGATCGCCTGCACCTTCAAGCTGTCGTAACACTGGATGTTGGCAAAGCTGTCGGTCCAGGCATTGCTGCTAGTAACTGCTGTCTGATCCGGCAGCGGGTTGCAGCCGGGCACGCTAGGCAACGCGACCGGAATCGAATTGATTTCCGGCGAGTAGTAGTCGTCCACGTTCATCCCGCCACCGGGGCCAGAGACCGACGAGTAGGAAGGATGCTTGTCCGACCAGGCAGTGTAGCCGCCTGCTGCGTGCACGACGCCAAAAATCGTGTTTGTGCGAACAAAGTTCCAAGGATAGACGGGAGCGCAGGCGAGCGCCGGATTGCGCGGGAGCCTATTCGTATCGATGGACTGGATTCCGCCGCTGACGCCGGTTGGTGCTCCCCCGTTCAGGAGGGTCTGGTCAATATCAATTCCCTCATCAAATTCCGTGGTCGTGCCCATCGGAGCTGCCCCGAGCGTGCAAAGGCCCGGCGCTCCCGCAACGCCGTTCCCGGTCGTCGTCGCGGGCGGATCGAGCGAGCGGTCGTAGGCGACGTCATAGAATGCGCCGATGCTACGCGGCGAACCGCCGCTCACCAGCGCCATCAATCCGGGGAACGAGTCGGACGGCTTCGAGGTCGACGTCTCCAGATAGTTTACGCCTGTTTGGGAGAGTGCCGACAGAGCTGGGCAATAGGGAGCGCCACCGTTGATGCCGCTGATGCCCTGCGAACAGTTGATAAAATCGACGGCGTGCATCCCGTCGATGCTGATCAGCAGCACATGCTTAATGCCGTTGCCGCCAAAACCCCAATCTCCGTCGGCGTATGCCGGCAAACCCGCCGAGGCCGCCAACAAGCCCGCGCCCAGAGTCATATTTCGCCACAACATCGGCGTGATCCCTCCTCATTGCCAATTTCGTGGGCATCCTAGGCGCCCAGTATGACGTTTCGGTGACGGTTCGATTAAGCTCGCGTGGCGCCGCTGACGGCTCGCGGTTCAGCTTTGCCATCCCAAATTGAATTACTTGGAAGCGCGGTGAGGCCGAGGTGTAAGCTGTGGTGTCAGTGCAGTCGCGCGACCGCCCGATCACAGGGGAGGTGTCACTGTTTCGGCCCAATTATTCCGATACAGGTCGCCCGAAAGGCACCGGCCGGACCGAACCGTCTTTTCTGACGAAGTGGTGCTAGAACGCGGCAAGCACGTGCGAAATGATGAGGTCGACGAGTGGCATTGCAATATGGCCATGTGCCATCTCGCCATTGTCAGCTTAACTTATGGGGAGCAAATGTGGTAATCGCTCCGGATGATCGTTAACTGAGATTAGCCCTCATCTCTTGCCACCCGTTGCAAGCCAAGCCCAACAAGCCAGGACCGAGCGCCTCGCGCGGTTGTATGCGGTTATATTACGTCTTTAGCTCGTGCTTGAGTTCATTAAGAAAATGCCAATCCGTGTGTTCGGCGATCAGCTTTTCTGGAGTGGCCTTGATCAAACCGGCCTCGTGCAGCCGCAGCGCATAAAAGCGGAGCGTGTCTTCCGGGTCGTAGTCCCGCCAAACGTCATAGCGGATCTCGCTCAACGACTGCAGCGCATAGTCATAGCGCTTCGCGAATCCCTGATCGACGAGCAGTTGCGCGACCCGTTTGGGCTCGGAAACGCAGAAATCGGCGGCCTTGAGAATGGCGCGCAACGCGCGCTTAGTTGCAACGGGATATTTGCGGGCAAACTCCGTGCTAGTCGCGAACAAGCAACAATGATACTGCGACCACGGACGGTCGGTGATGCTGCTGACGATCACATGCCCGATGTTCCTGGCCCGAACCTCCTGGAGTTCGGGCGGAGCGGCAAGGAAGGCATCCACCTTCCCCTCGATGAAGAGTTCCATTGGTCGCCGCGACGGATCTGAGACCCAGCGGAGGTCCCTGGTTGGATCGAGACCGACCAAGCTCGTCATTATCCTAAGAAGTTGGCCTGCGGCATTTGCGTAACGGACTTCGCCCACCGTCCTGCCCTTTAGGTCGGCGAGGGTATGGATCTCGTTATTCCCGACGACCTCGAAGCACCCCAAATGCAAGCCGGCCAACATCGTGATCGGTGCGCCAGCATTCATCCCCAGGACGTGACTTGGCGCAAAGTCCCTGCCGAAATCCACCTCGCCGTGCGCGATCAAATTAGAAATAATACCCGAGTTTTCGGAATCGGCCCGGCGTACAAGCGGTTCTGTCACGTCTACATAACGGATATCGGTAAAACCCTCTGCGCGTATTAACTCCTCAAAGAGGAGCGGGGCGATGCAGGTCACGGGGTCTTTTTCGAAGCGGATCGTGGTGATTTCCGGTGGCGGCGGCTCTGCTGCGAGCGGCTTACCCCAGGCACTCAACCCGCCGAGACCCGCGGCGCCGGCCAACGTCGCATTGGCCAGGAACCGGCGACGACTCTGGATAAGCATGGAACACCTCGCTATCCGAACGGCTAGATCACCATCCTGCGACCCTGGCCCGCGGGCCGGTTCGTCCCGTTCGGATAGGGATCGTCGGCCGCGCTCGCGTCATGATTAATCATGATAATAGGCCGTTGCAGGTTCGCGGTCGAGCGGCGTCAACGCTCAACGGCCGACCCACGAAGCTGTTCTTGCGCAATTCAAGAGTTTCGCATCGAGATCGCGGTCCAGGCCGGTCAGCGGCTTACCTGATGCAGACTCCGCCTCGAAGGTCCGGCTTGGGTGTCCTTCGGGTACGTGAGACCCCGCAGAACGCTAGGGCCGTGTTATCGTCTCGTGGCTGAACGCCCGCGAAACTGCGATGCGCATCGTCTTGGGTCTGGCTTTGGCTCAGGCGGTGACTGTAGCGGGACGACACCCGTCGAGATTGTAGCCCCACAGAGCGATGGCGAAGACGACAATTGTGAGCCCCGCCACAATGATTGCCCAAGACTCGGCCCCAAGCCGCTCGAACTACTGCGTGTAGAACTCGATCGTGCCGAAGACTGCTGCGGTGGTGACGACCCAACGGCGATTGGCGCGCCACCCAAGCTCCAACGGCGACGACACGATCGCCCAGCCGACGATGAACGCGATCTCAGGTACATGGAGGTGGGCGGCGCGCCAAGCTTCCCGGTCTGACCATAGCCGGTAATCTTCGCCCTGCGCCGAGGTCTCGCCGGGATCATCGCCCCACAGCGAACCGATCCAGAAGCCGAAATTGACGAGGATCAGCGACACTCGGGCAAAAACGATCGCCAACTGCTCATAGGCTTGCCCAACTTGCTGCGAGAGCATGTAGGCGGTACCAGCGAGGAGCGCAAAGAACGCGATCGTGATCGAGGGTTCGTTGACAGTCAGCATGTAGACGGCGTGCGCGTAGCCGGTACTGCTGCCGAGCGCCGGCCAGCGTTCAACGGTAGCAGCGCCATCAGGAAATTGCTACGGATCGCCACTGCGAGCGCGAAGAAGAGGAGCGCCGAGAAGACGAGCCCGGCGAAATCGGCCTCAGCAAGCCCGATGACCCCGCCTGCCAGAAAAGCGCGCCGATGATGGCAGTGGCGGTACCGAGAAGGCCCCATTGCTCGGCGGAGAAGAACGCGATCCCCAAGGCCGATCCGGTGAGGGGACATTCCGACCTGCCCGGATGCGGGTTCGGTCTTCCGTGAGGAAGGACGGCTTTTTTTACGGTTCATCTGCCGCGATCGCTCGTGTAATATGGTTAACAAATGCCTTGGGCACCGGGTTTCCAGGTACTCGGGTGACGAGATAGAGCGGACAACAGCAGGGAACGGCGATCGAGGGAGGACCAGAAATGCCGTCGATTTTGAACGAAGCCTTGGAGTGGCTCGACCGTGCCGAACAAGCGCGTGAGGTGGCTGGGCAGTTGACCGATCCTGGCGCAAGGAAAGCTGTCTTGGAGCTTGCCGAAAGCTTTGATCGGCTCGCCCGAGCCGCCGCGACACCCGCCGTGCTCCGGAGGAGGGAACTGGCCGCGCAAAAGATTGAGAGATCCGGATGATTTCTCCAATGCGCTCCTTAGCCAAACATCAAGTACGAG
>Ga0306925_10006018_pt1 | contig 11222 bp, 10 predicted proteins | sample flu12Cox44000176_FD_203755 | JGI IMG/M metagenome (GOLD analysis project Ga0306925, IMG submission 203755) | Lab enrichment of tropical soil microbial communities from Luquillo Experimental Forest, Puerto Rico - flux8day.12C.oxic.44.000.176 (v2)... | ecosystem: Environmental > Terrestrial >...
CGGTCAAGACGCCTGAACTGGCGCTCGCCCGGTATCCACACGGACCGCTCCATGGAGTCGACACAGACATAGTTGGGCACGCTCGCGAGGTCGGCCATCGCACGCTGCTTTATTTGTTGGAGAAGTACGGTGTTTTGGGGCGAAAGGGCGTCTTCGGTCTGTGCCCCGGCGAAAGTGACCGCCAGAAGCATGAGCCCAAAACGCACTCTCCCAGTTCATCAATCCGGTACCGAGGAGTCAAGCTAGGGCTGCATCCAGAGATGGTAGCTCTGTTGGACGACTTGGCCGATTTAGAAGCCCGGCTATTCATTTTGATTGCGAGAGCCTGGCGTCACTGGCGAGCCGGCGAACCATGCGGGCGCGCCGATTCCTGTTTGACTAATATCCTTCCCACGTGTCGTTTGACGCCCTTGCAAGCTCGTCACGACCGCAGGGTCCGTACGTACTGAAAGGTACAGCCAGCCTGAACCGAAGGCGGCTCTGCAAGAAAAGCATTTATGGGATCAAAAGGATGGCTGCTGGTATATACTCCAGTGGATATCAGACGGAGGCTGAGATGAAATATCCGAGCACCCGCACTTGCTTTGGTCTCGCCCTGTTTGCCCTCATTGTTTCCGCCAATACGCTTCGAGCAACGGAGATCAGTGGTGGAACGATCGTGACAACTTTGACTATCTTCGATGACAGCGAGCTCGTAGGCGATGTGACGTGCGCCGTGCCGCTGACCACGTCCGGGGCAAATCCGTGTATCTCCTTTGGAGTGGATCACATCAAGCTGCGCCTCAATGGACACACCTTAACGGGACCTGTGACCCCTCCAACCGGTTGCAGTCTTCCCGCCGATAAAATGTATGGCGTTGGCATCGAAGCGGTTGACAGAACCGATGTAAAGATCGAGGGTCCGGGAATCATCCAGCACTTTGAACGATGGGGAATCCTCCTCGGGTTGACGGGCCATCCGAACAGCGATGTCACAGTGAAGAAGGTCACGGTGTACAACAATTGCTGGAGCGGCATGCAGACCATCAGCACGTCGGACAGCACCTTTGAAGAAAACGTGTTCGCTAACGATGCCGGTGGTTCAAACGGAGCATCGTGCGGCGGAACTTGAATGGCTGGCAGCAGCCACAACCGAGTTCGGTTGAACACGTTTCAAGGCAATGGTGCAGCTACTTCCAAGGCGTCCCCCTCCGCCCCCAATAGCAACAATTTCGGTCTGGGATTCCTGGGTGTAAGCCAGAACAATTTGGTTGAGAATAATAAGATTGGCGGAAACATCAACGGGTTCTATCTTGGCGGGGGCGGGCAAGTGATCGGCAATATCATCCGCCGCAACATGATTGCCGGCAATCCTCCAGCCCAGGTTTCGAACACGTTCGGGAGCGCTATCGGAGCGGATATCCAGGACTTCTCGCCCGCGGGGTCGAACACGTTTGACGGGAACTATTGCCTCACGTATGCGGGCACCGGGCCCAGTCCTTGTCCCAACATTTCGGAGCCGGAACACCAGGAACACCAGGAACACGGGGAACTCCAAGGCGCCCTCAAACCCACTAATCTCGGGTCTCTTTTCGATGACCTGTGGGCCCTTCTGCGACCGAGTGTCGCTCAAAGAAATGCGCTTCAACAGTCCCGGCGCTTAGGAGAAGGTGCATCTAATCGGTTTCCGAAACAATAAGAGGAGCCAGGATCTCATCTACGTGGATTGCCCGCGAGCGGTCCCCGAGCGTTTATCGACGATTCACGAAATCCACCTGGACGAATAACCTAACCGGACACTTGCCGACCGGCGGGAAGGACCGAGTTGGTCGTCAGGCCATCCAGGCTTCACTTCCCAAATTAGGTATCGGTCTAAGTCCTGAAACCGGTTCAGGCGCGGTCCTCATCAGCAGCCGGCCGCTGACCGTCAGGTACCGCGTCGCGTCCATCAGGTGGTCATCGCGCTTAACGATCTTCCCCGACCCTTTGTCGTCGCGGTGATACTTCCGGAATTCCCGAAACCAGTTCGTCAGGCTCGCCATCACCTTCAGTTGACCCGAGACCAGCAGGTTCCACACCTCCGTAATACCCGCCTCCACCGCATTCTCCGCCGGCCCGAGATGCAGCCCCAGCTTCCTGTAAATCTCCATCAGCGTCCGCCCGTCGAACTGTGAGCTGCCTAAACACGCCGGGTCGATCACGCCCAGGATCCAGACGCCCCTGGCACGTATCGCCTGCGCGTGCGAAGCCGGTTCGCCTTGGCCTTGATAGTGTTCGCTGTACAGATACACCACCCCGCTTGCGGGATCGCGCGCACCCCATACCACCGCAGTCCGGTTCCACCCTACGTCCATCCCGTAGGCCCGCGGCCAGTGTTCCGGAATGGCCAAATCCGGCACCACAATTTCTGCTTCGTCAATGGGATACACTGCGCCTGCGCCCAGCGTCGGTTCGCCCTCCGTGCGTGCTTTGACCTGGTACGGCGGCGTGTTCGCGACCAACTTGCGTTTCTCCTCTTCGTCCAGGTGAGGAACGTCTTTCCAGCCCGCCTGCACGACGTACTTCGACAGCCGCGATTCGTCATTCTCCGGTTCCAGGAAGCTCATCACTACCTCGCTCATGCCGAGCAGCGGCGTAAAGGTCGTCCAGGCGAGTCCCTTGGTCGTGAGCAGCCGGTAGAGAATCTCCGTATAGATGTCCATCGGCGGCTCTTCGTCGCACCACACAAAATCCTTGGCTTCGCCCTCGAACGCCCTCCGGCCCTGTTCGTCGGTCTTGAACCCTAGCTTGGACCTCTTACCGGAGACATGCTGCACCCACACGGTCTCGACGGATCCAGTGATCCCCCGCCCGGCGACCGTGTGCGCAATGGCTTCGGTGGGGATCATCCCCTGACCGGTGCTTCTGCCGAGCAGAACCCCTTGGACTACGTCGCGCGTGGTCTGGCTATTGGTGCCACACGCCCAGCCGTCGGTGCCGTTTTCAAACCTTCTCCCCTCCCACCAGTGCGGGTAGCGGCCCGTCAGGTGACAGGTGGCTTCGAACGCTCCCGCGACGGTCTTGCCGACTCGATTCGCCGCCATGAACAGGCGCTCTTTGTACGTGGCTCCGGCTGCGAAGAACTCCAGGTGTTTCTGATAGAACTCCCGTCCCAACGGTCCGGAATCCGGGAACAGCGTGACGAAAGCCGCACGGCGGCGTCTCAATTCAGCCTCTATCACGCTGGGGTGTAGCATCACTCGGAGCTTTGAGTCGTTGGACGGCATGTTGCTCATCCGCTTCGTTTTGGCTGCGCCTTATCAACCAGACTCTGTAGCTGATCCAATTCTTCGTCGGACAGGTTCGACAAGTTCGGCCGGGAATCGATCGAAATCGGTCTGCCGTCCGGTCCGCTCAACTCGCTGGCGACTACGTCTCTGTAGCCAAGCAGGTTCTTCGCCAGGAAGATGGAGGCCGCGACATTGCCGTTGCTGGCGAGGCGAAACAGGTTCCGGCGGACTGACACCCGGCCCTTAGCTCTCGCTTGGTCCATCACATCGCTGAACCTCTGGACCTTGCGCCGGCGCTCGACGGTCTTGGTGCTGACGCCGAAGAAGGCGGCGATCTCTTCGTCGGTGCACTGCATGGCACAGAGCTTTTCAAGTTCAGCGAGGTCGATCTTTGCCTTTGGCCGCGCCATGACTTATACCCTCCCCTCCAGCAGCCGCAACTCCGCACACCAATCCGACAATGCTAAGCACAATCCCTCGAGATCCGGAAGCCCGGCCCGGATCTGGGCTTCGATGACCGCAATCTCCTGGCGGCAACGCGCGATTCATGCCACCTTCCTTTCGCTGGCGATCTCCTCGAAGGTGCTGCCATCGCCTTCGAGCTTGGCTTTCTTTCCACCGAGCGTCTGCCACCGCTGCACGATCACGTCCACATACTTGGGGTCCAACTCGATGCCGTAGCAGACCCGCTCGCTGAGTTCCGCGGCGGCGAGAGTGGTTCCCGATCCCAGGAGCGGATCGTAAACCAGTTCGCCACGCTTTAAGTGGTTCAGGATCGGCCGTCGCATCAATTCCACGGGCTTCTGCGTCGGGTGATCATGCTTCTCCTCATCCGAGCCGCCCATGATGAACTTCGGGGACGGCGACGCCCAGATGGTGGAGTTCTCGCCGGCCTTACCGTACCGAGGTGCGTTCTTCTTCCGCACGAACCAACAAGGCTCGTGGGCAAACCAATAAAGGGTGCGCGTGAGCACCGTTCGCCCTTTATCCCAGATAATCTGTTGGTGATGTAGGAACCCAATACGCAGCAGTCCGTCAAGAGCCTCCCGCGTGAACTTCGATGCGTGCCAGACGTAGGCGATCTGAAGGGTCGGGACCAGCTCGAACGCCTCGGACCAATCAGCCCGGGTGTCGCCGGAGATCGTGGTCTCGGTGTGGCCCTTGGTGCGGTGTTTCATGTAGCTCGGCTCGGCCGGCCCGTGGCCGTTCAGTCCGGCCCGGTCGCGCCACTCGCTATCGAGTTCGATGCCGTAGGGAGGATCTGTGACCATCAGGATCGGCTTACGCTCGCCAAGCAGCCGTGCGACATTTTCGAACTGGGTTGCATCGCCGCAGAGCACCCGATGCTTTCCGCAGATCCACAGGTCGCCGACTCTTGACACCCGGTTGTCGGGAAGCGGCGGCGCGGTGTTAGCTCGCTCCTCGTCGGGAATCGCCAGCAGCCCGTCAATTTCGCCGGGGTCGAAGCCCGTGAGGCTGAGATCGAAGTCCGCGGCGTTGAGTTCTTGCAGGTCCAGCGAAAGCAGATCTTCATCCCAGTCTGCCCACGTCACCGAGCGGTTCACCATCAGGCGGAATGCTTTCACCTGTTGCGGCGTCCACTCATCGCAGAGGATGACCGGTACTTCGGTGATGGCTAGCTTGCGTGCGGCCTTCAGGCGCAGATGGCCATCTACCACCTCCCCGTCGCTGCGGACCAGCACCGGGATCTTGAACCCGAACTCTCTAATCGAGCCAACCATGCGATCCACGGCAGCGTCGTTCTTCCTGGGGTTGCGGGCGTAGAAAACGAGCCGGTCGATCGGCCAGATCTGGATTTGGAGAGTTTGTACCGAGGTCCCTTGCGAAGTCATGCTTCACCACCTTTGGTTGAGCAATTCCTCCGCAAGGTGCGTCCGAGACGCCGGCCCCGCGAACTGAATCTAAAAACACTTTACCATCAAAAATGTCCGCCGTTTTCCCGGCGCGGCCGATGTGTGTTCCTCGTCAGTACGAATTGACATTGTTGTTCTTCTATTTCGTTCTTTGGACTGCTTGCTACTCCGTTTCAATCTCAACCGCTCACTTTGCTAGGCTCGGGTGCGGGTGGTGAGGCTCAGAGCAAGCACAAAGAGGGTTTTGACCCCCTGAGTGCTCGCTCTGCGTGAAACGAAACTGGCCCAGTGCGGTATGGAGCCGGCCCGTCGCTCGCACCGTGGCTTAGGCGCTAAGGTCACCCTCAGCTTCTAGGTGCCACGCACCTGCATGTCTGTGTACCCGCTTGTTTACCAGCAGCCCCTGCGGTGCTTCTGCGCGCCGCTTTTGGCAGCACGGCTGGATGGCCTAACGGACCGGGTAGAGGTCCACCAATCAGTTTCCTCAGCTCCTCTGACCTGGGTTCCTGTGCAGGGCGGTTGCTGATTCGTCCAGGAAAGCAAACTTCCTGACTGGCTATGACGCTGTCCCGGCAATGCGGCGGCCAGACCCGACCGGCCACGCCCGTTTCTCTCGAACAGCATCAACATGCGCCTCTTTGACATCCGCATCCCTCACGGGATGCACTCCTCACCTGGCGCGAATCTAAACCGGGCGGAACACTTGGAAACCGGATCCCGTCGCGTCAAATAAGTTGTTTTGAAGGGTGTCTTTCGGAGGGTGCGCTTTGCGCTGGCCTGGCGAACCGAGCCCTTGGTTTGATTCTACCGCAGGCGAAGCTTTTATCCAACATTTTCTTGGTCTGCTGTTTTAGGCGATTACGCTTGGACGCTCCGCGCCCGCATCCGCCGCCGTTCGCTGCCGTCTAAAACCAGCTCGCAGTTTTGCGCCTCGTCCCCCGAACGCCCCGCGCCCTTTACCAGACGTATATCCTCGACCTGGAGTTCTGATAGCCACGTCAATCAGCCCCGGTCAACTTCAGCCACTTGCCGGCGTAGAAGTACCAAACCTCGGATGCCTTTTCCACAAAAGAGTCGTTAACGCCTTGGTGATTTATTGGTGGCGGCTTTGGTCCTCCATAAGCGTCGTAGTGGCGCGTAATGAAGTCCTTCCCAACCGGGTCAATCGCTCTCGAAAAGCCGACCTCCTCAGCAGTAATCCCCTGAAGAAAGATTCGATCCTCCATGCGGGCAATCTCAGCGGGGTTCTTATCGGAGCTGTTCCAGAAAACGAGAATGGAAGAGACCCCTTTCACTGAGCATAGAACCGCCCAATCGGTCTGGCCGGGTTTGGCGAACTCTCCTCGAATGACGTTGTGCGGGTTCTTCGTGTACGGGGTTTGTGGTATCGTGCAGCCCCGACGCTGGAGTTCCCGAATGACATTGCGCGGAAGCTCACGAAATGCTGATGGTGAGAGCCGCACAATCCCCCGCTCAGCTTCATCGAAGCGGCGCTCCAGTTTGTCGGAAAATTGGGCGAACAGTGTCGTCGTGATCGGCAGGATCAGGAAGGCTTTGGCGGCGGCTTTCATTCTTAACCCATCCTCGCATTTCCCGAACCAACCGGACTCAAAGATGCTGAAGCTAAGGATTGATCGGCTCCCGGTTTTCCTGTTCCGCCGTGGGAGAGAGGAAACACGACGTTCACCGATTGCCACTCCCGACCTTTCCGGTTTGTCGCCTTCGACGAACTTCGCTCTTCCCTCGCCAGCCTGCTTACGTAATGATTCGCGGTGAAACTGGGGGGACTTCTGGGGGTACCCCAGAGGTCAAAGAAGAGGAAATTTGAGTAAGGATGAGTAATTCGCGATGAAGGTGCGGGCTTCGCGCAGGTCGAGCAAGCGTCGCGTTGTGTAAGAGTTGCGTTGAAAATAAGGGACTTGAGTTGGCTCCTCAGGTAGGACTCGAACCTACAACCCTTCGGTTAACAGCCGAATGCTCTACCATTGAGCTACTGAGGAGCAAGGCAGGATCAGCTTCAATCAATTTAAGCAAACGGTGCCGGTAAGTGTCAACGCTCGCCGATTCCGACTCCAATCCCGGGACCCGGGACTCCCTCCTCGCTAGTGGAGAACGTGTCCTCAACCCAGCAGGTGGTATCTGCTTGATTTGTGTGGCCGCTACAGATTGTGTTTTTCTCTTCGGCATGATTCCAGCATAAAGAATAGGATCCAAGGCAACGGGTTCGACCGCGACCGCTTGCTGCCGAGACGGAAGAAGAGCTTGCCACGACTTGTCGATCGCCGATGGTTGAATCGGAAGGTGAACTCGTCCGCAACGCAGGCAACGGAAACGTTCCAGCCATCACTGCCGGGTCAGGTATCCCTCCACGCCTCCTCGGTTACGAAATTCGCTCTCCCAGCAATCTGGTATCCAGGTCTATCAGTCTGAGGCGTCAAACCTTCCCCAACAAAGAAATCCGGATCGGTTTGCGAAGAATGGTGACTCGAATTCACAAAGCGATCAAGTTCACATCACCACCAAATTCCCCTGAATGAACTCATCGAGCTTCTTTTCAAAGCGGTGCGAGGCCGTGCTCAGCCTGCTGCGTGTCGCAACGCCTTCAGGCAGCCGAGGGGTCAGCACGCTCCAGCCGGGAGCGTGCACGTGACCGTTGTGTCTTGGTAGAGAGCACGGCGCCCGGCGCGACCGCGGCTAGCAAGTTGAATACCTCTGAGTGCCTGCGATTCTTGGCGATTAACTCTTTGCGTCGTGGCCGGCAATCACGCATCAGCCGGCGCAAGCGCCATCTGACTGCATGCTTTTCTTGGTGGCATGAGGCTCGCTCGCTTCATAGTAAGCTGGACTCTGCCAGGAGCGACGCCACGCTAGAATTCCAGGATGTCTTTCTTGACGTCGATTTTTACAGGATCGATGCCAGGGACTTTCTTGAGATCCTCGATCGACTTGAAGGGGCCGTGTTTGGTGCGGTACTCAATCACAGCCGCCGCCTGCGACCTTCGCAGCGAGAGGCGGCTCTCGAGCTCGATCGCGGTCGCCCTATTCAAGTTGAGGTGGGGCAAGGTTGCCGCCGCGTAGTTGGCGGAGAGATAGTCGACCACTGCGGCGAACTCTTGCTCAGTGCCTTGAGCTCCGAGACTGATCATCTTGTTGATGGTGGTCTTCCATCCGTCGCGATCCTGGCGCAGGGAAAGCGAACGCGCCAGTTCGTGACAATCCGAACAGAGCTTTCTGGTTTCTTGGCGGCCGGGGCCATCCGGCATCTGCGCCCACAGCAAGCCGGCGGCAATCCCGAAGGCGACGACGAGGGAGGTCAGGCGAGACCTACCCTCAGTGCTCAATTGGGAAACCAAACGCATACAGCGTCTCATCGAAAGTTTCCACATACAACTCGCTCGCGCCGCCAGACAGCCCGCCGCTATGAACAAAGGAGGTGATGGTCTTTCCGCTATCCCAGATGACCTGACCTGTTGCGCCGTCCAGAGCGTAGAGGACGGCCGGCGATGATCGTTGCACGCGCTGGCTCACGGACAGCTTGCCGTCGTCGGAGCGGAATTGACCGCTGGATAAAGCGAAGACCACACCGTTCAGGATCATTGGAGTGATCGGCGACATCAGGTCCCGAGAAACCCAACCGGGCTCGAGAGAAATCGCGCCGTTAGGATCGGCGAGTTTCCATGCGACGATCGCGCCATGAGTCACGGCGCCGTTTCCGGCAGAGAACCCAGAACCGGGTGTCGGAGCCCCGATGCCAGGAACCAGCAGCCATCGGACGCCGTCAATAGCCTGCCAGGTTGCCAGCGCGCCCGAATCAAAAGCCGTCCCGGAATACGCAGGCGTTTCTACGAGGGGCTTGGAGCCGAGGGCATCGCCATCGAACAGCAAAATGCGTCCGTCTTTCGTCGCGGCCGCGACGAGGTTCCTCCCCTTGAATGGGAACACGACCGGTGACGAAGCAAATCCGCGACCGTCCGCAGAATTGGCCTCTTTGACCTTGAGAGTCTTAGGGTCAAGCGCCACCAACTGACCGCTCGTCGTAGTGGCATAGACTGTCCCATCTGGCCCAAACGCCGGGCCTGCGGAGCCGGCGATGTCGCCGCTGGACGGCTGCCAATTGCTGACCTGTTTGGAGGCCAGATCCAGCGCCCAGACTCCGCTGGCAGCGCCGTTGCAGTTCGCGGTTGCGGCATAGGCGATTTCATCGAAGACGATCAAGCCCTGAGCATTCGAATTGGGAGGCAGGAATTTCACGGGCGTCTGCGGCTCCACGCCGTTTGAAAGATAGATTGAGTGCAGCATTCCATCGCCAGAAACGGCATAGATAAGTCCCGGCGGACGGATGTTGGGACCGCGGTTTGGCGCGGGCACTCGGGACGCCGCGGCAGCCAGGGCGGCTGCGATGGTGACCGCCCCCTCCCCCGGTTCCCCAACTCCGCTGGAAGCCGGTCCTCCACGCCCGCCACCCCCTCCTCCGGTTCCGCTGGGAGGATATGCCGCAGAGGTGGCGCGCGCGATGTTCGCGGTCAGGCCCCCAGGGCAGCCCGGTGATCCAGCCGGTGGCGCGGGCAGTGGCAAGTGACTCTGCCATTCGATCCGGGACAGGTCGGTGTCGATGGCATAAATCGCATTCGAACTGCCGCCCACGAAGGCCAGAGACCGGAAGCCGCGATATCCGATGTAGCGGTCCGTCAGGACGGCGGGTGTAAGTGAATTCAGTTGCACCGCATCATTGTTGAACTTCACTTTCCAGAGAAACCGAAATCCAGGCTTCTCCAGTCCGGCCCTGGAGATCTTCGGGTCGGATGGGATCCAAAAGGAACGCTGTGCGTCGCCGCCGATGGTCATCCACTCCACAGAGCCGCGCCCGAACTGGGCGCGGGCTACCCCCATCCACGCCAGCATATATGCGCTGGAAAGCGCCACGCGAACCATTGATCGTTGCATCACTGACACCTCTTCGGTCTCATCTGTGCAGAGAATCCGCGACGGCTTCTTCGGCCAGCAGAGCCATGACGCCGCACCCGGTATTGTTCGGCAAGACGCTCTCGCTTGTGAGTTCGTGCTTCAAGTTGATGTCATTCACACCCACAAGGTTCACTGCGACCTTGTTGTAGAGATCGATGACGTCCCGGCGGAAACGGATCAATACCTGATCGGTGGTCAGCCCAGCGAGGCCGGGGTTGAGCCTGGATTGGCCGGAAACGGAGTCGGCGCTCCCACGATACCCAACATCGGTAATCTGATCCCCGAAGTAGACGACGCGGTTTTCGCCGGCGGTAGGCGGATGCCAGCCCGAGTTGTCGGTGCCGCAACGAATCAGGCCTCCCCGATCGTACGGCGCCTGCCTCTGTTCGGTCAACTGGCGTTCGATTGACTGAAGAAGGTCGGAACAAGGCTCCTGCAACCCGGTGGCGGCTGCCAGTAACGCAAGCATTGTTTTCGTTTTGCGCGATTTCAATGTGCTCATGATGTCGCGAGGCCGCTATTTCTGCATGCCGAAGCAGTACAAAACGCTGTCAAACGTGCCGATATAAACGCGACCGTTGGCCACAGAAAGCCCGGTCCAGTGGTTCCAGGAAGCAATCTGATCGCCGCTCGACCAGAGCTCTTTACCGGTTTCCGCATCGAGTGCGTACAACGTCGCATGAGTCGAACCCGGTATTCGCCGGGAAGCCACATCATCCAGACCAACGTCCGGATACGCTTGGTCGGTATCCTCTCCGCTCCCATAGGCGAAGATAACGCCATTGGCAATCACAGGCGGCTCGGCGCGATTCATGTCACGCGAGATCCAGGCCGTAGTCAATTGCCACTTGCCGTTTTTCTCGTCGACCTTGAAAGCGGCAATCGCGCCATGTTGCACCTCGCCATGTTCCACCGGCGCCTTAAAGGCGGAATGTTTTGGGCCCCAAAAGGGCGTGAGCACCCAGCGCGTGCCTTTGAAATCCTCCCAGGTGGCCATCGAGCCCCAGATTCCGGCCGAGGCAAAGTTCACGTCCTCGTTGCAAATCAAGGGCGTACGGTAGAGCGGCGTGCGATGGTCGTCGCCGCCGATCGATTCGGTGTCTAGCAAATAGATTCGGCACTCCTTTCCCGCATC
>Ga0306925_10006019_pt1 | contig 11222 bp, 9 predicted proteins | sample flu12Cox44000176_FD_203755 | JGI IMG/M metagenome (GOLD analysis project Ga0306925, IMG submission 203755) | Lab enrichment of tropical soil microbial communities from Luquillo Experimental Forest, Puerto Rico - flux8day.12C.oxic.44.000.176 (v2)... | ecosystem: Environmental > Terrestrial > Soil...
AGTTCCCGTTCTGGAAGGCGACATCCTTCTCGTTCAGGCACTGGTAGACCGTGCCGTCGGTGTCCACCACGTAGTGGATGCTGACCCCGTTGCTCTGATTCCAGAACGTAGCGATGGTGTTATCCAGGGTCTCCTCGGTGTCGTGAATGGTAATGCCTAGCAGCGGCAGGTCGGTGGGCCGGTTGGCGGTGTCGTAGGTGACCCCGGCGTAGCTGGTGGGCACGATGCAGTTGTAGGCCGAGGAGTAGTCGGTGCCGGGGCTGGTGGTGCAGTTGGCGGGCAGGGCCGGGGTGCTCCTGACGTGGGCAGCGGTCGCGGTGTCCGGGGTCACCTTGGTCGGCTTGATCCGCACGACCTCCCCGGTCGGCGCGATCGCGGTCAGGCCGTGGCGGAGGATCCGGTAGACCTCGTTGGCGTACATGATCGCGATGCCGTGCGCGGCGCCGCTGTATTTCGCGATGGCGCCGTACCAGCCGCCGAGCGTGGCGGGTACCCGGTGGGCGGGCGACAGCGAGATGGCGTCGGCCCGCAGCACCGCGGCCGCGCCGGCGATGTTGAGCGCCTGGCTGCGCCGGAGCGACGAGGCCGGTGCGCGCAGCAGTCTCTCGGCCTGGCCGAGGGTGTCGAGCTGGCTGTTGCGGGCCAGGTCCATACAGCCATACCCGCCCGCGGAGCTGGGGGCGCCGCCATGATCAGACAAATGGCCCTCGAAGTAACAGATGGCCTCCAGCAGCGAGGCCGGTACGCCGAACCGCTGCTGGGCAGCCCTGGCCGCCCCGGCGATCGTGCCGGAACCGGCCGTGTGACGGGCGGCAGCGCTGACGTTGGCGGGCACGGAAAGCGCGCCCAAGGCGGCCGCGGCGCCCACCGTGAGAAGCATTCTCAGCGCCGGCGTTCTGGCCTTGGAAGATGGGTCGCCTGACCCGGCCCGCGGCCGCGCCGATGTTCGGTGAATGTGCATGACGGATGCCCCCCTGCCGCGGCGCCGCACGCCGGCGGGCCCGCTGCCCCGAAATAATCCGCATCACCCGCCCCGCCCGGCCGGCGGGCACACCAAACCTTCGCCCGCCGAGCCCAGATGTCAAGGGCTCGCCTGCAGGCGTCGTCACCACCTGGTCACCGAGTCCGCGTGCGGCCTGCGCTGGACTCGCATGCGCATGTCGAGCACGAGCACGCCGCCGGGCAGGCAGCGCACCGGGTTGAGGTCCACCTCCACGAGCTCCGGCACAGCGCGCAGGAGCGCGGCGAAGCGCAAGATCAGCTCTTGCAGCGCCAGACGGTCCAGGGGGAGGGAGCCGCGGAAGCCTTCGAGCTGCACCGACAGGGTCTCGGAGGCGTCGATCAACTCGCGTGCGTCCATATCGGTGAGGGGCAACAACCGATAGGCAACATCACGGCCTAGCCCTGCCCGGCGCCCGCCCAGGCCGATCGCCATGATCTGTCCCAGATCCGGGTCCGCCAGCGCCCCGAGCAGGACATCGGCACCGGACCCGACGAAGGGCTGGACGGTCACTCCGCGCCACTCACGACCGGCCGCCCGGCACCGGCGCTCGAGTTCCTGCCAGCCCGCTCGCACCGCCGCCTCTCCCTCGAGGCCAAGCAGAACCGCGTCGACGTCGGCGGCGTGAGCCGGCGGAGGGAAATCCGCCTTGAGGACGACCGGCCCACCCAGCGCCGCCGCTGAAGACCCGGCCTGTTCGACGGCCGAGCAGGACTCGCTGGCCACGAACGGGATCCCGTGCGTGGCCAACAGGGCCTCGGACTCCGCGGTCGGCAGCCAGCCGCTGCCCCCCTGCGTGTCCTCGGCGGCGTGACTGTCGAACCAGCCCGCCACCCGGGCGCGGGCAGAGTCGGCATCGATGCCATCGAAATCTGGCCGCTGTCCCAGCGCGCGGGAGAGCCACTCCCGCCGCTCGACCGCTCGCGCCAGGACGCCTGCGCAGGTCTCGGGGGAGCGGAAGTTCGGGACCGGAACGTCGTGCGGCTCGACCCGGCGGCCGTCGCCGCCCAGGACGGAAGCGACCACGGGCTTGGGCTGCCCGGCGGCGGCATGACAGATCGCCGCGAGCACGGACTGCGGGTCACCGCCTCCGACGTCAACGTAGGAGGCCACGACGGCGTCGATCGTCTGCTCGGCCAGCAGGGCACGCATGCTTGTCGCGTAATCCGCGGGCCTGGCATGGTGGCCGATCACGAGCGAGCGGCCCACCGCAACGCCACGCGATCCGCAGGCGTCGACCGCGAGCGTGGCCACGCCTCGTGAGTTGCTGACGATCCCGATCCGGCGCCCCAGCGGGAGCGGCTGCGCCCCGAAGAACTCCGCGGTGTCGAAAAGCTCCTCGCCGCTGTGAAAGCGCATCACGCCCGCCTGCAGCAAGAGCGCGTCCACCAGGGCGTCGCCGCGCAGTGCGGCCGCGGTGTGTGAGCCTGCCCCGGCATCCCGATGCTGCGCTATGCGTCCCTTGATGGCCAGGATCGGCTTGCGCCTTGCCACCCGCCGTGCGATGCGGCCGAAGTGCTCCGGGTTGCCGAAGGTCTCGACGTAGAGGATGACCGCCGCCGTGGCCTGGTCCTCCTCCCAGTACTCCAGCAGGTCGTTGGTCGAGACATCGGCACGGTCGCCAAGTGACGCGAAACACGACAGGCCCAGCCGGCGCGCGGCGGCGTCGCCCAGCAGCGCAATGCCGATCGCCCCCGACTGCGAAGAGATCGCCAGGCGGCCAGCGGGCACCGGCGCCCCGGCGAAGGTCCCGCGGAGACGCACCGACGCATCGTTGTTCAGCACGCCCAGCGTGCCCGGCCCGACCATCCGCAACCCCGCTGACCGCACGATCTCGAGCAGCCGCCGCTGCCGAAGGGTGTCTTCGCCTGTGTCCCCGGCCAGGCTCGACACCACGCGCATGGCCTTGGCCCCTATCCGTGCCGCCTCGGCGGCCACGTCGAGCACCTCCTCGTCCGGCACCGCCACGACCACCAGCTCCGGAGGCTCCGCCAGTTCCCCGAGACTCCTGGCTGCCCGCACCGAATGCACCACCTCCCCGCTCCGGTTCACGGGGACCGCCGCCCCCTGGAAGCCGCCGGCGATCAGGTTGGCGAACAGGTCACCACCCCGGCTGCCCGGCTCGTTCGAGGCCCCGACCACGGCAACCGAGGCGGGCGCGAGAATCGACCGCAGGGACGCGACCACCCCCAGGTGATCTCGCCGGTCGATTTTCTCCTGCACGGCCTCCGTCGGGTGGATGTCCAAGGACACCAGCAGCTCGTCGAAGTCCAGCCTGTTCCGGACGCCGAATCCGGCCCGGTTGAACACGGCGAGCATCGCCTGATTGCTGTCCATGACTTCTGCGTCAAAGCGCGCGATCCCCCGCTCGGCGCCGATGTCCGCCAGCTGCTCCAGCATCCGCGTGGCGACGCCACGGCCCTGGAAGTCCTCCGCGACCGTGAACGCGACCTCCGCGACGGCCGGCTCACGCAGCCGGTCGTAGCTGCCGGATGCCACCACGCGGTCACCACGCCACCCGATCAGCACCACCCGGGTGTCACCGTCGGCCTCCGCGTCTGAGTGCGCCGGCGCCTCGGTCCGCACCGAGCCGTGAAAGCGCATAAACAGGCTGTCTTCGGACAACCCGTCGTAGAAGGCCTTGATGTAGTCGTAGTCCGCAGGCGTGGGCGCGCGAAGCCGCAGCGGGGTGCCGTCCCGCAATATCACATCGCGTAGCAGGGGCGCGCCGCCCACGGACATAAGCTCATCGTTCGCTCTTTGGTGCTGCCGGGCAACGGGGCAGCGCACGAGGCTGGCAAGGGACCTACTCGTGGCGCAACGCGTGCCGTGGGCCGATGCGCAGGGCCCGGCGTTGTCTTACTGGCTGGCTTTCCTGTCGCGCAGCCAGTGCTCGAATTCGGTGGCGATGATGCGCTCGCCGTGGACGCCGGCTGCCTCGTCCGAGGCCAGCCACACGATCGGCGGGCCCATTACGGCGGGGTCGAGGAGCACCGGGCCGGCCGGCCTTTCGCCGGGGGGCACCATGCCGGTGGCGGTCGCGCCGCCGGGCAGGAGCAGGTTGACGGTGACGCCGGTGCCGGCGAGGTCGGCGGCCATGATCTTCGACAGCGCCTCGCTGCCGGCCCGCGAGGGCCCGTAGGGGACGAACCCGGCCCGGTCCATGGTCGACCGGTTCACCGCGATGTTCACGATGCGGCCGCCGCCGGCGGCCAGCATCCGCGGGGTGACCTCGCGTGCCACCAGGAAGTAGCCGGTCAGGTTGGTCTCGATCACCGCGCGGAAGCCGTCGGGCTGCACCTCCCAAAAGCCCTGCGGGCGGGTCATGAAGTGCGGGTTGACCGTCCGCATGCCGATCCCGGCGTTGTTCACCAGCATGTCAATGCCGCCCAGTAGCGCCTGCGCCGCGCCGACCGCCGCCGCCACCGAGGACTCCTCCCGCACGTCCATCGCAACCCCGGCCGCGCCCGGCAGGTCCGCGGCGACCGCGGCCGCCGCCGCGGCGGACCGGCCGGTCAGCGCGACCCGCGCGCCCGCCGCGGCCAGGGCGGCGACCATCGCCCGGCCCAGGCCGCTCGTCCCGCCGGTCACCAGCACCCGCCGCGCCGAAGTAGCCATGACTTGCTCCTATGTCAAGCTGCCTGGCTTGACGTCGCGGTGGTGTCCGCGGTGTCGGCCAGGAGCGTCCGGTAGATGATGTCGGACAGGCGCCGTTTGAGGGCGCGCAGCGCTTCGGTGGGGGTGTCCCCGGCGGTGGTGCGGCGCTGCAAGTAGGCCTGGGCGGGCGGGTGGCAGCGTTTTTGGGTGACGGCGATGCGGTGGAGGGCGCAGTTGAGCTGGCGGTTGCCGGTGCGCGACAGCCGGTGCCGGTTCGGGTTGGCCGACCAGGCGGGCAGCGGCGCGGTGCCGTTGTGCCGGGCGTAGGCGTCCTTGGACTTGAACCGGTCCGCCCCGGCGGTCTCGGCGGCGATCTTGGCGGCGGTCAGGGCCGCCACCCCGGGCAGGGCCAGCAGCGCGGGGGCCAGTGCCCGCACCCGGATGGTGATCTCCCGTTCTAGCGCGTTAGCGTCCTGGGTCAGCGCGGCGATCCGGGCGGTCAGGTCCGCGGCCAGGCGAGCCACCATGCCCTCCAGGCCCGCCAGCCGGGCTTCCACCGCGGTGATGTGCGTGCGGCGCGACAGTGACCGCGGCTTGGGGTCCCAGGAGGGGTCCAGCTCGTGCAGGTGCCAGCGCAGCCGGCCGGTCGCCCGGGTCCGCTCGGCCACCAGGTCCTCCCGGTGGTCTGCCAGCAGCCGCAGCTCCCGCTCGGGGCCCTCCAGCCGCGCGGTGGGCAGGCCCGGCTCCCGCAGCGCGGCCCGCGCCACCGCCAGCGCATCGATCGGATCGGACTTGCCATAGGTGCGCGCCGCATCCCGGGCGTGCGCCATCAGCTTCGGCGGCACCCGCACAATCCGCTCCCCCGCGCCCAGCAAATCCCGCTCCAGCCGCCGCGACAGATGCCGGCAATCCTCCACCGCCCACACCCGCTCGCTCCCGAACCGGTCCGCCCACGCCACCAGCTCCAGGTGCGCCGCCGTCGAGGTCGCCTGGGTCACCCGCACCCCCAGCTGCCGCCCGACCTCATCCACCGCCACCACCGTGTGCGTCCGCTTGTGCGCATCGATCCCCAGCACCACCATGGACCTGTCGCCTTTCCTCGAAACCGAAGGTGACGAGGGCTGGCCGGCAGGCACACGTCAGTGGGGGCGATGCCACGCTCCTATCAAGCCATGCCGGCTGGCCCACACCCAGAAGGCGGCAAAAGGCATGCTGTCCACGAAGGCAACGAGGCTACGAGCCAACCTCCTGGGCCAGAACCAGCCTGACACTGACGCGAGGCTAGGGCACCGGCCACGCCCGGCGCCAAGCCGCGGCTGCGGCCCCCCGGCGCGGGAATGCCTCGGCTGCGCCCCAGGGGGCGCAACGATCAGGAGACCGCGGTCTTGACCAGCTCGATGACCCTCTTCTCCACCGCGGCGCTCCACTTCTGGAGCGCGTACGACACCGGCCACAGGTTCCCGTCGTCGAGGTTCGCCACGTCCTGGAAGCCCAGGGTCGAGTACCGGTAGTTGAACTTTCCCGAGTTCTGGAAGAAGACGACGATCTTGCCGTCGGCGTTGGCATAGGCGGGCATCCCATACCAGGTCTTGGGCGACAGATCCGGGGCGGCCGCGGTCACCGTCATATGCACGCGCTCGGCGAGCGCACGATCGGCCGGCGCCATCCCGGCGATGCTGTCGAGGACGTCCTGCAGCCCGTCGGCCTTCTTGGCGCCCTTCTTGCCCTCGGCGCGCAGTTCGGCGGCGCGCGCCTTCATCGCGGCACGCTCCTCGGCGGTGAAGCCGCCGGACCCGGTGTTGGCATTGTTCGCAGGCATTCTCGGGCTCCCTATCAACGTCAAGGCCCGGCGTGACGCCGGCCATCTGAGGGAAGGCTAGGCCCCGGCGGCGCCCGGGCGCTTCTCGATTCCTGACCGGATCGCGGCCCGGCGGCTTACTACGCCTTAGTCTGGCCGACCTCGATCAGGTGACCGTCGGGGTCCCGGATGTATGCGCGGAATTCGCGGGCATGGTCCTTGGGCTCAGTCAGGAACTCCGCGCCCCTGGCCGACCACTCCGCGTAGGCCGCGGCAATGTCCGCGACCCTGATATTCAGGAATGCGCTGACCCGTTCGGGGTCGGCCGGCGGGGCGAGCGTCACCGCGGGCTTATCGTCGGTCGGGCCGCCACCCACGTTGAGGATCAGCCAGCTGTTAGCGATCTTCAAGATGACTGGGTCACGTTCCAGCACCACCGTCGCGCCGAACACCGATCGGTAGAACTCACGGGACCGGTCTTGGTCGGCGACCACCAGGAAATGGGTGACGACGAACCCGCTCTGCGGAGCCGGGAACTCGTTATCGGCCATCAGGCCTCCTTGCACCTCGACGAACACTGCCGGCTAGCGAAAGCACGGTCAGCCGCAAGCTCTTCCTGGGTACATCCTCGCGCAAGCCGCGCGCGCTCCGGCAGCGGGCAGGGTGCGGGCGCGTTGAAGGAGAGGGCCTAACCGGGCAGGTGACTGCGGCGATGACCCGCTGGCATCGCCCGCCGAAGCGGCCCGCCGCATACTGGGAACAGTGGCATCGATGGGCAAGTCCGGGTCCTGGTGAGCGTCGTCACCCGCCAGGCGTGGCTGCGGTGGGCGGCCGTAGCGTGCGGCACTGCGGCCCTCTGCGCGCTGCCGGTAGTCGCCGGGGCGTTGCCGGTCCCTCAGTCGCCGATCAGCGCCGTGGCGCTTCGTGCCCGCATCCTGGCCTCAGCGCACGTGCCCTACCAGGGATACGCCGAATCCATAGCGAGCCTCGCAGTGCCGAGCCTGCCGGACCTGGGCGGCGTCAGCACGCTCCTCGATGGCACCACCGACCAGTACACGTGGTACCGCTCACCAGCGCACTGGCGCGCTGAGCTCAGCACCCCAGCCGGAGAGGATGACACCTATCAGGTCGGCGCCGTCACCTACGTGTGGGACTACGGCCGCAACCTGCTCACCAGGGTCGTCGGCTCGCAGCCCGCCCGGCTGCCCAGAGCCGCGGACCTGCTGCCGCCCGCGCTGGGCCGCCGGCTGCTCGCACTCGCCGGAGGATCCGGCCGTATCTCCCGGCTGCCGTCGCGGCGGATCGCCGGGATCGCCACCGCGGGACTCCAGGTGCGGGCAACCGACCGGCGGACCACGATCGCGGCCGTGGACATCTGGGCCGACCCCGCGACCGGACTGCCGGCCGCGGTGCAGGTATTCGCCCGGGATTCCGGCCGTCCCGTCCTGACGTCGAGTTTCCTCCAGCTGACCGAGAGCCGCCCGGCCCTCGCCGTGGTCACCCCGAGGCCCGCGCCGGGCGTTGCCGTGACGACCGCCGAGCTTCCCGATGTCTCGGAGTTTCTGCAGGGGATCGGGCCGCCGCTGCCGGGGCGGCTCGCCGGGCTCGCCCGCACCCCGATCCGCGGCGGCATCACGACGGTCGCGGCGTACGGCACCGGGTTTACCCGGTTCGCCGTCATACCGTTGCCTGGCCGGGCCGGTACTCAGGCGCTGAGCGCCGCCCAAGCGGCTGGTGCGCCGCTGTTCGGGCTCCAGGATGGGACTGATGTGTTGATCCGCACTCCGCTGCTGACGGTTGCCCTGGCGAGCTCCAGCCTCGGCGGGCCGGTGTTCCTGCTCGCCGGGCCGGTCACCCCCGCGGTCCTGCAGCGGGCAGCCCCGGGCGTGCTGGTGCGGTCGGTGATCCTCCCGTGATCGTCACTAGGGGGCTGACAAAGCGATTCGGCCCGGTGCTCGCCGTGGATCAGGTGGATCTCGACGTCCGCGAGGGCGACCGGTTTGGCTTCCTCGGGCCCAACGGGTCGGGGAAGACCACCGTGATCCGCATGCTCTTGGGCTTGGTGTTCGCCACCAGCGGCGAGATCGAGGTGCTGGGCAAGCCGATCCCATCGCGGGTGCGTGAGGTACTGCCGAGGGTCGGGGCGCTGGTTGAGGGGCCGTCGGCCTACGGCCACCTGTCCGGCCGGGCGAACCTGGCGCTGATCGACGCGGCCGGGCGGGCCGGCGGCCGGCGGACCCGCCGCCACCGGGTCGATGAGGCCCTGGCGCAGGTTGGCCTGGCCGGGATCGACGGCCGCCCGGTGCGGAAGTACTCGCTCGGCATGCGGCAGCGGCTCGGCCTGGCCGCGGCGTTGCTGCGCGCCCCGAGGCTGCTCGTGCTCGACGAACCCACCAACGGCCTGGACCCGCAGGGGATCCGTGAGATCAGGGACCTGCTGGTCCGGCTCAACGAGGCGGGCACCACGGTGTTCTTGTCCAGCCATCAGCTCGCCGAGGTCGAGCAACTCTGCACCCGCGTCGGCATCGTGAACCGCGGCAGGCTTGTCTTGCAGGCCGAACTCTCCGCCCTGCGGCCGGTCACCGGGCGGGTCATCGTGCGCAGCCCGGACGCCGACCGCGCCGCGGCGGAGCTGAACGGCCAGGTCGCAAGCAGGGATGGCGACCAACTGGTGGTGACCGGTACGGATCCGGCGGCGCTCAACGCCCGGCTGGTCACGGCCGGGCTCCGGGTCATCGAGATCCGGCCGGAACGCAGTTCGCTCGAAGATCTGGTCCTGGAACTGACCGGTCCTGGTGCCGACCGGATCGACCGGGACGCAGGCCAGCCCGGCGATCATCCCCCGCCGGCCACCGGGGATGCCCCATGATCAGGGTGGAGCTGGTCAAGCTGGTGCGAAGGCCCCGGACCTGGGCCAGCATCCTGCTGCTTTGCGCGCTCCCGACGGTGGTCGCGGTGTTCATCGCGGTTACCCACGTCGCGCCCTCCCCGGGCCAGGGACCGGCGCTGCTCTCGGCCGTGTTGGCCAATGGAACGCTCTACCCGGTCTCTCTCATGGCTGGTGACGCGATCGCCGGCGAAGCCACCTCGGGCATGCTGCGGTACCTGCTGGCCAGGCCCGTCGGCCGGACCCGGCTGCTGGCGGCGAAGCTGATCTCGGTGATCGCCTACGTGCTGGGTGCCGTGGTCCTGGTCGCGGTGACCGGTTACGCGACCGGTGCGGGGCTCTTCGGGACCAAGCCCCTGCTGGTGACGCCCCACGGGCTGGCCGCATCCAGCATCGCAACCTCGCTGTCTGGCACCCCGATGACCCCGGCCGACATCGCGATGCGAACGCTTGGCGCGGTTGCCTTCATCGGTGTGTCCATGCTCGGAGTCGCCGCGATCGCGTTGTTCCTCTCGACGCTGACGGACTCTTCCCTCGGCGCGGCGCTCGGTGCGCTGGCGGCACTGATCACCAGCGGCGTGCTGGTCGCCCTGAATTCCGCCGCGGTGGTCAGCCCCTACCTGCCGACCAGGTATTGGCTGGCCTGGGCGGATTTCTTCCGCGAGCCGATCCTCTGGCGGAACATCGAACGAGGCTTCGCGATTCAGGGCGTCTACGTCGTGGTGTTCGTGGCCGCGGCATGGGCCAACTTCGCGACCAAGGACGTCACCAGCTGACCTGCCAGGCCGTCGGGAGCCGGAGCCCCGGCGTCACGAGGGGCAGCCTGCCGGGCCTTTCAGCGTGATGGGGCCCGGGCCGATGGCCTGCAATACCAGGGAGATGACGACCGGATCGGTCGGCAGGTGCGTGTGGCTCACCACATGCCCGGGACAGACGGACTGGATCGGCACGTTGATCGCGCCAGCCAGGCGCGCCGAGTCCGGCGGCATGACTACTTCGTCGTCGGTGGTCCAGAGCGAGAGCCAGCGCGGCCGGCTCGGCACCGCGGTGTGATCCAGCCGGGCCAGCAGCGAGTTACCGGGCACCAGTTGCTGGCACGCTGCTGGGCACGCGCCCGGCAGGACCCCGGCGGCGTCGGCGGCAAGCCGGGTGCCGTGGAAGGGAGAGCCCAGGGTGACGACGCGGCGCGCCTTATGACTCCCGTTGTCCGCTTGCGCCCACAGCAGGGCGACCACACCACCAGCGGAGTAGCCGACCACGTCGACCGATGGCGCTCCGTCTCGCAGCGCGCGCTCCACCGCCGCGTTGAGCACTCCCGCGTCGGTGATCAAACTGCCGGTTCCGTTGCCGGGCAGGTGCACCACGCTGGCGCGCCGGCCGGTCGCCCGGATCCGGGCCGCGAGCACGCTCAGCGATCCGGTCTGGCCGCCATAGCCCGGGATGAGCAGCACCGGGCCGGGCCTGCCCTGCGCAGGGTAACCGGTGGCGAAACCCGCCCCGCCGCCAGCGGCGAGGGCCACGACGCCAGCGGTGACTGCCCCGGCCACCGCGACGATCGCCACCCCGGCGGCGGCCAACCTCCGGCGCCGGGACAGGTTACGAAGGCCCATGCCCAGCCCGGGTGGGCCGTGCTGGCAGAACGAGCCCCATCGCGCTCCCCTCACCCGGCGCTGCGGCGACGTTTCACGCTACTTGCGCCCGGCAGGCGTCGTCCAAGACGGCCCGGGGCCAGGCTCCGGCCCGGGGCCAGGCTACGGCCCGGGCGAGGCTGGAGCGCGGCCGGTGGCTGGGTCCTGGGCGTGGATGTGCGGCCGATCATGTGCTACAACGCATCTGAGCTCCACACGGAGGGCAGATGAGCCAACCAGAGATGCCGGCGCTCGCCGCCCGGTGGCGGCTGGACGGCCGGATCGCCCTGGTGACGGGCGCCTCGGCCGGCC
>Ga0306925_10006022_pt1 | contig 11221 bp, 6 predicted proteins | sample flu12Cox44000176_FD_203755 | JGI IMG/M metagenome (GOLD analysis project Ga0306925, IMG submission 203755) | Lab enrichment of tropical soil microbial communities from Luquillo Experimental Forest, Puerto Rico - flux8day.12C.oxic.44.000.176 (v2)... | ecosystem: Environmental > Terrestrial > Soil...
CTTGGGCGAGGCGGACGCCGTGGCGCTCGGCGCCGGGCTCGGCGGCGGGGAGTACGTCGAGAAGTAGTCCGATTGCGGCTCCACCGGAACCTCGAGCGTCACCGAGCCTGCGTGCTGGAAGTCCAGGGTCACCGGAATGGCCTCGCCACCGCCGAGCGACTTGGTCAGGTTGCTGAGCACGACCTTCGGCTCAGGGCCGCTGAGGTCGACGAGGGAGCCCACGGGAAGGGTGACCGTGCCGCCGGACAGCTGCACGCTCGCCGCCCAGTCTGGCGCGGAGGCGCTCGTCAGCTGGTCGTCGCCCGACCCGCCGTTGTAGAGCGACAGGAACATGCTGGCGGACGACCCGGACGGCACCGACGACCCCGACGGCGCTCCGAGCACGAACGCGTCGGAGATCTTGATCCCGTTGAATGTTGCGGTGGTGCCGGCGGATGCCTGGTGGAACTCAAGCGTCGGGGCGTCGGTCCCGGCTTCGCACCCGGCGATGGCCGGGAGCAGCAGAACCAGGGCACCGATCAGCGTCCGGCGGGCAACGGTTCTCCGGGAGCTGCGGCGGATCACGGCGGATGCCTCCTCGGGTTATGGCAACGGGAGGGACGGAGACGCTCCCGGAACGAGCACGTGGCCTGGCTGTCCACTACAAGCCGTAGAAATCGTACCGGTAGGTGCTTCCCCGCTCGCCTCCGGGAGGTGGGTTACCCTGCGGTCTGGGCGCCGGGGAACGCTAGTTCTTGCAGGGCGGGGCCGAGCTGGAAGGTGGGGGGAAGGTTCCGGCGGATCCGGGCGGTGGCGTCGCTGTAGACCAGGAGCACGGTGACGCCTGCCGGGTGGTATCTGGCGCCGAGCACGTTACCAGTGTCGTAGACGGCTGCGGCCGCGCCGCCGCCGTACTGGGCCGTCAGCGCGGCCAGCTGCGGTTTGACGGCCCCCGATCCCACGAAATAGAGGCCGACGTGCGCGGCGGCCGCCTGGCGGGCCAGCCGCCGCAGGGCCGGGCCGCACCCGCAGTCCGCGGACACCAGCGCGAGCGCCGAGCTCACCAGGCTCCGCACCGGCACCGCGCGCCCGTCGAGCTGCACCGTGCCCGAGGGCAGGCTCGTCAGGTCGGCCGGCTTGGCGGACGCTACCGGAGGCCTGCTCAGGGTCGGTGCCGAGGCCGGGCTTATGGTCACCACCGACAGCATGGCGCCCGCGAGCATGGACAGCGCGACGCAGGTCGCTACCAGCGGCAGGATCGCGGCATGCCCGCCCAGCTCCTGGCGCGCGAATGGGCGGAAGAGCCGCATGAGCCGTTGCCGCCGCCGCTGGGCGCGCAGTTCACGGCGGTACGCGAGCACGTCGCGATCGAGGTCCCGGGCGTCGTCCGGGATCACGATGTTGACCGGGGGCAGGCTGCCGTCGTCCTGCCCCGGCTCGCTGGCGAAGCTCACAGGTACCTCTTCCGCCGTGGCGTCGGCTCCCGAGTCTTACTTTAAGTATGAGCCAGCCGCTGTGCCCGTGCGGACTCACGGCACGCGATTCCCAGAGCAGGTGAAGATCCTCGGGTAGACTGGATATCTACCGTCAGCGGCGACGTTCGACACCGCGGTACTGGCGACCACCAGCTGGCTGGTCGAGCGCGAGGCTGCTGAGCACCGTGCCGGCCGGGCAGATGCCCATCGAGCATACTGGCGTATGCTCGAAATTTGCGTATTGACCTGCATATTCGCCGGCAAGGGCAGTTTATCGGGTCGCTGGGACGTGGTAAGATAGCCTTCAGCGGAAGGGGTACTTGCCAGATGTCTTTCAAGGTCGGCGATACCGTCGTATACCCCCACCATGGGGCTGCTCGCATCGAAGCCGTCGAGACTCGCACCATAAAGGGTGAGGAGAAAACCTATCTAGTCCTGAAGGTCGACAAGGGCGACCTGACCGTACGCGTTCCCGCGGACAACGCGGAACTTGTCGGTGTGCGGGATGTGGTGGGTCAGGAGGGGCTAGAGCGGGTGTTCGAGGTGCTCCGTGCGCCGCACACCGAGGAGCCCACGAACTGGTCGCGACGGTACAAGGCCAACCTGGAGAAGCTCGCCTCGGGTGACGTGAACAAGGTCGCCGAAGTTGTCAGAGATCTCTGGCGCCGGGACAAGGAGCGTGGTCTGTCCGCTGGCGAAAAGCGGATGCTCGCCAAGGCCAGGCAGATCCTGGTGAGCGAGCTCGCGCTGGCCGAGAAGACCAACGAGGACAAGGCTGAGGCCCTGCTCGACGAGGTGCTGACCAACTAAATCGCCGCCCGGTAGGCTGCGGCGGTGGAAAACGTGCCGCGGGTTGGGCTTGGCGTGGACGTGCATCCCTTTGAGACGGGGCGCACGCTGTACCTGGCGGGTCTGGAGTGGCCCGGCGAAACCGGTCTAGGAGGACATTCCGATGGTGACGCGGCTGCGCACGCGGCGTGCGACGCCTTGCTGTCAGCCGCTGGGCTGGGTGATCTCGGAGCGCACTTCGGTACGTCCCGCCCAGAGTGGGCGGGCGCTTCGGGGGTCGCCCTGCTGCGGGAAACCGCGCGGTTGATCACGGCGGCCGGGTTCGTCATCGGCAACGTCGCTGTCTACGTCATCGGCAACAGGCCTAAGATCGGGCCGCGCCGCGCTGAGGCGATCGCCGTCCTCAGCGCGGCGCTGTCCGGAGCGCCGGTGAGCCTGTCGGCGACCACCACCGACGGCCTAGGCCTCACCGGCCGCGGCGAGGGCATCGCCGCGATGGCCACCGCCCTGGTCTGCCACGCCTCCTGACCGCCGGCCGTAGAGCGCGATACCGCTGTGGCAGGCGGAACGTAAGAGCCTGTCGCTGTCAGCGACTGCCGCGGGAACGCCTCCAATGCCACGGAGGGCGACCGTTTCGCGAGCATCGCCTTCCAGCGCAAACGACCATGATCGCAAAGAGCGGTCCTGCGCCGGGCCCGCACCACACCGAATTATTGCGCGATGTTTGACCCCCTTCCGGGGGTCAAACATCGCGCAATCTTCCGGTTATGTCGGCCGGCCGTCAGCCGACGCCCGAAATGCCCGGTTCCCGCATGCGGCAGCAGGTCGGCATCGGTTGGTACCAACACGAGAGATGCTTCTGGGTCATATCCCGGGAAGATCGCGTGCCGCTAACGCGGTGTCCGCCTCTCCAGGCGGCCCTCGCGGCGGTCTGCGCCTGGCGGCCCCGGGTGTGCCAGGGGTATCGAATCAAGACATTTCCGGATTTAGCACGCGGATAGTCCCAGCCGTACCCATCGGATGGTGAAACCATTTTTGCTGGCGAAGAGTTTTTATCGCTATTGTGCGCTAATCTTTCGCGATCATAGAACGTCACGGAATCTGGCCGGCTGGATACCTGGCGGGGTATGCACTCCGGTCATCGTCCGGGCTTCGCGCCGCCATCAGCCAAGCACGGCCGACGTTCCCATCCCGAGATGTGAGACAGAGCCCCACAAAGGTGTCATCGACACTGCGAAGTTCGCGAGCACTGCGAAGTCGGCGGACAGCGGCGGTGCGGGAGAGATAGGTGAGGCGAGAGTGCTTACCAGCGGCCGCCATTCTTGGCTCCGTTAGTCGTCTTCCTCTTCGGGTGGGACCGGGGTGGCGCGGACCCGGTTGAGCCGCGGGACGGTCGCGAACGGGGCCGTGGCAAACGGCGGCGCGTCCTGGTCGATTTCCGGCGGCCGCGGGTCATCCTGACTGTGAGGTTCGTCCTCGCCATTGGTTCCCCAGAACTCGTGGGGCGGCGCGACCAGTCCGCTGTCAACTGGGCCTCGCTCCAGGCTCTGGACCAGGGTCGGCGCTGGCCGAGCCGGAGTGGGCTCATGCCCGGCCGCGATGGCGGTCTCCCGCGTCGCGTCAGGGTCGGCTGGGCCGTCCTGCGGTTCGGTATCGCCAGTCACGTCGGCGGGCTCGCCTTCGGCGGCGCGGGCCGCCGCGGCGTCTTCGGCGGTCCCTTCACTCCGGTCGGTCTCCTCACTCATTGGGCTGGCCGCGGTATCGGCGTCTGGCTCAGGCGCAGTCGCCTGGGCGACCACAGGTTCGGCCAGGGTTGGGGCTGGCTCGCTGTGCGCGGGTTCGGCCGCGGTCGGGGCCGCCTCGCCGGCCGCGGGCTGCTCCGGCGTGGGGGCTGGCTCGGCGAGCACGGGCTCTTCCACCGTGGGGGCTGGCTCGGCGAGCATGGGCTCTTCCACTGTCGGGGCTGGCTCGGCGAGTACGGGTTCTTCCGCCGTCGGGGCCGGCTCGGCGAGCATGGCCTCATCCGCGGACCGGGCCGGCACGGGGACCTCTTCCCGAGTCGGGGTGTCCGCCGGGGCCGCGGCGGCCGTCAGAGCTGGCGGGTCCGGCGGCGCCATCGGCACCGGTACCGGTGACTGCACCGGCGGCGGCAGGGCCGGGGCGGCCGGCCGGTGGTCGGTGGCCTGGACGGGGGCGGGCGCCACGTCGGCGCGCGGCGCGCGGGACTGGCGCAGCAAGATCAGCATCAGGCTGAAACCGAGCAGGACGAGGACCCACGGAGCGGCCGCGACCACTCCCTCGGTCTTGCGGTGCGGCAAAGCGACGCTCATGGCGTGCACGACGTCGGCCGCGCCGACGACGGCCACCACCACGATGATCACCAGCCACGCGTACGCCCGTGTCCACCACCGGGCGTCCCGCAACGCGATCGCCGCCACGCAGGCGATCACGAACACCGCGTCGAAGACACCCGGGTAGAGCCGGGCAAGCCGGGCGGACACCCCCGCCTGCTCGGCGATCGCGTGCATTCCGCTGTAGGACAGCACGAACGTCGCCGCGCCCAGTGCGAGGACAACGATCACGACCGCCAGGTTCAAGAGCCTGGTGGGCCACTTGCTGTGGGGCGCCGGAAGATCGACATTCATCGGGACGTGGTTCCAGACATGCCAGAAGGGACATTACCGGGAGTAATTGAAATCCTCACCGAACGACGCCCACGCTATCGGGGTTACGTCGCCTACGGAACGATTTCGGGCGTTAGCCGGGGTGTGTCGCAACCCGAGCGGTCGTCGACCGTATACCGTACGCTGTTCAAGATGACGCTCCGCCTACACGACACGGCGACCCGGACTGTGCGTGAATTCCAGCCAGTGATGCCGGGGCAGGCGGCTGTCTACCTATGCGGCCCGACCGTCCAGAGCGTTCCGCATATTGGCCATCTGCGTTCGTCTGTGTGCTTTGACATCGTGATCCGCTGGCTCGAAGCGTCCGGCTATCAGGTGACCTACTGCCGGAATGTCACCGATATCGACGACAAGATCTTGCTCGCCGCGGCCGCCGAGGGCACGCCGTGGTGGGCGGTCGCCGAGCGTAACCAGCGCGCCTTCACCGCGGGCTACGACGCGCTCGGCTGCCGCCCGCCGGACGTGGAGCCGCGGGCAACCGGGCACATACCGGAAATGATCGCCCTGATCAGGAGGCTGATCGACGGCGGTCACGCCTACGCGGCGGGCGGCGATGTGTATTTCGACGTGCACACCGCCGCCGATTACGGCGCACTGTCCGGACAGCACCTGGCGGACATGCGGCCGACTGAAGACACCGAACTGACCGCTCACAAGGGTGACCCGCGGGACTTCACGCTGTGGAAGGGCGCGAAGCCGGGAGAGCCGTTCTGGGAGACCCCGTGGGGTCCCGGCCGCCCGGGCTGGCACCTGGAGTGCTCGGCGATGTCCACCAAGTATCTGGGCCCCACGTTCGACATCCACGGTGGCGGGCTCGACCTGCTCTTCCCGCACCACGAGAACGAGCGCGCCCAGTCGCAGTCCGCTGGTGACCCCTTCGCCCGCTACTGGCTGCACAACGGCCTCGTCGGACTCACCGGCGAGAAGATGAGCAAGTCAGTAGGAAACGTCCTGCTGGTCACCGAGGTCCTCAGCAAGGTCCGGCCGCAGGAGCTGCGTTACTACCTCGGTCAGGCGCACTACCGCTCGCCGATCGACTACTCGGAAGACGCGCTCGAGGAGGCGGCCGCCGCCTACCAGCGGATCGAGCGCTTCGTAACCCGCGCGCAGCGCGCGCTCGGCGGTTCGGCGGCCGTGCTGCCCGCCGGGCGCGGAGCACCCGAATTCCCGCTCTCCTTCGCGGCGGCGATGGACGACGACCTCAACGTCCCGGCCGCGCTGGCCGCCGTGCACGCGACGGTCCGGGACGGCAACTACGCTCTTAGTTCGGGAGACACCGACGGGATCGCCAGCTCCCTGACCGCGGCCAGGGCCATGCTGGCGGTCCTCGGCCTCGACCCCCTGGACCCGGGATGGGAAACCGGCGACTCCAGCGACCGGCTGTACACGGCGGTGGACGCGCTCGTGGGACTGGCCCTGCGGCAGCGGGAAGCGGCCCGTGCCCGTGGCGACTATGCTTCGGCGGACTCCATCAGGAACACCCTGGAGAACATCGGGGTTATGGTCGCGGACACTGAAGAAGGCCCGCGATGGGAACTGAGACGATGAATGGGCGGAACCAGCGATGAGCGGGCGAAAGAAGGGCGGCGCCGACGGCCGGGAGCCGGGCGGCGGTGGCTATGCCAAAACAGGCAAGCCACGGCCGGGCACCGGCGGTAACCGCAGGGACCGCCTGGCCGGCAAGGGCCCGACACCGCCCGCCTACATGCGGCCGGGTCATCCCGCGCAGCGGGCCGCGGCGGCCCGCGCCGCCGCTGGCCAGCCAGCCCGCCAGGGAGGAACGGGCCGCGGGGGAGCCAGCCGCGACCGTTCGGACCATGGGAATGAGGGCCCGGCACCACGGGGCAGCGGCGACGGGCCGGAAGTGGTCGCGGGCCGCAACGCCGTCGTCGAGTCACTGCGGGCTGCGGTGCCGGCGCTGGCGCTGTACGTCTCAGGGCGCGCGCAACAAGACGAGCGGGTCGCCGAGGCGGTACAGCTAGCCGCCGAGGGGGGCATCGCGGTGCTGGAGTCGGGCATGTCGGAGCTTGACCGGCTGACCGGCGGCGCGGTGCACCAGGGCGTGGCGCTCCGGGTGCGGCCGTACGAGTACGCGCACCCGGAAGACTTCACCGTAGCCGCCGCCCCGGTTCCCCCGCTGATCGTCGCCCTGGACGGCGTGACCGACCCGCGCAACCTGGGTGCGGTGGTGCGTTCGGCGGCGGCGTTCGGCGCTACCGGGATCGTGGTTCCGGCGCGGCGGAGCGCGGGTGTGACCGCGGGCGCGTGGAAGGCCTCGGCCGGGGCGCTGGCGCGCCTGCCCGTGGCGCGGGCGGTGAACCTGACGAGGACGCTCGAGGCGTACAAGTCACACGCGATCTTCGTGGCAGGGCTGGACGCCGCCGGGTCGACCGACGTGCACGACATGCCGATCGCGGACGGCCCGCTCGTCCTGGTCGTGGGCTCGGAGGGCCGCGGGCTCTCCCGGGTGGTGGCCGCGGCGTGCGATCTGCTGGTCCGGATCCCGATGGCTTCGGGCACGGAGTCGCTGAACGCCGGCGTGGCCGCGTCGATCGCCCTGTATGAGATCGCCAGCGTACGGTCTCGGCTACGATAACGGGGAGCCGTCCCACGGGACGGCCAGCCAGCCGGTGTAGCTCAGCAGGCAGAGCGTCCGCCTTGTAAGCGGCAGGTCAGCGGTTCGATTCCGCTCACCGGCTCCAGGTGAAGGCAGTTTTTCGAACAATTCGAATGACCGGCGTGGAACGAGTCGCGAGAGCCGCTCGAAAGCACTCATTGCACCTATTGCACCGCAAGGGCGGGCGGAAGCTACTGAGGGTAGCCGCCGGAAGCCCTTCCTCGTCGACCCGGTCACCGCCACACCAGCCGGGAAGGGAATCGGCGAGTCCCGCGAGAGAGGCGGCGTTCCGATAATCGCCTGGGGAACGGGCGTACCGAGGATCCGCGCAAGAGCGGCACCGCGTGGGTCGCCGGTGCCGGCATCACCCGCCTGGCCGCGTCGGCCCGCACCCTGCGCGGGGGCGGCGTGCGGTCCGTACCACTGGTCGGCGAGCGGGCGGCATCGTCGTGCTTACCCGACCAGGCCCGGTCAGCCCGGCCGTCATCCCATCCCGGGCCGCCTGGCAGCGCGGTGCGCAGCAGGTCCCGGGCCTGGCGGCGCAGATGATCGAGGCTGGGCTTGGCCGGAAGATCCGCCAAGACGTCTCCTTCACCGGCCCGCGATCCGCGCGGCCGGTCTCATCTCGTCGCTGGCGCCACAGGACCGTGAGCATTTCCGCAGCACGCTGGCGAAGATTATCGCCGGCGGCCAGACATGCGGCCCGGCCTGTATCTAAATCCGCGCTGCGCGCTCTATAGGGCAGTAGGGAACGTTCCGCCTGGGTTCACCAGTGATGCGGCTGGAGCTGAAGATGCCCGAGAACCGTCCTGCCAACGCGAACGCCGTCGTACAGTCGCTGTCCGAGCTCACCAGAGGCTGGGCCGCGGCCCCGGGGGTTGATCCGGCCACTCTCGACGCCGCGCGAGCGGCGCTGGCCAGCTCGGTCCTGGCCGTGCCGCCCGGAGTCGACCTGCGCGCGCCGCACCTGGGCGCCCCGGCCGCGGCGACGGCGCCGAGCCTGGAAACCGAGCTACTCCAGATCGCCCAGCGGGCGGAGCAGGCCGCGGCGGAGCCGGACGGAGCCGTGCCGACCACGATCGCGGTCGTCCGCAGCCCGTCCGGCGCCAGCACCACCAACCCGGCCGGCCTCCCGGCCTGGGCGCGGGGCGGCCAGGTGATCGACAGCTACGGGCCGTTCCAGGACGCCACGGGCGCCCTGCACTGGGTGGACCTGTTGCCGATCACGGTGTCCGCGCCGGTCCAGTTCGCCGGCGCCGCGGCGCCGTTCGCGGTGGTGCCGGTCCGGCTGGAGATCAGGCCCCCGATCCTGCATCCGCCGTTCCCCCCGCCGCCGCCCAACGAGCTGGAACTCGGCGCGGGCAGCGTGTGGTTCCTCGCGGGCCTGCTCGGGACCGCCTTCGAGGCCGGCGCGTTCACCGGGTTCACGATCACCGGTGGGACGCTGGTGGGGACCCAGCCGTTCACGTTCGCGAACGGGGTGTACGAGGCGCCGGCCGGGTCGGCGCTGACGCTGACTGTGTCGCTGGCCCCCGCGGCCCAGGCGGTAACCGGCGCCGCAACTGGGCCGGACGCTGCCGCTGCCACGGCCACGCCGCCCGCGGAAATCGTGATCGAGTTCACCGAATCCGTCGCCACGCTGCAGGTGGTCGCCGACGCGCAGGCCCAGGCGTACGGCGACACCGTCACCCTGCACTGGGCGGGGGCGGCCCCGACGCCCTCGGCGGCCGGGCTGCCTGAGGTGCTGATTCCGTGTACCGCGTCGCCCGCGTCGTTCGGCTTTACGAACGTGGCCTCGCAGGTGTTTGCCCCTTCGGGTTCGGCGCCGATCACCGGCGCGGTGTGGGCGCTGCCGCTGGCGGCCACCGCGATCACGGCGCTGCCCGAGGCCGCGGGGCCGGGCGTGTGCGAGCTGCACCTGGGCAGCGGCGCGGAGCTCGTCACCGAAATCGACGACAGCACGCCGGTCCCCATCGCCAGCTGGCTGCTGCAGATCGGGACCGAGACCTTGTTCGCCGAGGCGGCCAGCGCCGCGCAGGTGCCCGTCCAAACCACGCTGACCCTCTGGCCGGAGGCCGCGCCCGCCACGTACCCGGCGACGATCGTGTTCGACACGACGGCCACGTCGGCGTTCGGCTTCCTAGCCTCGGCGGCCAGCGAGCTGCTGATCGTCACCGGAGACCTGACCGTGCACCTGGACCGGCCGCTGGACGCGTCCGGCTCGCGCATCCCGTTTGCCACGACCGGGACGCAGGCCGCCGTGATCCTGCTGCACACGCAGGCCTCGACGCTCGCGTTCGTGATCGGCAGCCAGACCGCTCAGGGCCTGCCCGAGCTGTCGCTGATCCTGGAGAACGCCCTGCTCCGGACCGCGTCGCCGACGCTGCTAACCGCGACCGGGCCGATCAGCGCGGACAAGTTCGGCCGTTGCGTGGTCGGCCTGGTGTTCCCGCTGGGCTTGATCCTGCCGACGCTCCCGGATCCGTACGCGGCGAGCTTCACCGCGGCGCAGCTCGCCGGAGACGCCGGCGGCACGACCGCGGCGGTGGCCACCGTGACCAGCTGGGACGGCACCAGCGCCCCGGTGATGAGCTGCGCGCTGCTGGCCGAGGGCGCCGCCGCACAGCAGCCGACGCTGAGGCTGCCCGCGACGGGAGTGGACGTCACGCCGGCCCCGGTGGCCGAGGTAGCCGGGCCGGCCTCGGTGGAGGGGTCCCGGCTGGTGTCGCTGGCGCTGCTCGACCTGTCCACCAAGGTCGACCTGTTCGGCGTCGCGATCGCGCCGCTGGTCGGCGAGTACGCCACCGCCGGTCCCGGACGGGACATCAGGGGCGGCGCGCCGGGCCCGGCCGCGACCGCGACCGTCGCGGCGGCGGCCCAGGCGCCAGCGTTCGCGCTGGAGGGGATGAGCCTCGCGCTCAACGGCGCGGACATCGCCACGTTCGCGGTGCCGCAGGTGTCGTGGGAGCCGATGGAATCGACCGGGCCGCAGGGCCCGCTCGGCCCCATCGGCAACCCGGGCAGCGACGGCCTCCCGCTGCTGGTCGCCGCACCTGATAGCCAGCAGCTGGTCCCGTTCGCGCCGCAGCCGGTGCTGACCAACAACATCGATAACGTCGCCGCCGGGGTGCCGTTCGCGGCGCTGTTCAGCCTGCCGTTCGGGCTGATCGCGGCGATAAGCCAGCCGAACGGTCCCGTCAACCCCCGCGTGAAATCATCGTTCCTGGCCGACGGCGGGACGTTCACCAGCCTGTCGCCGGCATTCCAGCTCACCGCGGCCGAGCAGCTCAGCGCGGCGGTGTCGCTGACCCTGACTCCGCCCGGGCAGGCCGGCACGGGCGGCCCCGACCCGCTCTTCGGGGGCCAGACGATCGTTGAGGGAACCTACACCACGACGGTGATGGGCCAGTCGGTGGAGACGATCTTTACCGGCGAGTTCAGCCAGGGCGGCGCTCAGCAGGGCGTGCCGCTGCTGCGGGCCGACCTGTCCGGGTACGGGGAGAGCATCTTCAGCGAATGGCTGAACGCGGACCAGCAGGGCTCGTCGATCATCAAGGTCCAGTTCGAGGCGACCCGGGGCCGCACGGCGTACGAGGTCATCCAGGCCCAGAGCCTGATCCACCCCTACAAGGCCGTGGCCGTGCGGACGATCACCATGCAGCGGCAGAACGCCGGCT
>Ga0306925_10006024_pt1 | contig 11219 bp, 11 predicted proteins | sample flu12Cox44000176_FD_203755 | JGI IMG/M metagenome (GOLD analysis project Ga0306925, IMG submission 203755) | Lab enrichment of tropical soil microbial communities from Luquillo Experimental Forest, Puerto Rico - flux8day.12C.oxic.44.000.176 (v2)... | ecosystem: Environmental > Terrestrial >...
AATTAAAAAGGCCGCTCCCTGGGGCTTTCCCCTGGGGCGGCCGGCCTACTGCTGCCTTGTCGGCTACTCCAGGTCCACCGTCCCATTGATGGGTGCGCACGGCTGCGCTGATGGGGTGTGGTACCCGTCTCGCTTGCTTAGCTCTGCCCAGAACATCATGTAACTACCTTAGCACGGTCCTACAGAGTATGCAAATCAGTTTTTCCCGCCGATGGGAGCATCCGGTTTGCCCTGGTCAGCTACGTTAACCCCAGCCAGTGTCGGGGGTCAACTGGTTTACAGCCAGTCCGGCGGGTAGGCGGGGCAGGCCGGGAAGCGAGAAGCCTGGCGGAACCCGCGCATCCGGGCCCGGCGGCTTAAAGATACGTCATCCGGCGGATGTATGACGGGCCGGGAGCCGTCACGCGGCGAATTACCGGTCACTCTGCGTGCACATGCACTAGCCGTCAGCTTCCGGGCCTGTTACGTTGAGGACCGGTAACGTCACCCTCCGGATGGGAGCAGTCATGAGCAGGACCCGGAAGACCGTCATCGCGATCCTGGCGGCAGCCGGGCTGGCGCTCGGCCTCGGCGCGGCGACCGCATCGGGCGGGACCGGTCACTATGCTGCCAGCTCGCAGATGTACTACCACGGCTAGCCGCCGGGGAGGGCCCGGATCCCCGTCATCCTGCCCGGGCCCGGCCACCGTCCGAATGGCCGGGACCGGGCAGGATGAGCTGTGCCCGCAGGTAAATTATACCGGCTGGGCGACCCGGCACCAGATCGTGACTTTCCGGTCACCGGGAGTCTTGAACTACCTTGCGATACGTGCTGTGATGAGCCCATGACGCAGGGAAACATCATGGTGAGAATGGGTGCGGTCCTGGCGGCGCTCGCGCTTGCATTCGCGGTCGTGCTCACGGCCGGGCCGGCCCGGGCGGCGGTCCCCTACTACGAGATCGGCGACGCCAGCGGTACCTACATGAACTTCTGGGCCGGCGGGTTCGCCGTGCTGACCTGGCAGCAATCCGGCGTGGCCAACAACGACATGCAGGTCCAGTCGCTCGGCGGCGGCAACGTCCAGGTCTTCGACTGGATACACGGCGGCTGCGTCGGCGACCTGCGCGGTGACCCGGGGCTGGCCCGGGCCGGCGGCGGCCAGTCCTGCCCGTCGTCCGGGGCGGCCGGGTGGGGGACCCGGATGCGGCTGATCTTGTGCGGCGGCGGGTACTTCCAGCTGTGGGATGTGCATTGGAATGGCTGGCTGTCCTTCCCGGACGGGTCCGGCCACGCGGTGTACCTGAACCATGCCACCGGGAAGTGCCTGCTTGAGCAGGGCTAGCGGCCGGGCGGGGATGGCTGGTTATCCTGGTGCCAGGCGCACGGCCCCCGGGACGACGCGCGGGGGAAGCTGCGGGCCTCCCTGCTCCCGGGGACCGTGCGCGTCACGGAGGGCGGATGCAGCCTGCGGAGACGGTGACGGTCCGGCCCGGCGGGTCGCTCACTATCCGGTACGACGGGCCGCTGACCGCGGAGCAGGCCGGGACGATGCGGGCCCGGCTGGCCCAGGCGCTGCCCGGGGTCGAGGTCACCGTGGTCATCGTGGGCCAGGGCGTCCCGGACGTCACGGCGCGCAGGGCCATCCGGATCCTGACCGGAGGCGGCATGCACCCGGACCTGGCAGCCGACATGGTGACCGCGATCGCGCAGGCCGGGGGCGACCCGGCGGCGTTTGCGGAGTATTTCACGCAGGTGCGCCGGGAGCTGATGCGCGGGCTGCCGGACGGCGGGAAGCCCTAGCTGGCTGATACCGTCACCTCGTGGACGAGGGCTGGCGGGGTCCCTGGTGGATCCCGGACGAATCCCCGGGCGGCATCGGCGATCCCGAGGTGTGGATCGACGCGATGGCGCTGGACGAGTACGGCGGCCGGGACGCGTGGCTGGCCCGGACCGTGCTGGCCGGGAACGGGGGCGGCCCGTGGATCGGGTCGATGCTGCGGTTCAGCCAGGTCCCGCGCGGCCAGATCGCCCGGGAGGTCCGCGACCCGGCGGCCCCGGGTGTCGTCTACATGATCGCGTCGCGACGCTGGGAGCGGGACGTCAACCACGGCCGGCCGTATTATGTGGCGAGGATCCCCGGAGAGCAGGAGGCGCCATGACCGTGACGACGGATCAGCCGGCCGAGGAACGCCGCGGCGGTGAGCTTCCCGACTGGGACGGCGCCCGGCCCGGCGAGCCGCTGCCCGACTACGGCGACGCCGATCCGGATCCCCGGTTCCGGTACCGCAGGCACGCCGGGGAGCACGCGGCGGGGGACGCGGACTGGTGCGGCGACCCGCGCTGCGGCGGCGACTAGCCGTGGACCTGCTCGGGACCCTCCGCGAGGCGATCGCGCAGGCCCAGGCGGCCAGCAGCGCGTGGCAGGGCAAGATCACCCAGCCGGAGGACGAGAAGGCCTGGGTCACCCCGTGGATGCCGTTCAACCTGTTCGACTTCGGCACCATGCTGCTGGAGGCGTGCCCCTGGGCGGACGGGCCCCGGCTGCTGGAGATCGGCTGCGGCCCGGGCTCGTGCCTCATGCTCGCCCGCGCCCTGGGCTGGGATGCCCGCGGCATCGAGATCAATGACGAGATGACCGCCGCCGCCCGCTCGGCCGGGCTGGACGTGATTGCCTGCGACGCGCTGGAGTTCGGCGGCTACGGCGACTGCGACGCCGTCTGGTTCAACCGGGTGTTCCGCAACCGCGGGGCGCAGGAGCGGCTGGAGGCGAAACTCTGGCGGGAGATGGCGCCCGGCGCGGTGATCCTCTGCGCCAACTTGCAGCACCCGCCGCCGCCGGAATGGATCATCGTGTCTGACATGTGGGATGACCTGCGGCGCGGGGTCTGGTGCAAGCCGCCGGCCGGGACCCCGGGGCTCACGGCCCCTTAACCGGTGCGCCATACCGGTGTAGCGTCGTCTTAACCAGATCGAGGCCGCAGGTGCCCGTGACGGGCTGGGCGCGGACGGAGCCGGGACGGTCCCCTGTCCACTGCCCAGGAGATCTGGCTTGGCCTGCGGACCGTCCGCGCCCGGGGTGGCCTCAGCAATCCTGGCGCTGGCCAGCGCGGCGGCACGAGCGTAATCTGGAGGCAGCCGAGGCACCCAGGCCAGCGCGAGCGGGTGAGCCGGGCCAGAACCGGTCCCCTGGAGTCCCCGCCGATGCCGGCCGTGCTGCTCGATGCGTACACCGACTGGGAATGCCATGAGTGCTCATTCACCGAGCGCACCCGGCCGATTCCCCCCGGCGCGGTCCGGATGCACATTTGTGCCGGCCTGCATGACCTGAGCGCGCCCCTGGTCCCGGCCGGGTCCGACTGCAAGCTGGTCGCCCTCGAACGGCAGGAGTACCTGGGCGACGAGATCCAGGCCACCGGGGACGACGGGCGGCCCTACTCGGGCATCAGCACCGTCTACGCGGACGGCCACAACGACCTGGTGGTCAACGCCCCGGTCGCCCGCATCATCCTTTCCCTTGACCTGTGAGGAGACGGCCCATGTCAGAAGTGCCGGGCGGCGGCGGGGCGGCGTTCCCGCCGGACGTGGTGACCGCCAACGGGCAGGCCGCCCAGGACCGGACGGCCAACGCGGCGCTGCTCCGCGAGGAGGCCGGTGCCGTCCGCGACCGGCAGCTGGCCGTCGCCGACGAGGCGGAGGAGCAGGCCAGGGCCACCCTGGCGCACGTGGGGGAGCTGCGGGAGAAGGCCGGGAACGATCACGCGGACGCGCTGGCGCACGCGGACGCGGTGGAAGCAGGGGAGACCTGAGATGGCATTCGGCGCGAACAGCAACATCTTCCGGCAGCACATATCCGACCAGCTGTTCAACGTCTACACGACCACGACCGGGGGCCGGTGGAACACCGCCGACGTGTTCAAGGCCGCGCTCTACAACAACACGACCACCCCGGACAAGACGGTGGCCACCACGGTGCTGACCGCCTACAACGGCGCCTCCAGCCAGTGGATCACGGCCAACGAGGTGACGGACGCGACCAACTGGGTGGCCGGCGGGCGGGCCATGACCGGCACGGGCACCGGCAACGTCACCTCCACGACGAACCTGGTCACCTTCCCCGCGGCGAACACCTCCGGCGGCGGCAACGTCACCCTGGCGAATGTCTACGGCGACCTGGTCTACGACTCCACGGTGACCACCCCGGTGGCCAGCCCCGGCTGCGCGTTCCACTCGTACGGGGGCGGTGCCCAGAGCGTGACGGCAGGAACGTTCACGATCCAATGGAATGCAGCAGGGGTAATGCAAATTAGTGTTTGATTTTCGTACGTTACCGGGCAGGGGCCGCGCAGGCTGTACCGGAAGCGCCAGGGTAACCCGGGAGGAGGCGGCGGGTGAGCGGTTACACCAACACCGTTTTCGAGGAGCTGTACTCGTCCTTCGCGGCGGCCACCACCACCACCCCGGCGGCGGCGGCGGCCTCGATCACCGCGGGCCTGCCGCCGCTCGTGATCCCCGGCGGCTACATGGGCAAGCTGGGTAACCAGTGCTCCAGCCTGCGGGTGATGATGGGCGGCCAGATGACTGCCACCGCCACGGTGCCGACCTGGCTGTTCGGGATAGCGTTCACGTCCGCCGTGCCGCCCGCGTTCTCCGCCGCCACCCCGCTGGGCGCCACCGCCGCGTTCACCCCGGTCGCCGGGGCCGGCGCGTATTTCTGGGCGCAGATCGACATCGGGCTGCGGGCGATCGCGCCGGGTGCCGCGTCCACGGTCGTGACCACCGGCAAGTTCGAGGGGCCGCTGTTCCCGTCGCCGTTCTACCAGACCCTGCCGGCCACTAACATCGCGCCGGCCGTCGCCACCTGGGAAACGGACCTGCAGTACTTCCTGTGGCCGTACGTGACGCTCGGCGCGGCCACCGCAGGGAATACCGTCAGCCTGCACTGGGCGAAAATTTACGGGGAAAACTAGCCGTGGCCGGCACGATCACGATCCCGCTGTCCACCCTGGACCCGGCGCACGGGCCGTACACGTTCGGGCCGGCGCCGGCCGCCGACACCGACACCCGGGTCGTGCTGGCGGTCAACCGGGACCCGGCCGGGGGGCTGAACTCGCTGACCGCGGCGGTGGTCGTGTCGCTCACCGCCGAGCAGTCGGACGACGGCGGCGCCACCTGGTTCCTCGCGGTGGCCACGACGATCCCCGGCGGGCAGTACGTCAAGCCGCCGCCGCGGGGGGACGGCAGCGTGATCACCGTCTCCCAGGTCCAGGTCGACCTGTACCCGGGGACCGGCCGGCGGGTCCGCGCCGTGGTCTCGGTGACGGGAGCCGCGGTCGCGGTATCCGGGACGCTGACCGTCAGCTAGGGGGCCGGGCGTGGCCGTAGCATACGACGCGACCGGCCCGTCCGCTTCCGGCGCGGTCGCCAACGGCACCGTCACGTCGCTGTCCTGGTCGCACACCTGCGGGGCGTCCGCGACCACGCTCATCGCCGGGATATCCGTCGACGCCAGCCCGGACACCGCGATCACCGTGACCGCGACGTACGGCGGCGCGGCGATGACGTCGCTGGCCCGGCGGGAGTCCGGCGGCCAGACCGCCGGGTTCGTCCAGGTCTTCTACACGACCGCCCCGGCGACGGGGGCGAACACGGTCGCGGTGACGCTGGCCGGCGGGTCCGCCCCGCAGGTCTCCGGCGGGTCGGTGTCGTTCACCGGGGCCAGCGCGCTCGGCACCCCGGTGTCGTCGGACTCGGCCGGGGCCACCGTCACGACCTGCTCGGTTGCCGTGCCGACCGCCTCGGCGTCGAGCATGGTGTTCGCCGCGCAGTGCTGCGGGTCCGGCGGCCAGGCGGTCACCGCGGGCACGTCCCGGTGGATCTACGGCTCCGGGTACGCCAACGCGGCCGGGGCGTCCGCCGGCGCGACCGCCGCCGGGACCGGCGGCAGCGTCACCGTCTCCTGGTCGCAGCTGTCCGACTGGATGGCCGTGATCGGCGTCGAGGTCCAGGCCGCGGCGGCGCCGTCCGCCACCGCGGGCTGGATGCTCCCGCAGGTGCCCGGCATCCGGCTGCGCCGCCGGCGGCACCATATCGGCCAGGTCCCGTGGCCGATGCCGTACCAGATCCCGGCGCTGGTCGTCCCGGCCGGGCTGGCCGCAGCCGGCGGCAGCGCCCCGGCGCCGGTCCAGGGCAAGGCGTACATCACCGGGCTGGGCGGCATCCCCGGCGCCGGGTGGTTCACCGACCAGACCGGGAAACCCCGGCTGCATGTCTCGTCCGAGACGTGGGGCCTGTTCTGCAACGCCGGGAAGTGGTCGTCGGGGAACTGGCAGTCCGACTTCGACACGTTCTTCGCGTACCGGGCCGCGCAGGGCCTGACCGTCTGCAAGACCACGATCACCGCCGCCGACGACGGCGCGCCGTACCCCACCACGGGTGCCACCTGGGACAACGTGCCCCCGTTCGTGACCGGGAACAACCCGTCCTCCGGGCTGAACCCCACGTTCTGGACCCGGGTGGACTACCTGATGACCTCGGCGCGGAACAACGGCATCACCATCGGCTGGGTCATCGGCGACGCCTACTCCTTCTCCGGCACTAACGTCTGCTCCTCCTGGACCACCCAGCAGATCACCGACTACGCCACCGCGGTCGGTGCCCGGTACCCCGCCAGCACCACCCCGAACATCATCTGGATCTACGGGAACGACATCGGCACGGGCGACCCGGTCGAGGCCAAGTGGACGAACCTGCGCACCAACCTGCGCGCCCAGGGCGCCACCCAGCTCACCACCGTCTGGTACATCGAGGAGTCCACCGCCCGGTACGACGCGCAGAACGGCAACGCCCTGGAGTCCTGGGGCAACACGTACGCCGACTGCAACTCCACCTACACCTACAACTGCTCGTACTGGATCATCGAGTACGCCTACGGCGAGGTCGCGAACTTCGGCGCGGCGAACCTGCTGCCAACGGTGGCGCAGGACGGCAACTTCTACAACGGGTCGCCGTCCGCGTACTACGCCCCGAACGACCGGGGCATGCGGCAGACTGACTGGTGGGAGCTGGCCGCCGGGTCCCGCGGGTTCCTGTCCGAGGCCACCGACGTCTACGCCCTGACTGACTCGGCGTGGCTGACCAGCACCCTCAATAACTGGTACTGGAAATACCACCTGCCGAACATCACCGCCTACTTCGCGGGACTGGCCGGCTGGCACCGGCTGATGCCGGACCTGAACAGCACGTTCGTCACCGCCGGGCGGGGCACCAAGGCGGCGCTGCGGCACTCGGCGGACGGCCACTACTACGACCAGTTCACCAACACCTGGGTCGCGGCCAGCATCACCGCGGCGGGGGACCTGGCCGTCTGCTACCTGCCGGTGCCCACGACGATCACCGTCACCACGTCGATGCTGGTCGCCGGGTGGACCGCGACCTGGGTGGACCCGGCCATCTGCACCACCTCCCCGGCCGGCGCCGGGCCCACGTTCAACAGCACCGCCAAGGGAAATAACTCCCAGGGCGATCCCGACTGGGTGCTCGTCTTTGCCGCCCCGCCGGCCACCGCCGCGAGCGCCGGGCTCGCCTCCGCGGCCGGGACCGCCCCGGCCCCGGCCGCGGTGACCGGAGCGGGCGGTAACGTCACCCGCGTCAACACCGTGGCGATTACCGGGAACTCGGCCAGCAGCCCGGCCACCATCACCATCCCGGCCGGCACCGGCATCGCCGCCGGGGACCTGATCGTCATTGCCACCAACGCGCTGGGCGTCTCCTCGCCCGCGGTCACGGTGAAGGACAGCGTCAACAACGTCAACTTCACCCAGCTCCGCCAGGACCAGGCGAGTTCGTCGGCTAACCGGTACGGCACGTCCTTCTACTTCCGCACGCCGCAGGCGATCCCGGACGGCTCGGCGATCACCGTCACCAGCGCGGGGGTGACCCAGATCGGCGGCGCGGTCGACGTGTTCCGCGGCTGCTCCGGCGTGATCGACAAGGGCCCGGCCGGGCAGGCCAACGCCACCTCCTCTACCTCCTGCGCGGCGCCGGCGCTGCCCGCGAACGCCACCGCCGGCGCGCTCGTCGTCACTGCCGCCTGCGCGAACTCCACCGCGTCGTCGTTCACCGCCGGGACGCCGTTCGCCACCGGCAGCCATGACACCGTGTGCTGCGCGGCGATCGGCTACGTCCTGTCCGCGTCCGGATCCGGCACGTACGCCTCCACCTGGACGATCGGCAGCAGCACCTCGGCCGGGCAGACGGTCTCGTTCGCCGCCGGCGCCACCGCGACCGCGGACCTGGCCGCCGCCTACGCCGATGCCCTGCTCCCCGTCCTGTCGGTCACCACCGCCCCGCAGGCCGGCACCACGGTGGTCATCGGTCCCGGCGGCGGCGGCACCTGGGTGAACCCCGGCAACGCGCTGGCCGACGACGGCGCCACCGCCACCTGGACGGTGCCATAGCCATGGCCTCCCCCCTCATCACCCGGTCCGGGCAGTCGCAGAACAAGGCCAGCAGCACGAACGTCGGCCCCGCCACCACCGCGTCCCTCACCTGGTCCGCCGGGGACCTGCTGATCGCCCACCTCGGCCTGGACGCCGTCGCCGGCACGGTCACCTTCGGCGCGGTCGCCAATTTCGGCGCCTGGACCACCGCGGCGGACAACCAGGTCGGCTCCGGCACCGCGGGCGTCCGGAACGTCGCCGCCTGGTGCCAGTGCACCACCGGGTACACCGGTACCGCGTCGGTCACCGTCACGCTGCAGAGCGCCACCGTCGCCACCGTGCTGGAGCTGTTCCAGGTCACCGGCACCGACCCGACGACAGCCGGGCGCGGGCAGAACGTCGGCACCGCCACCAACGCGGTCCCGGCGTTCACCGTCACCGTCACCGCGGGCGGCGACTTCGACGGGGCCACCCTGGTCCTCGGCTCCTCCGCGATCCGGTCCGGCACCGCGGCGACCACCAGCGCCGGGTGGGCCGCGACCGGCTCGTCGGCCACCACGTACGGCACCACGGGCGGCTCGTCGGCGTCGAACATCTCGCTGTCCTGGGCGGCCGGGGCGCAGGCTGCCGTGACCGCGGGCACGGTCACGCCGAACCTGCAGGCCGGCGCGGGTACCGCCGGGACCTGCTCCGACGGGTTCGTCATTGCCTCGCCGCCCGTCCTCGGCCCGGTACCCGCCGGGCTGGCCGCCGCCGCCGGGACCGCCCCGTCCCCCACCCCGGTCGCCGGGACCAACTCCCCCGCCCTGGAGATCTCCGGATTCGCCACCGGAGCCGGGCCGCCCGGCCCGGCCGACACGATCACCAGCGTGACCGCCACCGTGCACTGCTACGTGTCTAACGCCGCCATGGGGCCGCTGATCTACGAGCTGCGCGACGCGGCGGACACCCTGATCGGCGACGGCACCGGCACGGCGAGCACGTCCACCGCCCACTACGACAGCATCACCTTCCCGGGACCGGCGTACACGCAGATGCCCGGGCTGCGGCTGCTGATCTTCGCGCAATCGGGCACCGCCGTCTCCGGCGCGATCGCGTCGGTCGACTACGCGGGCATGGCCGTTACCTACACCCCGTCCGGGACCCCGGAAGCCTTCGGGAACGCGGGCGCGGGCACGGCCGCGGGCACCGCCCCCGCCCCGGCGGTCGTGACGGCTGCCGCGGTCACGGCCGGGCCTGCCGCCGCCACGGGCACCGCGCCGGCGCCGTCCGTGCTGGCCGTCCCGCAGGTCACCGTCACGGCCGGCCCGGCCGCCGCATCCGGCGCCGCCCCGGCGATCGTGACGGCCGTCACCACGCTGGCCGGGCCGGCCACCGCCACGGGGACCGCCCCGGCGCCGTCCGTGCTGGCCGTCCCGCAGGTCACGGTTACGGCCGGGCTTGCTGCAGCCACGGGAAATGTACCTGCCCCGCTAGCCGTGGTCACCGCGAACGCGGTCCTGGCCGCCGCCACGGGGACCGCCCCGGCGCCGTCCGTGCTGGCCGTCCCGCAAGTCACTGTGACTGCAGGGCTCGCGGCTGCCGCGGGTACTGCCCCGGTCCCGGCCGTGCAGACCGCCGCGCAGGCCACCGCCCTGGCCGGGCTCGCCGCTGCCACCGGGATTGCCCCGGCCCCGCTGGCCGCCGTTACCGCCCTGGCCGGGCTCGCCACGGCCACGGGGACCGTTCCGGCCGCCCTGGCCGGGGTCGCCGCGCAGGCCGGCCCGGCCGCCGCCGCGGGTGCCGCGCCGCAGCCCGCGATCGCGAGCACGGTCACTGCGGGGCTTGCCGCCTCGGCGGGCACCTCCCCGGCCGCCCTGGCCGGGGTCGCCGCGCAGGCCGGCCCTGCCACGGGTGCGGGCTCCGCGGCCCAGCCGGGGCTGACGGCCCGTCCCGGCCTGGCGACAGCCACGGGCACCGCCCCGGTCCCGGCCGTATCGACCTCGTCCAACGTCGTCGGTGCCGCCGGCCTGGCCACTGCCGCGGGTACCGTCCCGGCTCCGGCCATCGTGGCTGCCGTCATCGTTCCGGCCGGGCTGGCGCAGGCGACCGCTGCTGCCCCGGCTCCGGCGGTCGCGACAGCGGTTACCGCGCTGGCCGGGCCGGCCACTGCCGCGGGTACCGTCCCGGCTCCGGCCATCGTGGCTGTCGCCGTCATCGCGGCCGGGCTCGCTGCCGCGACCGGAACTGCTCCCGCCCCGGTCATCGCGGCTGCCGCTGCCGTCCCGGCCGGCGCTGCCACGGCGGCCGGGACCGCGCCCGCCCCGGCGGTGCAGACTGTCGCGCAGGTCACCGTACTCCCGGGCCTGGCCAGCGCACCAGGTACCGTGCCTGCTGCAGCCGCCGGGATCACCGTACTGGCCGGGCCGGCCGCGGGTGCGGGGTCAGCGGCCCAGCCGGGGCTGACGGCCAGGCCCGGCCAGGCGGCAGCCACGGGTACCGCGCCGGCCCCGGCGGTGTCGACCTCGTCCAACGTCGTCGGTGCCGCCGGGCTCGCTACTGCCGCGGGTACCGCCCCGGCCCCGGCCATCGCGGCTGCCGCCGTGGTCGTCGCCGGGCTGGCTGCCGCCGCCGGGACCGCGCCGGTACCTGCCAGCCTGGCTGCCGCCATCGCGCTGGCCGGCCCGGCTGTGGCCACCGGGACTGCGGCGGCTCCGCTGACCGCCATCACCGCGCTGGGCGGCCCGGCTGTGGCCACGGGTACGGCCCCGGCGCCGGGTGCAGCAGTCACCGCGCTGGCCGGGCAGGCTGCCGCATCCGGC
>Ga0306925_10006026_pt1 | contig 11218 bp, 10 predicted proteins | sample flu12Cox44000176_FD_203755 | JGI IMG/M metagenome (GOLD analysis project Ga0306925, IMG submission 203755) | Lab enrichment of tropical soil microbial communities from Luquillo Experimental Forest, Puerto Rico - flux8day.12C.oxic.44.000.176 (v2)... | ecosystem: Environmental > Terrestrial >...
TGGCACGTCGTACGTGGAGGCCGCGCTCGATGCCGGCTTGACGATCGACGAGTTCGCGCCGCAGCTTTCGTTTTTTTTCAACGCGCACAGCGATCTACTCGAAGAAATCTCCAAGTTCCGCGCGGCGCGGCGTTTGTGGGCACGGATCGTGCGGGACCAGTTCCACGCCAAGGACGCCCGTTCGCTGCTCTTGCGATTCCACGCGCAGACGGCCGGCTCCTCGCTGACCGCCCAGCAACCTGAAAACAACATCGTGCGCGTGGCGATTCAGGCGCTGGCCGCAATTCTCGGCGGATGCCAGTCGCTGCACACGAATTCGATGGACGAAGCCCTGGCCTTACCGACCGAGCAATCCGCGCTCATCGCGCTGCGCACGCAACAGATCATCGCGCAGGAGACCGGGGTGACGAACACCATTGACCCGGTCGCGGGGTCCTATGCGGTTGAAGCGCTCAGCAACGAAATTGAAGCCGGGGCCGAGGAGTACCTCTCAAAAATCGCCGCCATGGGAGGCATGATCCGGGCGATCGAATCGGGCTTCGTACAGACCGAAATTCAGCGCGCCGCGTACGAGTTTCAACGCGCGATTGAAAAGAAAGAGCAGATTGTTGTCGGCGTGAACGACTTCGTCACGGAGGACGCCCGGCAAATTCCCACGCTGCGGATCGACCCGGAAATCGAGCGTTCGCAGGTCGCGCGACTCGAGGCTCTGCGGGCCAGGCGCGATTCCGCCAAGACTCGAGCGGCCCTCGGCGAACTTGATCGCTCGGCACGATGCTCCGAAAATCTCCTGCCTTCCATCCTCGCGGCTGTCGAAGCCTATGCGACGGTCGGGGAGATTTCAGACACTCTTCGCCGGGTGTACGGCGAATATCAGGAGTCGGTGGTTATCTAGAAGCGGGTTTCTGTTCGCGGGACCGAGCCCGGCCGCTGGCCCAAAGCACAGGCTGTTTGTTCCGAGCGTCTGTAGTATTCTTCCCCCCTGTAGCCGACCCCCATGAAGCTGATTCTTGCCTCCGCCTCGCCGCGCCGAGCGCAGATTCTCCACGACGCCGGCCTTTCCTTCGCCGTGGTTTCTTCCGCGATCGATGAAACGCCATATCCGAGCGAAACACCGCAACAGCTTGTGCAGCGGCTTGCGGACGCCAAGGCGGATCTTGTCGCGGCGCGAGCTGTCGGCCCTTCGATTATCATCGCCGCGGACACGGTCGTGGTGCTCGAGGGGCAGATTCTCGGCAAGCCGCGGTCAACGGATGACGCGCGACGCATGCTTCAGCTTTTTTCTGGCCGCACGCATTCTGTGATTACCGGCGTTTCGCTCGTCCGCCTTCCCGAGATTCTGAGACGCCAGTTTGTGGAAACCACGCTCGTGCACTTTGCTCCCCTCAGCAGCGACGAAATTTCGCGCTACCTTTCGACCGAGGAACCCTATGACAAAGCCGGGGCCTATGCCATCCAGGGCCGCGCCGGCCGCTACATTCCGCGCATCGAAGGGTGCTACTTCAATATTGTCGGGCTGCCGCTTTCCCATACCCTCGCGGCGCTGCATGAACTCGGCTGGACCGAAGACGAGGCATCGCTGTAGCACGGGGCCAAGCATGCAAAAAGGAAAGGCGCCCCGAACAAGTCGGGGCGCCTTGTCATCCGATACGTTTTTGAGGGCTACTTCTTGGTTCCCGCCTGGGTCTTGCCGTTGTGCTTTTTGTTGTAGATGTTCTTCGAAGCCGCGTTCTGTTCTTTGTTGATCTGCTGTTTCTCGCCCGCGGTCAGCTTCCCGCCGTTCGCGCTGCGGTCCGCCTTCACTTGCTGATTGATGCCTTTCTGCTGATTTTCCAACTTGGCGGTTTCGCCCGCCGTGAGCTGCCCGCTCTTGATTCCCTCGGCGATGCGGTCCTGCTGGTTTTCGCGGCGCTGACCGACCTTGTTGTTCCCGTATTGCGCGGTTTTAGCGTTGTGTTTGTCCTGATAGATCTGCTTCGAAAGCTGATTCTGCTGCTGATTGATCTGCTGCTTCTCACTCTGGGTAAGTTTTCCGCCGTTTGCGGCGCGGTCCGCGCGCGTCTCGCCATTGATGGCCGCCTCCTTGGACTCCAGGTTGGCTGTTTCTCCGGCGGTCAGTTGCCCGCTCTTGACGCCATTCGCGATCCGATCTTGTTGATTTTCCTTGCGTTCGGCGATGGTCGGCTGCTTCGCCGGGGTTGCGGCAGCTGCGCTCGAACCCGGCGCAGACGAACCATTCGATGACGTATCCTGAGCGAGTGCCGCACCGCCGACGAGCAGCACCGCTGCGGGCATGACAATCCACTTCGAGAGCCTAATGCTCATGATGAAATTCTCCTTTTTTGCTTCCTCGACTGAATTCGGGGGGTAGTAGGTAATACCCAAGTTTCAAGGAAAAGTTGCGGGGCCTCTACTGGCCTGCGGTGCAGCTTTGGGTGATGGGAGGAGGCGTCGGATTACTCTTTGAACGCAATTTTGGGCACACCCAACGAAGCCCGGCCGAAATCTTAGAACCGGGCTTTGACGCGTTCTCGGGAGTTTCTTCTGGGGCAGAAGACTAGGCCGGAGTCGCGGCGACTTCGATGGAATTGACGCTTTCCCCCGTGGAACTGACGCCAGAAACCACGTAGTAATAGGTTCCGCCCGCCAGGCCTTCATCCGTGTAGCTTGTGGCGGCGGTCGAGGCGATCAGAGCGTACGGTCCGCCGCTGGCACTCGAACGCTTGACGTTATAGCTGCTCGTCCCAGCGCCCGCATTCCAGCTGAGAGTCACCTGGTTGCGTGCGGGCTTCACCGAGAGTCCCGAAGGAGCGGACACCTGGACCGGAGGAGCTTGCGTCTGAACACCACCAGTCATGCCTTCCTTGAAGCTGCGAATCCCTTCCCCGAGCCCTTTCATCACTTCCGGTATGCGCCGTCCACCGAAGAAAATCAGGACCACGGCCAGCACGATCAGCCAATGAAAGATACTGAATTCACCCATGAACTACCCCCTCTCCGCCATTTGGGCCGCGGTTAATTGTAACCTTGGCAGTGTCCGGGATATTTTCTCCACCAAACTCCTAAAGGATAACACGCTCGTCGCCGGCGCGCCGAGTCAACCGCTGACGATCGAGGTATTCGAGCAGGGGGATGGCATATTTGCGTGTGCTGCCGGTCAATTCCTTGAATGCCGGAACGCCGATGCGTTCGCCTTTGGTCTTTTTATAGGTTTGCAGTAGTCCGGGCAGACGCTCGAGTGCGGTGCGGTGAAAAACGAGTTCCGGGGTGACGCGCACGAGCACCTTATCACGCAGCAGAATCTGCAGGATTTTCTCCGCGCGGCGGCTTTCGACGGCGAGTTGCCCCAGGACCTCTTTCACGGACGGCACCGCCAATCCGGCCTTCCGGAAGGCTTGCTCGATCTGCTCCTTGGCCTTGGCCTCCTCCGGCGTAAGGCTGATTTCGGCGCCCGGCTTCTTGACGAGTTCCCCTTCGAGCGAAAGTTTCTTCTCGAGCGCCAGCGCTTCGAGCGCGGTTCGAAAGGATTCCGGTCTCACGCGGCGGCCGAGGCTCGCGCGCAGCTCTTCGCGGGGTATGCCGGGCAGGAGAGGATTCTGTTTGTGAAATTTCTCGACGCGTTCCTCGAGTTTGGCGCAAATTTCCGCAAAAAATGCCTGGGACAAAACGATGAGCGGTTCGTTTGACACGATACGGACGGCTTTTGCGCGGGCCAATTGGTCGACGGTCACGGCAATTTCGCCTGACGGCCAATCGGTTCGCCCGAAAATCTCTTCCCCACGGACGCCGAGCACATTGCGGCCGGCCATGGCGCGCAGAATCTCCGGGCGGTCACCGCGCTCCAGGGTTTCGAGGAACGCCACGCGGCCGGCATCTTTCCGCGTTGCGCGCCGAGCGATCGGGTCGAGAATCATTCCACCGCCAATGGTAATTACGGGCGAGAACTGCCGAAGGATGAAACGATCTCCATGCGCTGCCACGACCCCTTCCCGCAAACGAAGGTGCGCGAGCACCCGTTCGCCCGGCAGGAGTTCGCTTTTTCCGTATAACTGAACCTCTCCAAGCGTTTCCGTTGTTCCGAGGTGGAAGTGCACCTGGCCGCGCTGCTTCAGTTTTTGCGCACTCGGCAACAACTCGAGGCGCACATCGGCGCGCTTCGTGGCGCGAAAGCGTCCGGGATCCGCCAAAACCATGCCGCGTCGAATCGTGGAGTGCTCAATGCCCGAGAGGTTGACAGCCGTGCGCTGGCCGGCTTCGGCTCGTTCGACCCTTTTTCCGCCGGTCTGGACGCCACGGACGCGCAGCAGTTGTTTGCCGGGCAGCAGTTCCACTTCTTGCCCGGCCGTGAGCTGGCCCGAAATCAAGGTGCCGGTGACCACGGTTCCGAACCCTTTGATCGCGAAGGAACGGTCAATCGGCAACCGGAAATAGCGGTCGGTCTCGCGCCGCCGTACCTCGGCTGCGGCCTCGCCGAGCGCCTGTTTGAGTTGGGGCAGTCCCGCACGCGTCGTGGCGCTGACCGGAACGATGGGGGCCCCGTCTAAAAAGGAGCCTTTCACAAATTCTTCGATCTCCAGGCGAACCAGCTCGAGCGAATCGGCGTCCACGAGGTCGCTTTTGGTCAGCGCAATCACGCCGCGCTCGACTCCCAGCAGCCGGCAAATATCAAAATGTTCGCGCGTTTGTGGCTTGATCGATTCGTCCGCGGCGATGACCATCAAGACGAGGTCGATTCCCGAGGTGCCAGCCAGCATGTTTTTGACGAAGCGCTCGTGACCGGGCACATCGACAAAGCCGAAGCGCACCGCGTTTTCTTCGAGGAAGGCGAAGCCCAGATCGATGGTGATCCCGCGGCGCTTCTCTTCTTCGAGGCGGTCGGGATGCGTGCCGGTTAACGCTTCGACGAGGGTCGACTTTCCGTGATCGATGTGACCGGAAGTGCCGACGATGACACTTTTGACGTTACTCATGGTGCGAAAGAGGCCGCAGGCTCACGACTTGGCAGCGGCGATCTCGTCGACGATTTCTTTGATCGCGGATTTGGGGTCCGGAGCCGTCAGAATCGGCCGGCCAACGACGATGAAATCGGCGCCCGCTTTGATGGCTTCGCGCGGAGTCGCAGTGCGCGCCTGATCGTCTTTTTTGTCGTCGAAGTCTTTCTCCCTGGGACGCACGCCGGGCGTCACAATCAGGAATTCCCGTCCGCAGGCTTTACGAATTGCTTTGGCTTCCTCGACCGATGCCACGACACCATCGACACCGGCAGCTTGGGCAAGCTTAGCAAGCTTCACCACACGGGACTTCGGCGGACCGCCGAGGCCCACCTCGCGGATCGCCTTCTGGTCCATACTCGTCAGCACCGTCACGGCAAGCAGACGGGTGCGATCGGCGCCCATCGGAACGCCGGCACTGACGGCCTGCGCGGCGGCGCGCATCATGGCCGTGCCACCGAGCGCGTGTACATTTACGAGTTGAACCGCGGGCATCGCCGCCGAAGCGAGCACGGCTCCCGCCACCGTATTCGGAATGTCGTGGAATTTCAGATCCAGGAAAATGTCCGTGCCCAGTTGAGCGATCTGGCGGACGGCGTCGGGTCCCGCGCTGGTAAACAGTTGGCTGCCGATCTTGAACATCCCGACCAGACCGCTCACCTGCTTGGCGAAGTGCAATGCCGTCGATAGGGAATCAAAATCGAGCGCGACGATGAGGCTGCTGCGTGGATGGGCGTCGAAGGTGGTCAAGGTTCGGGACAAGCCCGAAGGACTTCACTACTGGCTGTCGTCAGAGCGGGTATGTTTTGGCCGAGGCAGCTCCATAAGTTCCAGCCGCACCTGGCTCACTCCCGAACCAACGAGACCAATCTTTCGGGCTACGCGATAGGATACATCAATTTCGCGTCCTTCCTGGTAGGGACCCCGGTCATTAATGCGCACAAGCTCGAACTTGCCGTTGCGGGTATTGACAATCCTGACCCAGGAGCCAAACGGCAGATTGGGATGGGCGGCGGTGAGGCTCTCGGCGTTATAGCGCTCGCCGTTGGCCGTCTTCCGGCCATCAAAACCCGGGCCATACCAACTGGCGTTCCCGACCCACACTTTGAGAGGTTTCACCGGATCGCTCAGATGGGCCACCAGGGGCGCTTCCATCGCCGGACTGATGAGGAACATAAGCGGCACCCAGCGAATCGCAGCCCAAGTCATAAAGAGAGGTCGTCGCATAGTGTGTTCAATTAGCTACAAATTCCTAAAAAGTGTAGCAAAAAAGATGCATTATGTCAACTAGTTTCTTTGTGCCGTTTGTCTTTTATCTCGCTGAAAGAACTAGCGTTAGCTGTCTTTAGGGTCGTTGGTAACTGGCCGACAATCTCCTCACTGGTCCGCGGGTCAGTGAAGCTGGCCGTCCCGACCTGTACGGCGGAGGCGCCAGCCACCATGTATTCGAGCACGTCTTCCGCCGTTTCAATCCCACCGAGGCCCAGGATCGGGACACGCACGGCTTCTCGAACCTCCCAGACTAACTTCAGGGTGATGGGTTTGATGGCCGGCCCCGAGAGGCCTCCCATGAGATTTCCCAAGCGCGACCTCCCGGTTCTAAAGTCAATCGCCATAGCAGGATACGTATTAGCAACGGTAAGAGAGTCGGCGCCGGCCGACTCCGCGGCTCGGGCAATCAAGCGAATATCGGTCACTAAGGGCATGAGCTTGACCCACAGGGGCCGCCTCGGAGCTGCCTTTTTCGCCGCTCCCACAACTTCGGCCACCAAGATCGGGTCGCTCCCGAACTGCATGCCCCCCCTTTTTACATTTGGGCAGGAAATATTGAGCTCATAAGCGGAAATCCCCTCAGCGTCTTCGAGGCGGCCGATGACCTCAACGTACTCTTCCAAACAGCAGCCGAAGACGTTCGCGATGACCGGGGTGTTGTATTTTAGCAACAGTGGCAGCTTGCTTTGGATGAATTCTCGAACCCCGACATTTTGGAGGCCGACGGCGTTCAGCATCCCAGAGGCGGTCTCGCAAAGCCTCGGAGCGGGTGCACCCTCGATGGGTTCAAGCGAAAGACCTTTGGTAACGAACCCACCGAGTTTGCCGAGGTCGACCAGGTGCGCAAACTCAACGCCGTAGCCGAAGGTACCGCTCGCTGCAATGATCGGATTTCGGAGGCGCAGGGCGCCAACCTGCACGTTGAGGTCAACGTGATCGGAAGGAGTCACACTGCACAGGAGGATACCATGAAGCTCCGGGGACCAGGTCAAAATCAGCTACGGCCTGTCTACTTCGGGGCCCGCTTTTCGAGGGCTTCCGACAGCACCCGTCCGTCGCTGGTGGCCAGGGTAACGGCGGTTAGCGCGCCCAACGTCGGTGCGATGTCGGCTGGAGTGACTTCTCCGAAGTACTCGCCTGGCGCAATCCCGAATCCCATTAAAACCAGGGGCACGCGCTGGTCATAGGAATACGGGGTACCGTGGCCCGTACCGGTGTCGCGCTTGGTGCCTTCCGCGGAGCTTTCCGTCAACCAGTAGGGCCTCTGCAAGATGTAGAGATCGCCGCTGCGTCCAGCGAAGTAGTTCAATTCGACGGCCCTGCGGGTTTCGGTAAGAGTTTTGCCGCCGCCGCTCAATTCCTCCGCTCGATAAACGGCGGCAACCCCTGGCAGGCTCCCGGCTGCATCGATGACCGCTTTCATCGCCGCGGGATCCTGCCTTAGTTGTCCGTAGACGCCGGGCGAGAAATACAGCTCATTACCGACGATGCGCGCGATCGTGGGTTTCGTGTAATTGAAGGGTTCGAGCGCCATTTCCAGGCGATCTTTTAGCTCCGCGAGGTTGAGAACGCCCGCTTCGAAACCGGTCTTTTGCGTGTCCGCGGGAATGGGGGCAACGCCGTGGTCCGCCGTCAGCACGGCGAGGTAATTCCTCTTGCCAACCTTCTGGTCAAGTTGCCTGAACAGCTCCTCCAAATCCTCATCGAGCCGCACCAGGATGTCTTGTATCTCCCAGCTTCTCGGTCCGAAGGCGTGCCCGACATAATCGACGGGGGAATAGCCAATGCCCAGATAGTCGGTTCCACCACCCTTCCCCAAGCCCAGTGAATCGACCGCCCCTTCGGCCAATTTGGTGAGGTAGGAATCGGCAAAGGGGCTCGCGCTCCATTCGGAAAAAAAAGCCGCGTCGGGCGAGGAGCCCTGTTCCTTTCCACGCAGGGGATGGGGAAATGTTGTACTCCAACCCTCGATGGTGGCCGCACCGGTGGCGTTTTCGTCGTACAGGTAGGCACTTTCCGGCAGCGACAGCGACCACGTTTTGCCATAGTCGTCCGTAACGGGATGTTTTTTGGCGAATTCTTCAACGAACGGCATCGTGCCGTAAGCAGCCGACGTAACCCAGGATCCCGAACTCGTTTCAAACCAGGTAACCGCGTCGGCTTTGTGTCCCGCGAGTGTGATCGCCGAACGCGCTTTCAGAGAGAACGTAACCACGCGCGAAGCGCCGCCCGACTGAAACTTCAACTCCTCGGCAAAGGAAGGCAACTGCATGCGCCACGCCGAATCTCCGCCCTTGGTTGCGCCTCCGGCATAGGCCGCGTTTGTCACCTTCGGGTCACTCGTGCAAGTGACCATTTGCTGCTGGTCGCGGTCCCACCAGGCGTTGGCCACCATGCCGTGGCTCGCGGGAAAGGCCCCCGTCGAAATCGTGGCATGCCCGACGCAGGTTTCGGTCGCGGCATAGGGATAAGCGGCAGCGCGGAACCATGCGCCTTCCTCGAGCAATCGCTTCAGACCGCCATTCCACTGCCCGCGGAACTTGTCCACATAATCGGCGCGCATCTGGTCGACCACCAGGACAACCACGAGCTTCGGCCTTGTGGCCGTGGGGACCTTTTTCGCCGCCGTTGATTTCGGCGCCTGGGCGTTTGCCGCCGCTGCCGCCGCGAGAAGCACTGCCGCAGCGCCCAACCCGGTTCGCGCGGCTAGACGCTTGGCAATTGTCGAAACACCTCGCACGGTTTACCCCCGAATATTCTTGCGGAGTCTACCACGCCTCCGTGAACTCCCCGTGACACTTGGTAGGTTTTCGCGCCTGCCGCGCACACTTTTTCTTCCGGGAAGTTATGCTACGATTACGCGACCATGCGCCTCATCGAAAAGCAGCAGTTAATGTCCGCCGCGGAAATTGACCGGACATTGCAGCGCCTTGCGCACCAGATTGTGGAAAAGAGCGGTGGCACTCGCCACCTGGCCCTGATTGGCATTCGCCGCCGCGGCGTGCCTCTGGCCCAGCGCATCGCCCGGGCGATGCGGGGCATCGATGGGGTGGAGGTTCCCGTCGGAACGCTAGACATTACCCTGTACCGCGACGATCTTTCGAAGGTGGCGCCGCAGGCCGTGCTGCAGTCCTCGCACATTGCCTTTCCGGTCGACAGCTTGGATCTGGTGCTCGTCGATGATGTTCTCTATACCGGCCGCACCATTCGTGCGGCAATGAACGGGCTGTTTGATCTGGGCCGGCCCAAACGCGTTTCTTTGTGCGTGTTGATCGATCGCGGTCATCGCGAGATGCCCATCGAAGCGCAATACGTCGGGCGGACCATTCAGACGAGCAGCACCGAAATCATTGAGGTTCGTCTGCAGGAAATCGACAACGAAGAACGGGTTGTCCTCGTGGACCGCGTGGATTCCTGACGCCACGCGGGCGCGAAGCTTTTGCGTCCCGGTGCCGCGCCGCGTAAGATATCTTTGAGGACAATCGCGGTTCTTTCGCTCGCCCCTCGATGCGGCTTCGCTTCGGATGAGTGCAAATTTGAACTACCGCTTCCGTGACTTGTTGGCGCTTGAACCGCTTACCGCGGACGAAATCACCTTCATTCTGGATCAGGCCAAGCCCTTCCAGCAGATTCAGCGCAATCCCCTGAAGAAACTGGCCACCCTCCGCGGGAAAACCGTGGTTCTGGCTTTCTTCGAAAACTCCACCCGCACGCGGCTCAGTTTCGGGACGGCCGCTTCCCGGCTCGGGGCGGATACCATGAACTTGCAGGCCGAAGCCTCGAGCCTCAAGAAAGGCGAGACGCTTCTGGACACCGCCAACAACCTGAACGCGATGAAGCCGGATTGCTTTGTGATGCGTCATTCTTCGTCGGGGGCGGCCGATTTTGTCGCGCGTCATCTGGAAATTCCCGTGGTGAATGCGGGAGACGGCACGCACGAGCATCCCTCCCAGGGATTGCTCGACGCACTCACAATTCGCGACCGGAAGGGCACATTAAACGGCTTGAATGTCACGATCCTTGGCGATATTGCGCATTCCCGGGTGGCCCGATCCAACATCCATCTGCTCGGAAAATTCGGCTGCCGCTTCACGCTGTGCGGGCCGGCCATGTGGGTGCCACGCGAACTCGAACACATCGGCCCTCCTGGCACACCCATCCGCTGCGTGTACCGCGTGGAAGAGGCGCTCGAGGATGCCGAGGTGATCATCGTCCTTCGAGTGCAGACCGAGCGCCTGTACGAGCCTTCTCTTTCGCAGAACGACTACATCCTTCTCTACCAGCTCAATTCCGGGCGCATGAAGCTCGCGAAGCCCGACGCTCTGATTCTTCACCCTGGACCCATCAATCGCGGGATCGAAATTACTCCGGAGGTTGCCGATGGGCCGCGCTCCGCCGTTCTCGAGCAGGTCACCAACGGAGTCTCGGTTCGCATGGCTATTCTTTACCTGCTGATGGCCGGTGCTTCGGAAGGAACGCATCCGGCACTCGAGAGCAAACGAGAAGACACACCCAAGGAATCGGCTCATGCTTCTGATTAGGAACGGGCGTGTCCTGGATCCAGCGTCCCAGACCGACGCGCCGCGCGATATCCTGCTTGACGGCGACCGCATTGCCGAAATCGCTCCGACAGGGAAAATTGCGGAGGTCGACGGAGCCGAGACGTTTGATGCGAGCGGCTTCCTTGTGGCGCCCGGGTTTATCGACCTGCACGTGCACCTGCGCGAACCGGGCCAGGAAAATTCCGAAACCATCGAAACCGGGACGCACGCCGCGGCGCAGGGCGGCTTCACGGTTGTCTGTTGCATGCCCAACACCCAGCCGGTGAATGACAACGCCTCGATCACGCGCTTCATCGTCGACCGCGCCAAGGCCTACGGGCATGTACGCGTGTGGCCGATTGGCGCTGCCAGCCTTGGCAGCAAGGGTGAAGCGATCGCCGATATTGCCGCCAT
>Ga0306925_10006031_pt1 | contig 11216 bp, 9 predicted proteins | sample flu12Cox44000176_FD_203755 | JGI IMG/M metagenome (GOLD analysis project Ga0306925, IMG submission 203755) | Lab enrichment of tropical soil microbial communities from Luquillo Experimental Forest, Puerto Rico - flux8day.12C.oxic.44.000.176 (v2)... | ecosystem: Environmental > Terrestrial > Soil...
ACAGCTTCTGGTGGGATTGATCAACGGCTCCTTCTACGCGCTGCTCAGTCTCGGGCTCGCCGTGATCTTCGGCATGCTCAACATCATCAACTTCGCCCATGGCGCGCTCTACATGATGGGCGCGTTCTGCGCCTATTTCCTGCTCAACCTCGCCGGCATCGGCTATTGGGGAGCGCTTTTGATCTCGCCGATCATCGTCGGCGTTTTCGGCATGATCCTGGAGCGGACCATGCTGAAGTGGCTGACCGGGCTCGACCACCTCTACGGCCTGTTGCTCACCTTCGGCATCGCGCTGATCGTGCAGGGCGTGTTCCAGAACTATTTCGGCTCGTCCGGCTTGCCCTATGCGATCCCCGATGAGCTCAGGGGCGGCATGAACCTTGGCTTCATGTTCCTGCCGATCTATCGCGGCTGGGTGGTGGTGTTCTCGCTCGTGGTCTGCCTTGCCACCTGGTACCTGATCGAGCGCACGCAGCTTGGTGCATATTTGCGCGCCGCCACCGAAAACCCGACCTTGGTGCGCGCCTTCGGCATCAATGTCCCCCGCATGATCACGCTCACCTACGGGCTCGGAGTGGGACTCGCCGCGCTCGCGGGCGTGTTGTCGGCGCCGATCAACCAGGTGCGGCCCCTGATGGGCGCCGACCTCATCATCGTCGTGTTCGCAGTGGTGGTGATTGGCGGCATGGGCTCGATCATGGGATCGATCATCACCGGCTTTGCGCTCGGGGTGATCGAGGGCCTGACCAAGTATTTCTATCCCGAAGCTTCCAACACCGTCGTCTTTGTGCTGATGGTGCTGGTATTGCTGATCAAGCCGACGGGACTGACGGGACGGGCAGCCTGACATGACAGCATTGACCGACGACACGCTGCCGATCACTCCGCGCGCGATGCGCGATGAGATGATCGTATTCGCCATCATAACGGCGCTGCTGGCGATCGTGCCGTTCACCGGCATCTATCCGTTCTTCGTGATGCAGGCGCTGTGCTTTGCGCTGGTCGCCTGCGCGTTTAACCTGCTGGTCGGCTATGGCGGCCTGCTGTCGTTCGGACACGCGATGTTCTTGGGGACCGCCGGCTATTGCAGCGCCCATGCGCTGAAAGTGTGGGGCCTGCCACCGGAGCTTGGCATTTTGGTGGGCACGGCGTCGGCCGCTCTGCTTGGCGTCATCGCCGGCTATATCTCGATCCGTCGCCAAGGCATCTACTTCTCGATGATTACGCTTGCGCTGTCGCAGCTCCTTTACTTCATCTATCTGCAGGCGCCGTTCACCCATGGCGAGGATGGCATCCAGGGCGTTCCGCAGGGGATGCTGTTCCAGATCTTCGACCTGTCGAAACCGACGACCCTCTACTACACCGTGCTGGTCGGCTTCCTCGCCGCCTTCCTTCTGATCTACCGCACCATCAACTCGCCGTTCGGCGAGGTCCTGAAATCAATCCGCGAGAATGAGCAGCGCGCGATCTCGCTCGGCTACAAGACCGACCAGTACAAGCTGCTCGCCTTCATTCTCTCCGGCACGCTTGCGGGCTTTGCTGGTGCGCTGAAAGTGTTCGTAGCCCAAAACGCCTCGCTCACCGACGTGCACTGGAGCATGTCCGGCGAGATCGTGCTGATGACGCTGGTCGGCGGCCTCGGCACCGTGTTCGGACCCGTGGCAGGCGCCTTCGTGATCGTCGCCATGCAGCAATATCTTGCCGGCTTTGGGCAGTGGGTCACCGTGATCCAGGGCGTGATTTTCGTGGCCTGCGTGCTGTTGTTCCGCCGCGGCCTCGTCGGCGAGCTCGCACATTTTCTCAAGCGGTCATTGTAAGCCGACTTTTTTTCCTGCTTTGACCCGGCTCGCTGGCGTTTGCCGCGCTCATCCCTATATGCAGGGGAGCGCGCCAGTCAGGCTTGATTCGGCGCGCTTTCCCTGCCACACGCTGCCGCCATGTCGGACCTTGTCGTCACAGCCGATTCGCCATCCCGTGCGCCGCTTGCTTTTGAAGTGGCGCGGCGGCGCACCTTTGCAATCATCTCGCACCCGGACGCCGGCAAGACCACGCTGACCGAAAAGCTCTTGTTGTTTGGCGGGGCCATCAATCTGGCAGGCCAAGTAAGGGCCAAGGGCGAGCGGCGCAACACCCGTTCCGACTGGATGAAGATCGAGCGCGAGCGCGGCATCTCGGTCGTGACCTCGGTGATGACCTTCGAGTTCGACGGGCTGGTGTTCAACCTCCTGGACACGCCCGGCCACGAGGACTTTTCGGAAGACACCTATCGTACGCTGACCGCGGTCGATTCCGCCGTGATGGTGATCGACGCCGCCAAGGGCATCGAGGCGCGCACCCGCAAGCTGTTCGAGGTCTGCCGCCTCCGCGACATACCGATCATCACCTTCATCAACAAGATGGACCGCGAAAGCCGTGACACTTTTGAGCTGATGGACGAGATCGAAAAGACGCTCGCACTCGACACCACGCCGATGACCTGGCCGGTCGGCCACGGCCGCGATTTCGTCGGTACCTATGATGTCAGGACTGGCGGCATGCGCCTGCTCGAAGGTCGCGGCGCCAAGACCGGCGCGGCGCAACAGATCGAGATTGCCGAGCTCACACGCTTCAACGCCAATCTCGACCTGGCCGCGCTGCGGGAAGAGCTTTCGCTGGTGACGGAAGCCTGCAAGCCGTTCGCGCTCGATGCCTTCCGCGAGGGCCACCTGACGCCGGTCTATTTCGGCAGCGCGCTGCGCAATTTCGGCGTCGGCGATCTGCTTGAAGGGCTCGCGCAGTTCGCGCCGCCACCGCGCGCGCAGGACAGCGATTTGCGCAAAGTGGAGGCAGCCGAGCCGCGCATGAGCGCGTTCGTCTTCAAGATCCAGGCCAATATGGACCCGAACCATCGCGACCGCATCGCCTTTGCACGGCTGTGCTCGGGCAAATTGAGCCGCGGCATGAAGGCAAAGCTGGTGCGCACCGGCAAGGCCATGCCGCTTGCGAGTCCGCAATTCTTTTTTGCCCAGGACCGCTCGGTGGCCGACGAGGCCTTTGCCGGTGACGTCGTCGGCATCCCCAATCACGGCACTCTTCGGATCGGCGACACGCTGACCGAAGGCGAGGATTTGAGCTTTGTCGGGGTGCCGAGCTTTGCGCCGGAAATCGTTCGCCGTGTCAGGCTCACGGACGCGATGAAGGCGAAGAAGCTTAAGGAAGCCCTGCAACAGATGTCGGAGGAGGGCGTGGTGCAGGTGTTCCGGCCGCGTGATGGCGCGCCGGCGCTGGTCGGCGTGGTCGGTCCGCTGCAGCTTGACGTCTTGAAGGCGCGGCTAGACGCCGAATATTCGCTCCCCGTCGAGTTCGAGGTCTCGGAGTTTCAGCTGGCGCGCTGGATCTCCTCCGACGACAAGAAGAAGCTGGAAGCCTTCATCACAGCCAACGCCTCCGGTATCGCCGACGACGTCGACGGCGATCCCGTGTTCATGGCCAAGAACGAGTTTTATCTCGGCTACATTCGAGAACGCGCCGAGGGCGTCAACTTTGCCAACGTCAAGGACGTGAAGAAGAAAGGCTAGGAACGGACGAGCCCCGCTATTTGTACTAACAGGATCGGGGTTTAGTATGAGTGCGTGAGCATCAAAAAGAACCGCATGCTATGGTCTGGACGGCAGCGGGCCGCGCACCCTCGGCGTTCAGGCTGAGATCACTTGATGAACCGTCGTGAACGCCGGGCGGCCGCCAAACCGGCCAAAGCGGGCAAGGCCGCGAATGCGGGGGCGATCGCAGCGCTGTATGACACAGCTCGCAGTCATTTTGCGCGCCCGCTCGCTATCTGAAATCCCAGCTGTGCTGCCAGCAGGCTCTTGCGCTTGATGATCATCACGCCGGCGCACTGCGCACCTCATGGGACTTTCGTGCCTCCACGTCAGGCAATTCGGTCATGCGGTGGAATGGCTGTGGCCTCGGGCGGCTAGCTCGCGTCGCGGCGCCCCCGCATCTAGGTTAAAATATCTGTTGATGATTTCGGTCCAGATGCCAAATCCCGTCACCTGTTCCCGCGCCGATGCGGTCGCGACGATTGTGATCGGCGACGGCAAGGCCAATGTGATGCCGCTTGCGATGCGCGACGAGGTTGATGCCGCCGGCGTGCTCGATCAGCCGAGCAACGACACGCCGATTGCGGAACTTGCGGCCATGAACGCGCGGTTGTGAACACAAGCGGGCTTGATGCCGCCGCTCCCGGTGATCATTCTCAAGGCGTGTCGCTTGTCCGGGTTTCAGTCATGCTGCGGCGCCTTGTCTGTTCGCTCATCATCCTGGCCGCGCTCACAATCAGCGGCCATGCCGACGCGCGGCGCAATCAGATCAATCCGATTCCCTTCTCGCATGAGCCCTGCAGCGTGCTGTCAGGAAAACCCTGCACGCCGACCTATTGCAGTCCGCTGCAGCACGGGCCCTGCATCCCCGAAATCTTCTATCCCTATGGCGAGAACCTGCAGCTGACGATCCAGACCGTACCGACGAAGGAGGACGAGGAAAAATACCAACGGCCCGACCACGATCTCGACACCCTCGGTGATCTCTTTGCAGAGCTCAGATCCTGCTGGTCGCCGCCGCCGCCCGACACCGCGCGCGAGGGCATGCAGATGTCGGTGCGTTTCAGCTTCAAAAGGTCCGGCGAGATGATCGGTCCGCCGCGCATGACCTTTGCCACCGCGGGCGTGCCGGCCGATGTCCGCGACGCCTACTTGAAGGCCATCAACGCCTCGCTTTCCGCATGCATTCCCCTGAAATTCACCCCAGGTCTCGGCGGCGCGTTGGCTGGTCGGCCAATCGCGATCCGCTATGTCGACAATCGCGCGCTAGGCAGGGCTGCCGAGCAGCCCTAGCTTGCACCCATTGCGGCTTGACGTCCGAAGATGATAGGCGTTGGCCGCAGAAGCCGGCTCTTCAGGGAGGATATTGTGGGACTGGTCGTCATGATCCTGGGTTTAGTGCTGTTCTTCGGCCCCCATACGCTCACCACCCAACGGAACCTGCGCGCGCGCTGTGTCGCTGCGATGGGTGAGGGCGGCTACAAGATCGGCTACGCCCTGGTATCGCTTTCAGGACTCGCCTTGATCATCTTTGGCTTTGCGCAATACCGCGCGACGGGGTGGATCGGGATCTGGTCGCCGCCGAAATTTTTGAAACACCTCAACACCGCGTTGATGCTGCCGGCCGTGATCCTAGTGGTCGCCTCCTATATCCGCGGCCAGATCTACGTGCGGCTGAAACATCCGATGCTCGCGGGCGTCAAACTCTGGGCGTTCGGACATCTGCTCGCCAATGGCGATCTCGGCGGCATCATCCTGTTCGGCTCGTTCCTCGCCTGGGCCGTGTTCGACCGCATCTCGATGAAAAGCCGCATGGACGGCGGTGGCCCGCCAATTCCAGTCGGCGGCACCACCAACGACCTGATCGCGGTCGCGGTCGGGGTCGTCGCCTATCTCGCACTGGCCTTTGCCTTCCACCCCGTGGTGATCGGCGTCCCCGTGATCGGAAGCTAGCCTGGTCGGGCCATCGACCGTCAAGCAGAAGGCCGCGCCCGAAGTTCGAAGAGATACGGGAAGACCCATGCTCCAGACGCCAAATTCCTACACCGCTACGCGGTCCCGGCGCCCCGCAATCGAAGCGCTCTTCACGGGTTATGGCGCGCAACGTCCGGCTCTCGGCACATTCCCAGGGGGAGCTTGCGGGCGACATCAAGACCAAGAGTTGAAACCGGCGATCGATTGGTCGCATGACCCTTCGGGGACGCCCGCCCGGTGTTCCGTCAATGCCCGGGTCGGGCCGGCTTTGCCTTGCCAGCGCCATATCAATAGGGTATCGCGGCCACGATGTCGACGCAGGACGGGCCCGCGCAGCTTTTGGGCCGTCTTGGCGCACGGGGATGGGATATAAGTCAAGTGACTGAAATATTTGACGAAGTAGATGAGGAGGTCCGTCGCGAGCAGCTTAAAAAGCTGTGGGACAAGTACTCAATCTATATCGTCGGCGCGGCGTTCTTGGTCGTGGCCGCGGTCGGTGGCTGGCGGGGCTATCAATATCTCGAAGCCAAGAAGGCGGCCGAGGCTGGGGATGCCTTCAACAAGGCCGTCGAACTGTCCGAGCAGAACAAGCACAGCGAGGCGGAAGCGGCCTTTGCCGACCTCGCCGCGAAAGGCCCCGGCGGCTATCGCTTGCTTTCGCGGTTTCATCTTGCCGCCGAAGCGGCTAACCGTGATCCCAAAGCCGGCGTCAAAATCTTTGACGAACTCGCAGCTGATCGCACTGTCGGTGGTGAGCTGCAAGAACTCGCCCGCATTCGCGGCGCGGGTCTGCTGCTCGACAGCGCACCCTATTCGGAGATGTTGCAACGGCTTCAGTCCGAGACGGCGCCGGGCGCGACCTTCCGCCATGTCGCGCGCGAGCTTCTCGCGCTATCGGCATTCCGCGCCAACGATTCCTCTGCCACGCGGCAGTGGCTGGACCAGATCGCGCTCGACGCCGACACGCCGCCGGGCCTGCGCTCACGCGCCCAAGCACTGCAGGCCTTGCTGCCGCCGGTTGCCAAGAGTTGACCGGGATTTAGACCATGCGCCGTGCGCAACGCCTGATTGCAGCCGCCGTCCTCATCGCCTTCGCGGGCGTTTTGAGCGGCTGCAGCGGTTTCGGCAGCAATTTCGATCCGACCGATCTGCTCGACTGGCTTGATACCAAGAAGAAGCTGCCGGGCGACCGCAAGCCGGTGTTCCCCGAGGGGGTGCCGGGCCTGGAGCAGGGCGTGCCAAAGGACCTCTACAAGGGTGCGCAGCAGCAGAATGACCAGGCGGCCGCCAACGCCGCCGCTGCGCAGCCGCCTGCCGAGGCACCGCCGCAAAAGCAGCAGGCGAAGTCCAACAAGAGCAAGCCGCCGGCCGATATCGCTGCCCAGCAGGCGGCAGGCGAAGCGAATGGCGAGGCCGCCGTCGCCTCCGGTGACGCTAGCGCCGCGCCGCCGCCACCGCCCAAACCCAAGAAGGTCGCGCGCAAGCGCACCACTCCGCCGCCGCCCGATCAGCCCGACACGCAGCAGGCCCAGCAGCCCGCACAGGCCCAGCCTGCACAGGCGCAGCCCGTACAGGCCGCACCCGCCGCCCAGCAAACGGCGGCGCCATTTCCAGCCCCGCTGCCAGGCGGCACCTTTACCCGCTGATATTGACCCGGCATTGCATTTGATACGCGCAGCCTGAAACGCGCTTGGGATATTCATGTCGTTCACCATCGCTATCATCGGCCGGCCCAACGTCGGCAAGTCGACGCTGTTCAACCGCCTGGTCGGACAGAAGCTCGCGCTGGTCGATGACGAGCCGGGCGTGACGCGCGATCGCCGGGAAGGCGAGGCGCGGCTCGGCGATCTGCAATTCACCGTGATCGACACCGCAGGCCTCGACGAGGGCGCTCGGGGATCACTGACCGCGCGGATGCAGCAGCAGACGGAGACGGCGATCAAGGTCGCGGACGCGCTGCTGTTTTTGGTCGACGCCCGCGCGGGGCTGACGCCGACCGACCGCGCCTTCGCCGACGTCGCACGCCGCGCCGGCAAGCCCGTGGTGCTTGTTGCCAACAAGAGCGAAGGCAGGCACGGCGACGCCGGCGCGATGGAGGCCTATGCGCTCGGGCTTGGTGATCCCGTGCAGATCTCGGCCGAGCATGGCGAGGGATTGTCCGAGCTCTACGAGGCGCTGTGCGCGGTGATGCCAGAGCCGACGGATGACGACGCGGCGCTCGATGAGCCTGAGGACAGCGACGCGACGCTGGCGACACGTCCTATCCGCGTCGCCATTGTCGGCCGGCCCAATGCAGGCAAATCAACGCTGATCAATCATCTGTTCGGCGCGGAACGGCTGTTGACCAGTCCCGAGGCCGGCACAACGCGCGATGCGATCGCGGTGGACATCACCTGGAAGGGCCGCGAATTTCGCGTGTTCGATACCGCAGGGTTAAGACGTCGCTCGCGGATCGAGGAGAAGCTCGAAAAGCTTTCGGTCGCCGACGCGCTGCGTGCGGTACGCTTTGCCGAGGTCGTTGTGCTGCTGATGGACGCGCAGAACAGGTTCGAGGAGCAGGATCTGCGCATCGCCGACCTCATCGAGCGCGAGGGACGCGCGCTCGTGATCGCCGTCAGCAAATGGGATCTTGTTGACAACCAGCCCGGACAGATGTCGGCCCTGCGCGGGGAGGCCGACCACTGGCTGCCGCAGGTTGCGGGCGTGCCCGTCGTTGCGGTCTCCGGCCTGTTGGGCGAGGGTGTCAACCGTTTGATGCAGGCGATCGTCGACGCCCACGCCGTTTGGAACAAGCGTGTGCCGACCTCGGCGCTCAATCGCTGGTTCGAGAAAGCGATCTCGGCCAATCCGCCGCCGGCGGTGTCGGGGCGGCGGCTGAAGCTGAACTACATCACCCAGACCAAGGCACGGCCGCCGAGCTTCGTGCTGTTCTGCTCGCGCGCCGATGCCGTGCCGCAGGCTTACCTGCGCTATCTCACCCATTCGCTTCGCCAAGCCTTTGATTTGCCGGGCACGCCGGTCAGGATCACGCTGCGCGAAAAGCAAAACCCGTTCGCGCACAAGCGGAAGCGCCTGTCATGAATGAAAGCCTGTCAGAAGCCGCGATTGAAGCGACCATGCCAAGCAGCGTCGCGGCGGCATTCATTTTCGTCACCGTGCTTCTCGATATGCTGGCGCTCGGCATCGTCATTCCGATCCTGCCCAAGCTGATCGAGAGCTTTGTCGACAACGACACTGCAAGCGCGGCGCGCATCTTCGGCCTGTTCGGCACCGCCTGGGCCTTGATGCAATTCGTGTTCTCGCCGTTGCTCGGCAGCCTGTCCGATCGCTTCGGCCGCAGGCCCGTGATCCTGCTGTCGAATTTCGGGCTCGCGGCGGACTATGTGCTGATGGCGCTCGCGCCATCGCTCGCCTTTCTGTTTCTCGGCCGGGTGATTTCGGGCATCACCTCAGCTAGCATCTCGACAGCCTTTGCTTATATCGCCGACACCACGGCGCCGGAAAAGCGCGCGGCCGTCTTCGGCAGGATCGGCGTCGCGTTTGGCGCCGGCTTCATCTTGGGACCGGCGCTGGGCGGTCTGGTCGGCGATCTCTCGCCACGGCTACCGTTCTTTGTGGCGGCGGGCTTGAGCTTCGCCAACGGGCTCTACGGTCTGTTGATCCTGCCGGAATCGCTGCCAAAGGAGCGCCGCGCGCCGTTTTGCTGGAAGAGCGCCAACCCGATCGGCATGCTGGCGCTGTTGCGCTCGAGCCGGACCCTCGCAGGGCTGCAGGGCGCGAATTTCTTTGCCCAGCTCGCTCATGTCGTGCTGCCATCGACCTTCGTGCTCTATGCGGGCTATCGCTACGGCTGGGATGTGAAGATGGTCGGGTTGACGCTTGCGATCGTCGGCGTCTGCTCGATGCTGATCCAGGGGGTCGCGATCGGACCAATCGTGAAGCGGCTGGGCGAACGGCGCGCGCTTCTGCTCGGGCTCGGCTTCGGCGCAGCCGGCTTTCTGATCTACGGCGCGGCGCCGACCGGAATATGGTTCTGGTTCGGCATCCCTGTGATGGCGCTTTGGGGCGTCTCGGGCGCGGCCACACAGGCGCTGATGACGCAAATGGTCGCGCCAGATCAGCAGGGTCAGCTGCAGGGCGCGACAGCGAGCGTGCAGAGCCTCTCCCAGCTGGTAGGACCGTTCCTGTTCACGCTGACATTCGCATATTTCATCAGCAAGCGCGCGCCGCTAGAACTGCCAGGCGCGCCGTTTCTGCTGGCGGCGGGGCTCTTGGTGCTGGCCGCCGCAATCGCGGTGCAAACGCTGCGTGATCCGCGGGTCCGGCGGTCCATAAACGGCTAAAGTGAAGCGGGCGCCGCTCGGCCGCAGCCAAGAGAAAGCATCCAAGAGACGAGCAGCAGCCGAGAGACGCAAAGCGCAGACTGCCCCGCCAAGGTGCTGCGGTTGGACGGCGGCATAATCACGATCGAGTTCGCTGGTGGCTATTGAAAAACGTCTTTTAAAAAACCCACCTTGAGGCAATCAAAATGATGCCCAAAATTCACGGCAGCGGCCGATGCGGCGCGCGTGAACCAGATCACGCACACAAGGTCGCCGAAGACGTGGTCGAGCAGGCGCTGGACCAACCATCGGCCGCGTTGCGTCGTGGAGCCTGAGCTGGCCCTGCGCAAGTCGGGCTAACGCCCCGAACTTCCGAAGCCAACCCCCGCCCTTGTTTAGAGCACACGGGCGGGGGCCGTTGAGACGCGCGTTAGGCGCCAAAGATGCTGGGTTCGGCAGCAGGCGCATCCCGAAGTGACGACCGGTGCGATCACTTCTTAACCAGCGGGCACTCGCTCGCTTCCAAGGGCTTTGCTGCGTCCTCCGGCGAGATGGTCGCGACCAGCCTGTAATAATCCCACGGATATTTCGACTCTTCCGGCTTTTTCACTTCGAAAAGATAGGCTGGGATGATGCGGCGGCCGTCGATCCGCAATGGGCCCTTGCCGAACAGGGGATCGTCGGTTGGGATTTCCTTCATCTTGGCAACGACCTTTGCGCCGTCATGCGGATTGCCGCCGAGCGCTTCCAGCGCCTTCAGATAATGCAGGATTCCCGCATAGACGCCAGCCACCGTCATTGAGGGCATGGTGCCCTTTGGCGAGACCTTGACGAAGCGATTGGACCAGGCGCGGGTCTGGTCGTTCAGGTCCCAATAGAACGACTCGGTGAAGGTGAGGCCCTGCGCGGTTTTCAGCCCGAGCGCATGGACGTCGTTGATGAAGAGCAAAAGCGCTGCAAGCTTCTGGCCGCCGGAGACGATGCCGAACTCGGCCGCCTGCTTGATCGAATTGGTGGTGTCGCCGCCGGCATTGGCGAGCCCGATAATCTTGGCCTTCGACGATTGCGCCTGCAAAAGAAAGGACGAGAAGTCGCTGGTGTTGAGCGGATGCTTGACCCCACCCAGCACCTTGCCCCCATTGGCCACCACGACGGTGGATGTGTCGCGCTCCAGCGCGTGGCCGAAGGCGTAGTCGGCGGTCAAGAAGAACCAACTGTCGCCGCCGGCCTTGGTCAGCGCCTTGCCGGTGCCGTTGGCGAGCATATAGGTGTCGAAGGTGAAGGAGACCGTGTTCGGCGTGCAGGCCTTGCCGGTGAGATCGGCAGTGGCGGCGCCGGAGTT
>Ga0306925_10006032_pt1 | contig 11216 bp, 10 predicted proteins | sample flu12Cox44000176_FD_203755 | JGI IMG/M metagenome (GOLD analysis project Ga0306925, IMG submission 203755) | Lab enrichment of tropical soil microbial communities from Luquillo Experimental Forest, Puerto Rico - flux8day.12C.oxic.44.000.176 (v2)... | ecosystem: Environmental > Terrestrial >...
CGCTCGCCTTATCTTCAGCCGGTGCAAGCCAGCGCGCCGGAATCGCTGATCGGCGAGATCGCGGCGGTGACGATTACCGAGATTGGCAGCAACAGTCTGTTCGGCAGACTTGCCGATCGACCCGCCGCGGCGATGGCGGCGATCGAGACGACTTTCGTCGCAACAGGAGCTTGAATGCGCACACCGGAAACGGAAGAATCGGTTTTTATCGCGCCGGACAACACGGCCCAGATCGTTCTTACGTTCGACGACAATCGGCTCGCTTCGACTCTGTTCGGCCAATATGGTCAGAATCTTGCACTGATCGAGCGGCGGCTGGGCGTGGTTGCCAATTCGCGCGGCAATCAGGTGACGGTCGCTGGCGCGCGCGAGGCCTGCGACCAGGCGCGGCGCGTTCTTGAAAGTCTCTACGAGCGGCTCAAGCGCGGCGACGATCTCGTGCCTGGCGATGTCGACGGCACGATCCGGCTGGCGCTGTCGCAGGGGTCGCTGTTCGATTTCGACCCGGCGGCGGCGCGGCAAAGCTTTGAGGAAATCAACCTGCGCAAACGGCGTGTGCGCGCGCGAACCGCCGCGCAGGACGCCTATGTCCGCGCGCTCAAGCGACACACGCTGGTGTTTTCCACCGGGCCGGCTGGCACCGGCAAGACGTGGATCGCGGTCGCCCATGCCGTGCAGTTGTTCGAGCGCAAAGAAGTCGATCGCATCATTCTGTCGCGCCCGGCGGTCGAAGCGGGCGAGCGGCTCGGCTTTCTACCCGGCGACATGCGCGAAAAAGTCGATCCTTATCTGCGGCCAATCTACGACGCGCTTTATGATTTAATGGATACGCGCATCGTCGAGCGAGCTCTGCAGACCGGCGAAATTGAAATTGCGCCACTCGCCTTCATGCGCGGGCGGACCCTTTCGAATGCCGCAGTTATTCTGGATGAAGCTCAGAACACGACGGCGATGCAGATGAAAATGCTGCTGACCCGGCTCGGCGAAAACAGCCGCATGGTGGTGACAGGCGATCCCAGCCAGGTCGATTTGCCATCCGGCCAGACCTCGGGGCTCGCCGATGCAGTGCGCCTGCTCGCAGGCATCGAAGGGATCGGACATATCAGCTTCACGGCGGCCGACGTGATCCGTCACGAGCTCGTCGCGCGCATTGTTGCGGCTTATGACGAGGAGGCCGGGCGCAAGCGCGAGCGCCGGGAATGAAGCGGACGGCGGCCGCCGGACTGACGATCGATGTGCTGGTCGATTCGGAACATTGGGAACATGTCAGCGCGGCAAAAGCCGTGGTCCGGCGCGCGCTCAAAGTGGCCGCCACTTCGTTGTCAACAAAATCTGCCGGGCTTGCCATCGTTTTGACCGACGATGCTGCGATGCGCAGGCTCAACCGCAATTGGCGCGGGATCGATGCGCCGACCAATGTACTGTCCTTTGCCACAAAAGACACCGGCGATCGGCACCGGCTCGACAATCATCTGGGCGACATCGTGCTCGCCTACGAGACCGTCAAGCGGGAAGCCCGCCGCGAGGGCAAACCATTCGATCACCACCTCGCCCACCTGGCGGTGCACGGCTTTTTGCATCTTCTCGGCTACGATCACGGAAGCGCCGCGCAGGCACGCTGCATGGAGGCGGCTGAGCGCGAGATCATGCGCGATCTTGCGGTGCCGGATCCCTATGGCGCGACCCGTTCGACCGCCAGGCACAGCCGGCGGACCGCAAAGCGCCCTGGCAGAGGCCGGGCGCGCGCCGCGCAGAATGGGTAAAATAGTCGTCCCGATCCTGCTCCCGATGACGCCCAATGCCTGAGCCTTCACCGCGCATAGAACCAATCGAGGGCGAACGTCATTCGCTCCCTGTCGTAGTGCCGGCGCAATCCGAGCAGCCGGAAAATTGGTTCACGCGCGCGATGCGCATGCTGTTCGGTTGGCGAGCGCCGTCGCCACGCGCGGATCTTGAACTCGTTCTCACCGCCGAACCGCCGCAATCGGATTTTTCGCCCGAAGAAGCGGCGATGCTGAAGAACATTCTAGATCTGCGGGAAACGCGAATTGAAAGAATCATGGTCCCGCGCGCCGATATCGTCGCTGTCCAGCAAGACATTACGCTTGGCGAGCTTGTCAAAGTATTCGAAGTGGCGGGCCATTCGCGCCTCGTGGTCTACAAGGACACGCTCGATGACCCGGCAGGCATGGTCCATATCCGCGACTTGATCGCCTTTATGGCGGCGCGCGCCGCGCATGACGAGGCCACAACGGATGGTTCTGCGATACCAAAAACTGCGGCGCTCAACTTCGCGAAAATCGATCTTGCTACGCCGTTGACCGCGGCAAAGATCGTTCGCGAAATTCTTTACGCGCCGCCGTCCATGCCGGCGCTGGACCTCTTGGCGAAGATGCAGGCTACGCGAATTCATCTTGCGCTTGTGATCGATGAATACGGCGGCAGCGACGGACTGGTGTCGATCGAGGATCTGGTGGAGCTCATCGTCGGCGATATTGCCGATGAACACGATGAGCAAGAGAGCCCGCCCATAACCACGCAAAGCGACGGCTCGTTTCTGGCCAATGGCCGCGCCAGCCTTGATGATGTGCGTGCCGCGATCGGCAGCCAATTCGACGTCGGCGATGTCGCAGAGGAAGTCGATACGCTCGGCGGTTACCTCGTCATCAAAGCCGGCCATGTGCCCGTCCGCGGTGAACTCGTACCGCTTCCAGAGCCGTTTGAGGCCGAGGTCCTCGATGCCGATCCGCGCCGGGTCAAGCGCGTCAAGATTTATCTGCGCAAGGATCGTCGACCGCCAGGTCTGCGCGAGGCAACGCCACCGCTGCGGGTGGCAGCGTCGCGTCCCGCAGCGCAACGCGACGAGGCAGCCCGGTCCAATCCAAGCCCTTCGCCAAACCCCTCGCGTGGACCGTGACACTAAACAACCTGGTCCACAGCATCATTCTGGCCTGGGGCTGGCGGCGGCGATCGATCGCGTTCACCGCCGGCGCCGTATCGGCTCTAGCGATGGCGCCGTTCAACGCTTGGCCGATCTTGTTTTTGACATTGCCCGTTCTCGTATTGCTGATCGACGGCATCGCAAGCCGCGGCTGGAGCGGCCTGATCGCGGCAGCCGATATCGGGTGGTGGTTCGGGTTCGGCTATTTTTTTGCCGGCCTGTATTGGCTCGGATACGCGTTTCTTGTCGACGCTGCGACCTTTGGCTGGCTCTTGCCATTCGCGGTCCTCGGCCTTCCGGCAATTCTGGCGATCTACATCGCGCTGGGAGTGCTGCTGGCCCGCACGTTGTGGCAACCCGGCGCGATGCGCATCCTGGCCTTGGCCGTCTGCCTCACCGCGACGGAATGGCTGCGCGGCCATGCCTTCACGGGCTTTCCATGGAACGCATTCGGCTATGCACTCACCGCCCCGTTGGCGCTGGCGCAAGCGGCTTCGGTGCTCGGCCTGTGGGGACTGACCTTTATCGCGATTGCGATCTGCGCCAGCCCAGCGACGCTGCTCGATCGGGACGCGAAAAAACGGCGGCCGCTGCTGCCATTCACGTTGGCCGCGCTCACGCTTGTCGCGCTCGGCACCTTTGGTGTGATCCGACTGGTGCGCACCCCGATCCGGCTCGTTGACGGCGTTCATTTGCGCATCATGCAGCCCAACCTGCAGCAGGACGTCCGCTTTAATTATGCCGCCAGGCGCGAAGTGGTGGACCGTTATCTCGCACTATCGGCGCGGCAGGGTTTTGATCAGGTCACGCATCTGATCTGGCCAGAATCGGCTTTTCCATTCTTCTTGACGCGCGAGGCGGACGCGTTCGCCCAGATCGCGCAAGCCCTGCCACAGAACACCCTGTTGTTTACGGGGGCAATGCGGCTCGCCGATCCTGACAATCCCGCGCTATCCGGCGTCTACAATTCGATCTACGTGATCGATCACCAAGGCTCGATCCGCTCCGTCTACGACAAGGTGCACCTCGTTCCATTTGGAGAATATTTGCCGTTCGAAGATTTCCTGGAGCGCATCGGCTTGCAGACGTTGACCGAACAGCGCGGCGGATTCCTTGCCGGCGACCGGCATCGCCTCATCACAACGCCCGGCGCGCCGAGCGCGTTGCCGCTTATTTGTTATGAGATCATCTTTCCCGGTGAACTGACGACCTCCGGGGAGCGGCCAGGCTGGATCGTGAACGTCACCAATGACGGCTGGTTTGGAATCTCCAGCGGGCCTTACCAGCATTTGCAGCAGGCCCGCGTAACCGCGATCGAGCAAGGTCTGCCGCTCGTTCGCGCCGCCAATACCGGGATTTCGGCGGTGATCGATCCAGTTGGACGCATCATCGGCTCCTTGCCGCTTGGCAGCGAAGGCGTACTGGACGCGCCCTTACCGCGTCCGATCGGCGCGCCGATCTATGCGCGCCTTGGCGACGCGCCGGCTGCAGCCCTGATCGTGCTCGCATTTGTTCTTGTGATTCGCGGCCGGCAACGCGCTGGCGCTGCAAAAATTTGAACCTGCTGGAGAGCAGCAATCCGGGATCACGGCGGCGCCAACCCTGCGCTGCAACCAAGGCGAGCAAATTGGGCGATTTCTCATTTACTGAGAATTAGAGTTGCGCGATAAAACCGCTGCCCGTGGGCGCCGCGAAGAGGGAAAGCAGTTTCACATGTGACAGATTTGCTATCTATCGGCATTGAGCTAAAAGGGGAGGAGCCCCATGGCTACGCTGGCAAAAAAGGCGCCGAACCCGACCGACAAGCACGTCGGGAGTCGGGTTCGCATGCGCCGGATGATGCTGGGAATGAGTCAAGAGAAGCTCGGCGACTCGCTCGGCCTAACTTTCCAGCAAATTCAGAAATATGAGAAGGGCACCAACCGGATCGGCGCCAGCCGTCTTCAGCAGATTTCTCACATTCTCCAAGTCCCGGTCGCTTTTTTCTTCGAGGGCGCGCCCAACGCTCAGACGACGGGCCGCCATGAAGGCTTGGCCGAGGCGCCCTCGCCGGCTTACGTTTCCGACTTTCTGGCGACGGCCGACGGCCTTGCTCTGACCAAAGCCTTCATGCGAATCGAAGACTCAAAGCTGCGGCGCCGCATCGTCGATCTGGTCGAGCAAATTGCCACCCGCGACAAACGCTAAACAGCAATCCGCCGCGAACCGCGGGCCAAAACGAAGGTAACCGCCCACTTTTCGCCCACATCTTGACCGCGCCCGGCGACGCTGCAACAACCGTCAACCAACCGACCGCGTGTGTCGCCACCGCGCGCCGCGCCTACCGGCAGAGACCATCACACATCGTTTTCGAGGGGAGTGTTTCGCTTTGCGCCGCACCAATTATCTTTTCACCAGTGAGTCCGTGTCGGAAGGGCATCCCGATAAGGTTTGCGATCAAATTTCGGACGCCGTGCTCGACGCTTTTATCGAGAACGATCTCAAGCTCGGCATCGCCGACCAAAGCGCCGTAAATACCCGCCTCGGCTGCGAGACATTGTGCACCACCAATAAGATCGTCATCGCCGGCGAGGGCCGCGGCCAAGCTCCGCTGTTTCACAAACACGGCGCTAAGGCCGTCGTGAACCGGGAGATGATCACGGAAATTGCGCGGGGCGTGGTCAAGGACATCGGCTACGACCAGGACGGCTTTTCGTACTACGGCGCCGATGTCGAGGTGCTGCTGCATGGCCAATCTCCCGACATTGCCATGGGCGTCGACGCCAAAAATAAAAAGGATGGCGAGCAGGAGGGCGCCGGCGACCAAGGCATGATGTTTGGTTTCGCCTGCACCGAGAGCGAGGTCTATGAAAAAGGCTCGTTCATGCCGGCGCCGATCTATTTCGCGCACAAGATTCTCAAAGTGCTGTCGGAAAAACGCCGCTCCGGCGCGCTGTTTGACTTGCAGCCGGATGCCAAAAGCCAGGTCACGATCAGATACGTCGACGGCAAGCCGGTCGGCTGCACCAAGGTGGTGGTCTCAACCCAGCACAACGCGCAGAATCGCAACGGCAAGAAATATTCGCCCGGAATGATTCGCGACATGATCGAGGATACGGTGACGTCGGCGCTGCCGAGCGGCTGGATGCCGAAACGGCCGAGTGATTTTCTCGTCAATCCCACCGGAAATTTCGTCATCGGCGGCCCGGATGGCGATTGCGGTCTCACCGGCCGGAAAATCATTGTCGACACCTATGGCGGCTATGCTCCGCATGGCGGCGGCGCCTTTTCCGGCAAGGACCCGACCAAGGTCGATCGCTCGGCGGCCTACGCGGCGCGCTATCTAGCGAAAAACGTCGTCGCGGCCGGGCTCGCGGAGCGCTGCACCATCCAGATCGCTTATGCGATCGGGGTCGCCGACCCGATGTCGCTCTATGTCGACACCCACGGGACCGGCAATATCGAAGAAGCAAAGCTGCAGAAGCTATTGCCCGAGTTGTTTCCGCTGCGACCGACCAATATTCGCCGTGCTTTGAAGCTCAGCCGGCCGATCTACCGCCGCACGGCCGCCTATGGCCATTTTGGCCGTGCGCCGGAAAAAGACGGCGGCTTCTCGTGGGAACGAACGGATCTTGCCGATTCACTCAAGCGCGCGTTGCGCTAAGCGGACTCGCGATGCGCTGGCATGGCGGGCGTCGTGCCCGCCGCCGGCTTTGCTATATCAGGGCGCATAGAGGAAGACGTCGATCGTCGCGGTGACCCGCGATCAGGACGGCTATGGCCCCCGCATCTCACAATGTCCGCGCGTTCTTCGGTCGCCGCAAAGGACACAAGCTGCGGCCGCGACAGGCCAGGCTGTTCGAGACGCTGCTGCCACGTCTTGCGCTCGATCTCACCGCGCCCCCGCCGGCCGAGCTCACGTCGTTGTTTATCGAACCGGTCACCGCAGTTTGCCTCGAAATCGGTTTTGGCGGCGGCGAAGCAATGCTAGCGCAAGCCAAAGCACATCGCGACATCGGCTTTATCGGCGTCGAGCCGTTCGTCAACGGGATGGCCAAGGCGCTCGCCGGCATTCAGTCCGAATCTCTTCAGAATATTCGGCTGCATTTCGACGACGCGCTTGGTTTGATCGCGTGGCTCCCCGATGCGTCGCTCACGCGCATTGATCTCATTCATCCCGATCCGTGGCCGAAGCGGCGGCACTGGAAACGGCGTTTCGTCCAAGATGAGATGGTCGGGCAACTGGCGCGCATTCTGCGGCGCAGCGGCGAATTTCGTTTTGTCACCGATATCGCCGATTACGCGGCCTGGACCTTGCAGCGGCTGACGCGTTCTCCCAACTTCGAATGGATGGCGCAATGCGCCGATGATTGGCGCAATCCTTGGCCAAGCTTTGGCGGTACGCGTTATCACGCCAAGGCTGCGCGCGAACAGCGTTCATCATGTTTTTTGGTGTTCCGCAGGACTTAAGCCTGCCGAGGGCGGCGCCTTCGATAAAGTCGCGGTCCAAGAGGACTTTTATTTGCTGGTGTCCCACGCCCTTTCGCCCTTGCAACGGACTGGCAAAACGCTATATTTGGCCTGTCCGTCAATGGATACCTCATAACGGTCGGATGATCCGAGCGGTTTTGAGAGTGGGCCCCCCGGGACCCGCTCTTTTTTATTACCTGAGGCCCGGCGGATTTTGCGAAGGACATGGAAGGCGAAACGAACACCTTTGAAGATGTGGCTTTTGCCGAGGAGCCCCGGCTGATCACCGAGCCAGGGCGAGCGGCGCGCGTCGCCGTGCTGGCCGAGCCGGTGCTCGCCAGTCTCGGCTATCGTCTAGTTCGGGTTCGAATTTCCGGATTTGCCGGCTGCACCGTGCAGATCATGGCCGAGCGTCCCGACGGAACGATGAGCATCGAAGACTGTGAAGCCGTTTCGCGCGCGCTATCGCCGGTCTTCGATGTCGCCGATCCGATCGAAGGCTCGTATCGGCTGGAAATCTCCTCGCCCGGCATCGATCGTCCATTGGTGCGCCGCTCTGACTTCGACCGCTACGCCGGTCATGTCGCTCAGATCGAAATGCAAGTCCCGATTGACGGTCGCAAACGGTTCCGCGGCGAACTGCACGGTACCGCCGGCGAATGCGCCCGTATCCGATGTGACGAGACAAACGACATTTTGCTGCGCATCGACGACATGGCGGAGGCCAGGCTCGTTCTCACCGACGCGCTGGTCGCTGAGTCGCTGCGCAAGAGCAAACAAAGACCCAACCAAGGAGACTGACGATGGCGACCGTTAGCGCCAATAGACTTGAACTGTTGCAGATCGCCGACGCGGTCGCCCGGGAAAAGGCGATCGATCGCAAGATCGTGCTCGGCGCCATGGAGGACGCGATCGCCAAGGCGGCGCGTTCGCGATACGGCAGCGAGACCGAAGTGCGTGCCGAAATCGATTCGAAAAGCGGCGAGCTGCATCTATCTCGCCATATGCTTGTCGTCGATACGGTCGAAAACCCCGCGACCCAGATCAGCCTCGACGATGCGCGGCGCCGGCATCCGGCTGCGCAAATTGGCGACACCATCGCCGATCCGCTGCCGCCGCTTGAATACGGGCGGATTGCCGCGCAATCGGCAAAACAGGTCATCGTGCAGAAAGTCCGCGAGGCCGAACGCGATCGGCAATACGACGAATACAAGGACCGCATCGGCGACATCGTCAACGGCATCGTCAAACGCGTTGAATACGGCAACGTGGTCGTCGATCTCGGCCGCGGCGAGGCGATCGTACGGCGCGATGAAATGCTGCCGCGCGAGGTGTTCCGCAACGGCGACCGTATCCGCGCTTATATTTACGACGTTCGGCGCGAGCCGCGCGGTCCGCAGATTTTCCTTTCGCGCACGCACCCGCAATTCATGGCCAAGCTGTTCGCGCAGGAAGTGCCGGAAATCTACGACGGCATCGTCGAGGTGAAGGCGGTAGCGCGCGATCCCGGCTCGCGCGCGAAGATTGCCGTCGTGTCCCGCGATTCCTCGGTCGATCCGGTCGGCGCCTGCGTGGGCATGCGCGGCTCGCGCGTGCAGGCGGTCGTCAATGAGTTGCAGGGGGAGAAAATCGACATCATTCCATGGTCGCACGATATTGCGACGTTCGTGGTCAATGCGCTGGCGCCCGCCGAAGTTGCGAAAGTCGTTCTCGACGAAGAACGCGAACGCATCGAGGTCGTCGTCCCCGATCAGCAGCTTTCGCTCGCCATTGGCCGGCGCGGCCAAAACGTGCGGCTCGCGTCGCAGCTCACCGGCTGGGATATCGATATCCTCACCGAGCAGGAAGAATCCGAACGCCGCCAGGCCGAGTTCGAGAATCGAACGCGGATGTTCATCGACACTCTCAATGTCGACGAGGTCATCGGCCAATTGTTGGCGTCGGAAGGCTTTAACTCGGTCGAAGAACTGGCGATGGTCGACGCTAAGGAAATTGCCGGCATCGAGGGCTTTGACGAGGACACCGCGGGCGAATTGCAGACCCGCGCCCACGAATATCTTGCTCGCATCGAGGCCGAGCTCGACACCAAGCGCCGCGAGCTCGGCGTCGAAGACGCACTCAAAGAAATCGAGGGCGTCACTACGGCGGTGTTGGTGCGTTTCGGCGAGAACGGCATCAAGACCGTCGAGGATCTCGCCGGCTGCGCGACCGATGACCTCGCCGGCTGGACCGAACGCAAAGACGGCGAGGCGGTGCGCCAAGCCGGCATTCTCGACGGCATGGATTTAAGCCGCGATGAAGCGGAGGCGCTGATCATGCGCGCTCGCGTCAAGGTTGGCTGGATCAGCGAGGCGGACCTTGCTCCGCCAGCTGCCGCGGAGGAGCCGGCTGCGGAGGCGGCGCAGCCCTGATAAATCCACGGATCAAAGGACACAGATGCTGCCACAGTCGGACACCACCGAACTCGATCATGGACCGCGATCGCGCGGCACCGAGCGGTTTTGCGTGGTGAGCCGCGCCGTCCGCCCGATCGAAGACATGATCCGTTTCGTCGTCGCGCCAAATGGCGAGGCGGTCGCCGACCTCAAACACAGCCTGCCCGGGCGCGGACTGTGGGTGACGGCGACGCGAAGCGCGCTGGATCGGGCCGTGAAGGTCAACGCGTTCGCACGGGGATTCCGGCGCGACGTGCGGCTTGGCGGCGATTTCGTCACCCGCACCGAACGGTTGCTTGAAAGTGCCGCACTCGATGCCTTGGCAGTGGCACGAAAGGCCGGGCTGGTCGCCATGGGCTTTGCCAAGGTCGAGACTGCGCTCAGGCGCGATGCCGTTATTGCGCTGCTGCATGCGGCGGAAGCGGCGCCGGACGGAGTTAAAAAGCTTGATTCCGCGCGAAAGCAGAGCCGGCTAAGCGAAACGGCGAGGATCATCCGGATATTGACGACCAGCCAATTGGATTTGGCACTGGGCCGCCCAAATGTGATACATGCAGCCCTGCTTGCCGGCCGGCCCAGCGAGGCGTTTATGGCGCGTTTGCGGCGCTTGGAACGGTTTTGCAGCGCCGAGTTCGGCCACGATGCGGAACTTGATGCAGCCGGACCCGGCAAGGTTAATGTTCGAAGCTAAAGCGTACGGAACAGAGTAGGAATGACCGAGACCACGAAAAATAGCGGCGAAAAGCTGAGCGTGACCTCCAGCAAGACGCTGACGCTAAAGCGCGGCGGCGTCGAGCAGGGCGTCGTGCGCCAGAGCTTCAGTCATGGCCGCAGCAAGGCCGTTGTGGTCGAGAAGGTTAAGCGCCGCATTGCCGGTCCAGGCGAGGCCAAGCTCGAAGCGCCGGTCGCCGATCGCGGCGCCGCGCCCAAGCGCGCTGGAGCGCCAGGCAAGGCCACCGCGGCACCGGCAGGGGCTCCTGCTGTGTCGCCGAAAGCATCGGGCGTCGTGCTGCGCACGCTTACCGAGGACGAGCGCAATGCGCGCGCGCATGCGCTCGCGGATGCGCGCTTGCGCGAACACGAAGAGCGCGAGCGAGCCGAAGAGGAGGCGCGGGCACGGCGCTCGCGGGAGGAAACCGAGCGTGTCGAGCGCGCGGCGGCGGAAACCCGCAAGCGCGACGAGGAAGACCGCCGCAAGCACGACGAGGAAACTCGGCGCAAAGCCGACGAAGTCGCCAAAAAGCGGTTTGGCGTGGATGCTTTGACGGCGAAGCCAGGTGCGCGTCCGGCGCTGGAGGCTGATGAAGAGGAGGCGCCGCGCTCGGCCAGACGCGGCGCGGCCGCTCGGCCCGCCGCGGCACCCAAGCCGACGCGCGGCGGCGCCGAAAAAC
>Ga0306925_10006033_pt1 | contig 11216 bp, 7 predicted proteins | sample flu12Cox44000176_FD_203755 | JGI IMG/M metagenome (GOLD analysis project Ga0306925, IMG submission 203755) | Lab enrichment of tropical soil microbial communities from Luquillo Experimental Forest, Puerto Rico - flux8day.12C.oxic.44.000.176 (v2)... | ecosystem: Environmental > Terrestrial > Soil...
CGAGGCAGAAACCGGGCCGCTAGCGACAAGCTGGCATTCCAATAAGTTTCTGAACCCAGCCGCGGACGGCGTAGTTCTGCCGATCCTTCATCTCAACGGCTACAAGATCGCCAACCCCACCGTTCTTGCCCGGATCAGTCACGAAGAGCTGGAGCAGTTATTCCGCGGCTATGGCTACACGCCCTATTTCGTGGAGGGGGACGAGCCGCGAAAGATGCATGACCTAATGGCCGAAACTCTCGACACCATAATCGGGGAGATTGGGCGCATCAAAACCGAAGCTCGTCGCGATGGTTCTACGAAACGGCCGCGTTGGCCGATGATTGTACTGCGCACGCCCAAGGGCTGGACCTGCCCCAAAGAGATCGATGGCAAACGTACCGAGGACTACTGGCGGTCGCACCAGGTGCCAATGGGAGAGATGCACGAGAACCCGGCGCACGTGCGCATCCTCGAGGAATGGATGAAAAGCTACCGACCGGCGGAGCTGTTCGACGAAAAAGGCGGCTTGCGGCCTGAACTGGCCGAGATCGCCCCGCGGGGGCATCGCCGCATGAGCGCCAATCCACACACCAATGGCGGCCTGCTCCTTCGGGACCTTCGCATGCCCGACTTTCGTGACTACGCCGTCAAGGTGCCGTCACCGGGCGCTGTCACGGCTGAATCCACCAGGGTGATGGGCCGGTTCCTCCGCGACGTGATGAAGCTCAACATGGAGAGCCGGAACTTCCGCCTCTTCAGTCCGGACGAGAACAACTCGAACCGATGGCAGGACGCGCTCGAAGTCACCAACCGCGCCTGGGTCGCAGACACCTATCCTTGGGATGACCATCTCGCTGCCGACGGCCGAGTCATGGAGATGTTGAGTGAGCACCAGATGCAGGGCTGGCTCGAGGGCTATCTGTTAACCGGACGGCATGGGTTCTTTTCTTGCTACGAGGCATTCATCCACATCATCGATTCGATGTTCAATCAACACGCTAAGTGGTTGAAGGTGTGCAACGACATCCGCTGGCGTCGGCCTATCGCTTCCTTCAACTACCTCCTGTCGTCGCACGTCTGGAGGCAAGACCACAACGGGTTCAGTCACCAGGACCCCGGCTTCATCGATCACGTGGTCAACAAAAAGGCCGAGGTTGTTCGCGTGTACCTGCCGCCGGATGCTAACTGTCTCCTTTCGGTCACCGACCACTGCTTGCGCAGCCGAAACTACGTCAACGTAGTCGTGGCCGGTAAGCAGCCGGCCCCGCAGTGGTTGACGATGGACGAGGCTATCAAGCACTGCACCGCCGGGTTGGGGATCTGGCAGTGGGCCAGCAACGATCGTGGCGGGGACCCTGACGTGGTGATGGCTTGTTGCGGTGACGTGCCGACCCTTGAGACTCTAGCTGCCGTCGACCTCCTCCGCCGGTACGCTCCGGACCTCAAGATGCGTGTTATCAACATCGTGAATCTAATGAAGCTGCAACCACCAAGTGAGCATCCGCACGGCCTCTCGGATCACGAGTTCAACGCGTTATTCACCACCGACAAGCCGATCGTCTTCGCTTTCCACGGCTACCCGTGGCTGATCCACCGGCTAACCTACCGGCGAGCCGGCCATCGAAACCTACACGTACGCGGCTACAAGGAAGAGGGCACGACCAGCACGCCGTTCGATATGTGCGTGCTGAACGAACTCGATCGCTTCCACCTGGTTAACGATGTGATCGACCGCGTTCCGAAGCTGGGCGCGCGAGCCGCCCACGCGAAACAGGCGATCCGCGACAAGCTCATTGAGCACAAGGAGTTCATCGCCCGTCACGGCGACGATATGCCCGAGATTACGGGCTGGAAATGGGGACAAGCCGCTGCGGCGTCTGAAGGCACTAGTTCAACGGAGGCTGACAACGTCTGAGCTATGAGGAAATCGACATGAGTGTGTTAGCAGTCGGACAGAAAGGAGCCACTATAGGTAAGGCCAACACAGCAATGGAAACAAAGGGGGCAAATTCGCTGCATCTCGGGAGCTTATAAAAAGATATGGATGCGGCCCTAGTTCAGTTCACTAGGGCGGACGATGCGCTCTATGAACGCCACCTTGTCTTTGACAACGTTTTGGAAGCAGCGGCGATCGGCGATCGCGAGCGTTTTGAAGCCGTCCCCCGCTCTCTGCGCAATGTCCTTTCGAAACGATGGATTCAAACCGAGAAGACCTACGAACGCAGGGATCCGAAGCGCGTTTAGTACCTTTCGATGGAATTTCTCATCGGTCGTTCGCTGGCTAACAATGTCACGAACCTTCTACTTGATGACATTACCAAGGAGATGGTCGAGCAAGAGAAGCTCGATTGGCACGAGTTACTGGAGCAGGAGCCCGACGCGGGGTTGGGCAATGGAGGGCTCGGGCGCCTGGCGGCTTGCTTTCTCGATTCAATGGCTACGATGGAAATCCCGGCGATGGGTTATGGCCTCCGCTACGAATACGGTATTTTTAAGCAGACCATTCAGGATGGCTGGCAACACGAGGTCCCCGACAACTGGCTCCGACGCCCCGACCCGTGGGAAGTCTGTCGTCAACACGAGAAAGTTGAAGTGCGGCTCAACTGCTCATTCGAGGTGCGTGGCGGAACCTTGCGCGCGGTCCTCGGCCAGGCATCAGCTTTGATCGGCGTCCCGTTCGATCGCCCCATCGTGGGTTATGGCGGGAAGACCATCAATACTCTCCGCCTCTGGGCCGCTGAAGCCTACGATTATTTCAATTTTCAAGAATTCAGCAGCGGCGATTTTGTGGGAGCACTCGCCGAGACGCTCGAGGCCGAATCGCTGACTCGGGTGTTATATCCCGACGACCACACGAGCCTGGGCCAGGGATTGCGCTTTGTGCAGGAGTATTTTCTTGTTGCCTGCTCGCTCGCCGACCTCGTGCGCCGCTTCCGAAAGACCAACACCGACTGGCGAACACTTCCTGAAAAGGTTGCAATTCAACTCAACGACACGCACCCGACGATGGCGGTTCCGGAGTTGATGCGGATTTTGCTCGACGAAGCACATCTCGGCTGGGACGAGGCTTGGGACCTTACCCAACGGACCCTGGCCTATACCAATCATACGCTACTGCCCGAAGCTCTTGAGAAATGGCCCCTTGTCTGGTTCGAGCGAATGCTCCCGCGTCACATAGAGATCATCTACGAAATTAATCGCCGCCTGATTAATGAGGTCCGAAGGCGCTTTCCCGGAGATGAGGCACGGGTTCAGCGCATAAGTCTTGTGGAAGAGGGTGCTGAGCGCAAGATTCGGATGGCTAACCTTGCCATCGTTGGTTCGCATAGTACCAACGGTGTCGCGGCGATTCATTCGCAGCTGCTTCGCACGATTACGGTCAAGGACCTGGCCGAATTGTTCCCTAAGCGTTTCAACAACAAAACCAATGGCGTGACGCCTCGCCGCTGGCTGCTGATGTCAAATCCTGCGCTTTCACAAACGATTACGGAGGCCATCGGCGAAGGATGGGTGACCGATCTCAGCCAGTTGAAAAAGCTCAAACCCCTGGCCGATGACAAGGGGTTACGTCAAGCCGTTCTAAGGGCTAAACACGAAGCCAAGCTGCACTTTGTCGATTGGCTCAAGCGGACCACAGGGCTAACTGTAGACGCCGACAGTATCTTCGATTGCCAGATCAAGCGTATACACGAATACAAGCGGCAGTTGCTGAACGCGCTCCGGATTGTCGTGCTTTACAATCGCCTGCGAGAGAACCCCAATTTCGAGATTGCACCGCGAACCTTCTTCTTCGCCGGCAAGGCGGCACCTGCTTATCACCTGGCCAAAGTCATTATCAAGTTCATCAACAATCTCGCCGCAACCATCGATCGCGACCCGATGGTTCGCGGACGGCTCAAGGTTCTGTTCCTGCCCGACTACTGCGTTTCAATGGCGGAGCGGTTGATTCCTGCGGCTGATGTGTCCAATCAGATTTCTACCGCCGGCTATGAAGCCAGCGGCACCAGCAACATGAAGTTCATGATGAACGGTGCGTTGACCATCGGCACGCGGGATGGTGCGACCATCGAGATGGCAGAAGAAGCGGGCGAAGAAAATTTCTTTCTTTTCGGCCTGACCGCGGAGCAGGTTGCGAACAGCCGCGGCTGGTACAAGCCGCAGTGGCATTATGACGATGATCCGGAGACCCGCGCTGCGTTGGATCTGATCTTCTCTCACTATTTCAGCCGGAAAGAGCCGGTTGTGTTTGCTCCACTGCGGGATGCCCTGCTAACCCGCGGCGATTACTACATGCATCTGGCGGATCTTAAGTCTTATCTAGAGGCAGACCAGAAGCTATGCGATCTCTACGCTGACCCGGCGGGATGGTATCGCAAGGCGATCTTAAACGTCGCTTGCTCTGGAAAATTCTCCAGCGACCGAACAATTGCCGAATACGCAGCTGACATCTGGAGTGCTAAGGCATGTCCCGTTTCGTAACAACCCCAGGTGAGAGGGAGGATTGACATAAATGCCAATTTCCCCACTTGCGGGCAAGCCGGCTCCAAAAGAGCTGTTGATAGATCGGAGTCGGCTTGAACGTGAGTATTATGAGCGCCGTCCCGACCTGGGAAACAAGAACCAGCTGGTAAGCTTCGGCACCAGCGGACACCGCGGTTCTCCGCTAAACGGGTCATTTACTCAAGCACACATTCTGGCCATAACACAGGCCATTTGTGATTACCGGCACACTCAAGGCTACGATGGCCCACTCCATATGGGGAAGGATACACATGCCTTGTCCGGGCCTGCCCAGCGCACCGCGCTAGAGGTGCTGGCTGCCAATGAGGTGGAAACTGTCATCCAGAAAGACGACGGTTTCACTCCGACGCCAGTCATCTCGCGAGCTATCCTCGCTTATAACCGGAATCGTAAAGAGCACCTCGCCGATGGCATTGTTATAACGCCTTCGCATAACCCGCCTGCTGATGGAGGATTTAAGTATAACCCGCCTAATGGCGGTCCCGCTGACACCGATGTAACAAGGTGGGTTGAGCGCCGAGCCAACGAGCTCTTACGCGATGGAAGCAGCATCAAACGCGTGCCATTTGCGACGGCGATTAAGGCTAACACAACACACGAGCAGGATTTCGCGCTGCCCTACATCGAGGATCTGAGAAACGTCATCGATATGGACGCGATCCGCAGCGCTGGTCTTAAGCTGGGTGTGGATCCACTCGGCGGCGCTGCCGAACCGTACTGGGAACCAATCAACTCCGTCTATCACCTGGACATCGCTGTCGCAAACTCAACGATCGACCCAACTTTCTCGTTCATGACTGTCGATCACGACGGTCAGATTCGTATGGATCCGTCGAGTCCGTATGCAATGGCGCGTCTGGTGGAGCTTAAGAATCGTTACGACGTCGCCTTTGCCAATGACCCAGACTCCGACCGGCACGGCATCGTTACGCCTTCATCGGGCTTGATGAATCCCAATCACTACCTCACTGTCGCCGTCCGCTATCTGTTGTTACAACGGCCTAATTGGCAACTTCACGTTGCAGTCGGTAAGACTTTAGTCAGCAGCAGCATGATTGATCGTGTGGTGCAGCAGCTAGGGCGAGTGCTTTGTGAAGTGCCGGTAGGCTTCAAGTGGTTTGTGACGGGGTTGTTCGATGGTTCGCTTTGTTTTGGTGGCGAAGAAAGCGCTGGGGCAAGCTTCCTTAGAAAGGACGGCGCCGTCTGGACGACCGACAAGGACGGCCTAATCATGGACTTACTTGCAGCAGAGATTACCGCGCGGATAGGCAAGGACCCGGGCGAGCTTTATCAAGAACTAACGACTGAGTTTGGTACGCCATTGTACACGCGCATCGATGCGCCAGCGACACCAGATCAGAAGGCGCGGCTGCAAAAGCTGTCGCCTGATGCGATTGCAAATGACACTCTGGGCGGCGAGCCGATCACGGCGAAACTGACTTCAGCTCCGGGTAACGGTGCTCCGATCGGCGGGCTCAAGGTCATGACCGACAGCGGTTGGTTCGCTGCCCGACCTTCAGGTACGGAGAACATCTACAAGATCTATGCGGAGAGCTTTAAGGATCAAAGGCATTTGGCCGCGATCGTGCAGGAAGCGCAGGAAATTGTGACCGATGCGCTAAGCCCATCTGCTTCAGTTCTTCAGGAACAGGTGCGCTGATGAGCGACAACTCTCGTCCGAATCTTCCTCCATTTCCGTCGTCTTACCGTGCCTCTGGCTTGCTTCTGCACGTTACATCGTTGCCCTCGCCCTACGGCATTGGCGACGTTGGACCGACCGCGATCGCGTGGATCGATCAACTTCATGAAGCAGGACAGAACTGGTGGCAGGCACTGCCCCTGGGCCCGACAGGCTATGGTAACTCTCCTTATCAAGCATTGTCATCCTTTGCTGGAAATGGTCTTCTTATCAGCCCAGACTGGCTCATAGAGGATGGCTTGTTAGACAAAGGCGACTGTACGGCACCTTCGTTTTTTCCATCCAACATCAATTACAACTCAGTTATCCCGTTTAAGCACCGATTGCTGGTCAAAGCTTGGTGCAACTTTATTAAAGCTGGGCCCAGCGAGTTACGAGATGCCTTTGAACAGTTTTGCCACGAGCAGGCGCATTGGTTGGAAGATTACGCGCTCTTTCGAGCCCTGAAAATCCATTACAAAGGCGCTTACTATCTCGAGTGGCCCGCGGATCTGGTCCAACGTGTCCCGAAAGCTCTGGCCCAGGCTCGGCGTGAGCTCGCGAATCAAGTTGATCAAGTTCGCTTTGCCCAATTCCTATTATTTCGCCAGGGGGCGAGACTTGAAAAACATGCGAGAGCTAAAGGTGTGCGTCTGATTGGCGACCTGCCTTTTTTTGTTTCTCCAGACTCGAGTGACGTTTGGGCCAACACGGAGCTATTTTTGTTGGATGACCAACGAAGGCCACGCTTCGTGGCGGGAGTACCTCCGGATTATTTCAGCTCACAGGGTCAGCTCTGGGGCAACCCCGTCTACAACTGGGACAGGCTGCGAGAAACTGGCTATCGTTGGTGTATTGATCGTTTGCGCGCTCTGCTCGCACACGTGGATGTAATTCGTCTCGATCACTTCCGCGCCTTTGCTGCGGCTTGGCACGTTCCGGCCGGAGCACCTACGGCCCAGTCTGGCCAGTGGGTATCGGGCCCAGGCGCTGATTTCTTCCATGCGGTGAAGAAAGAGTTAGGCGGGCTACCGTTCATTGCCGAGGATCTGGGGTTGATCACTCCGGACGTTAATGCGCTCCGCGATCAGTTCCAGATACCCGGGACGCGTGTCCTTCAATTTGCCTTCGATGGAAGTCCAACCAACCCCTACCTCCCTCACAACTATTCCTCGAACGCTGTTGTATACACCGGCACGCACGACAATCCGACAACACGTGGATGGCACGAGGAGTTGCCACCCGATCAGAGACAAAACCTGTCGCGTTACCTCAACTCACTACAACGGGATAGTCGCAAGGTCGCCTGGGATTTGATCCGCCTGGCGTGGTCGTCGACGGCTGCGCTTGCCATGGCACCTTTACAGGATCTTCTCAATCTTGGGGCTGACGGTCGAATGAATGTCCCCGGTCGGGCGGAAGGCAATTGGAGCTGGCGCAGCACCGAAGAGTTATTATTGGCTGCCGATTTTCACGGCCTGCGAGACCTGACAAGAAGCACAAACCGCCTGCGCATGTTCCCAAATCCAGCGATCGAGATGGCGGAGGCTGCATTATGACTTTCAACTGAATTGTTTTGCAAATTCCTCCACGAGTTACAAAATGAAAGCAACCCAACTACTCAATAACCTGGGTCAAAGATTATGGCTCGACAACAATACGCGGGACCTGATTTAATATCGTACCGCCAAATTATTCGTTAATTCATAGAACGAGCTTATGAGGGTAATCGCTTCCAAAAGCGAAAAGCTTACGAAGATCGCCTGAAAACATGAAGAAGCCAGTGAAGGTGTTGGTTGTCGATGTAGGCGGAACTCATGTGAAGATTCTCGCGACAGGACAAAAGCAACCCCGGGAATTTCCATCCGGCCCTAAGTTGAGTGCCAGACAGATGGTCGCTGGCGTCAAGAAAGTTGCCAATGATTGGAGATACGACGCGGTATCGATTGGCTATCCCGGGGTCGTTATCAATAATCGACCACTTGCGGAGCCGTGGAACCTCGGGCCCGGCTGGAGGGGATACGACTTTGAAAAGGAATTCAAGTGCCCTGTAAAGGTAATGAATGATGCCGCGATGCAAGCTCTCGGCAGCTACAAGGGTGGCAAGATGTTGTTCCTTGGGTTAGGTACCGGCCTCGGTTCCGCCATGGTCGTTGATGGCGTCGTTGAACCCATGGAGCTCGGCCACCTTCCGTATCGAAGGCGCACCTTTGAAGACTACGTCGGGGTCTCCGGACGCGCTCGGTTAGGCAACAAGATGTGGAAACAGGCGGTAAGGGACGTGATCGCCCGTCTGATCGCCGCGCTCGAACCCGAGGATGTTGTTCTGGGAGGAGGAAACGTCAACAACCTTAAAAGGTTGCCTCCAGCTTGCAGGGCGGGCGACAACGCCAATGCATTCGTGGGAGGGTTTCGCCTTTGGCAGAAACCTTGGCGGAGGCAAAATTGCTTCACTTCCGCACGGACGCGTCTTAAGAGACGCAGAAAAATCTAGGAGAGCTCATGCGCACAAGATCTTGGACCCGCGCTCCCGTCCCCATCGTTGTCTTTCTATGCTCCGCGTTCGTAACTCGTGCGGACGAGATCGAAGCACCGGCGGGCGCGCGTTCGTTGACGGCGTTGCCCTTCCAGTTGGCCCTGCCACGCGATCACCTGTTCGGAGACTGGTACGGCGCACGCACATGGCTCGAGGAACGGGGCATCACTCCAACGTTGACGTTCGTGACCGACTCTCTCGGTAACCCCACCGGCGGAGTGCAACAAGGCTTCACAACGGCCAACAATGTGGGGCTGGATGTGAATTTCGACCTGGAAAAGCTGTGCAGTCTTAAGGGCGGGTCGTTCTTGATGTCAATGTCATACCGTTTCGGCGGCAGCTTGTCGGCGAACTACATCCACAACGTCTTCACTGTTCAGCAAGTCTTCGGCGGTGAGACGTTCCGGGTCATCAACCTGGCCTATCTCCAGAAGCTGCTTGATGATCGCGTCGAGTTCCGACTCGGCCGCATCGCCGCCGGGGACGACTTCCTCGTCTCGCGTTACAATTATGGGTTCGTCCAAAACGGGTTCGACGGAAATCCGGTAGCCATTTTTTTCAACTCACCCGGTATGACCGCCTATCCAAATGACTCTTGGGGAGCTCTCGTCAAAGTAAGACCGACCGAGAGAACCTACGTCATGGGCGGCGTGTACAATGGGGACCCGTCTATTCGCAGCAATGATCATCACGGTCTCGATTTCTCAATGAATGGACCGCTCTTCGCGATCGGGGAAGTTGCCTATCAACCCAACAGCCGGCCACGTGATTCCGGCCTGATAGGTAATTACAAGGCTGGTTTTTGGTACGACAACGGTCTCTTTACCGACTTCAACACCGGCGCAGTTAACCGCGGCAACTGGGGCTTCTACACTATGTTTGATCAGGTGCTTGTGAGGTTTGGCGAGCAAGGCAGCAACCGCGGTTTCGGTGTGGCTGGCTCTTTCTTAGTCTCACCCGACCAGTCAATCAGCCAAATGCCTTATTTTTTCACCGCTGCACTCGCTGCGCGGGGCATCTTCCCATCGCGCCCGGCAGACGTGGCCGGATTGGGAGTTGTCTTTGGTCATTTCAGCAATGACTTGCAGAATTCTCAGGAGAGAGCGCAACAGCTGGGTTCGAATGTCGGCGTGCAGTCGCACGAAACGGTGTTGGAGTTAACTTATCGCCTCGCTTTGCTTAGCGGCGCGCTGTTAGTCCAGCCTGATCTGCAATACGTCTTTCGCCCGGGCGGCACGGGTCCTATTGCCGACGCGCTTGTCCTCGGCGCTCAAGTCGCTGTCAATTTCTGAATATGTGGGCCGAGAAGAATTTGCAGAAGGAAATTTATGAAGAATAAACCAGTAGAAACAGGTGCTCCATCCAGCTCTGCATACGTAGTCGTTCTGTGCTGTGTAGCCGCGATCGGAGGCTTTCTCTTCGGTTTCGACAGCGGCGTTATCAACGGCACTGTGGATGCGTTGGCAAAAGCCTTCGGCACCCAGGCCGCCGGCACCGGCTTCGCCGTTGCTTCAGTACTGCTCGGCTGCGCCGCCGGCGCCTTCGGTGCAGGTACGCTTGCCGACGCTATCGGGCGCCGCCCCACGATGCTGTTTAACGCTGTTCTCTTTCTGGCCAGCGCGGTGGCCACAGGCGCTGCCAATTCCGCTGGGTTTTTCATCGTTGCGCGGATCGCCAGTGGTATAGCCATCGGCGCCGCCAGCGTATTAGCCCCAATGTACATAGCGGAAGTGGCTCCGGCGCAGATACGGGGAAGGCTGGCCTCACTGCAGCAAATGGCCATTGTGTCGGGGTTGTTCTGCGCCTTTCTGAGCAATGACATTCTAGCCAGGCTTGCTGGTGGAGCCAGCGCGACCTTTTGGTTTGGCGCGCCAACTTGGCGCTGGATGTTCTGGATGGAAGCCGTGCCGGCGGCCGCGTTTTTGTTGGGTATCTCCCTAATCCCTGAGTCGCCGCGCTTTCTTATTTTCCGTGGCAAGCACGAGCGTGCACGCGAAGTCTTCGCTCGCATTGGTGCCGATGCGGAAAAATTAGTGCGGCAGGTCGAGGAAAGCCTCAAGGGTGAACAGCGGCCCCGTCTATCGGATCTCTTTATTCAAGGCACCAGGCGTATCCATCCGGTGCTCTGGGTGGGGATGGGTCTGGCGGCTTTTCAGCAATTCGTTGGAATCAATATCATCTTCTACTACGGCGAGATTCTGTGGAAAGCAGCAGGAGCAACGGAGCAGTGGGCCCTGCGCATTAACGTGCTCACGGGGCTGGTTAATATCCTCGCCACGATCCCAGCCATCATGCTGGTCGATCGCGTAGGCCGCAAACCATTGCTGTTGTGGGGATCGCTTGGGATGGCAGTAACTCTCGGCGCGATGGCATTTGTATTTGGCACGGCTAGCGTAGGCCCCGACGGTAAACCAATGCTCAGTCACGCGGCAGCCGTGGCGGGACTAATCGCGGCAAACTTGTACATCGTGGCTTTCGGTATGTCGTGGGGTCCGGTTA
>Ga0306925_10006035_pt1 | contig 11214 bp, 10 predicted proteins | sample flu12Cox44000176_FD_203755 | JGI IMG/M metagenome (GOLD analysis project Ga0306925, IMG submission 203755) | Lab enrichment of tropical soil microbial communities from Luquillo Experimental Forest, Puerto Rico - flux8day.12C.oxic.44.000.176 (v2)... | ecosystem: Environmental > Terrestrial >...
CCCATGCGCAGGCCGGTCTTGTCCGACAGGCGCTGGCCGATCATCTCGTCGTCAGTGTAGAGCGTGCCGTCGAAGAGGACCAGTCGCGCGCCTTGAAGCCGTCGGGCCAGCGCCGGGTCGATCGCTGCGCAGCCCGGAATGTAGTGGAACGCGGTCCCGGTCGCGGCATCGCTGATCTCGAGCCCAATGCGATCGCCCTCGCGTGTGCCAAAGTCGCGCCCGGTATCTTCCAAATAGAGCGCCACCTTGCCGGGAACCGGGTAGGCGCCGATGGCGAGCCCGCCGCCCACCTCTATGCGCGTGCCGAACGGTAACGCCATGCGGGCAACATGCCGCGGGTTCAAGACATTGAAGATGCTGTTGGCGGCCAGGGCATCCAGCACGCGCTGCGATGCCCAAAGCGTAAATGCGAGGCCCTCGCGCAGGCTGAGCAGGCCGGCCACGTGATCCACATCGCCGTCCGTGAGCGCAACTGCAACGATCGGGCTCGAACGTAGGCCGCTGCCGGGACTTGGAGCCAGCGCCGGCGTGGCGGCGATCTGCTGGCGAATGTCGGGCGAGGCGTTGAGCAGCACCCATCGCTCCCCGTCGCGGCTCACGGCCAGCGCGGACTGTGTGCGCTGACTTAGGCCCGGCTTGCCTGCGCGCACGTCAGCGCAGTTGCGGCAGTTGCAGTTTGCCTGCGGGAAACCGCCGCCCGCCGCAGAGCCCAACACTTTGACGATCATGGTGTCGCAAGGGGCACGCCCCGTCTCGAGCCTGTCTTTGCCCACGACCCGCTGCGCGAGGGGGCGCACCCGCGCTAGAACGCTCTTGAGTGCATGCCGTCCGTGTAGCGCTTGAGGTATTGGCCGACAAAATCGTAGTCGACAAAGCGCCGATAGGCATCGGCGAGGCGCTTTGTCACCGGGCCCCACACCTGGCCCTTGGGGCCAATCTCGAGCCCGTTCACTTTCGTCACTGGGCACATGCACAAGGAGGTCGAGGTGAGGAAGATCTCATCCGCGCTATAGGCGTCGTAAAGATCAATGTCGGCCTCGCGCACTGTGATGCCCTCCTCGACGGCAAGATCGATCACGGTCTGGCGGCTGACGCCCGGCAGGACAAATTTCTCACGCGGGGTGAGGACCTCGCCGTGGCGTACGGTGAAGATGTTCGAGCCCATGCCCTCGCATAGGTTGCCGTTGACATCGAGCAGGACCGCCCACGCCTCCGGATCCGTGCTCTGCACCTCTTGGTTGGCAACGATCAAGTTCAAGTAGTTGTGGGTCTTGGCACGCGGGGTAAGCGAATCGGGTGGTGCCCGGCGGTGTGCGGGTACCACCACGCGGATGCCCTCCTTGAACAGCTTGGCGCGCTGGAGGATCGGCAAGGGTGCGCACTCGATGACCACGTTGGGTCCGTGGTAGCCGATGTTGTCACCTTCGACCTTCTTGACGCCGCGGCTGATTCGCTGGCCAACCCAATAATCATCATCGGGGGCGAGCAGGTGGCGGTTGCGCTCGAACACCTCCTCAGTAAGCGTGCACATCTTCTGCGCACCGATCCCGGGATCGATGCGCAGGTACTTGAGCGAGCGATAGAGGCGGTCGACGTGTTGCTTCACCTTAAACAGGCGGTGGCCGAAGCTGCGCGTCATATCGAACGCGCCGTCGCCGTAGACCCAACTGGAATCGCGGAAGGGAATCCGCACCTCACTCTCGGGCACGTACTGGCCGTTGAACCAGGCGATGCGCTCGTTGGCACGTACAGTCATCGGGCCCTCGCGTGGAGATGAACGATGCTGGCGACACTACACGCCAACCCAAGCGCCCGCTAGCTCGCTCGGCATCCGTGCGTCACAGCCGCCGCGGCAGATACCGCGACAATCCCGCCATGCCGAGCGCCATCAGGCCGCCGGCCGCGAACACGGCCCCCAGGGGCAGTACCCAGAGCACGATGGCGAGGGCGCCTGGCACGACCAATGAGCCGACCTGACGGAAGGTCATAAACACCGAAGTTATGGCCGCTCGCTCGTAATGGTGGACGGCGCGCAAAAACGGCACGTTGCCGGCGCCATCGATTACGGTGGCCGAGCAGGCTGCCAGGCACATCAGCGCCATCGACAAGACCGGGGTGTCCAGGGCCGCCGCGCCGGCGGCGGCAAGGCTCAAGGCGCCAGCCAGTCCATAACCCAGGCACAGCAGATTGCGGATGCCGATCGCCTGCCCGATGCGCCCCCACACGGTCACCAGCAACATCGGCGCCAGACCGAGCGAGATGAGCGCGCCGCCGATCTCCGGAGGGTACCCGGCATTGGTCACGAAGATGGGCGTATAAATGAAATTCATCACCCACCATCCATTGCGCCCCAGCGCCAGCACCCAAGACAGCACCAGGCGAGGTTGGGCAATGAAGCGGGAGACGAAGCGCAAGGGGCTCGGCGGCGGCGCCAGCGCGGGCTGCAGACTAGGATTGTCGGCCAGGCGCAGCGTCCAGAAGTAGCCGAGCAATGTCAGCGTCGAGAGCATTGCCACGATGTAGGGCGAGCTGTCAGCCAGGTTGCGATTGAGGTAGACGCCCAGCCAGGGGCCGAGCGCGAAGGCAGCGCCGGCAAAGAGCAGCCGGCGCGGTTCGAAGTGATTGAGGCCGCGGCGGGGAATATGATCGAGAAGGTATAAGTTTATCACGATGTCGAGCACGGCCATGGCCAGCACCTGGAGAAGGAGCCCCGCAATGAGCGAGGCGATGGTGCCGAGCGCAAACAGGAGAGCGCTGGCCATCTGCGCGCCCGCGCCGAGCGTCAACACCCAGCGGCGCTTCATGCGATGCAGCACCAGCGGCACCGCCAGATTGGCGGCGAAGCCCAGGACGCCGACCAGGAAGTATATGACGCTGACGAGCTGTGCGGCCCCGAGCAGATCGTAGGCCTCCAGCGGCACGAGCGAGATCAAGATGGCGCGCGCAAGGGCATCACAGGTGAAGAGCACCACGAACGCGCGCGCCCGCGTGTCCTCCACATTGGCGAGCAGGACGGGCGAGTGAATGCGCCTCATGGGGAGGTGGGCGGCAGGCGAGCGCTGTTGGGTGGTCCCGGCACGTCGCGCTTCGACAGTGGCGAGGGCGCACGCGGCTCGGGGCGATCCCCGGTGCGGCGATGGGAAAGCGCAAAAGGCGACGGCGGCCTTGCGGCCGCCGCCATAGCCTAGCGTCGCTCGGGATCTGCGATCAGGTGCGATCGAGCTCGGCTGAAGAGTAGCTGGTAACCTCGAGGCCGACCTCTTCCTCGACCACTTGCGGCTTATGCCATTCGAGCTTCATGGAGTTCCTCCGGGCGTCTTACAGTCGTTCGTGATGCGTCTTGCAGGATTTGTCTTTCAGGATTGGACGTTCAGGATTGGATTTTCAGGATTGGATTTTCAGGATTGCACGTTCGGGATCGGACTTTCGGGATCGGACGTTCGGGATGGACTTTCGGGATTGATCCATCGAGACCAGCAGCCAACGCTTCGGCGCGTTCCCTTGCTACCCTGCAGTGCTCCGCACCGCACGTCAACATCCCGTTACTCATGCTGCAGTGCCCCCGCCTGGTGGCCTTGTCCCAGCCCGAGCCAGGATCTCGCGGGCCCGACCGCAGTCCTGGTCCATCTGCGTCTGCAAGGCTGCCGCGCTGTCGAAGCGGCGATCTGGACGAATGAAGTCAATGAATTCCACCTCAATCTCGCGGCCGTAGAGGTCGCCGTCGAAGTCGAACAGGAACGTTTCGAGGATGGCGGCGCCGTCGTCGAACGTGGGGCGGGTGCCAAGGTATGCAGCACCTGCATAGTTACGGCTGCCCATGCGGATCCGGACGGCATAGATGCCGTGCGCCAGCGCCGTGCCTGGGGGCAGGGCGATGTTGGCGGTGGGAAAACCTAGACCCGTGCCGCGCTTGGCGCCGCTGCTTACCACGCCTGCCACGCGCCACCACCAGCCCAACATCTGGGCCGCTCCCTTGACGTCGCCCAGCGCCAGCTCGGCGCGGATGGCACTTGAGGAGAACACCTCGCCCGCCTCCGCAACTTGGCCGATGACGGTAACACCGAAGCCCAGCGCGTCACCGGCTCGCCGCAGGCTCTTTGGATCGCCGGTCCGTCCCTTGCCGAAGCGGAAGTCGTAGCCGACCACGACTTGGCGCGCACCTAGCGCCTCGACGAGAACGCGGGCGACAAACTCGTCCGCCGCGAGGGCGGCGAGGCCCGCATCGAAGGCAAGAACAATGGCAAGATCGATGCCGAACTCTTCCATGAGGCGCAGCTTCAATGGCAACGGGGTCAAGCGAAAGTGCGGCTTGTCGGGCTGGAAGTACTCGCGCGGGTGCGGCTCAAACACGACCGCCCCGGCCTGCGTTGCGAGACGGCGGGCCTCGTTGCGGGTGGCTTCGATCAGTGCCTGGTGACCGCGATGCACACCATCGAAGTTGCCGATCGCAAGCGCTGCGCCGCGTGCGGATGCGGGAACATTATCGCTGCCGTTGATGATGTGCATGGCGCAGGCATTGCCGCACTCAATGGGCTGCGGTCAAGCACCTTGCGGGCAGGGGCGCATCCTCAATCGCTGCCGCGGCAGGCTTCATGCCGCTTTCGTGACCGCGGGCCGCGCGGGCACCATCAGCACCGCCTCGCCCTCCAACACAGCTTTCCCGCCCACCAAGCAGGTGCTCTCGAAGCGCGCGCGGCGCTTGGCGGGGTAGAGTTCCATCACGCGCACCTTGGCCACTACCCGGTCACCCACCTTGACGGGGCCGCGAAAATTGAGCGTCTGCGACACATAGATGGCACCCGGCCCCGGCAATTCCATCCCGAACACCGCCGAGATATATCCAGCCGTCAACATGCCGTGGGCGATGGGCTCCTTAAAGATCGTCTTGGCGGCGTAGGCGGCATCGAGGTGCACGGGGTTGCGGTCGCCAGTGACTTCCGCGAAGGCGATAATGTCAGCCTCGCTCACCGTCTTGGAGAAGCTCGCTTCCATGCCGACTTCGAGGTCTTCGAAGAAGTAAACCTGCCGAGTGGTGAGGGTCATTGGCTGCCTTTGCTTTGTAAGCGTTCATGCCGCGCCGCAAAAATAGTCGGCGCGAGTTTGCGCCGCAACAAGTCCCCTCGTACCGCCATGGATAACGCCGGCGGCGACGAAAAGATTATGGCGGACCGGTGATTTGTGGCCACAGGGGGGCCGGACCCTGTGGCCCGGCTCGACCCCCCTCCCCACCCGCCCCCGGCGCCCGGAGTGGCGCGAAATGCTGCACTGCGGCTTTTTTGGGCACTGCTGGCACGACAGTTGCGTGGCCAAGCCGGGCCGCGGTATAAGCCCCGGATCCAGCGCAACTTCGTGCATGTCTCGGCCTACTCGGGCAATGCCTGGTGTCGGTCTCGGAAAGGGCCCCTATGAGTGACCGCAAACTCCTGATGCCCAAGGCGACCGCCGTGTGGCTGGTCGAGAACACCTCACTTTCTTTCGAGCAGATCGCCGAGCTGTGCGGTCTGCACGTGCTTGAGGTGAAGGGCATAGCCGACGGCGACGTGGCGCAAGGCATCAAGGGCATGGACCCGATTTCGACGGGCCAGCTCACGCGCGAGGAGATCGCGCGCGGCGAAGAGGATCACGCCTATCATCTGAAGCTCGCGGCCGCCAAGATCGACATCCCCGAGGTCAAAAGCAAGAAGGGGCCGCGCTATACGCCGGTATCGCGCCGTCAGGATCGGCCCAACGCCGTGCTGTGGCTGATGCGCAACCACCCCGAACTCAAGGACAGCCAGATCATGCGGCTCGTCGGCACCACCAAGCCGACGATCGCCGCGATCCGCGACCGGACGCACTGGAACTCGCCCAACCTGCAGCCGCAGGATCCCGTCACGCTCGGTCTGTGCTCGCAGATTGACCTCGACAACGAGGTGAAGAAGGCGGCACGGCGGCTGGAGCGAGAGCGCAAGGATCAGGGGCGTGCGCCGGAGAAGGCCGGCACGTTGCTGCCGACGTCGCAGACGATCCCGGGTCTCGGCCCGCAGCCCGACGTTGAGATTGTCGTGCCCAAGCAGGAGGAGGAGAAGCGGGAGGAGACCGCTGCCGAGGAGGAAGCTCGCGTGTTTGCGAAACTGCGCGAGATGGGCGCGGGCACCAAGACGGACGACGAACCGCAGGAGTGATTCGCATTGCGTGCGTGGTCACCTCGCCGCAGCGGGAGACGCGGCCACAGCCGAACTGCGCGACACAGAATCGCAGCCCAACGTCGCAGCCCAAGATTGCAAGACGGGCAGAGGAAATGGGGCTCGCGGGAGGCTATCGACCGCGAGCCCCGACACGTCCGGCCACTTGGGTCCCGGACCGCTTTCGCATGCACCTACTAAACGCTCTGCCCCTCGGACCGTTCCCCACCGCCACACCTTGCGGCGCGCGTGCCAGCATTGGCCGCGGGTGGGGGGCAACGTGGGACGCCCCGCCGGGGGCCGGCAACGGGCATCGGTGCGGGCATCAAGTGATGCGCGGCGGCTACATGGCGGGCACCTTTCGCCGCAGCGATGGCGGTTCGCCGGAATGCCGTCACAATGTCGACGTTTCGGAGGCATGCTAAACCGGGACGGTGTCGCCATGAAACTGAGGGAGCTTGCCCGCGTCTATGCGTTCGCTGCTGGACTGACCGTCGTGTCGGCATTGGTCCAGCCTATCCCCGCTGCTGCGCAGCTGTTTTGGGATTGGGGTGGTGGCAATGTGGTGGGGGACAGCGGCCGCGAGGTCGTGCGTTTCAATCCCAGCTTCGCCCCCGGGCAAATCATCGTCAGCTTCGGCGACCGCCGGCTCTACTATATTGCCAGGTCAGGCGAGGCGATCAGCTATCCCATTGCCATCCCGCGCGATGAGGACCGCTGGGAAGGGGAGACAACGGTCACCAACAAACGCATCAATCCGTCGTGGACGCCAACCCCGGCAATGATGGCGGAGAACCCGCGCCTGCCGCGCTGGGTGCCCGGGGGGCATCCCATGAACCCGCTGGGAGTGCGGGCGATGTATTTGGGATCGAGCGCCTATCGCATCCATGGTACGGATGCCCCCTGGACGATCGGCACGGCCGTCTCGAAGGGCTGCATCCGCATGTACAATCAGGATGTGCTCGACCTTTATCCCCGCGTAGCGATTGGCGCGAAGGTGCTCGTCACCTGGCAGCGGTTTGGGGCCCAGCCGGGATTTGTCTCCACCCGGCCGCACACAGGGCCGCTGCTTCGGCCGGTGGACCGGGCCGATCTACCGCAGCGATTTTAGCGCGACGCCCGAGCCCATGGGCGTGCGGAGGTTGTGTTGCTGACGCCGCTGCACTGAGGCGCCGATCACGCCACCGGCGATTGCGCGGCCGGTTCGCCTTGGTGAGCGCCGCCCGGCCGTGGTTAGCCTTTTATTGTCTGTATTCTCTATTTTCCAAATTCTGCAAGTAATTGACATCGGGGCTCGCAGCAACGCCTTCGTGCGAGACGGAGGTGTTTCCCGAGCGACAGACGCGTAGGCAGGGATCGTTCGGTTTGGGAACGGCGGAGTGCCGCGCGGACAGCCGCGTCAGTGCAAAACGTGCTGCCAGCATGATGCGCTCAGAAGGGGAAGTGGTGAACTTCCTCTCAGAACACGCCGTTTGGTAGATGACGACGGTCTGCCCTTTGCTGCTTTCGCGCGATCTTTGGCCACGGACAGGACATACCTGGCGAGCTTGACGTGCCAGGTCGGGAAGGTCGGGTGCGCCGTCGCAGTTTGCCCCGAATCGACATCCACTTGCCGGGAGATAGCCACCTTTCACTTACGTTGGGCCGGGCCCGCTACGGCATCTGAGTTTGCGCCCCTTCAGGTCCAGCTCCCTGGCCGAAGTTCCCCGGCCGAAGTTCCCCGGCCGAAGTTCCCCGGCCGAAGTTCCCTGGCCGAAGTTCCCCGGCCGAAGTTTCCCGGCCGAGGTTCCCTGGCCGAAGCTCCCTCAGCCGACGCGCCCTGGCCGATCTGCAGCGGGCCCATGCCTCGGCAGGCGCTCGATGAGGGCCCTGCTTACACGCGAGATCGGTTGCTTGAGGAACCATTTGCGCAACGCCACATTGAGTGTCCCGTGGACCAACACGATTTGGACGCGCTCGCATCTTGTTACCGACGGCGCCATCTTCAAGCGTCCGGGCCATCCCTTCGAGCTATCGGTCCGGCTCATTGGTTCGGGGCCGGTGGCGCCCCTGGTGTTCGCAAGGCTGATGGCGCGACGGGCTCGCCCATGCCAAAGGATCCCCCCCAAGGCAGCGCGACGCGCTTACACATTTCGGTCTTGTCGGATGAGCAGCAAGATGGTGGGCTCCGTGCAGCCACTGAGAGAGGCAACATTGACCAAGTGGGGTGAGTTTCAAGGAAGGGTGGAGGACAACCGGCTGGTGACGGGCCAGGGGTCCTATGTGGGGGACATCCGTTGCGAGGGGATGGCGCGCGCCGTTCTCGTCCGGGCTCAAGTGGCGAGCGCCCGGATCGCGTCGATCGATACCGCTGCGGCGCTTGCCTCGCCAGGCGTACTGGCCGTCTACACGGCCAGAGACCTGGCTGAGGATGGTTTGGCGGACTTTCCCTGCGGCGTGGAACTTCAGCGCCCTGACGGCCGCACGGCGCATCAGGCGCGGCGCCCCGTGCTTGCCCGCAACCGCATCCGTTGCGTGGGCGAGCCGATCGCCTTTGTCGTGGCCGAAACTCTGGGTGCCGCGATGACGGCAGCCGAGCTCGTCGGCGTCGAGACGCAGGACACCCCCGCCGTTGCCACGGTGACGGCAGCGCGGGCAGCCGGCGCACCGGCCGTGTGGGACGAGGTCCCTGACAACGTGGCCTTCGTGTGGAAGAAGGGCGACGCTCGCGCGGCCATCATGCAGGCGCCCCACGTCGCGCGGCTCTCCTCGCACGTGTCGCGGGTTGCAGCGCTCCCGCTCGAGCCGCGCGGCGCACTCGGCCGTGTCGATGAGGCCGGCCGTCTGGTGCTGCACGCTTCGAACCAAAGCCCCCACATCCTGAAGACGGCGCTCGCCAATCTGCTAAGGGTACCCGGCGAGCAGGTGCGCGTCGTTGCCAAGGATGTCGGCGGCTCATTCGGCATGAAGAGCGGCGCCTATCCCGAGGACGTGCTTGTGCTCTATGCGGCGCGCAAACTCGGGCGTCCCGTCCGCTGGGTATCAGAGAGGAGGGAAAGCTTTCTTGCCGACGACCATGGCCGCGACGTCTCCTTCGATGCCCAGTTGGCGGTCGATGCCGATGGCCACTTCACGGCGTTGAAGGTCGAGTTCACAGTCAATGTTGGGTGCTATTTGTCCCGCCGCTCGCTCTTTCTCCTCAACAACATCGGCGGCATCGCCGGTGTCTATCGGATCCCGGGGATCGAGGCGAGCGTCACTGGCATCTTCACCAACACCATGACCAACGCACCCTATCGCGGCGCCGGGCGGCCAGAGGCAACGTATGTCATCGAGCGTCTCATCGACTTAGCTGCGCGCGAGGTTGGCATTGATCCCTTCGAGCTGCGCCTGCGCAACCTGGTGCCGGCTTCGGCCATGCCCTACGACACCCAATTCATCTTCAAATATGACTGCGGCGAGTTCGCGGGCAACATGCTGGCCGTGGCCAAGCTCGCCGACCGCGCGGGCTTTGCGGCGCGCAGAGCGGAGGCCAGTCGGCGCGGTATGCTCAGGGGGCTGGGCATAGCCAATCCCATCGAGGTTGCAGCCGGCCCCTTTACCAAGCCGCGCAAGGACCTGACGCGGCTCAAAATCCATCCCGATGGCACGGCGACGCTTTACGCAGGCTCGATGTCCACCGGGCAGGGCATCGAGACGACGCTCACGGAGCTCGCTGCCCGGGCGCTCGGACTGCCGCGCAGTGCCGTCCGGTACGAGGCGGGTGACACCGACGACCTGCCGGACGGTCGTGGCAACGGTGGTTCGGGCGCAATCACTGTCGGGGGCAGCGCGACCCACCGCGCCGCGGAAAAGGTGATTGCGGCCGGCCGCGCGCTTGCGGCGGAGATGTTGAAGGCAAGTCCCGACGATATCGGCTTCGCGGACGGCCGCTTTCCGCTCCGGGGTACCAACCATTCGCTCGCCCTCGCGGACGTGGCCCGTCACGCCGAGGCGAAGGATCCCGTCGGCCTCTGCGAGACGGCCGAGTTCATGCCGCCTGCTGTCACATTTCCCAACGGTTGCCACATGGTCGAGGTCGAGATCGACCCGGACACCGGCCTGGTCAGGATCGTGCGCTATACAATCGTCGAGGACATCGGCAACGTGCTCAATCCGACGCTTGCGCACGGCCAAATTCAGGGCGGCATCGCTATGGGCATTGGGCAGGCGCTTGGCGAGGCGATCACCTACGATCCCGACTCGGGCCAGCTCATCAGCGGCTCGTTCATGGATTATCAGATACCGCGTGCCGACGACATTCCCTCCGTGCGCGTTGAGACGCGCTCGGTGCCGACGGCGGCCAATCCGTTGGGCGTTAAAGGCGTTGGCGAAGCGGGCACCGTCGGCTCGTTGGTTGCCACCATCAACGCCGTGTGCGACGCGCTTTCACCCTTGGGCATTCGGCATTTCGAAATGCCGGCGACACCGGCCCGCATCTGGACCGCAATCCAACAGGTCAAGCCTGGCAATGGGTCCGGATAGTGCCGGGGCGGCCGACCCTTTTGGATGCCCAGAGTGTCCCCACCACCAGCCGCCGGCCGCGTGGTGATTGCGGCGCTTCCATCACCTCCTGCAACGCGGCTGCCATTGTAGCCCGGGTGGGGCTGGGTCAGCCTGGTCAGCCTGGTCAGCCTGGGGTCTTTGCTTGCCTTTTGCAGGCTTGCGCCAGAGAGGTGTACCCTTGATAGAGGCTCGCCCTGTTGAGGCCGCGCCCTTACGCTTGGCGCCGTCGAGCAGCCGAGCACCCGGCTTGGCGGAACGCCTCAGCTAGCTACCTTGCGCGATCGTTTCAACCACAGGAGTTGCGTTCATGGCCGATAACGAACAACACCGTGCTGCCCTGCGGGACCTCAACCGCAACTACGTCCGATCCGTTGATGAAGGCGATGTCGCCTGGTTTGAGGCCAACCTCGCGGCCGACTTCTTCAACACCAATCCCGATGGCACCTTGATCGACCGCAAGGCATTTCTTGCCCAAATCGGTCGCGGCTCTGTGGTCAAGGACATTCGCGAACACGACGTGCTGATC
>Ga0306925_10006041_pt1 | contig 11211 bp, 12 predicted proteins | sample flu12Cox44000176_FD_203755 | JGI IMG/M metagenome (GOLD analysis project Ga0306925, IMG submission 203755) | Lab enrichment of tropical soil microbial communities from Luquillo Experimental Forest, Puerto Rico - flux8day.12C.oxic.44.000.176 (v2)... | ecosystem: Environmental > Terrestrial >...
GATCAAGGAGCTCGAGGTGGCGAGCGACAAATTCGACGAGTCCAAGCAGCGCTACCTGGAGCGCGAGGCTCGCAAGACCGAAAAGATCACGGCCGGAAGGGTGCTCAAAACCGAAGGGACGCTGACGCTCAGCGGAAGGTGAGCGTCGCGGCCGCCGCCCTCGCTGTGACGTCGGATTCGTTCAGCCCCGCACGGGCGCCGGCGTCAGTTGCCATGTTGCAAAGTCAACCCACGTCGCCGACCTGGCGGGCGATCGCCTTCTTGTCGATCTTGCCGATCGGCGTGGTGGGCAGCGCCGCCATCGCGACCAGCATGTCGGGACGGGCGTGGGTGGCCACCCCGCGCTCGTCAAGGTGGGCGTTCAGCTCCGCAAGGGAAACCGGCTCTCCAACGAAAACAACCGCAGCGCAAATCTTTTCGCCCAGATACGGATCGAGAAGCGCAACCGCCGCGGCCGAGAAGATGTCCCAATACCCGACGGCAAGAAAAAGCGATGAGCACCAACCCCTTTGATGACGACAGCGCGGGCGCATAGATTGTTCATATTGGCTCCACATAATTTGCCCGTAACGTGACCGTCTCGAAACACGAAACAACAGCCGCACAAGGCACACTGACACCATCCATACCATCTGGGAGAACCGTGAAAACCGTGAAATCGATTGCCGCCGGCGTGGCGGCCCTGGCCGCCGTGGGGGGCGCAGCAGCGGGCGCGGCGTCCATCGCACCACACAGTGGCCTGGTCCAGGTGCAACTCTCCGCGGTCGGCGCACCCTTGCCGCAGGACCCGCCGAGCGCCAACGTTCCGACGGCCGGTCAGTTGACGGCGTTGATGAACAGCCTGGTCGACCCCAACGTCCCGTTCGCGAACAAGAGCAACCTGATCGAGGGCGGCATCAACGGAATGCAAGCGACGATGGCCGACCGCAGGCTGCAGAAGGCGGCCGCAAACGGGGAACTGCCGTTGACGTTCAACATCACCAACATCCAACCGGGTGCGCCGGGTTCGGCCACGGCCGATGTCACGATCTCGAGTCCCAAGCGCCCGAATTCGGTTACGGAGAATTGGACGTTCGTCAACCAGGGCAGCTGGATGATGTCGCGCGCCTCGGCGATACAGGCGGTAAAGCTGTTGCGAGCGAACGGAGAATGACTCAGTTCATGAAATTCAAGGGGGGAATGTGAAATCCGTAGTTACCAGCGCGGCAGCATTGGCCGTCATCGGCGGTGCAGCCGCAGGCGTCAGTTCGGTCGCGCCGCCGAGTGTCCCGGGTCCGGTGCAACTCGCCGCCGTCGGCGCGTCTCTGGGACCAGCACTGCCGCAGGACCCGCCGCCGGGGCAAGACCTGCCGAACCCGGACCAGTTGGCGAACCTGTGCAACCAGGTGACCGATCCCGGGGTGTCGTACACGACTAAGACCAACCTGGTCGAAAACGGCATCAGCCCCGGCGAGGGCCATGTGGCCGACCACGACCTGAGGAAGGCGTACCGAGAAGGGAAGTTTCCGGAGACGTTCAACGTGACGAATATCGCGCCGGCCGGCCCGAACGTCGCCCAGGCCGACGTCGCCATCTCGGGCCCGAAGTTCGCCGGGCCCGTCACGAAGCACCTCGCGTTCGTCAATCAAGGTGGCAACTGGATGATGCAACACGACTCCGCGATCGGTCTGATACAGGCGGCGACGGGCTAGCGCCCTACCGCGCTCAAGTCGAGCCGCGCGATGCGCTCGGGGTCGGCCAGGACGTCGATCGCCGCCACCCGCCCGTCGCGCACCACGAATCCCATGATCGCCGTGGCGCGCCCGGCTACGAAGATGACGGCGCCGGCTGCGCCGTTGACGGTGGCGGCGCGCACCTCGCGCTCGGGTCCGGCATAGCTGTGCGCCAGCTTGGCCACCGAGGCCGCGCCCTCGGCGCGGAATCCGGCGACGCCCCGGCCGAAATCGCCGCGCAAGACGACGTCGGGGTGCAGCACCGAGACCAGCCGGTCGAAGTCGCCCGCACGGCCCGCCGCGAAGAACGCGTCAACGGCTTCCCGCTGAGCGGCGATGCCGCCGTCGGGGGCCGGATCGGCCTGCTCGATGCGTCGGCGTGCCCGGCTGGCGAGCTTGCGCGTCGCCTCCGGCGTCCGGTCGACGATGGGTGCGATCTCGTCAAACGGGACGGCGAACACGTCGTGCAGCACGAAGGCCAGCCGCTCGGCCGGCGGCAGCGTATTCAGCACCACGAAGAGCGCCAGCCCCACCGCGTCTGCCAGCATCGCACGGTGTTCGGGATCGAATTCCCCCTCGGCGTCCACGATCGGATCCGGCAAATGCTCGACCAGCTCCTCACGCCCGCGCCCATGGCGGTCGCGCAACGTGTTCAGGCAGATGCGGGCCACCACGGTGGTCAGCCAGGCGTCGAGGTTGGCGATGCCTTTAGCGCCGTTGTCGCTCGTGCTGAGCCGCAGCCACGCCTCCTGCACCGCGTCCTGGGCGTCGTCGATCGAGCCCAGCATGCGATAGGCGATGGCACCCAGCCTCGGTCGCGCCGCCTCGAAACGCGCCGACACCGAGGCTTCTGACTCATCCGGCCGAGTCACACGCGACCCTGCTCGGGCAGTGCGCACACCCGGTCGCCGGAAAAGCCGGACGATCCGATGTCGAGTGCGATGTTGAACCGGGCGCGAAGGTTGCCCAGCGTGATGACGTGGGTGAGCCCGACGAGTTGCGGGGCGTCGAAGTGAGCGCGCAGCGCATCGAAGAGCTGGTCGCTCACCTCGACCGGGGTGCGGCTGATCGCGGTGGCGTATTCCAGGATCAGCTTGTCGAGGTCGGAGAAGCACGAGGCGTTTCGGTAATCGGCCATCCCCAGCAGTTCCTCGTCGGTGATTCCCCACTGGCGTGCGATCTGTGAGCCCAGGTCGATGCAGTACTCGCAGCGCACCGTGGTCGCCGACTTCAGCTCGGCCAGCGCGCGGTGGCGAGGACTGAGGATGTCCAGTTTCGACTCGGCCTGCTCGAGCCTGCCGTAGGCGTTGAGCAACCGGGGGATGTGCGCATACATCCGCAGCGGTTCGAGCATCCCCGCGGTTTCGAGACCGGTCATCTGCGCGAGCTTGCGTTTGGTGAAGAAGAAGGCGATCTTGGCGCCGAGGCCGGCGTCGCGGTCGGAGACTCCTTTGAGCCGAGACATAGCGGTCCTCCTTGAACGTGGTCCTGTTATGTCGACACCTGGCGATGTATAAACGTGACCGCGCGCCCGAGCCCCAAAAATTTACGTCTGCTGGCTCAGCGGGATGTCCATGTCGAACACCCGGGCATGCAGCACGGTGCGATTCCGCAGCGCGGCGCGCACAGCGCGGTGCAGGCCGTCCTCGAGATAGGTGATGCCCTTCCACCGCACCGCGTGTGGGAAAAGGTCGCCATAGAAGGTGGAGTCCTCCGATAGCAGGCGGTCCAGCGCGAGCACGGTGGTCGTGGTGACCAATTCGTCGAGCCGGATCTGCTGTGGCGGTATTCGGGACCAGTCCTTGTAGGACAGCCCGTGTTCGGGATACGGCTTGCCGTCCCGCACGCCCTTGAAAATCATTGGCGCGTGTTCCTTGACGAGTCCCGCAGGCCCAAGGAATACATGCTGGACAGGCTAGTCGCGAACTCGCCGGCGGTCGCCGCCACACGCCCGTAATGGCAGTTGGCACCCTTGAGGCGGTAGTAGTGACCGTAAAATGGACGCGATCAAGGAGGTGGGAGCCGATGGGAAGCGCCGACGAACGTCGCTTCGAGGTGCTGCGCGCCATCGTCGCCGATTTCGTCGCCACCAAGGAACCGATCGGTTCGAAGTCCCTAGTGGAGCGTCATAACCTGGGCGTCTCGTCCGCCACCGTCCGCAACGATATGGCGGTGCTCGAGGCCGAGGGCTACATCGCCCAGCCGCACACCAGCTCTGGACGGGTCCCTACCGAAAAGGGCTACCGCGAGTTCGTCGACCGGCTTGACGACGTCAAGCCGCTGTCATCGGCCGAGCGGCGCGCCATTCAGGGCTTCCTGGAGTCTGGCGTTGACCTCGATGACGTGCTGCGGCGTGCGGTACGGCTCCTCGCGCAACTGACCCGTCAGGTGGCGGTCGTGCAGTACCCGACCTTGTCGACGTCGACCGTGCGCCACCTGGAAGTGATCGCGCTGACACCGGCCCGGCTGTTGATGGTTGTCATCACCGACACCGGCCGGGTGGACCAGCGCGTCGTCGAACTCGGCGACGTGATCGACGACCACCAGCTTTCGCAGTTGCGGGAGATGCTCGGCCAGGCGCTGGTGGGCAAGAGGCTCTCGGTGGCGTCGACCGCGGTCGCCGACCTTGCCGGTGACATTGACGGCCGCAGCGGGCTGTCGAACAACCTGAGCAACGCGGTCGGCCGCTCGGCGACGGTCTTGTTGGAGTCGCTGCTGGAACACACCGAGGAACGCCTGCTGATGGGCGGCACCGCCAATCTGACCCGCAACGCCGCAGATTTCGGTGGATCGCTGCGCTCCATCCTGGAGGCGCTCGAGGAGCAGGTCGTGGTTCTGCGGTTGCTGGCGGCCCAGCAGCAGGCGGGCAAGGTGACGGTGCGCATCGGCCACGAGACGGCCGCCGAGCAGATGGTGGGCACCTCTATGGTGTCCACGGCCTACGGCACGTCGGATACGGTGTACGGCGGCATGGGTGTGCTGGGACCCACCCGAATGGACTATCCGGGAACTATCGCCAGCGTCGCCGCGGTTGCTCTTTATATCGGCGAAGTCCTGGGTGCCCGATGAACGCGCACTCGCTGCAGAGTTTGTGGACGGCCGCGTAACTGCGGCACAAGAGAGGTCAGGCGTGGCACGCGATTACTACGGGCTGCTCGGCGTGAGCAGAAACGCCAGCGATGCGGACATCAAACGTGCGTATCGCAAGCTGGCGCGCGAATTGCATCCCGACATCAATCCCGATGAGGCCGCGCAGGCGAGATTCAAGGAAATCAGCGTCGCGTACGAGGTGCTGAGCGATCCGGAGAAGCGCCGGATCGTCGACCTGGGTGGGGACCCGCTGGAAAACGTCGCCGCATCGGCCGGCGGATTCGGCGGTTTCGGCGGCTTGGGCGACGTGTTCGAGGCCTTCTTCGGCGGCGGCTTCAGCGGAGGTGCGGCATCGCGCGGTCCGATCGGCCGGGTTCGGCCGGGCTCGGACTCGCTGCTGCGGATGCGGCTGGATCTCGAGGAGTGCGCAACCGGCGTGACCAAGCAGGTCACCGTCGACACCGCGGTGCTGTGCGACCGTTGCCAGGGCAAGGGCACCCACGGAGATTCCGCGCCCGTCCCCTGCGACACCTGTGGCGGCCGCGGCGAGGTGCAGACGGTGCAGCGCTCGCTGCTGGGCCAGATGGTGACGTCCCGGCCCTGTCCCACCTGCCGCGGTGTAGGGGTGGTGATCCCCGATCCGTGCCACCAATGCATGGGCGACGGCCGCGTGCGGGCCCGTCGGGAGATCAGCGTCAAGATTCCTGCCGGTGTTGGCGAAGGCATGCGCGTCCGGCTTGCCGCCCAGGGTGAGGTCGGGCCCGGGGGAGGGCCGGCCGGCGACCTCTATGTCGAGGTCCACGAGCAGGCCCACGACATCTTCGTGCGCGAGGGCGACGATCTGCATTGCACGGTTTCGGTGCCGATGATCGACGCGGCGCTGGGCGCCACCGTGACCATTGACGCCATCCTGGACGGTAAGAGCGAGATCGCCATTCCGCCTGGCACGCAACCGGGTTCGATCATCTCGCTGCGTGGCCACGGGATGCCGCACCTGCGGTCGGGTGTCCGGGGCAATCTGCATGTCCACGTCGAGGTGGTGGTGCCCACCAGGCTGGACCACCATGACAGCGAACTGTTGCGCGAGCTGAAGAACCGCCGCAGCCGCGACGTGGTCGAGGTCCGTTCGACGCATGCCGGCGGTGGACTGTTCAGCCGGCTCCGCGAGACCTTCACCGGGCGCTAGTCGTCGTTTAGGGACCGCGCACATGGTGGCGACGCTGTTCTACGTTGACGCACTGCCCGAAACGGGCGCGCTCGCCGTGGTCGACGGCGACGAAGGTTTCCACGCCGCCACGGTGCGCCGCATCCGACCCGGTGAACAACTGGTGCTTGGGGACGGCGCCGGTGGGCTCGCCCGCTGCGAGGTCGAGCATGCGGGGCGCGACGGATTGCGCGCGCGAGTGCTGGAACGCTTCAGCGTCGCGACCGGGCGCCCGGCGGTCACCGTGGTGCAGGCGCTTGCCAAGTCCGAGCGCTCGGAATTGGCCATCGAATTGGCCACCGAAGCCGGCGCCGACGCCTTCCTTGCGTGGCAGGCGGCCCGCTGTGTGGCCAGCTGGGAGGGTGCCCGGGTGGACAAGGGGCTGCGCCGGTGGCGTGCTGTCGCCCGCTCGGCTGCCCGGCAATCCCGCCGGGCGCACATCCCGTCCATCGAGGGCGCGCTGTCCACCGCGGCGCTGGTCCAGCGGGTGCGCGACGAAGTGGCGGCCGGGTCGACGGTGCTGGCTTTGCATGAGTCGGCGACCGACCGGCTTGCAAATACCCGTGTGGCACAAGCAGATTCGGTGTTTCTGGTGGTCGGTCCGGAAGGCGGCATCGCGCCGGAAGAGATCGCCGCGTTGACCGAGGCGGGCGCGGTGGCGGTCCGGCTTGGTCCGCAGGTGCTTCGAACGTCGACCGCGGCCGCGGTGGCGTTGGGCGCGCTGGGCGTGCTCACCCCGCGTTGGGATGCGGCCACGGAGTGTCACGTCGCCGAGCGTGAATCCGGCGACGCGACCCGCCGATAATGCGTCGCAGGATTCACAATCGGCGGTTGGTTGACCAGCGGTAGACTTGCTAACCAGGATTTCACCTCGTCAAACCTCAGAGAGCAGGCATCGGAAACCACGTGACGCCCCGCGAGACCGGCGCTGCTGACGCTCAGGTACGCAGCAGCATCGACGTTCCCCCTGATCTCGTCGTGGGCCTACTTGGTTCGGCAGACGAAAACCTGCGCGCCCTGGAGCGGATCCTCAGCGCCGACCTGCATGTGCGCGGCAACGCCGTCACCATCTCGGGCGAGCCGGCCGACGTCGCGCTGGCCGAGCGGGTGATCTCCGAGCTGGTCGCCATCGTGGGCAGCGGCCAGCCCCTGACGCCGGAGGTGGTGCGCCACAGCGTCGCGATGCTGGTCGGCACCGGCAATGAGTCACCGGCCGAGGTGCTCACCCTGGACATCTTGTCGCGCCGCGGTCACACGATCCGGCCCAAGACGCTCAATCAGAAGCGCTACGTCGACGCCATCGACGCCAACACCATCGTCTTCGGGGTCGGCCCGGCCGGAACCGGGAAGACGTATCTGGCCATGGCCAAGGCGGTCCATGCGCTGCAGACCAAGCAGGTAAGCCGGATCATCCTGACCCGGCCGGCAGTGGAAGCCGGTGAGCGCCTTGGCTTTTTGCCGGGCACGCTGAGCGAAAAGATCGACCCCTATCTGCGGCCGCTGTACGACGCGCTGTACGACATGATGGATCCCGAGCTCATCTCGAAGCTGATGTCCGCCGGGGTTATCGAGGTGGCGCCACTCGGGTACATGCGTGGCCGCACGTTGAATGACGCCTTCATCGTGCTCGACGAGGCGCAGAACACCACCGCCGAGCAGATGAAGATGTTCCTCACGCGACTGGGTTTCGGATCAAAGGTCGTCGTCACCGGGGACATGACGCAGATCGACCTTCCCGGTGGCGCGCGGTCCGGCCTGCGGTCGGCGGTTGACATCCTCGACAGCGTTGAGGACATCTACGTCGCAGAGCTGACCAGTGTCGACGTGGTGCGCCACCGGCTGGTCTCGGAGATCGTCGACGCCTACGCCAGGTATGAGGAGCCCGGCTCGGGGATGAATCGCGCGGCTCGGCGGGCCTCGGGTGCGCGCAGTCGTCGATGATGGACCAATGAGCATCGAAGTATCCAACGAGTCGGGCATCGACGTCTCCGAAGCGGAACTGGTCAGCGTCGCGCGGTTTGTGATCGCCAGCATGGACGTCAACCCGAGCGCGGAGCTGTCGATGGTGTTGTTGGACACTGCGGCGATGGCCGACCTGCACATGCGTTGGATGGACTTGCCCGGGCCCACGGACGTGATGAGCTTTCCGATGGACGAGCTCGAACCCGGCGGCCGCCCCGACGCGCCCGAGCCCGGGCCGTCGATGCTCGGCGACATCGTGCTGTGCCCGGAATTCGCCGCCGAGCAGGCGGCCGCGGCGGGCCACAGTCTGGGACATGAGTTGGCGCTGTTGACGATTCACGGTGTGCTTCATCTACTCGGCTACGACCACGGTGAGCCGGACGAGGAAAAAGAGATGTTCGCCCTTCAGGAGCGGTTGCTCGAAGAGTGGGTCGCCGACCAGGTCGAGGCCTACGAGCAGGATCGCCAGGAGGAACGGGACCGCCGGCTGCTGGATAAGTCAAGGTATTTCGAGAATTAAGGCGGCCATACGCTGAGCGCTGACCTGCGAAAACGAGGTTAGCGATGTGCGCTGTACTGCAAAATATCTTTGACTCAGCTACTTCCTCGAATACAGCACGGTCTGCCGCCAATGCCATGGCAAAGGGCAGGCTGAGACAGTCCTATTGCCACGACGATCGACGCCGAACGTTGGGGCCTAGTCACCGGTGCGGGTGAACTTCTGGTCGAAAGCCTGACTGGGGCATTTCGCAGGCGGCGAATTCTCGACATAACCGTGCCCAGTGAGCAACGTGATCGGGTCCTGAGGGGGTTGTGGAAGCGGCAGCGTGGCCGTGAATTTCGAGTGGTCTGTGCCTCGGTCTGTGCCTCCAACTGAGCACATAGACTCGAACTCGGTGTTCCGGGTCCATGTTCCGTTTCCAAAGACGTAAGCTTCGCCGCCCGCGGTCTTTAGATCGACGAAGAAGCTCATGCATCGGTCGCCGGTGCGGAGGCAGTCAGTCCGCACACCGTCGGCGTAGCGATTCACATGGCCGTTCGCGTAGGTGATTACCTCGTCGTACCTGCCATGGAGTGCTTCCGCCGGGGACACCACGCGTGGCGGCAGGCTTGCCGGGTCGGGCAGCAGCGAGATGTCGGCGTCCGCGGTTCGGGCCAAAATTACGGTCCGCTTGTTGAAGCACGCGCTCGCCGAGGCCTCGGTCGCTTCGCCCGACATGGTCCCGTCAGGCTGCGGTTGTAGCGAGACCACATTCCAATCTTCGTCGTTCTCGCGGTTTGCGCACGATGTTCGTGAGGTGGTGACGGCGATCCACCGCCCGCCGACGTTGTCGAAGACCAGCTCCTTGGCGGGGTACCTGCCACCGGTCGATGCGGTCGCGACGCAGGCGTTGTCGCTACATACCGACCGCAGATGCCACGTCTCCGAGAATTTCGCCGTAGCTTTACCGGTTGCGGGCTTTCCGTCTGCGAGCATTTCGGGGCCCATATTTGCGGCGAAGGTTCCGGTGAAGGGACCCGTGTTGGGTGGCGGCGCGGCGGCGGTCGGGGTGGCGGTCGGGGTGCTGGTCGGATTGTGGTGCTGCGAGACCATAACGGCCGCAAAGATTCCGCCCCCGATCAGCACCACGATCGCCACCACGGCCGGAATCACGACGCGGGGGCGTCGCCAATCCGGCCGCTTCGGGGCGGGCATGGGCTGCGGTGGTGGTGGCTGCCACCGTGGTGGTCCTGGTGGTGGCGGCAACACGGGCGCGGCCCCGGCGGTGGCTAGTCGGGTGTCTTGGCCGTGGACGCCGCCCACGGTGGGTTGGACGGGGCGCATCGGTGGGTGCACCGGCACGATCCGCCCCGGCGGGGCAAACGGCCACGTGGTGGCGTCGCGGGCGGCGCGCGCCAATTTAACCGTGGTGGCGTACCTTTCCTGAGGGCTCTTGGCCATGCCGGTGGCGATGACCTGATCCATCGCTACCGGAACCCCGGCCTGTCGCGCTGACGGTCGCGGCGGCGGGGCCGTCAGATGCCCGGCCAGTTGTTGGTCGAGGCTGTCACCGGGAAACGGGCGGAAACCGGTCAAGCACTCATACAGCACACAGGCCAACGCATAAATGTCCGAGCGGGCATCGGCCTGGCCGCTGGTGAACCGCTCCGGCGCCATATAGCTCAGGGTGCCGATCACCTTGCCGGCCGAAGTCAGGCTGGTCTGCTCGGTGGAGCGAGCGAGCCCGAAATCGATCAGATGCGCAAAGTCGTTGTCGTCGAGCAAAATGTTGGACGGCTTGATATCCCGATGCACCAACCCGACCTTGTGCGCGGCATGCAGCGCCTGGGCCACCTGCTCGATAATCCGGACCGCCCGCTCCGGCGACAGCGGCCCGCCGGCTAGCACGGTCTTCAGGTCGCGACCGTCAATCAGCCGCATATCGACGAACAGCCGCCCGTCGATCTCCCCATAGGTGTGAATCGGCACCACATGCGGCTCGTTCAACTGCGCCGCCGCGTGGGCCTCGCGGCGGAATCGCTGCTGAAACACGCTGTCTTGGACGAAGTGCGCCGGCAGCACCTTCAGCGCCACCATGCGATCGGTGACGGTGTCATAGGCCCGCCACACCTCTCCCATGCCGCCGCGGCCCAGCAACTCCACCAAGCGGTAGCGACCGAACGGCGTCCCCTCCATAGGGCCTTGCCCTGCCACGATCAGAATGCTAGGCGGTCCACACCGACCCGCCTAGCCGATTCGCTGAGCCGTCGTGCTAGGTAGAAGCACGTCAAAGACGGTGAAGTGCTGCCGGCGGCGCGCAACCATATGCTCCGCTCATGCGCGACATCGAGATCATCGACAGTGAACTTGGCCTACCGGTCGCGATTCGCCGCATGATCCGCGAGGAAGAGGGCCGCACGCCGAACGCCCGGCGCATCGGCCAGTTGCTCGACGAGCGAGCGGCTGCCAAACGCCAAGGCTCAGCAGGAACCAGATCGGCGTGGTCGGCGTCCTGACGCGGCTGCTCGGCCCGGCTCGCCGCGCCAGCGTCACATGCTTGGTAGATAAAGCGAGAGTTCCCACCGCACAATGTCTATCGCGCCGACCGCGGCCGGGTCGTCGGGGTCGAATCCTTCCGCCCGCACGGCTTCGCATTCGTCATCGTCCACACGCGTCTTAGACGTTGCGCCTGCCGTTACGGTTCCCCCTTGCCGCCGCCCCCGCCGCCGGCGGTGCCGGTGCCAGCCACAAGGCCGCCGGCA
>Ga0306925_10006042_pt1 | contig 11210 bp, 5 predicted proteins | sample flu12Cox44000176_FD_203755 | JGI IMG/M metagenome (GOLD analysis project Ga0306925, IMG submission 203755) | Lab enrichment of tropical soil microbial communities from Luquillo Experimental Forest, Puerto Rico - flux8day.12C.oxic.44.000.176 (v2)... | ecosystem: Environmental > Terrestrial > Soil...
GATGTACATGTCGGCGACGGTGGCCGCCCTCGCTTGCTCTTCCGCCGACTGCAGGTGGCCGGCCTTCGCGCCGATGATGCCGAAGTGGCCGTTGACGGACACGCGCCGGCTGGGCAAGAACGCGTCGGCGGTGCCGCCCAAACGATCGAAACGCAGAAAACCGTCAGGCTCGATGCCCTTCACGATGAACCCGATCTCGTCGAGGTGGGCGCTGATCATCAGCCGAGGGCGGTCCTGGCGGCCGCGTCGGGTGGCGGTGACGTTGCCGTAGCGGTCGACTTCAACGGCGTCGACCAGCGGCTCCACGCGTCGACGGAAATACTGGACGAGCGACTGCTCGAATCCGGGGGCTCCGTGGAGGGCAACCAGATCCTTCAGCGTGTCGCGCAACGCATCCTTTATCGCCTTCGGACGGTCGGCCATGGGGGAACTCTATACGGTCCCTGTCCCCGGGCTGTCAAGGGCCGGATCCGATGAGAGAATGGCCCGGCGACCTTCAGAGGAGACAACGATGCCAAGCGATCTGCACTGGGTCGGCACCTGGACCACCGCCCCCGCGCCGGCCGAGGGCGTGGTCTTCAGCAATCACACGCTCCGCATGAACCTCCGCGCGAGCATCGGCGGCGACACGCTGCGCGTGCGTCTGTCCAACGCCCACGGCGGCCGCAAGCTCCTGATCGGGGCGGCGCGCATCGGTCTGCGCGATGCGGGCCCCTGCATCGTTCCGGGCTCCGACCGGCAGCTCACCTTCGGCGGGGCCGAGGCGGCAACGATCGCCGCGGGATCGCTCCTCATCAGTGATCCGGTCTCCTTCCCCTTCCCGCCACTCGCCGACCTCGCGGTCAGCGTCTACCTTCCGGGTGATCTGCCGACGAGCTTCGGCATCACCGGCCGCTACTCACGCCAGACGAACTACGTCTCGCCGCCGGGCGACTTCACCGCCGAGGTGGCCATGCCCGTCGGCAAGCTCACCGACGACTGGTACTTCGTCTGCGGCGTCGACGTATTGGCCTCGCGCGAGACCGGGGGCATCGTCGCCCTCGGCGATTCGCTCACCGACGCCAACATCTCCACGATCGACGCCTTCTGCCGCTGGCCGGACCAGCTCTCGCGCCGACTGCGGGCTCGCTCCACGGGGCGGCCGATGAGCGTGATGAACCAAGGACTGGGCGGCAATCGCATTCTCCACGACATCCGAGGCGACAGCGGACTCCGGCGCTTCGACCGCGACGTGCTGGCTCAGCCCGGCGTCACGCACGTCATCGTGATGCTCGGCACCAACGATCTGCGCAACCGCTGGGCCAAGCCCGAGGAAGAGGTCACCGCCGAGGAGATGATCGCTGGCCTGAAGCAGATGGCGGTGCGCGCCAACACTCGAGGCATCAAGATCTTCGGCGCCACCCTGACGCCCTACGAGAACGAAACCTTTCTCCCCGGCGCCTGGACTCCCGAGCGCGAGGCGAGGCGCCAGGCCGTCAACGCCTGGATCCGCGAGGGCGGCGCCTTCGATGCGGTGGTCGACTTCGACAAGGCCTTGCGCGACCCCGCTCACCCGACCCGCATGCTGCCGATCTACGACTGCGGCGACCACCTCCACCCGAGCGATCGAGGCTATAACGCCATGGGCGACGCCGTCGATCTGTCGCTGTTCGAGTAGGAGATGCGTCTAGGCGGCACCTGGACCGTCGGATGCGGCGTCGGCTTCACCATAGCCGCCCCCTCCCGGGGTCGTCAGCTGCACGCGATCCCCCGCCTTGAGCACATGCCCCCACAGCTTGGGCGACAATCGCGTCTCGCCTGATCTTCCAGGATTGAGCACGAGGGCCGCGAGACCTCCGGCGCCTCCTCCCTCGAGTCCCCACGGCGCCACTTCCGCCCTCTCGAGCGTGGCGAAGAACTGCGCCTCGTGATCGAGCACTTCGATCGTCCGCCGGATGCCTCGGCCTCCGCGGAACCGACCATCACCTCCACTGCCCTCGACGAGTGAGGTCTCCTCGACGAGCAGCGGATACTCGCTCTCCAGGCATTCCACGGGAAGATTCGAGGTATTGGTGGTGTGGACCTGGACGGCATCGAGCCCGTCGGCATCCGGCAGGGCACCCCCTCCACCGCAGATCGTTTCCAGGTAGACGTAGTAGCGCCCGGTCTTCGGGTCGGTTCCGGCGAAGGTCCACGCGGTGTTCGCCCCGTTGCCCGCCGCCGGGACACGCTCCGGCACCGCGACGGCAAGGGCTCCGAAGATCACGTCGGCGATCCGCTGGCAGGTCTGCGAACGCCAGCCGACGGCCGCGGGCGGGCGAGCGTTCACGATGGAGCCCTCCGGAGCCTCGACCTCGATGGCGCGATAGAACCCGCCATTCGCCGGAATAGTGGGATCCAGAACCGCCTTGAGCGCGTAGTAGGCGGTGGCGAGGAGGGCGAGCCATACGACGTTGATGTCGCCTGATACCTGAGGTCCGGTCCCCGAGAAATCGAGGCGCACTCGATCACCCGCCACCGTCATCGCCACGGCAATCGGAATCGTTCCGGGCTGGATCCCGTCCCCGTCCATATAGTCCGTGTACCGGTACACGCCATCCGGGATGTCGCGGATCGCCGCCCGGATCTTACGCTCCGCGTACTGGAGGTACTCGGCGGCCGCCCGCGCCACCGTCTCCGCGCCGTAACGCTGGCACAGCTCGAGCACACGGCGCTCCCCCAGACGATTCGCCGCGATCTGGGCCCGAAAATCGCCCTGCCGCTGCGTGGGCAGGGCGAAATTCGCCAGCAGCAGCTCCATGACGTCCTCACGAACCTGGTGGGCTTCCACGATGCGGATGGGCGTGATGCGCAGGCCCTCGTCGAAGATGGAACGGATCACCGCGCCCGTGCGGTCCGCATGATGTGCGATGTTCGCAACGAATCCGAACAACCTTCCCTCCACGAAGACCGGCGCCACCACGGTGATGTCCGGCAGATGCGTACCGCCCCCCGTGTAGGGATCGTTCGCCGCGAACACGTCGCCCGGCTTGAGCGCTTCGCTCGGGTACCGCCGGAGTACCTCGCGCACCACCCCGAGGAGCGAGCCCAAGTGCAACGGAATATGCTCGGCTTGGGCAATCACCTCGCCCCCCCGATCGAAGATCGCCGTCGAGCAGTCCCAGCGCTCCTTGATGTTGCTCGAATAGGACGAGCGAATCAACGCAACACCCATCTCTTCGGCGATGGCCACGAGGGCGGAACCCAGGACTTCGAGAGTGATGCGATCCATCACGCGGCCTCCATCATGAGGAATCCGTGACCGTCGACCACTGCCCGCTGGCCCGGCTCGACCAGCGTAGTGCTATCGAATTGTTCGATCACCGCCGGCCCGACGACCTCGTTGCCGGCGCGCAGCCGGGCACGCTCGTACACGTGACATTCCACCCGTCCTCCCGCATCGTCGAAGTCTACGGCGCGAGATCCTTTCACCGCCGCCTGGGCATCGCGGCCGCCCGCGGGCAGCGAGGCCAGACGCGGAAGATCCGGGGTACCCCGCGCGGTCAGTCGAAGGTTGACGATCTGGATGGGCTCCCCGCTGGCGCTGAAGCCGTACGCGTCCTCGTGCGCACGAAGGAAGGCTTGCCGGAGACGTTCGACCGCTCCCTCCGTCCAGACCTCGTCTGGTACATCGACCACCAGCTCGTAGTTCTGGCCCTCGTATCTGAGGTCGAGGCAGCGCGACAAGCGCCGACGTTCGGGCCCCACACGCTCGCGGTCGAGCCACTCGCACGCACGAGCCTCGAGGTCGAGGAAGTGCTTCTCGAGCGTCGGGAGCGCGTCCGGCTCCAGTGGCCCGAGCCACGTCCGGACCTCATCTGAACGGAGATCCTCCACCAGCAGGCCGACGGCACAGAGGATCCCGGGATTTGGAGGGACCACGATGCGCGGGATGGCCAGCTCTCGGGCGAGGGCGGGCGCGTGCAGCGGGCCCGCACCCCCGAAGGCCACGAGGGCGAGATCGTTCGGGTCGACACCGCGCTGAATCGTCACCAGCCGGAGCGCTCTCGCCATGTTGGCGTTGACGACCTTGATCACCCCGCGTGCCGTCTCCTCCAGGGACAGTCCGAGTTCGTGGCCCAGGCGCGATACCGCCTCCTGAGCCGCATCGATGTCCAGCGGCACGCGTCCGTCGAGCAGCCCGCGCGGGGAGAGGCGACCGAGCACTAGGTTGGCATCGGTGACCGTCGCCTCCATCCCGCCGCGGCCATAACAAGCCGGCCCGGGATCAGCGCCCGCGCTCCGCGGTCCTACCTGCAGAGCGCCTCCGGAGTCGCGCGAGGCAATGCTGCCACCCCCGGCCCCGATGGTGTGGATGTCGAGCGCCGCGACGCGGATGGGCAACCCGGCGATCTCGCGTTCCGTGGCCACTGCCGGGTCGCCTCCACGGGCGAGCGACACGTCGGTGCTCGTGCCGCCCATGTCGAACGTGGCGATCTCGCGAAGACCCGCGCGAGCGGCGAGCCACGCGGCGCCGGCGACACCCGCGCTGAGTCCCGACAACAAGGTCTTGACGGGATTTCTCGCCGCCTCGGCGATGCCGATGGTGCCGCCGTTCGACTGGTTGATGTGCGGCCGTACCGGGATCCCCACCCCCTCGACCCGCCGCTGAAAGCCTTCGATGTAGCCCGCCATCACCGGTCCGAGATACGCATTGACCACGGTGGTGCTGAGACGCTCGTACTCGCGGAACACCGGAGCGACCTCGTGCGAGGCCGTGCAGAACACTCCCGGCAGGCGCGCCCGTGCGCGTTCGAGGACGAGACGCTCGTGCTCTGGACGCACATAGCTGTAGAGGAAACAGATCGCGAGCGCATCGACGCGGGCGTCCGCGAGCGCGGCAAGCGCTTCGTCAACCTCCGCCATGTCGAGGGGGAGCCGGATCCGTCCGTCGGCCATGACCCGCTCGGTGACCTCGAAGCGGAGGTGGCGGGGAACCAGCACGGTCGGCTTCCGGGCGCGCAGATCGTAGAGGGACGGCCGGCGCTGTCGCGCGATCTCCAAGAGATCCCGGAATCCACGGGTGGTGATGAGACCGGTCTTGGCTCCCTTGTGCTGCAGCAGCGTGTTCGTGGCCACCGTCGTCCCATGGGCGAGGTACGTGACTTCGTTTGGGGCAATGCCGTTGTCCGTGAGCAACTGCTGGATCCCCTGCAGGATCCCCACCGCGGGGTCGGTTGGTACAGAGGGGACCTTGCCAGTGGTTAGCGCGCCGGACGCCTCATCGATCAGCGCGAGATCGGTAAAGGTCCCGCCAACGTCAACGCCGATTCGGTATCCCATGGTCTGAGGGCTTTCTAACACGGGTTCGAATCCCGTTGGGGTGCTGCCGTCGTTGAGCTCCTCTCGGTGGTGCCGCCCAGCAGCCTGATCCCGCACATTTGGAGCTCCTGGTTGCGATGCTGACGGGAAGCTAACAGGTCACTTCGCTCTTCTGTACTAGCGCACCTTCGGCATTGAGTAGCCGTCGCGCACGAGAATCCAGCTGCCCACAGGCTGGCCGGAGAGCGGCTGGCCGGTAGCCGGATCGACCTTGACCGTCGGGCTTCCGGTGTGCTGCCAGTGGAAGCCGGCGGGTGGCGGCGCCGGATACGGCTGCCACATCATCTCGGCGGGCGATTGCCTGGTCGGATCGTAGACCGCCACGTGAGTCTCCTGAGGCTTCATGTCGCTCCCGTGTGCAGCGCCGGGACTGGCGCGCTCGGGTTGGGCGGCGGTCAAGAGGAAAATAGTCTGGAGAGCGAAGCCAAAGACCAGACCAGTGATCATCGTCGGTCGTCGGACCATCGACCGTCTCTCCATCATGTGATCTAGCCCACTCCCTCCGTCTTCAACCCTTAGCACGTACATGCTACTTCGTCACATGTCACACCGCGGACGATTCACGTCAGCATGCCGCCACAGTAGAAAAATTTGCAGTCCCTCCCCTCTGTCGGCGCATTTGGCGGGGATTCTGATCGCTGTTTCTTTTCTCGCACTACCGTGCACCTGGCCGCATGCGTGGCCTCTCCGGCCCGCTTCTCGCAACACAGTGCCTCATCGCGGCCCCTTCCCGACCTGCCGCGAAGTGAGGACGCGACGTCACGGCGCAGGCGAGTAAGCCTGACAGCCGGGGCTACCGACGGAAGGGCGGGCGCGCGTCCAGCAGGGAGCACCCAATGAAAATCATATCCGCGCTACTCGTCAGCGCGCTTCTGCTCGGCGTGACGGAGTCTGTCACGGCCGAAGTCCCCGTGGCTGTGCGCCTCAAGGATTCACCGTCGCCGAAGGGCGAGCCGACTCAGCACAAGCAATTCCTGGCTCCCCAGGGGCCGGACAGACTGCGCCAGTCTAAACGCGACGCGGTTGGGCTCCTCACGCAGAACGGGCCGCAGCGCACGCTTACCAGTCCGAGCCCGCTCACCGCGACCGCTCTACCTCCCGTCGCGGAGGTCACCGGCTTCGATGGCATTGATGAAAACGCGACCTTTGCCGACCCGCCCGACGGCGCTATCGCCGTGGGCCCGGCGCACGTCGTCGAAGCGGTGAACACCGCCATCAGCGTGTGGACGAAAGGCTATGACCAGAGCGGTCGCCTCTCGGCGGTGACCCCGGCCGTGGTTGCGATCGACCTCAACGCGTTCCTGGGCCAGAACTCGGGATGCCTGAGCGGTACGAATAGCTTTGCGGGGCTTGTGTCGGACCCCTCGGTCGACTACGACGCCGCCCGTGACCGGTTCATGGTCTCAATGATCTCGTTCGACTCCGTCCTCCGGAGATCGAGCCTCTGCGTTGCCGTCACCCAAGCCAGCGATCCCACCGCGGGCTGGTTCGTCTATGCGTTCCCGATCTCGCCTGCCTCCTCCCTGCTCGATTTTCCTCGGGCGGTTTTTGGCTCCGACGGGCAGCTCTATGTGACAGGCAACCTCTTCCTCCTCGATCGGCGGGGTAACGCGACCTTTGCCTCCGCCCGCGTCTACGCGTTGAAGACGGCTGATCTGTACGCGGGACTCGATACCACGCCGCAGATCGCGACCGTCGGCAACGACCCGCAAACCGGCCTGCCCGCTGATTCGCTCACGCCGGCCCGAGCCGTCGGAACGGCCGGCATGTACTTCGTGTCCGCCTCGAACCCGACGAGCCCGAGCACGGGGTCGGCCATCACGCTCTGGAAGTGGAGCGATCCGTTCGGCAGCAACGTGTTCACCCGTCAGGGCTTCGTCACGGTTGCCGACTACACACAGCCTCCGCCGGCCATCCAGCAGGGCAGCTTCCCGCCGGGCGTCACGGACTGCGAGCAGGCCGGCGCCGCCTGCATCGAGACGAACGATACGCGGAACCTCACGGCCTACTGGGCGGGCGGCACCGTGTGGGCGGCGCACACCATGGGGTGCCTGCAGGGAGCAGCGCCGGCGGCCTGCGTCGGCTGGTATCAGCTTGGGAACCTCGACAACACTCCCTCGCTCCTGCGGCAGGGGATCGTCGCCAATCAGGCGAATCCCGGCCGCCACCGCTACTTCCCGAGCCTGGCCGTCGACCAGAATGGCAACGTGATGCTGGGCTACGGCTACTCCTCGGCCACGGAGTATCCCGGCGTGGCCTACACGACCATCTCTCAGACGGGAGAGGTGGGAGGGGAGGCTGTGCTGAAGACGGGCCAGGCGACCTTTCAGTCCACACGCTACGGCGACTACGCCTCCACGGCGCTCGACCCCCACGATAGTTTGACGATCTGGCACATCCAGGAGTATGCGAAGGACGCAACGACCTGGGGGACGTGGATCAGCGCTGTCCAGATCGGCGGGACCCCAGTTCCCCCAAGCCTGTCCGTCACCCCCCCCTCCCAGAACTTTGGCACCGTGAGCATCGGAAGCTCGGCCGATCGGAGCTTCGTCGTCCAGAACACGGGAGGGGGAACACTCACCGGCACTGTCTCGGCGATGCCTCCCTTCAGCATCCTCTCGGGCGGCTCCTTCAGCCTGGCCCTCGGCGCCACGCAGACGGTGGTCGTGCGGTTCACGCCCACGACCTCGGGGGTCGTGTCCTCGAATGCAAGCTTCACGTCCAACGGGGGTAGTCTCCAGCGTCTCGTCATGGGCACGGTTCCGGGTGTCGCCAGCATCGCGCCCAGCACCGTCGACCTTGCCGCACCGCCCGCCAGCTTCACCGTCACGGGCACGGGCTTCGCGGATCTCGGCTTTGGTCTGCCCGTCGTGAACTTCACGCGTAATGGGATCCTGATTGCCCAGGCCCGGGCCAGCTCCATGACGGGTAGCACGAGCTTGACCGTCCCGTTCCCGACGGCGGCCACGGCGATCGCACCGAATCTCGCCGGGCTGTCAGCGGGCGCAGTGCAAGCCCAGGTGTATCTTCAGACGAGCAGCACGAACTACAACCTGATCGGTGGCGTGCCGCTCACCGTCGTCGACACGACGCCGGCCCCCGGTGTCAACGCCATCACGCCAGGCTCGATCGATCTCGCGACACCACCGACCAGCTTCACCATCGCCGGCAACGGCTTCGTGAATCAGGGCTTCGGCCTGCCCGTGGTGAACTTCACTCGCGGCAGCACCGTTCTCGCCCAGGCTCGGGCCACCGCGATGACGGGCAGCACGAGCCTGACCGTACCGTTCCCGACGGCGGCCACGGCCATTGCGCCGAATCTGCCCGGCCTGTCGGCGGGCAGCGTACAGGCCCAGGTATATGTGCAGACGGGGAACGTGACGTACACGCTGATCGGCAGCGTCCCGTTGACGATCACCGACACGCGGATCGTCTCGGGCGTGAGCAGCATCACGCCCAGCACGGTCGACCTCTCCGCGCCGCCGACCAGCTTCACCGTCGCCGGCAACGACTTCGTGAACCAGGGCTTTGGCCTGCCCGTGGTGAACTTCACTCGCGGTAACACTGTCCTTGCCCAAGCTCGGGCCACCGCGATGACGGGAGGCACGAGCCTGACCGTGCCGTTTCCGACGACGGCCACGGCCATCGCGCCGAATCTGCCCGGCCTGACACCGGGTGCGGTGCAGGTCCAAGTCTACATTCAGACTGGAGACCTGACGTATACGCTGATCGGCAGCGTGACGCTCACGATCACCGGCACGCAACCGGGCAGCGTGAGCGCAATCACGCCCAGCACCATTGACCTGTCCGCGCCGCCGACGAGCTTCACGATCACGGGTACGGGCTTCGGGGACATCGGTTTCGGTCTGCCCGTGGCGAACTTCACGCGCGGCGGAGTTTTGATCGCGCAGGCCCGCGCCAGCTCCTTAACGGGCAGCTCGACGCTCACCGTGCCGTTCCCGACGGCGACCACGGCCATCGCTCCGAATCTCCCCGGCCTGTCGGCCGGCGCGGTAGTGGTCCAGGTCTATCTGCAGATCAGCGCCAACAACTTCAACCTCCTCGGCGCCGTCGACCTCACGGTCAACAGCTCCCCGGTGACCCCCGGCGTCAGCACCATCACGCCGAACACGCTGGATCTGGCGACGGCCCCGGCCAGCTTCACCATCACGGGCAATGGCTTCGTGAATCAGGGCTTTGGCCTGCCCGTGGTGAACTTCGCGCGCGGCAACACTGTGCTCGCCCAGGCCCGGGCTACGGCGATGACAGGCAGCACGACGCTCACCGTGCCGTTCCCGACGGCGGCCACGGCCATTGCGCCGAATCTGCCTGGGCTGTCGGCGGGTCCGGTGCAGGCGCAGGTCTACGTCCAGACGGGGAGCGTGACGTACACGCTGATCGGCAGCGTCTCGCTGACCATCACCGACACGCGGATTCTTCCCGGCGTCAGCACCATCACGCCGAGTACGATCGATCTGATATCTCCGCCAACCAGCTTCACGATCACTGGCAATGGCTTCGCGAATCAGGGCTTCGGCCTGCCTGTGGTGAACTTTGCGCGTGGGACCACTGTCCTCGCCCAAGCCCGCGCCACTGCGATGACCGGTAGCACGACGCTCACGATACCGTTCCCGACGGCAGCCACGGCCATCGCTCCGAATCTTCCCGGCCTGTCGGCGGGCAGCGTGCAAGCCCAGGTCTACATCCAGACAGGGGATCTGACGTATACGCTGCTGGGCAGCGTTCCGCTGACGATCAACGACTCGCGACCATGAGCATCGCGAACCGACAGAAATGGGCGCGCTCCGGCTCGAACGCCACGGGTCCGTCGGACGACACGCACAAGTCCCCTTGAGGGTCACCGGTTCGGGTGCCAGTGGTTGCGGGTCCGGCTCAGGGTGAACGGAACTTAGCGCGGCGCGCGAGCGGGCAGCATACGTCGGAACACGTAGTCGGCCCCCGATCCCTTGACAAGCGCGGGCTCGAGACTACGATCGTGCCAGAGCCCAGGAGATTCGTGGCCCCTCGACCCCCGGCCCTTCACCTGGAAGGAGGCCTGCCATGGCCCACTACCTCAGCGACGAGGAGCTCACGCGAACGGCGCCCGCCGAAGTCGCGGCGTTCGCCTCTCCCGTCCCCACCCAGATCGTGTCGAACGGCGAGTTCAATCCGCTGCCCCAGACGCGCGAGCAGCAGCGTGTGGAAGCGCGGATCAAGGAGCTGGCCGACGAGCTCGGTCCCCGGCACGGCATGGACCGGCGCCGGTTCCTGGCTTCGAGCGCCGGGATGGCGGCCGCGTTCCTTGCCATGAACGAGGTCTTCGGGGCGGTCTTCGATGTCAATCCGGCCGAGGCCCAGACGCCGGGCGTGGCCAACCAGCGGGCGGGCGCCCTGTCCAAGCAATTCATCATCGACGCCCAGACTCACTTCGTGCGCGACGACTTCAAGCAGGAAGGCCTGCTCGACCTCGCCAAGTACGCCAAGCAGAACTGGAACCCTGGCCTCTGGGGCGAGAACACGCTGGCGCGCTACAAGTTCGACAACTACCTCAAGGAGATCTTCGTGGACAGCGACACGAAGGTGGCGCTGCTGTCGGGCGCGCCCTTCGACGACCAGACGTGGGACCTCCTGAGCAACGATCAGATCGCGATGGCCAGGAGCTCCATCAACAAGATCAGCGGGTCGCGCCGCCTGCTCGCTCACTCGGTGATCACGCCCAAGCGAGCCGGCTGGATGGACGAGGTGGACCGGTGCATCGCCACCATCAAGCCCGACTCGTGGAAGGGCTACACGGTCGGCGATCCGCTGTTCCCCTCCAAGCAACAGTCCTACTGGCGGCTCGACGACGAAAAGCTGATGTACCCCTTCTA
>Ga0306925_10006044_pt1 | contig 11209 bp, 17 predicted proteins | sample flu12Cox44000176_FD_203755 | JGI IMG/M metagenome (GOLD analysis project Ga0306925, IMG submission 203755) | Lab enrichment of tropical soil microbial communities from Luquillo Experimental Forest, Puerto Rico - flux8day.12C.oxic.44.000.176 (v2)... | ecosystem: Environmental > Terrestrial >...
TGCCGGGAAAGTACATGAAATATTTCGGCGTCTTGGTCATCGTTCGTTCCCGCCGTCTCAATCCCACGCCGGCGCGCGGCCCGCGGGATTGGCGATCCTGCCGTCAGGCCGCAAATCTGGATCACGCGAGCGACGAGAAACCAGCATAAAATGGGCACAACTTCGCTGTGCGCGGATTGGTTGTCGTCGATCCCGTTGTCGCATTTTGTCGCACTATTTCCCTAGTACTTTCAATGCTCCGGAATCGGGGGCAAAATGTGGACGCTACAGTCACGCTACAGCGGGCCTGTCATGGCGGACGACAAGAACCCGATCGCGAAGAACCTACCGGACGGTGAAACTTCGGAGAATTTGCCGCCGCTTATCGGCCCGATGGAGCCGCCGTCGTGGTGGTCGCAGGAACGGTTGCGAGAGCAATATGAGGAGCAGGAGCGGCGGAAGCAGCTGACGGGCTCCACCTCGCTAAGCCGCGCCGGAAATGCCATCGATCGCGCCATCGCCGTCACGCGCGTGGCCGTGATGGAGCCTGCGTCGACAAAATCCGCTTCCACGAAGGACGCTCGGGACGCTTGGGACGCCCAAAAGAGGGAGGGGGGTGGTGCGCGCGGTGAGCAGGCGCCGATCAAGCCAGCCAGGAAGAATTGGTACAAGGATCCGCTCAAGGCAGAACTCGAAACTGCCATGAAAGACATCGCGCAGCAGTATGCACCGGGCGCGCATCCCGGTGAGGATGTTATATGGGACGCGCTGAAGGCACGTCCCGGGCTGGAGGACTTACCGCGTAGCGTCGCGCGCTGGGCGCTGAAGGAGTACGCTCCACAGCTGCTCGGACGTCCCGGACATCACAGCACTAAATCGCCGAGTTAGATCGCTAAACCAAATCGCCAGCTCGCCGCCGAAAAAAAAGTCGGCGGCGATTTGGCGATTAGTGCATTCGGCGCTTCGACACGCCATGGGTAATGCTCCTGCTCACAGGAGATCATGGCCATGTCCGGGGCTGACCAAGCAAGTACCGCGGCCGACGATATTCTGATCGGCGCGGCGGCGATTTGGGGCGAATTGCGAGACCTCGGGATCGTTGAGGGTGACGGGACCGATGTCGAGGATAAGGATCTCGACAAGGTCTACTACCTCGCGAAGGCCAAGAAGCTTCCAATCGGAAAATTCGGAAAGTCGCTGATCGCCTCGCGCACCAAGTTGCGCCGCGCGGTGCTCAGTCTCGTCTCGTAATCGGGACAGCCGCCCTGGCGCACCGTCGCCGGCGTCGGGGTGGGAAATGTTCGGGCGATGGGAAGCCGGTCGGCGGTTCTCGGCGGATGAAGTCCAGAACCCGCCGACCGGGAAAGCGCAGCAAACAATGGGAGGTTCCCCATGCTGCCGAACTCACAGGTAAAGGCCCATAGCCCCCGGGTCAAGATCTCGTCAGGGCACATCACCACGAACGGTAACGATAACGGCAAGGGTCGCCGTCGCCATAGCCACTTCCGCAACGGCTGCCGGTTGGCCGCGCTGCGGGGCTACACCGGGGCTAAGCTTGCTCTTGAGCAGGGCATCAGTCCTGCCGGGGCGGCGCTCATGAGCGGTAGTAGCGCGGCATACGTCCGCGCTCTCATGGCGGTCCTTGAGAGCAAGGACGCGACCTTGCTCAACGCCGTACTGACCGGCCGCGTGCCGGTGCTCACCGCAGCGGCGCAGGTCCGTGCCCTCGACAAGTTGCTTGCGGCCTATGCGGTGGCCACGACCGAGACCAAGGCCGCGTTTGGCCGCATCGCCGGTATCGACAATGTGTTCGACAACGTGGTCGCACCGACGATCACGGTGGCTGCTGAGTAGTGCGTAACAAGCGTCGCTCGCGCGCAAATGCGCGGGCGCCGTCATCATCACGGGAGACGCGCCATGAGAATCGTCGAAGGCATCACCGCTAAACAGGAACATGTCTGGATCGTCATCGTGAGTGCCGTCGAGGATAAAGAAGTCGAGGTCGCCTTTTGTACGAGGACCGACGCCGTCGCCTACCGCAATGCCTTGCTCGCGCTCCGTCGGGAATCCCCCACTGCAATGGATCACCACTTGGAGATGGTCAGACGCATACAAAGTCGTGCCGTGCTCACCTATGGGATCGATCGAGTACAGGAACAGCAAAAGTAAATTACCGACGCCGTCCGCGCCAATAACGGCGGCGCCCGTTTTTCTTAAGTCCGATTTCCCGTTTGTCAATTTGCCCCAATGAAGACCAGAGCTGAATGCCATGAGCCGCGGCGGACGCGCATCGCGAGAGAAAGGCAACAGGACCGAACGCGCCATCGTTCGCATCCTGCAGGAGCACGGCTTCGCCGCCGAGCGCGTGCCCCTCTCCGGCGCCGCGCACGGACGCTTCGGCGGCGATGTATCCGTACCGCTGCTCGGAGCCGATCGCCGTGTCGAGGTGAAGTGCCGGGGCAACGGATTCCGTCAACTCTATGATTGGCTCGAGGGGCACCATTTCCTAATCGTTCGCGCCGATCGTCGCGAGCTCCTCGTCGTCATCCCCCTGAAGCTTGCCGCCGAAATCGCCATGGCTGCAGAGCGTTCGATCAAAGGGGGCGCGCCATGATGAGGATCATCGGCGCTGACGAAAGGCTCAACGAGCCGCGCGGTGTGAAGGCCCTGCTCATCGGCCCGACCGGCGTGGGCAAGACCTCACAGCTGCACACGCTGGATCCGTCCCGTGTACTGTTCCTCGATGGCGAGGCCGGCGACTTGAGTGTGCAGGACGTCCCGGTCGACACGATCAGGATCGACGACTGGCAGACGGCGCGCAATATCGCGGTTCGCATCGGCGGCCCCAACCCGTCGTTCGCGCCGACCAGCAGCTACTCCGAGGCACACTATAAAGCCGTCGGAGGCGCGCTCGAAAATCTCGACCGCTACGACCTGATCTTCGTCGACAGCATCACTGCGATCAGCCGGCTTTCGTTTCGTTGGAGCGAGCAGCAACCGGAGGCGCGTTCCGAGCGCACCGGCGCGAAGGATCTGCGCAGCGTTTACGGCCTGCATGCACGCGAGATGTTGATGTGGCTGCATCAATTACAGCATGTGCGCGGCAAGCATGTAGTGTTTGTCGGCATCCTCGAGAAGGTCACCGACGATTTCGGCCGCTTCGTCGAGTACCGCCTGCAGATGGAAGGCGCAAAGGTTCCGCGCGAGATCGGCGCCATCGTCGACGAAGTTATCGTGATGGAGTTCCTGGACTTCGGCGATCACAAGCAGGTCCGCGGCTTCGTGTGCACGTCGCCCAATCCGTGGGGATTTCCGAGCAAAGACCGCAGCGGAAAGCTCGACCAGACCGAACCGCCGCACCTCGCCAAAATTCTCAACCGCGCAAAACCAACCCCCGAACAATAGGAGGCGTACATGCCTTTCGATTACTCACAGACCGGCGACCCGCGCGACTTCTCCGAACTCATTCCGCACGGCACGCTCGCCAGCGTGCTGATGCGTCTGCGCGCCGGCGGTGTCGGCGAGGACGGGCTACTCAAGCGCACGGCGAAAGGCGACGCCGAGATGCTCGACGGTGAATTCACCGTCATCGATGGGCCCTACGCGAAGCGTAAGTTCTGGGACAACTTCCTGCTCGAAGGCACAACCGACGGCCAGAAGGAGATGGCGAAGACCAATCGCGGACGCCTGAAGAAGATCCTTGAGAGCGCGCGCGGCATCAAGAAGGACGACACCAGCGAGCAGAACCTCGCGAAGTACCAGGCCAGCCTCAAAGACTTCAACAACCTCGTCTTCATTGCCAGGATCGGCGTGAGGAAGGGCGGCCAGCCCAAAAACGACGGCAGCGGCGAGAGCTGGTCGGACAAAAACTATCTGCTAGCCGCAATCACGCCCGATCAGAAGGACTGGCACCCGGTCGAGCAGCCGCCTCCATTCAATGGCGGTGGCGCCGGAGCCGCCGCTACTCCGCCGGCGGACACCACGCCCTCGGGCACCACGCCCATCACTCCGCCGGCATGGGCGCGCTGATGAAAAAGCTCCGCACCGTTAGCGAGGTCTCGCTCTCCGCGCTTGAAGACCAGTGGCAGCGGCAGGCGACTGCCGCCGCCATCGAGGCCGCGCGCGGCATCGTCACGTTCGGCGGCGCCGTCCCGCCCGCTACGCCGGTCGGGCGGCTTAGCGATACGGAATGGGGTTGGGTCCTTGCCGCGATGTTGTTTGCTTGGGTCTCAAAGCGCGCCGAGCAGGCAACCTGTGAACAGCTCGACACCGAGCAGACCATTCGCCTGACCGGACTAGATCCTGAGCCCTGGGACGCCGGCGCAGTGATGGCGATCCTGCCCGAGCTCGCGAGCGCCTGCACCATCGATTGGTCGCAGCCGCTCGCGGCTTGGCCGCGGGACACCATGATCGAGTTTCTGCTCACCGCCATGCGGCTCATTCGCAGGGCAACCATCGCGCGCGATCTTTCCGACAAAGGCATCACGCGTCAGTCGAGCGCCAGCACGATCGCGCGTCAGGCGAACGCTGCGGCCGGCGGCCCGCTGATGACCGCGGACGAGCGGAACGACGAGATCGGGCTCTAGGAGGGGCAACCCATGAAGCGCAAAGCGAACGGATCGCTCGGCCTGAACGCCGTCGGCAAGCCGTACAGCGAGAACTACGACCCGAATTACCGGATGAACTATCGGCCGAGTTACGGCCATCTGCGCTCGCCCTATCCGTCGAGCATGAAGTTCGTCGGCGATGCTCCGCGCGCCAGTGATAAGCGCGCACGCATACGGCTGCCGCGGCCCGCACCGCTACTGCAGGACGACGATCAGCAGCGGCAGAAGCAGCAGGAACGGGCCATAGCCGATGCCGTGAAGCGGTTTCTCAGCTCAGTGGCGTACCTGGAGCGGCACTTGCGAATGGACATCGCCGAGATACTCGGCGGTAGAGCGGACACGCAGTAACAACAAATGCTCCAACCGAGGCTGCGATGTACGACTACTACGAGCCCAAGCTGGCGGACGAGCCGATCAACGTCGCGCTCAACGAGGCGATCGAACGCGCCGCGGCGGGAAAGGCGGAGCTCCCGCATCCGTATCTGGGCGCGAGCATCGTCGGCTCGGAATGCCTGCGGCGCGTGCAGTACGATTGGTGGTGCATTCCGACGCTCGACGCCCGTACCCGCGCGATCTTCGCCCGCGGGCACTACTTCGAAGCGCGCGTCCGCGAGCAGCTGGTCGCCGCGGGATTTAAGTTCGCCCCACCGGAGGCGCTCAAGTTCACCGCCGTGAACGGCGATCTGCGCGGACATGCCGACGGGGTCATTATCGCTGGGCCTAATCCGCTCGGTGGTGTCTACATCAATTATCCGTTCATCTGGGAATGCAAGGCACTCAACGCGCGGAACTGGCGCGCGCTCACGCGCAACGGGCTCGAGCGGGAATTCCCCCGCTACGCGGCGCAGGTCGCGCTCTATCAGGCTTATCTCAAGTTGACCAATCCATTGTTGTTCAGCGCCATCAACGCCGACACCTGCGAGCTACTGCACTTCTGGGTGCCGTTCAACGCCGAGCGCGCCCAGCTGTGGTCCGACCGCGCCGCCAACATCATCGCCGCGACGCGCGCCGGCGAACTGCTGCCGCGCGCCTACAAGGACCCGGAAAAATTCCCCTGCAAGATCTGCCCCCACGTGGAGCGGTGCTGGGGCAGCTCATGAGCGTGCGTCCAAAAACTCCGACAACCCTGGAGCAAAGGGTCGCCATGACCATTCGGCTGCTGGCTTCGGATAAGGATGGCGAGATCATCGCCGCGGTATGCGCCCTCAAACGGGTGTTGGAATCCGCCGGCACCGACATTAACGGCCTCGCCAACGGCATCGAGAACCTCGGCAAGGCGGAGAAGAAAGCGGCAGAGATGCTGGCCCAGGAGAGGAAAAAGATCTGGGACACTGCCGTGCAGCACACCGAGAACAGACTGCACGGGGCGGACGACTTTATCGACTCCAGCGGCAAGCCGACCTGGCAGTCGGTCGCGCTGTACTGCCAGCGCAACAAGCATCGGCTCGACACCAAGCATCACAACTTCATCGACAAGGTGGCGTCGCAGACTGTGTACAACCGCGAGCCGACCGAACCGATGCACAAGTATCTTTTCTCTCTGTTCCTCCAGCTGGGTGGGAAAATCATATGACCGCGCAAGTGGACGAGGCCACCGTTCGTCAATTCATTGAGATCATCAGCACGCACGCGCGCCAGGTTATCAATGGCGCCGGCCCGCAGGGCGTCCTGCAGTTAAGCCGGCTCAATCCGCTCGACCACAGTCCTATTCCCAGCCGGTTCACACTCGACGACATCGAGAACATGGTGCGGACCGCGGTCAGCGACGCGCTCGCCGGACACAACGCCTATATCGAGGCGCGCACGGTGCGCGAGGACTTACGCGGCAATAAGCGCGGCGAGATTGAAGACACCGCCTGGGTGTTCGGGCTCGTGGCCGACTGTGACGCCGACAAGGGTAAGGGTGGCAACATCACGGTCAGGCCAAGCCTTGTGATCGAGACCTCGCCCGGAAATTTCCACTACTGGTACCTGCTCACGCGTGCGGTCCCGTGGGGTCAGGCCAAGGTGATCGGCGACGCCATCCGTGCGAGCTCGGGTGCCGACAAGGACACTGGCGTCGTCACGCAGCCGTACCGCATCGCCGGGACGCCGAATTTTCCTTCAGCCGAAAAGCAGGCGCGCGGACGCATAACCATCGAGCCGACCCGGATCGCCGAGCAGACCGGTAGGCTCTGGGATCCGGACGAATTGCTGCAAGCATTCTCCGCGGCCCCTGCAGCCGCGGCCGCCAGCACGCAAAGCACACCAGTCGATGACGAGAGTACTCTTCCCGCAGAGCTACTCAAGGACATCCGCGAGGGTGGCGTCGGCAAGGCCAACGACAAGAGCCGCTCCGCGCTGTTTCAGAGCGTGATCGACCAGCTCAAGCGCCGGCACTGGAGCATCGAGAGCATCGTCACCCTGCTCGAGAAGTACCCGAACGGCGCCGGCGCCAAATACAACAAGCGCCTGCGCAAGGAAGTGGAGCGCTCCTACGGCAAGGCCGTGGGCGGCATGCTTCCGTCCGCCTCTGGGACAGGTGGGACAGGTGGGACGGGGGGAACGGGGACGGGGGCGGCTGCCGCACCGCAACCGGCCGCGGCGCCGCCCGTACTGCCCACCATCCGCTTGGTCGATGGCCAGCTCTCGCGCACGGTCGAGCAGACTGAGCGCGCGATGGTCTCCGCCGGCATGGAGATCTACTCGCGCGCCGGCGCGCTCGTGTATCCGGTCAAAGAGACCAGGGTGGCGGCCAAGGGGCGCAAGACCGTCACAGCGCGATTGAGCGCCTTCAGCACGGACTCCTTCATCGAGCCGGTCGCCGAGGCCGCGATCTACCAGCGCTGGAGCGTGCGGCGGAACGCCTGGGTCGATATCGATCCCCCGGTGCAGCTCGTGCGCATGGTGCTGTCACGTGAACGCCGCTGGGCCTTCCCACATGTGAGCGGCATCATCACGACCCCGACATTGCGCCCCGACGGTTCGCTGCTCGCCGCACCCGGATACGATCCGCGCTCGGAGCTCTACTTGCTTCCCAACCTGCAGCTGCCGCCGATCGCCGCGCATCCGACGCGACCGGATGCACTGACGGGGCTCGAGAAGCTCAAGCACCTGTTCCGCGAGTTTTCGTTCCAGGACAAGGACGGAAAGGGGTTGGAGAGGCGGCTCAACTGCTCGGTCGCGATCTCCGCGTTACTGACCGCATTGCTGCGGGGGTCGCTGCCGACCTCTCCGGTCTATCTCATACGCGCCAGTGTCGCGGGGACGGGCAAGAGCTACCTCGTGGATGTGATCAGCGTGGTCACCACCGGGCAGTTCTGTCCGGTCATTACCGCCTCGAAGAACGCTGAGGAAACCGAGAAGCGGATCGGTTCGATCCTGCTCAGCGGCATTCCAATCGTCTCGCTCGATAACTGCATTCACGACCTCGAGGGCGAGCTCCTTTGCCAGCTGACCGAGCGCCCGGTGATCCGTATCCGGATCCTTGGCCGCAGCGAGATGCCTCCTTGTGAATGCCACACCGCCGTGTTCGCGACCGGTAACAACATCGTCTTCAAGGGCGACATGGTCCGCCGCGGCCTGGTCTGCAATCTCGAGGCGCTCGATGAGCGCCCGGAGCTGCGGGAGTTCGAAGCGGACGCGCTCGATGTCGTCGCCGCCGACCGCGGTCCCTATGTCGCGGCCGCGCTCACGATCGTGCGCGCCTATATCGCCGCCGGCTCACCGAAGATCTGCCCGTCGCTCGGCAGCTATTCGGCCTGGTCGGACATGGTGCGCAGCCCGCTGGTCTGGCTGGGCGAGCCGGATCCGGTCATCAGCATGGAAGGTCTCCGCAACGAGGACGTGGAGCTCACCAACATCCGCGAGTTCTTCGGTCTCTGGCTGGAGTACGGCCTCGATCTCGATACGCCCTACCTGACCGCGACCATTATCGAGGAGGCGATCGCTGCCCCGCCGGCCAACTACTGGGGGCCGCGCGAGCTCAAGCCGTTCCTGCTCCACATCGCGGCCGCGAAAGGCGACGCGACCAAGATATCGAAAGAGCGCCTCGGGCATTGGTTGCGAAAAATCAGCGGCCGCATCGTGAAGCTGACCGATGCGCAGGGAACGGAACGTAGGTACCGACTGATGAGGGAGCAGGACAGATTGAACCGTGCCTGCTTCCGGCTTCTACAGGTTCCTTGATGCAGGGGAGCAGGGCATGCATGGCAATTTTCTATCTATGTCGTGTAACTCGCATGGCGAGTGCGAATTATATAGAGCTCTAGGAAAGATCCTTTAAAACGCCTGCACCCCTGCATATTGCGTGCGAGGAAACGCTAGAAGGTTTGAACACCGAAGAACACGCTCCAACAAATCACAACCTCAAATCGGGACCGGAGACCGTCATGTCGAAAAATGAGCCGACCGCGCGTAGCAGCACTGAAGTCGACCCAACTCGTTCTGACATCGACGCTTTTCTCGCCGAAATGACGAAGGCACAGACGGGTGGAATTTCCGGCACTGGGCGACTGATTTTCGCTCTCGACGCGACCATGAGTCGAAAGGAAACCTGGGACATGGCCTGCCAGTTGCAGGGCGACATGTTCCGCACTGTCGCTTCTATTGGCGGCCTCAACGTCCAGCTGGTCTACTACCGCGGCCTGGATGAGTATCGCGCCTCAAAATGGGTCTCGGACCCCAATCACCTTGCCAAGCTGATGACCAAGATCGACTGCTGCGCCGGGCATACACAGATCGGAAGGGTCCTCGCCCAGGCCAAGCGTGAGACCGCGGTGCTCAAGGTCTCAGCCCTGGTCTTTGTCGGCGATGCGTTCGAAGAGGAAGAGGACGAGATCCTTCCCACCGCCCACGAGCTCGCACGTCTCGGCGTCCCTGTTTTCATGTTCCAGGAAGGCGATGCCCATCCTGTCGAGCGGGTCTTTCGCGAGATCGCCAAGGTGACCAAGGGCGCCTACTGCCGCTTCGATAGCGGGTCAGCCGCCCAGCTGGGTCAGTTGCTCAAGGCGGTTGCGGTCTTTGCTGTTGGTGGTGTCGCCGCACTGGAAGCCAGCAAGGACGCCGGCGCGATCAAGTTACTCGGTCAGCTGAAATAGGTGAAACGAGCATGAGGATAATCGATACACCAACGCACGGCCCGCTCCCCGTGCTCGATGTGTGGAAGCAGTGCCGTCACACCAAGACGGGGTAGAGCGGGGTCAACGAGAAAGGTGAACGGGTGAACATCAGTTATCGCCCCGAGGAGCGAGATTTTGGTCCCGCGCGCATGCCGGATCGAGACTATCTCGTGCTTACGCGTGACGCCGCCGCTCATGAGCATGGCGACATCAATGGTCATGTGCCTGAAGGGGTCATTCTGATCGAGCGTGCGGTGCGGACCAATGCACGAGGTCGCGGGTAAATCTGCTGCCGTTCGTCGTCAGCGTGCGCAGGCCACCCGGCGCTGGCGCGAGCGGCTCCAGCATGGGCCAGTAAGGCGGATGATTGGCGTCGCTACGTGCTCTATCCGGGTGGCCCGTTCTGCTAAGGTCTTCCCAAAGCCGCGATGTTTTACTTCTTGCCGCACCCTGCCTTAGCTTATTGCCGAAACTCCGTTTCCAAATCCACGAGACAGCCATGGCGGCCGACGCGGCCCGGTGGCAGCAATATTTCCGCGACGCTCCACCGCAGCCTGGCGACGAGCAAGTTGGCGGTTGGTCGCACGCACAGCTGGTACGGATGGACAATCGCTTGCGCGCTCGCCTCCTGCGCGCATTTAAGAGGGGGAAGGAGAACCGCCAGGTTGCGACTGCGACGTACACGCCAGAGAGTGGCCGCCAGCGCGCCTAACCCATCACCGCCGTCCGCTCGGCGTCCCACGTAATCGCGCGTGCAGCGTTGTAAGCGACACGATGCACGAGGCCGTCACTGAGAGGCTTGCCTTGTAACTCGACCGCCACCCGCCCAAGGAAGATATCGCGTAGATCGGGTGGTACCATCCGCGCCGCTTGCATCAGCTCGTGGAGCTGGGCGTCGGTAAAACCGAATCAGCGTCATGCGTCCGTCCGTTCGTCCTCGGGCAGCAAGCACAGCACCTTCGCCAAGTCCGCCAGCGAGCGCGTCATGCGGTCGTAGGTCTCGAGTAGCGCATGATCCACCCCATCCTCAGTGCGCAGGCGCGCAGCTACGTGTTCACACATCATTGCGGTCACGCAGTACGCCTCGAGCAGTGGGAAGATCTCGGGGCCGAAGAAGCCAGCTTTCCTTGCTCCGACGACGGCCTTCCAGGTCTCAGCCTCCGGAGGGGATAAGTGCGCCGGCGCCGGCGGGCGGCCATCTGCGGGGAAGGGGACGACGATCGTTGGGTCGTTCATCGTTAGAGGTCCCAAGGTTTCTTGACAGCCTCGCCGCCAGTTTCCCAGAGCTTTGGTCCCAGGGTGCGGTGCGGATCGCGGACCTGGCCGCGCTTGCCCTCGAGACTGGATTTCGGGGTCAATCGCAAGCTTCTGGCATATGCCAAGGCCACCGAGGCCGTCGTGGTGAGCCGTTTGGAAATTTGGTCGTAACGTTCGGATTTAGGATCGATCTTGATGAGCTCGGCCTCGAGCCGCTCACACTCCATCATGGCGTTGCAGTAGCGGCTGAGCAGCGCGTGCGTTTCG
>Ga0306925_10006047_pt1 | contig 11207 bp, 11 predicted proteins | sample flu12Cox44000176_FD_203755 | JGI IMG/M metagenome (GOLD analysis project Ga0306925, IMG submission 203755) | Lab enrichment of tropical soil microbial communities from Luquillo Experimental Forest, Puerto Rico - flux8day.12C.oxic.44.000.176 (v2)... | ecosystem: Environmental > Terrestrial >...
TCTGCACGCGGGTCTTGATCTTTTGCAGCGCTTCCGCGCCTCCCACCGCCGCCAGATACTTATTCAAGATTTCATCCGCACTCGGCAGACTCGCGTCGCTCTCGCCTTCGTGCTCGTGAACGTGCGGCGTCGGCGGTCTTGTATTCCCGGCCGACAAGATTGGCGTGCCCACCGGATGCGCGGACCCGCGATGGCACGTGTAGCAGGTGACCTCCAGATCGCCGTCAAAGTTATACTTGTCGATCGCCAGTTCCATTTCGATCATCTTCCGCGCCGTCTGCTTTTCCTTCTTGTCGTCTTTTTCCATCTCGTGCTCAACGTGGCAGAACTCGCACTCGACTCCCAGTGATGCCGCGATGAATTGCATGGTGGGAATCAGTTGCTCGGCCGGAACATCCTTCAGCACCTTGATGTTCTTGAACTGTTGCTCAGCCGTTTTCCCCCCATCGCCCGCGGTTTTGTCCGTAGTCGTCGTTTGATGTTGAGCAGCACCCGCCCAGACCACCGTCCGCCAGGGGCAAGCGCCAAGCACAGCGAAAACGCATACCAGTAAGACCACTCTTCTCATACTGTCTCCTTGGAATCGGAGCCAAACCCGGCCCTAATCCTTAACCAACTTTTGTTGAGATGGCTATCCGGAAATCTCCCCGCGCTTCGCTAGCGTGGTAATCCGATCCGAAGCGCGGAACGCCAGCGCCATGATGGTCATCGTCGGCTGGCCGCGGCCCGACGTCACCAAGCTGCTGCCATCACAGAGGAATAAATTACGCACATCGTGCGTTCGATGGTCCGCATTCACCACCGACTTCTTGGGATCCTCCCCCATCCGGCAGGTCCCGAGCAGGTGCACGGCGAACTGCTGCTCCTGCACCGGATACGACCATTTCGTCTTGGCCCCCGCCGCATCCAGCACTTCCAACGCCCGCACCCGCATCCATTCCATCATCTTCAAATCGTTCGGATGGTCCTTGTAGGTCATGCGTAACGCCGGAAGGCCCCAGGCATCCTTCACGTCAGGATCGAGCGAGAAGCTATTCGACTCCACCGCTAGCGACGTCGCATGGCAGAAAATCTCCAGTGTGCGCGTGAAATTGTGGTGCAATGCTTTTTTGAATTCTTTGCCCCACCTGGGCGTATCCGGTGGCAGTCCACCCGTTGCGAATCCCGCCGGCGTGAAATCAAACCGCGCGTCCAGTCCGCCCCCGCCATAAAATCCCAGCTTCTCGTGGTCGAGTTCGTAAAAATCATGAAAGATTCGGCTAACGCAGAAACCCTTGTAGTCATTGAGGGGCTCTTCGAATACCCCGAATGCCAGGGCGCCGCTGTTCGGCATCAGATATTTCCCCACCAGCCCGCTGGAATTCGCCAGGCCGTTCGGACATTGCGGCGAACTCGACAGCAGCAACAGTCGCGGTGTCTCCGCGCCGTTGGCGCACAAAATCACGGCCTTGGCCTTTTGCAGAACGGTGTTCTTCTTGGCATCAAAATACAACGCGCCGATTGCTCGTCCGTTCTTGTCCATCTCGATCTTGTGAACATAACAGTTCGGCCGGATTTCGCAGCGTCCCGTCCCTTCCGCCACAGGAAGGGCGGCCGAGAGCGACGTCGACTTCGCCCCGACTTCGCAGCCAAACCCCAAACAGAACCCACAGTTCACACAGGCACTTCGTCCCGGTCGCGGTTGCGACAGGATGGCCATCGGCGCTGGATAGGGGTGATACCCCAGTTTCCGCGCCGCTCGTTCAAACACTACGCCGTTTCCCTTTACCGGCAATGGTGGCATCGGGTAAGGCTTCGAGCGCGGCGGGTCAAACGGACTTGCGCCTGCCAACCCCGAAACTCCAATCTCCCAGTCCACCTTCGTGTAGTACGGCTCCAGGTCCGCATACGTTATCGGCCAATCGGCCAGTGCCGCCCCCGGAATATCTCCTACCTTGCTGTGCTCGACGAAGTCGATTTCGTGAAATCGCCAGAAATTTGCGGTGAAATGCACGCTGCTGCCGCCCACGCACCGCCCGTACATTACGCTGTACTGCTTCCTGGCCTTGTCCTGCGGAGTTTTGCGAAATGTGGTCGGCTGTGTCGCCGGATTGTTTGTCAGCTGATGTTCGGCCATCACTTTCACTTCATCGTGCGTGAAATCCGCCGGCGTCAGATACGGCCCTTGCTCCAGCACCACCACGCGAAAGCCGTTCGTCGACAGTTCCTTGGCCATCACTCCGCCAGCCGCGCCAGAACCCACAATCACGAAATCTACCTCGTCCGACGGCTTGTACGTCACTTTCGGATTCGCCGCGCTCATTTCTTCTCCGTTTCCGCGGAAGCGGCCTGCCAGCCCGGGTAATCCTTGTCGTAGTACCCAAACGGCGGCGAAAAGCTGTGAGCCGGATCCCGGTCGATCACCTTCCATCCCGCATACTCGCGATTACCACCTGCTTCCGGATCGACCAAAAAACCGAGAATGGTGTGCTGCCAGATCGTTTGCATGAAATTGTCTGACGCGGCCTGACGCCGGTTCCGCGGTCCACTGGGCTGCGGGCTCAAGGTCACCGCCAATTCCACCATGAGGTTTTCTTGCTGTTCCGCGCTGGCGTCCGCAAAGCTTTTCACTCCCGGGTATTTCTCTGTGGTCTGCTTATTCACTTCGGCCAGACCGGTTTGGTACTGCGGAAGGGTATCCTTGGCAAAGGTATGCAGCGCACGGTCGATGAAGTACACCACCCCGGCTTCCCGCGCTCCCGGCAATTCATCTGACGGTATGATCTGCGCGGCAATCGCCTCCACCGCGCGCGCCTGTTCCGGTGTCAGCACGAGAAGATGGGCTGCCCCGCCGCCCTTCGCCGCTTCGTGCGCATGCTGCGCCGCGAACAGAATTGACGGCCATTGCGCGCTCAGCCATGCCGCCGCTGCCGCGCCTCCGCTGCCCAATAGAAATTCCCGCCGCGCGGTTTCCCTTGAGTTCATAAGCTCCCCTGGTCGGAGAATGTTCTAGCAATCTACGTTCTGCCTGTGCCAGCGTCAAGCGGCTCGCTTCGATTCGCGCCGTCCATTTGTCCGATCGTGCTCGGCTGAAGTATCATCAGCATTTGGCATTGACACAAAAATGAGCACCTTTACGGGCGCAATTGGATCTGGCGCAAAATGGGCGATTGATCGCATTGTCATCGCGCTGGCCGCAACCGGCATCAACCCCAACGTTCTCACGTTTCTTGGTCTGCTCGTCAATTTCGGCGCTGCCGCCAATTTTGCCGTAGGGAATTTCCGCACCGGCGCTATCGTCGTGTTCATTGCCGGGTTCCTCGACATGCTCGACGGCCAGGTGGCCCGTCGCCAGGACCGCGTCACCGCCTTCGGCGCTTTCTACGATTCCACCCTCGATCGTTACGCCGACATGGCTCTGTACATGGGCTTGCTCGTTTATTACTCTGTCAGCGGCCGAACTCCCTACGTCGTTCTCTCCGCTGTCGCCACCGCCGGTTCCGTCATGGTCAGCTATGCTCGCGCCCGCGCCGAATCGCTCATCCCGCTCTGCAAAGTCGGATTCATGGAGCGCCCCGAGCGCATGGTCCTTCTCATCATCGGCGGACTCTTCAACCGCATGGCCCAGGTCCTCTGGGTCATCGCCATCGTTTCCACGATCACCGTCGTCCACCGCATCTTCTTTACCTGGCAGGAAACCAGGGCCGGCCGTATCCTCCCCGCCCTGAAACCCAATTCGTAAGTGCGGTTGCCTGTCAATCCCGCAGTGCGGTTTCCGCGCTGGTCTCAGCCTCGGTTCGCGTGTCCTGCGCCAACGAATCCTCCACCGGATCCGCAATCACCTTTCTCACCCGCTCCTTCAGCGCCGGTACGTCTTCCTTGCGCATTCCTTCGGTCTCGATCGTGTCGTGCAACAGCACTGTAATCGTCGCCGGCCTCAGCATCCAATCCCCGGTTCGCAAATGCGCGAGCGACCCTACCAAACTCACCGGCACAATCGGAACTCCTAACTGCTGCGCGAGTCGGAACCCGCCATCTGCGAACTCTCCGATATGCCCATCCCGCGTGCGCTTCGCTTCCGGAAAAATAATCAAGCTCGTCCCCTGGTCCACCGCTTCTTGCGTCATCCTCCACAATCGCTTCAAGTCTTTGGCGCTGCGCACATTCGGCACCGGTACATTCCCAAACCTCTTCATCAGCCACCCGTAAATCGGTATCTTGAAGTGCGATGCGAGTTCCCACCCCCGCACCAGCTGCGGGATCGCGCAGTACAGAATGAACGGATCAAACAAATTCACGTGATTTACCATGAAGAACGATGTTCGCTTATGGTCGAAGCCCGCCGCCTTCTTGACCACCACCGTCGCGCCCGAAAACAGTGCAATCCGCCGGCAGAGTCCGCGCTGCAGCCAGTCATGTTTTCGCGGATCCAGGATCACCGCCAGCGTGATCAGCACCGGGACCACAATCAAAAAGTGCAACCAACTGATGCCCCACAAAAACAAACTCCGCATCACTTCCCACGCGCGCATCATATATAAACATCCATCGCGCCGGGCAGAATCTCCAGTGTCTTGCACCGCAGCCTGACAATTTCTCCGTCCACCATCACGTCCACCGGCGCATGCATTTCGAATTCCACGCGTTTTACCGCGCGCCGCGCCGCCAGCGGATGATCCAGATGCGTCCCGTCATATAGCCGCGGCAGCATTTTCAGCAGTTCCACTCGCCCGATGGGTCCCCAGCGCACATATTCCACCAAACCGTCCGTGGCATCCGCGTGCGGCGCAATCAGCATGGTTCCGCCCGTAAACTTGCTGTTGTTGAAGGACAGAAACAAGCAGCGCCGCTCATCCCACTCCCGATCGTCGTCGCAACGTACCTTGAATGCGCTGCGGTTCAGCTGCACTACCTTCACAAACACGCCTAGCAAATATCCGAATTGACCAAAGGGCTTAAACACGCGATTCGTGATCGCTCCAACATCCGCCGTAAATCCCACGCTCAATAAATTGAAGGAGTAGATTGTGCCCTGGTCGTGCTGCAAACAAAGCACGTCCACCGGCCTCTTCCGCCCTTCCACGAGGGCCTGCAACGATGCTTCCGCGCCCCGGGTCGTGAAATCGCGCAAAAACGAATTTCCCCTACCCAGGGGCAGAAAACCCAACTCCACCCGGGTGCCCTGCGGCCTCTGAAAAATCCCATTGATCACTTCATGCGCGGTGCCGTCGCCACCCACCGCCAGGAATCGCCGGTACCCCTGTTGGTACCCTTCGGCCGCCAGTTCCGACGCATGATTTGGCCCCGTCGACTCGATTACGTCAATCCGCAGCCCCTTTTCCTTGAGCCCGGCGAGTTCCAGACCGGCCCGCCGCGCTGAGCGCCCGCCGCCGGCAGCGGGATTCACAATGGCCAGAAACTTTTCACTCACACTCATTCCGTTCGGAAATTTTACCCTGTTTAGGCGCTAAACCGGCAGGATCGCTTCTTCGCGTTTCAATTTACCCAACCGCTCCGCGAGAGCCGCCCGTATGATCTTCAGCGATGCCGTCAGCGGAAAATCCTGGTCATACAGCACGATTCCCTGAATCCGTTTGAAATTGAGCAACCGGCTATTCCTCGCCACAGTTTCCTTCCGCAACTCCTCCGTGAAGGTCTGCCCATGATCCAGGTGAATGACGAGCACCAATTGCTCACCCACCATCGACCGACTCGGCCACACATAATTCGCCGCGAACACGCAAAACTCCTTCACCGGCAGCCCTTCGAACGCCTGCTCGATGTCCTCCGCGTAAACGTTCTTGCCTTCTTCCGTCACGATCATGTTTTTCTTGCGCCCGAACAGTTGCAAGTGACCGGAGGCGTCAAAGCGACCCATATCCCCGGTCATCAGCCAGCCATCCACAATCGCTTCCGCGCTCAAGTCCGGCTCGTTCAAATATCCGGCCATGACCGTTTTGCTGCGCACCGCGACTTGACCAATTCCGTCACCATCGGCACTCACGAGGCGAACTTCCATCCCCGGCAGCGGTTTCCCCACGGTATCCGCTCGAAACGGCTTTAAATCATTCACCGTGATTGCCGTTCCCGCTTCCGTCAACCCGTATCCATTCGCCACCGGAATCCCCAGATCATAGAAAAACTGCAGCGTTTGGGGTTCCGTGAACGCGCCGCCCACGATGATCGCTTGCAGTTTTCCCCCGAACGCTGCGTGCACTGGCTTCAGCAGGAGCCGGCTCAGCGGCAGCACCGGTCGGCTCTTCGTCAGCGAAACGTTGATGGCTCGCAGCGCTTCGAACACTTTCCTCTTGTTGGCCGGCAATTCGTCGAACCGCGCCTGCAATCCCTTTTGCAGATTCTTCAACACCAGCGGCACCAGACTCACATACGTGATCTGATATTTCGGGAAAGCCTCGCGCACAAATTCCGGTCGCAGCGTCCGCAGGTGCACGACCGCCGCCCCACAGGTAAACGGCCCGATGAATCCGACCATGAAATCGATCGCGTGATTCGTCGGAAGAATGCTCAGATATTTCACGCCTGGCCAAAACGGATACCACGTCGTCAGCGCCACACACTGCTCGAGGTAGTTCCCGTGCGTCATCATGCATCCCTTCGGTGTCCCACCGGTGCCCGACGAGTACACGATGCACGCCAAATCCTGGCGTTTGCGTTCGACGCATTTCGGTGCTCCTGGCGCCTGGAGGGACTCCCACCGTATCGCCCGCGACAAATCGCCGTTCGCGGGGGCCTCCGTCACCAGCACCGTCTTCACCTTGCCCGCGTCCTCGCGCCCCGGCGACACGCTCAACTGCCTCCAGATTGGATACTCCGTGATGAGCACGCCGGCCCCGGAATGTTTCAGCAATTTCCACTGCTCGTCCGGTTTCAGCTTGTAATCGAGCGGCACCAGCACTCCGCCGCAATAAAATATCGCGTACGCCGTAATCAGCCACTTCGACTGATTGGTCATGATGATCGACGCGCGGTCACCCGCCGCAAACCCGCTTTCCTCGAGCCATTTCGCCAGCGGGAGCGCGCGGGCCTTGAATTCGCGATAGGTGATGCGCTCTTTCTCTTGCCCGCGGTCGGACTCGTACAGGCACACCTCGCGCGGCCACGTTTCCAGCGAATCCCGAATCGCCTCTCCGAGCGATGAGTATTTTGTCAGGTCCAACATTACAAGCGGACTTGTACCCGCTCGGCAAGGGTCTTGAAGTCGCTCACACCCTGCACTTCGTAATCCGGCAATTCGATATGGAAATGATTTTCCAAGCGCGACAGCAAATCGAGGGCTTGCAGGCTATCGATCCCGAGCTTTTTATAGAAATCGTCCTCGGCCTTCAGCGATCCCGGCGCGACCTTAAAATGCTTCGTCGCCAACTCCAGGATCTCCTGGGTAGTTTGCTCAATCGTTCGCATAAGCTTAAATCTATCATTCCGGTCGCCTGGAAGGAAAATCGTGCAAGGTGAGAATCCATCTGCAGTCCATGGCGGAGGAGATCGGAGCTTCAGCGAACCTGGGCTTTGGCCTCTGAGGGAATGCTTTCTTCCGCGTTCCTGGTTTAAAAGAGGATGAGACCGCGCCGCAGCGCGATCGACACCGCCTCGGTCCGCGTCGCCGCACCCAACTTACCCAGTATCGACGCGACGTGGAACTTCACGGTATGCTCGGAAATTCTCAGCTGCGCGGCAATTTCCTTATTCCCGCGACCCTGCGCCAGCATTTCCAAGACATCGCGTTCGCGCGCCGTCAGCGGCTCCACGAACTCCGCCGCCTCGCCGTCGTTACCTCGCAAGCTATGGTCGCTCGTCTCCAAGACGGTCAGACCCTGCGCTACAGCTTCCAGCGCGACATGCATCGTGGTTGCGCTTAAATTGCGCGGCAAAATTCCTCGCACTCCTGCGCGCAGGGCCCGATTCGCCCAAGCAGCCGTACGCTGCTCCGTCATCAGCAACACGATAGGCAAGGTACCCGTAAGTCCTTGCGCCTGCAGCACCTCCAAAACTTCCTCGAGCGGTTCATTGTTCGTCCCCACGATCACCACGTCGGCCGTTTCGACCAACTCTTCGGTCGCACCTTCCGCACTCGCGGCCGCACCTACAACCTCCGCTCCCGCCTCCTCGAGCAGTTCTCCGAGCCGCTCCCGGTCGCGTGCCGCCGCGATCAGAAACACCCGCGTCACGCCGCGATGGAACTCCGCCCCAGTCCGCCCAGCCACACGCTCACCTTACGAACCTTGCGGTAATCGCCGCGCAAGAATCGCAACCGCAGCACCCGCGGCTCCTTCCCTTCCAGCGCGAGCGCCAAATCATCGACCGCTGAAAAGGCCGCTTCCTCGGTGCCGAGCAAAATGTCGCCCGCCATCAGCGACGCCAATCCCGCGGGACTTTTCGCCCGCACCTCGAGCAGCAGCAAACCCACCCGGCTCGGTTCCGGCCGCGGCAGCCGAACGGCTCGCGCCGCAACGCCCAGCCACTGAACACTACTGCCAGCACGCAAAAATCGCGCCACATCATTGCTCGGAATTGCCAGCGCCAACCGCCCCGCCACCATCGTGTTGATCCCCATCACGCGTCCCCGCGAGTCCGCCAGCGGCCCTCCTGAATTCCCCGGCGCCAAACGAATGTCCGCCTGCACCCAGCTTTTACTTCCCACCCCGCGGAGCGGCCCAACCCCGCACACCACGCCCATCGTCATTGCGCCCAAAAAGCCCAGCGGGTTGCCCACGGCGATGGCCACTTCCCCCGGCCGGGCTTGCGACGAATCCGCCACCGCGGCGGCAGGCAATCCCGTCGCGGAAATCCGCAAGGCCGCAAGATCCCGCCGCACATCGCGCGAAAAGACCTCGCCCGCGAACGCACGTCCGTCCCACAAACTGACCCGTGCCTGTCTTCCGCGTGCGACGTGCGCATTCGTCACAATCGTTCCGTCGCTGCTCCAGATCACTCCGGAACCGTTACCGCGTTCGCCCGGTTCCACCAGCACCGTGAACCGCCTCACGCTTTCCGCAATTTCGCCGAGCCCCGCAATGGTCATTGCGCTCGCTCCGCAGTCGGCCGCTCTCCGATCTTGATATTAACTTCGCGTCGCACACCTCCACGCAGGAACTCCGCCGCGATCGCCGTCCCGATCTGTCCATGAAGATGCGCGTGAACATCTTCCAGCCGCATCACCGGCTTCCCTCCAAGGCTAACGAGAATGTCGCCGATAACCACGCCAGCGGTGTCTGCGGGCCCTCCGCGTTCCACCTCCAGAACGATCACCGCCGTTCTCTCAGCCCGGCCGAGCGACTCACGAACGTTGTCCGGCAAGCGCACCGGCTGTGCGCCAATGCCCAAATAACCGCGAGGGATATGCCCCTTTGCCAGCAACACGTCCACGACTTGATTCACCGTGGCCACCGGCATTGCCAGAGCCCCCATCGGTGAAAACTTTGGTGTGGCAATCCCGGTAATCTCGCTGCCAGCGTTCACGACCGCTCCTCCAACGGTCGTCCTTTGCAGCCCCACATCGAGCCGCACATACGGCGAAATCGCTGCGCCACCCCATAGCCTCCGCTCTTTGGTTACCAAGCTGACGGCGCCAAATGTCGCCACGGGTCCACTCGCCCGCGTTCGCCCCACCACCAACGCCAACTGTCCCGGCCTCAGCGCGCCCGTATCTCCGAACACTTTCGGCGCCGTTCTCGCATCTTCACACTTCAGCACCGCAACATCCGTCGACGGGTCCCGCCCGACCAGCTTCGCGCTGGCCACCTTGCCATCCGGCAAAGTCACCTGAATCTCTTCGTCGCGCCGCAACGCGTGTTCCACGGTCACCACCACGCCCGGCCTCCAGATCACGCCGCTGCTCGACCCTCGCGCCTCGGTGTGAACCGCCACGGCATGTGCGGCCGCCTTCTCGGTCGCATCCGCCAGTGCATTGGAAATCGCAATCCATTCTGCTGACATAGGTCCCAACCTCCGCCTGCAGAATGCCCCATTGCCCACCGCCGCACATCCGCCAACCGGCTAGGTCATTGTTTGGGGGAAGGACCTACCTGAGGAGCGCCTTTTGGCTGCCGCAATTAGGCCCGCCCGCTACAAGGCAGGCACGACGAAGGATCGCAACCTGCGCGTCTTGCCCGACTCCCGTTCTTCCACCCGTCACAAATCGCGGGTCGCGCCTTGCATCCCCCGTCACGGCTTCCTACCGCGCCACCTTTTGATCGAAAAACTTCGCCATTGTCTCCAGCGTCTCGCGTGTTTCCGGAAACTCGAAGTGATACCAGAACGCATGCGGTAGCGCCTCATATACCACGAGCTGCGCGTCGTTTCCCGCACGCAGCAGCGCTCGATGAAAAATCGTCGTATTGCTCAGCAAAATATCCCGCGTGCTCGTCACCAATAAACTTGGCGGAAACCCGTGCAGATCCGCGTACAGCGGCGATAGCACCGGGTCCTTCGGATCCGTACTTCCGACATAGGCATCGCCTGGCCGCCCATTCGGATTGGCGGGCAGAAGATTTCCCGGCAATCCTTCCAGCGTGAAGAAACTCTGCGAATCGCCCGACCGCGAGAAATCCGCCAGCGTGGAAAACATTCCCAGCGCACCGGGCAGCGGCACTCCCGTCTGCTTCAACTTCACCGCTACTTCCCCCGTCAAAATCGCTCCGGCCGACGTCCCGAAAATCCCGATGCTTCCCGGCTTGTACTCCCTCAACAACTGCTTATACACCGCCACCACGTCGTCCACCGCCGCCGGAAACGGATTTTCGGGCGCCAAGCGGTAATACAGCGACACCACTTTCGTCCGCGCCAACGCCGCGATCGGGATTCCCTCGATCAACGATCCCGAATCCGAATTGAATCCCCCTCCGTGCAAATTGATGAGCACGCGATTGCGGTTCTGGTCCGGCAAATTCGCTGGTGTGATGACGTCGGTCCGCACTCCGGCGATCGTTTTCTCTTCCACACTCACCGGAAACAGCTTCTTCGTTACCGCCGACTGCGATTCCCGCCACTTGTCCGTCTGCACCCGCCGCTCCGCCAGCGTCTGCGGCGCAAATACGTGCCGCGTCAGGGAATCGAGCCACTTCTGCGCCTCGGCGCTGATGGTCGACGGCATCGGAATAATCCGCGTGATGTGTGCCGTTCCGTCAGCATCAAATCGCGCCGAGTCTCCCTCTGCCTTTCCCGCCGGCGTAGAGCAAGCGACAACGACGGCTAAGCAGCAGCAAAAGATC
>Ga0306925_10006048_pt1 | contig 11206 bp, 10 predicted proteins | sample flu12Cox44000176_FD_203755 | JGI IMG/M metagenome (GOLD analysis project Ga0306925, IMG submission 203755) | Lab enrichment of tropical soil microbial communities from Luquillo Experimental Forest, Puerto Rico - flux8day.12C.oxic.44.000.176 (v2)... | ecosystem: Environmental > Terrestrial >...
TGGAGCTTGCCCCGGATACGCGGGCATTGCTGATACCGGCCGAGCAACCCGACGGCCCGGCGTACCGGGTCGGCTTCCACAACTTCTACGTGCTGACCCGTTACAACACGAGCGCGCGTTACGCGATGGCAGTGTATGACCTCGCGCACGCGATCGCCCAGCGGGTGCAGGCCACGGCCACCGACGCGCCGCCATGAGAGCCTCTGCCGGCAGCCCGGGTGCCCGCTGGCGCACCGGTGCCGCGGCACTTGGCATGCTGGCACTCTGTGCGTGCTCGGTCACCGCGCAGCGGCCAGCCCCGGCGCCTCCCGCCTCTGCGCCGCCCGCCGCGCCACCGGCGCGTGGCATGGAAAGCATCCCCGATGCGGTGCCGCGGATCGAGCCGCGCAGCGCACACGGCAATCCGCCCTTCTATGACGTGCTCGGCCGGCGCTATTACGTGCTCGCCAGCGCCGATGGCTACCTCGAGCGCGGAGTCGCCTCCTGGTACGGCCCCACCTTCCACGGCGGCAATACCTCGAGCGGCGAGCCCTACGACATGTACGGCATGACGGCCGCCCACAAGACCCTGCCGCTGCCGTGCTACGCGCGCGTTACCAACCTGCGCAACGGCAAGAGCATCGTCGTGCGCATCAACGACCGCGGACCCTTCGTCGCCAACCGGCTCATCGACCTCTCGTACACCGCCGCCGCGAAGCTCGACATGATTCGCGAAGGCACGACACTGGTCGAGGTGCGCGCGCTCAGCCCCACGGTGCCGGATGAGTTGACGCGCAGCGCCGCGCAGCCACCGCCGGCACTGTACGTGCAGGCCGGTGCGTTCGCCGATCAACAGCATGCGCAGCGGCTGCTCGCGCGGCTGCAGGCGGCGGGGCTCGAACGAGTCTTCATCGCCTCGCCGCTGCAGAATGGCACGCACCTCTACCGTGTGCGCTTGGGTCCGGTCGAGAGCGTCGCGCAGTTCGATGAGCTCACCGCGCGGCTCACCGCGCTCGGCATCCCCGACGCGCGCCTCGCGATCGAGTGACCCGGTGCCCGCTCGTGCACGCGTGCGCTTCGGTTAAGATCCGAAGTTTGCCGCCAAGAGGAATTCATTGCCGATGATCCGCTCATTGCCCACCGCATCCGCGCTCGTGCTCCTCATTGCCTCCTCCGCGCACGCTACCGCGCCGGCCGCGGCGCCGCCCCTGCCTGCGGGAACGACTCCCCCGGTCGTGACGGCACCCGCCGCGCCGGTGCCCGCTCCGCCTTCAGTGACGGCGCGCTCGTGGATCCTGCTCGATCATTTCAGCGGGCGGGTGCTGGCGCAGGAGCGCGCCGAAGAGCGCTCGGAGCCCGCGAGCCTCACCAAGCTCATGACCGCCTACGTGGTATTCGCGGCACTCAGCGAAGGACGGCTCAAGCTCACCGACATGGCCACCATCAGCGAGCATGCCTGGCGCGCGGAGGGATCACGCACCTTCCTGCAGGTGGGTACCCAGGTCCCCGTGGACATCCTGCTCAAGGGCATGATCGTGCAATCGGGAAACGACGCAACCATTGCGCTCGCCGAGCATGTCGGCGGCACCGAGGCGGGATTTGCGCAGATGATGAACGAGTATGCCCGCAGGCTCGGTCTCGGCTCGACCCACTACCTCAACAGCGACGGCCTTCCCTCGCCCGAGCACTACACCAGCGCGCGTGACGTCGCGACGCTCGCCAACGCGCTGATTCGCGACTTCCCGCAGTACTACCCGCTTTTCAGCGTGCGGGAATTCAGATGGAACAATATCCGCCAGAGCAACCGCAACGGGCTGCTCGGCAAGGATCCGTCCGTCGATGGCCTCAAGACCGGACACACCGACAGCGCCGGTTACTGCCTCGCCACCTCCGCCATGCGCAATGGCATGCGCCTGGTGTCGGTCGTGATGGGCGCGCCGAGCGTCAAGGCACGCGAGGAAGCGAGCTCGGCGCTGCTCGCCTATGGCTACACCTTCTACGAGACCATCCGCCTGAAGAGCGCCAACGAGACGGTGCTGAAGCCGCACATCTACAAGGCGGCGAGTGAATTCGCTCCCGTCGGGGTGTCGCACGATGTGTACGCGACCGTGGCGCGCGGGCAGGCCGGCACGGTGAAGACCCGTGCGCTCCTGAGCCGTGAGCCGCTCATCGCACCGCTCACCGCCGGAGAGAACGTGGGCGAGCTCACGGTCGCCGATGCGAGCGGCGCGGTGATCGAGCGTGTCCCGCTCATCGCGCTCAGCGCGGTGCCGAGAGGCGGACTATGGACGCGGGCCTGGGACAGCGTCACCCTGATGTTTCACTGAGGCCGCGAGTCATGGCCGAGCCCCTGCCGCTTTGCTACCTGAACGGCGCCTATCTCCCGCTCACCGAGGCGCGCATCTCGCCGCTCGATCGCGGCTTCCTGTTCGCCGACGCCGTGTACGAGGTCATGCCGGTGTACCGCGGGCGCCCGTTCCGCTTCGCCGCCCATGCCGAGCGCCTGGGGCGCAGCCTTGCGGGCATCGGCATGGAGGATCCGCACACGCGCGCGGAATGGCGCGCGATACTCGGCACGCTGATCGAGCGCAACGGCGGCGGCGACTGCTACATCTACTGGCAGGTCACCCGTGGAGCACAGCTCGGCCGCACCCACGCACCGTTGCCGCAGATCCCACGCACGGTGTTTGCCTTCTGTGCACCCTGGCCGCGGCCAGCGGAGGATCTTGCCGAGAGGGGCATCAGTTGCGTAACGGCGAGCGACACGCGCTGGGCACGCTGTGACATCAAATCGACCGCGCTCCTCGCCAACGCGCTGCTGCGGCAGCTGTCGGTGGATGCCGCCGCGGGCGAAACCATCTTGCTGCGCGATGGGGAGCTCACCGAGGCCTCGGCGTCTGCCGTGCACGTGGTGCTCGGCGGCGAGGTGCTGATGCCCCCCAACTCCCGGCGCATCCTGCCGGGTACTACCCGCGGCGCGGTCGAGGAGCTCGCGGCTCGCGCCGCGATCCACTGCTGCGTACAGCCGGTCAGCGAGGCACAGTTGCGCGCAGCCGACGAGGTGTGGATTTCTTCTGCCACGCGCGAAGTCCAGCCCGTTACCGTGCTCGACGGCCGGCCGATCGGCAGCGGCCGCCCGGGACCGCTGTGGCGGCGGGTGTACGAGGAATTTCAGCGCTACAAGCAGGAGCTCGCCGGAACCCCCTGGTAAGCAGAGCGGCCGTGGGCCGCGCCCGGCTCTGACCTCGACGCCGTGTGAGGTTCGTCCCAGTCGCGGTGCGCATAACCCGTTTGTAACCGGCCTGTTACCGGGGCGAAACTGACGTTCTCGCGACCGCCTCGGTAGCATTGCGCGGATGTCCATCACCCTCGACCAGGTCACCAAGCATTACGGCGGCGTCCCGGTCGTCAACGACGTCTCACTCGACATCGGTGACGGGGAGTTCTTCGTGCTGCTGGGCCCGAGCGGCAGCGGCAAGAGCACGCTGCTGCGCGCCATCGCCGGGCTCTCGGGCGTCGATCACGGCCGAATCTCGCTGCACGGGCGGGACGTCACCCACGTCGCTGCCCGCAAGCGCGGGGTGGGGCTCGTCTTCCAGAACTACGCGCTGTTCCGCCACATGACCGTGGCCGACAACATCGAGTTTGCGCTGCGCGTGCGCCACATGCGTGGGCGCGCGCGCCGGCAGCGCCGCGCAGAGCTGCTGCGGCTGGTGTCACTCGAGGGCATGGATCACCGGTTACCCGCGCAGCTCTCCGGCGGGCAGCAGCAGCGGGTCGCGGTCGCGCGCGCGCTCGCGCACAAGCCCGAGGTGCTACTGCTCGATGAGCCCTTCGGCGCTCTCGATGCCAAGATCCGTGAAGAGCTCCGCCGCACCATCCGCCAGGTGCAGCGCGAGCTCGGGATTACCACCGTACTGGTGACGCACGACCAGGAGGAGGCGTTCGCCATGGCGGACCGTATCGGCATCATGAGCCAGGGGCGGTTGCTGGAAGTGGGCGCGCCGCATGACTTGTATGCGCGGCCCGCGACCCGGTTCGTGGCGACCTTCCTCGGCGCGGCGAACCTGTTCCTCGCGCGTCGCACCCCCGATGGCATCCAGGTGGGCGGCAAGACCATGGGGGGCGCCGAGCGTGCCGCGGGTGGGCCCGAGCACGAGGTGGTCGCGGTGGTGCGTCCCGAGGAAGTGGAGGTCGCGCCCGCGCGTGACGCCCTTGGCTCGCGTTACCTCGGAAACGGCGTCGTCGATGAGGTGACCTTTACCGGCGCGCTCGAGCGGCTGCGCGTGCGTCTCGATGAGGCGGTGCATGCACCGCTGCTCGCCGCCGGCGATGGCGATGGCAGGTCGACACTCCAGGTGACGCGCACCCGCCATGCCTACCGCGGCTTCGAAGTGCACCAGGGGCAGAGCGTCGCCGTAGGACTGCGCCGAGTACACGTGCTGCCGACACCGCTCTCGAGTTTCACCGCCTGCGCACAGAGTGCGCCGCTTGCGGATGAGCTCAGCCGCCAGCCATTGCTCACCGAGCTGGTGGCGCGCATGAAGACGCGCATCGCGGTGCGCATCGAGCCCTCGCTCGGTGTCGCGGAGGAGCCCTGCCAGGCGCAAGGGGAGTTCTTCGGCACGACGGTGATTGCCGCCGCCGGCGATAACGTGAGACGCGCCGAGTGGCTGCTGCGCCGGGGCGTGAAGGACCTGCTGGTGCTGCCCGAGCATGCCGCTCCGCCGCAACGCGTGTTGATCCACTGGATGAGCGAGGCCGCGCGCAGCGCGACGCTTGCCGTGTCGGCGAGTGTGCTGCGGCACGTACCCGCCGAGGCCGTGTACGTCGGGATCTTTCCGGGCAGTAGCGACAGCGAGCGTCACTCGCACGGCATGCGCGAGTTGCTCGACGCGCGCTCGGAAGCCCAGGCCGCGCACGGGCTGGAGATGCGCACCGAGCTGCACTTCGGCGATGTCGCCCAGGAGCTCACCCGCCGCCTTGCCGAAGCGCCGGCGCAGATGCTGATCCTGGGTATCAGCGAGCTCAGGCAGTTCGCCGACAGCTTCCGTACCCTGCTCGATGGCGGCCGCTGGCCGGTGCTGATCGTGCAGCGCGGCGCCACATGAGCTTCCGCAAGCCCAGCGTCCTGCCCGGCTTCGGGCTGACCTTCGGCTTCACTACCTGTTTTCTCTCCACCATCGTGCTGCTGCCGCTGGCGGCGCTGGTGCTGTCGGCGGCCTCGATGCACTGGAGCGATTTCGTGCGCGTGGTGTCGAGTCCGCGCGCGCTCGGCTCCTACCGCCTCTCCTTCGGCGCCTCACTGCTCGCCGCGACGATCAACGTGGTGTTCGGCTTCATCATCGCCTGGACGCTCGCGCGCTATGAGTTTCCCGGTCGCAAGATCATCGACGCGCTGATCGACATGCCTTTCGCGCTGCCCACGGCGGTGTCCGGCATCGCGCTCACCACCGTGTTCGCACAAAACGGCTGGATCGGGCGTTACCTCGAGCCGCTCGGCGTGAAGGTGGCCTACACCTGGCTCGGCGTGACGCTGGCGCTGACCCTGATCAGCATGCCCTTCGCGGTGCGCGCGGTGCAGCCGGCGCTGCAGGAGGTGCAGCGCGATCTGGAGGAGGCCGCCGAGACCCTCGGCGCCGGACGGATGTATGTGCTCTGGCGCATCATCCTGCCGACGGTGCTGCCCGCGCTGCTCACCGGTTTCACGCTGGCGTTCGCGCGCGCGGTCGGGGAATACGGCTCGGTCATATTCATCGCCGGAAATCTGCCGATGAAGACCGAGATCACCCCGCTCCTCATCGTGATTCACCTCGAGGAATTCGACTACCAGGGTGCCGCGGCGCTCGGGGTGGTCATGCTCGGGATCTCTTTCGTCATCCTGCTCGCCATCAATCTGCTGCAGGCGTGGGGACGGCGGCGGCACGTCCGGGCGGCGCACTGATGGCTGCCGCCCTGCCGCACGGCGCGCTCGCCGACGATGCCGCCACGCGTCCCGGGCAGCACACCTGGATGCACGCCATCGTGCGCTGGCTGTGCATCACCATCTCGCTCACCTTCCTCGCCGCGGTGCTGCTGGCGCCGCTTGCGACGGTGTTCGCCATGGCGCTCGGGCGCGGCCTCGCGGCGTACCTGAATGGCTTCACCGACCCCGATACGCTGGCCGCGATCCGCCTCACGCTCACGACCGCGCTGGTGGTCGTGCCGCTCAATACCGTGTTCGGGCTCGCGGCCGCATGGGCGATCGCCAAGTTCGAGTTCCGTGGCAAGAGCGTGCTCATCACGCTCATCGATCTGCCGCTGGCAATCTCGCCGGTGATCTCCGGCATGGTGTTCGTGCTGCTGTTCGGGCTGCACGGCTGGTTCGGTGTGTGGCTGCAGGAGCACGACATTTCCATCGTGTTCGCGCTCCCCGGCATCATCCTCGCGACCATGTTCGTGACTTTCCCCTACGTGGCACGGGAGCTCATCCCGCTGATGCAGCAGCTCGGCAACGACGAGGAGGAAGCGGCCATCACCCTCGGCGCCGGCGGCTGGATGACCTTCTTCCGCGTCACCCTGCCGAAGGTGCGTTGGGGACTGGTGTATGGCATGGTGTTGTGCAACGCGCGTGCCATGGGCGAGTTCGGCGCAGTGTCGGTGGTGTCCGGACACATCCGCGGGCTCACCAACACCATGCCACTACACATCGAGATTCTCTATAACGAATACAACTTCGTCGGTGCCTTTGCCGTCGCCTCACTGCTCACGCTGCTCGCGGTGCTGACGCTCCTCGTCAAGACGCTGGTCGAGCGCACCGGCTACCGCAGGCGCTGACCGCCCATGTTCGAGCGTCTGCGGCGCCTGTGGGAATCGCTCTGGCCCGACCCGGCCCGCACCAGCCTCACCTGGTGGCTGGCGGCGATCCACCTCGGGCTGGTACTGCTCGTGGCCGGGGGCATTACCTGGTCCGCGAGCCGCATGCTGCGCGAGCTCGCCGACGCACAAGGCAAGGCGCGCGTGCAGCTGGCGGCCACGAGCGCACGCGAGGAGCTGCGGCGCATGGGTGAGGATTCCCATGCCGCCGCGCAGGCGCTCGCCGAGCGGCCTACGCTGCAGCGCCTGCTGGCGGAAGGCAGGAACGAAGCGCTCTCGCCGCTACTGGGCCGAGCCTGCGAAGCGGCGAGCATGGATGCCTGTGCGCTGCTTTCGGGCCGGACCGTGCTGGCGCTGTCAGGTCCCGCGCTCGACTGGCAGCAGGTGGTGACCGAAGCCAGCGAGCAGGGCGCGACTTTCATGGCACTGCCTGCCACCGAGCACGTGCCGCTGCTCGGCGCGCGCGCCCCGCTTGTGGACCAGGGCCTGACGCTGTACGTGGTACGGCGGCTCGATGCGGCGCTGGCGCATACCCTGAGCGCGCGGGTCGGGGCGGAAGTCCGTTTCATCGACTACCGCTCCTACCTCAATGCACCGGTCGGTGCGTTCACGCCGCTCTACGCCGCGGCGCTCGCCGACGGTCACTCCGCGGTGCAGCGCATCGACTCACAGGACAGCTACGCGGCCGCGGTGCCGGTGTTCGCCGCGAGCGGCGAGGCGATCGCGCTCATCGAGGCGCGTCTGCCTACGAGCGCAATCGATACCCCGGCGCGTCACTTTCTCCACCGGCTGTTGGCGGCGGCACTGTTTCTCGCCGCGCTTGCGGTGCTTGCCTCGGTAGTCCTCGGCGGCCTGGTGGCCGGCCCGGTGCGGGCGCTCACCGCGGCCGCCACGCGCCTCGGGAGCGGGGACTTCTCCGCTTCCATACCCGCCGGCGGCGCCGCCGAGGTTGGCGCGCTGGCGCGCACCATGGAGGACATGCGCCGTAACCTGATCGAGCTCACCAGCACGCTCCGGCGGCGCGAGGCCGAGGCGCGCGCGGTGCTCGGGGGCATCGTCGAGGGCGTGTACGCGGTCGACAAGAACCGCGTCATCCTCTACCTCAATCCGCAGGCCGAGCGCCTGCTCGGCGTCTCCTCCGCAGAGGCTGTCGGGCGCTTCTGCGGCGATGTGCTCAAGCCGCGCGAGGAGGATGGCCGCCGTCCGTGCGATCTGCGCTGCCCGATCGTGCAGGCGCGCAGCGCGAGCAGCGCCAAGGCGGTCGAGCAGCTCGCGGCACGGCCTGGCGATCCCCGCACCACCGTCATCACCAGCAGCGCGCCGGCTGACGGTCTGCAGGTACAGGTGATCCGCGATGAGACCGAGCTGGAGGCGGTACGCCGCGCGCGCGACTCGGTGCTCGCCAACATCTCGCACGAGTTCCGCACGCCGCTCGCCGCACAGCTCGCCTCCATCGAGCTGTTGCTCACCGGCCTCGAGCAGATGCCGCGCGAGCAGCTGCGCGAGCTGATCACCTCGCTCGAGCGCAGCACGCTGCGCCTCACGCAGCTCATCGACAACCTGCTCGAGAGCGTGCGCATCGAGTCCGGGCAGCTCGCCATCCGCCAACAGAGTGTCGCACTCGCCGAGGTGGTCGATGAAGCGCGCGCGCTGGTCGGATCGCTGCTGGCGCAGCGGCGGCAGACGCTCGATGTCAGCCTGCCGGAGCAGTTGCCGGCCGTGAGCGGCGACAAGACGCGGCTCACGCAGGTGTTCGTCAACCTGCTCGCCAACGCCAACAAGTTCGCCCCGGAGGACAGCGTGGTGCGCATCGGGGCGCAGGCGCAGGCAGGCGTAGTGCACGCCTGGGTGGAGGATGAGGGGGCGGGACCCTCGGCGGTCGATGATGCGCAGCTGTTCGCACGCTTTCGCCGCGGCGGCAGCGAGCCGGAGCCGGCGGGACTGGGACTTGGATTGTGGCTGGTGAAGTCGATCATCGACCGCCATGGTGGCCGGGTCGTCTTCGAGCGTACTGCCGCGGGCCGCACGCGCTTCAGCCTCACTCTCCCTGTCGAGCGGGAGGCGGCATGAAGGTGCTGGTAGCCGATGACGACGCGGAGCTGCGCGAGCTGATCGCCTTCACCCTCGGCCAGGCGGGCTACCTGGTGATCAAGGCGAACGATGGCTCCGCAGCGGTGCGTCTGTTTGCCGAGGAATCCCCCGACCTCGTCGTCCTCGACATCAACATGCCTGCGCTGTCGGGGTTCCAGGTCTGCGAGGCGATCCGCGCGCGCTCACGCGTACCGGTCATGATGCTGACCGTGCGCGGCGAGGAAGAGGACCTGGTGCGCGCGCTCGGCCTCGGCGCCGATGACTATCTCACCAAGCCCTTCAGCCCGCGCACCCTGCTCGCGCGCATCCGCGCGCTGCTGCGCCGCGCCGGCATGGAGAGCACCACCCCGGTGGCGGCCGGACGCATCACCCTCGATCTCAACGAGCACACCGTGCGTATCGGGGAAGCGGAGGCGGTACGCCTCACCAAGCTCGAGCTGCGCCTGCTGCAGATGCTGCTGGCGAATGCCGGTCACACGGTGAGCTCCGAGCGGCTGCTGGTGCAGGTCTGGGGCCACCGCAGCGGCGGCGACCGGCAGCTGCTGAAGCAGCTGGTGCATCGCCTGCGGCACAAGATCGAAGCAGACCCGGCAGCGCCGGCGCTGCTGCGGACCGCCGCCGCCGGGTACAAGCTGATGGTCGACTGAGGCCCAGTTCACGATTCCCGAATCACCGCCAATCGATTTGACTTTATCTTCCCGGCGCGTCTGCATTCACCGACGACTGCAGTCGACGACCTGCGCGGCCGCTGTCCGGCGGCGCAAGCTGGCCATGCTTGTTGAAGGAGGCGCGTCAAGCGAAACGCCCATGGCCATCGACTCAAATGCCGGCGATGCCGGTACCGTGGACCCGTACTGCGACACGGTGCGGATTCGAGTGCTTCCCGAGTCCATGCTGCAGGAAGGCGCCAGCAGCAGCGCGCCCTCCCCCAGCTTTGACCCCTACAGCACGGACATTGCCGCGCAGGTGCGCGAGCGGCCGCGGCGAACGCTCGATGACATGCGGCGCCTCAGCGAGCAGATCAAGCGCATCCGCGAGTTCGCGCGCTACGACGAGCCGCCCCGCCCGGCGAGCGAAGAGTCGAAAAAATCTCCGAAGTGACCACAGCATCTCTGCGGACGGCGTCGCGGGCTTGCAGCGAGCGTCGGCTTCGGGGCAAGATGCGCGCCTTGCAAAGGGACCCGGCCCGCTTCGCACGCGGCGCGGCTGTTGATCCTCAAGGAACACCCGAGCCCATGGGCACCCCAACTGGCCTCAAGATGGACCCGGAGGCGCAGTCGCTTTGGCACGAGGTAGCCACGGCGTCCGACGAAGTTGCGGCCATTGTCGATCGCATTCCGGGCCTCACGGTCACCGGTGCCGAGACCCGCAACGAGCTCGAGCGCGCCGCCGCGCTCCTGCAGGCAGTGGCCGTCATCCTGCGGCGCACCGAACGGCGCGAAGGGGCGCGTCACGCCAAAATCAACCGCAGCATCCTGGGACCGGATCCCGTTCCCTGAAGCGGGGGCGCGGCGCCGACGCCTAGCGCGCCGAGATCTGGTCGAACACTCCTCCGTCGCCAAAGTGCGTGCGCTGCACGCTCGCCCAGCCGCCGAAGTCCGCGATGGTCGCGAGCTTCAGCTGCGGGAAACGCTCCGCGTAGCGTGCCGCAATCTCCGGGTCGCGCGGACGATAGTAGTGCCGCGCCACGATCTCCTGGCCTTCCTTGCTATAGAGATAGCCGAGGTAGGCCCGCGCCACCTCACGGGTGCCGTGGCGCAGCGCGAAACCGTCGACCACCGCCACCGGAGGCTCCGCGAGCACGCTCACCGAAGGCATGACGATCTCCAGCTTGTCGCCCCCGATCTCACGCACCGCGAGCATCGCCTCGTTCTCCCAGGTGAGCAGCACATCCCCGAGGCCGTTGTGCACGAAGGTCGTGGTGGCGCCGCGCGCGCCGGCATCGAGCACGGGTACGTTCGCATACAGCCGGTGCATGAACTCGCGTGCCCGCTCGTCACTGCCGTCCGGCTGCGCCCGCGCCCAAGCCCAGGCGGCGAGATAGTTCCAACGGGCGCCGCCTGAGGTCTTGGGGTTGGGGGTGATGACCGCCACACCCGGACGCACCAGGTCGCCCCAGTCATGTATCCCCTTGGGGTTGCCCTTGCGCACCACGAACACGATGGTCGAGGTGTAGGGAGAGCTGTTGTCCGGCAGCAGGCTCTGCCAGTTCACCGGCAGGAGCCGGCCGGTCGCGGCGATCGCATCGATATCGGCCGCCAGCGCCAGCGTCACGACATCC
>Ga0306925_10006055_pt1 | contig 11202 bp, 13 predicted proteins | sample flu12Cox44000176_FD_203755 | JGI IMG/M metagenome (GOLD analysis project Ga0306925, IMG submission 203755) | Lab enrichment of tropical soil microbial communities from Luquillo Experimental Forest, Puerto Rico - flux8day.12C.oxic.44.000.176 (v2)... | ecosystem: Environmental > Terrestrial >...
CGCGCGCCTGTGCGCTGCGGGGGCCTTCGCGGTCAACGGGGTGCCGGTGAGAAAGGCCAACCAGATGGTCCGGATCGGCGATGCCATCGCCGTGCCGCAAGGCGCCGTTTGCCGCACAATCCGAGTGCTGGCGCTCGGCGCGCGCCGTGGCCCGGCGACCGAGGCGCGGCTGTTGTACGAGGAGACGGCCGCTCCAACACGCCTCTCCGAGTTCGCACCGGCCTGGATGCCGTTGCTCGCGGACGACGAGCTGCGGAGCGACCATGCCCGGATCGGCGCGCAAAAGCTCGGCTGCTCCGAATAGCCCAGTAGCTAAGCCGCAGGAGATCGCCCACCTTACGCGCGTTGGGGCGTGCTCCTCGCTCGCCCTCCCTAGACAGGCTCCTACAACGCGGCGGCGACTGTGCTGAAGGTAGTGCTCAGATTGGTGCCGACCGATCCGATGATAGCAATCGCCACGACGACGATCATCGCTGCGATCAGCGCATATTCAATAGCCGTGACGCCCCGCCTGTCCTCGATCAACCGGGAAATAGCTTGGCGTTTCATCCTAAGCATCGACCTGGGCCACCCACTCTGCATTACCATTATCATCTCCGCTATAATCGTCAGGGCTGAACTTAGCTCGTAAATATTGTTGAATCCTTAAATTAAGTTAGTTTTACATCCTCTCGGGCGCCAATCGTGGTTCACTTGATCTATGCCCTGAACGAACCGCAGGAGCGCGAGCAACGCTCCTACTAAGGTGAGCACGCGGCGGCTGAGAGCGGCAGTGAATAGGTGCCGATGAGTGGGATTACCAAAGAATAGGTGTAGGATGCGGTCACCGTGTGACCGCATCCCGTCGCCGAATAGGAGAACGGATTTGTGGCTCCGAGCGATAGGCCAGCGTATTGGTTGAGCGCATAAGTCTGGATTGCAGAAGCAGTTGTGCAACTGCTCGAACCGACGGCTGCGCAACGGGCCGCGGTCTCCGCTGCGTAGTGCATGCCACCGAGGGTCCACAGCACCATTGCGATATTGATAATGCCAAATAACATCGACACGAAGATCGACAGGATGATGCCGAGCTCCACTGCAGAAGAACCACTCTCGCAGGCGAGGAGGCGGGGTGCTCTCGACAAGTCTATTTGAGCCTTTCGATGGATTTGCTCGTCAGTGTCTGGGTTGACGCGAGGCTCATCCCGGCAAGGGTCGGGGCATAGGAGTAGGTGACGTCGACCTCGATATAGTCTCCGGGGGCGACCGTTGGGCTTCCGTAGGTTGAGCAGTTGGCGGGTGGTGACGAAGGATACACGGCGACCGACTCCAGCGTCGTTCCGGAAGCGCAGTAATATGTCTCGGACGGAGAGCCCGTGGCTAAAGTCACCCTGGTGCCGAGGGAGGTCGACTGGATCGCAGTGGTAACGACAGTGTTAAGGCTCGCGCAATTAGAACTTGCCGGCAAAGTTCCCGTCGAGCAAGTCTTGTAGGCCGCCTGCGCACCCATCTGAGCCGAATAATCGACTTCCATCTTGTCCCAGATGAGTGAGCTAAAATCCAAAATATTCACGACCAGCACGACAAGGACAGGAGCGATAAACGCAAACTCGATTATCACGTTGCCGTCTGTCTCTTTGGTCATCGGCCAAAGGTGAGCCCAAATGTCGCCACGGCGGCTTCGGGTAGAACTGGGAAGCAAGGAAAGCTCCCTCACTTGACGAGCGCAATGGCGCCGACATTGTTGGTCGGTAACGTGACACCGGCCGCGGCGCAGCCGCCGTGCGCTAGGATCCTGCCCGTGCCGTTGATCGTGATGTTATCGACGACGAGTTCGAAGCAAGATGCTCCGTTGCTCGACTTGTTGACGGCGCCGCTGAAGGTGACGCTGGAATGGGGGAGATAGACGACGCCGGTGATGTCCCAGGTCGGCGAGTTCCCGGCGGCAGAGATGTCGACCCCAGTCGTCAAGGCGGGATCCTGGTAGATCGCGATCCCTTGCCATGTACCCGATGTCGGCGCTGGGAAGTCGAGGGTACCGCCGCCGGTCGGGGCGTGGGTGTAGCTTCCCGCAGTGCCCGAGAAGATGATTGTCAGCGCCGAGTTGGCTGCCGTTTTGAGTGTGACCCCGTTGGTATCGAGCTGCCCGTTTTCGATCACCAGAACCGACCCCGGTGAGGCGGTTGTCACCGTCACAGGGTCACCGTTCTTATCAGATTGAAGCTGCAAATCACCACACACGATTTTCGTGGCCGGCAGTGCGACGGTGGTACCGGCTGACCATTGGTTGGAGGCCGGCAGCGGTGGATCCTTTTTCTTCGCGGGCTCCTGGGGTAGATGCCGCCACAAGTGTTGCTGGGGATGCTGGTGGCCAGCGACGAGTAGGGGTCGGCTACCACGGCTACGTTGCTAGCTTCAGTGACGCCGCAGCCGTTATTGGTTTTATGCGCATCACCGTAGGTGGCGTTGAGGTTGTGCCCGTGACAGTCCGCTCCGGTGTTGGACATCAGGCTGCAATTGCTAAGGTCGACCTTTGGTGCACCATTCGTCACGATCGCGGGATCAGTGCCGCTGCCTGCGAGCGCAAGCAGGCAATAGGAATGCGTTTGCGAGCCGCCGGCCAGCGCGCTACCCGCGAGAGAGGGACTAAACAAACCGACTACCGGGGAAAAGAATCGCGGCGTCGAGGCCTGGGCGACCGTGACCTGGTAACAATCGGTCGCTCCATCCGGACAGGTTTGATTGTTGAGCGCCGTGACGGTTATGCCGTTGACTCCGTCGACGAACCCATACTGGGCGGCGACGGCCTTTTGCCTCGTTTTGATACGAGCCCGTGCCATTGAGCGCGGCTGCGATGACAGCAGCGTCGGCCGCATTCTGTAAGGCGCGGTTTGTCCGGTCCCACATGCCCACGTCTACGGCGAGACCGACGATGCCAATGAGCAAGGTCAGGGCGAGGGCCGTCAGGATGGCGATGACCCCGCCCTCGTCCCGCCATATAGCCGCAATCATCGGAAGGCGACATGCAGCGATGTTACAGGATTGTGCTCCGAGCTGGGATGCAGGCCGAATCGTGTGATCGGGCACGCGCCCCTTCACGAACGCAATCATCAGCTTTCGTTGGTGTTGTCGGCCATTTGTCAAGGACGCGGCCCTGTCTTGCCAACACGGGCCCCATGGGCTGATAGACATTAAAGAAGCGCCTGCTCACATTACGAGGGAGATCCCGCCGCTGACATTATCGGTAGGCAATACTACACCAGCGGAAAGGCAGCCGCTGGCAGTGGTTTGCTCGATACTCGCGGTACCCTTCATTGTCATATTGTCGGCGACGAAGAGAAGACAGGACTGTCCATAGCTCGACTTGTTGACGGCACCTTTGAAAGTGATGCTGGCATACGGGAAATAGACAACCCCGGTGACGTTCCAGGTGGGACTATTGCCGGCGTAAGTAAAATCGACACCCGATGTTCCTAGGTTAGGATCCTGGTACAGTGCAATTCCCTTCCAGGTACCTGATGTCGGGGCCATGAAGTCGAGCGTGCCGCCGCCAGTCATATAGTGGGTATAGGTGTGTCCTGATACTGTCGGCCCCGTGAAGATGATGGTCAGCGCCGAGGAGGAGTCCGTCGCCAGCGTGTAGCCGTTAGTATCCAGCTGACCATTCTCGATCACCAGAACCGAACCTCCTGATCCCGACGCGGTCGTTATAGTGACGGGTCCCATCAGCTTCAAATCACCGCAAACGATCTGCCCGTTGGCCAGCGTCGGAGTTGCCGACCAGGTGTAGGAGCCGGACAACTTGTTGGAGGCTGGCAGGGTGGGTTCCTGCGGGAAGGAGGCGGCGGTAGTGCCGCAGGGGTTGGTGGGGATATTGGTCTTTAGAGACGCATCGGGGTCGGGGACCTGCGGCACGTTGCTGTGTTCAGTAATGCCGCAGCCGCTGTTTGTCCCATGCGCATCGCCCCAGGTGGCCCCGAGGTCATGCCCGTTGCAATTCGCGGCGTTATTGGACATGACGCTGCAGCCGTTCATATTCGCGTGCGACGAACCGTCGGCCTGGATGCCGGTGTTGCTGCTGTGACCGGAGAGGCCGGCTAGCGTCAGGAGGCAATAATTATGGGTCGTCCCGCCGGTGGCCATTGCGGCGCCCGATAGAGCGGGTGCCGAGATACCGAGCACCGCGGAAAAGAACAGCGGCGCCGAGGCCTGCGCAATCGTGACCTTGTAGCAATCAGTGCTGCCGCTCGGGCAGGTCTGGTTGTTCAATGCAGTGACTGTTATACCACTCGTCCCGTCGACGAACCCGTACTGAGCGGCGACGGCCTTGGCCTCGGATTGATACGAGCCCGTGCCGTTTTGTGGTGCTGCGATGGCCGCGGCATCGGCCGCATTCTGCAAGGCGCGGTTAGTCCTATACCACATGCCGACGTCGACAGCGAGACCGACGATACCGATGAGCACGGTAAGGGCAAGGCCAGCAATGATGGCGACAGCCCCGCGCTCATCCTTGGCGAAGTTTATCAAGCGTCCCATGCCGGAAATGGTTAAAGGACGAATAGGCATCGTTCTGGGCAAGGGGCTCTCCAGTGCGGACACTCCACAGCTGACACACGCGGACCGCGTATCATCGAAAGAAATCAGTAAGCGAGGATTCTATTAACAATCAGTGAAAGCTCGCGATAGCATCCGCTACCGAATTAGCAACGATAAAATCGCCATCTTCCTATCCTATCCTCCCATCAGTCGCAGGCCTCTAGGGAGTGCGTCGCGCTCACCGAGGGGCGAGGCCGACGTCCTGTTAATCTCCTGGGAAAACAGGTGGGTGAGGCTCGCTGTGTTCGAGAAGGCCGCCCGGAATAGCTGGCAAGCTTGTCGCGTTGTCCGTCGCGATGCGCGTCGGCACAGTGTTGACATGGTTCTGCAGATGGTGCTCGAAGAGCGGGATCAGATAAGCGGTTCGGAAGCGATCGCGCGATGTCGGGAGGCTCCTACTCTTCCTCTGACGACGAGGAACGAGTGAGCCCCAGGTCTGAGAAGCGTCTCGAGGTTTTTGCCGGTTCCCGGGCGGTGATCACTGGCGGAATGGGCTTTATCGGCTCCGCGCTGGCTCGGCGGCTCGTCGCCCTCGGCGCTGAGGTTTTGCTGGTCGACAGCGTGATCCCCGAATATGGCGGCAACCCTGCGAATATCGCCGACATCCGTGATCGGGTAGCGGTCAACATCGCCGATATCCGCGGCGGCTACGCCCTGCCGCATCTTCTCGGCGGTCAGGATTTCCTATTCAATCTGGCAGCACAGACGAGCCATCTCGATTCGATGGCGGCACCCGAGAACGACCTCGCGATCAACTGCACGGCTCAACTGCAGCTCTTGGAGGCCTGCCGGGCAGTCAATCCGGGCATTGTGATCGTCCATGCTGGAACGCGCCAGGTCTACGGCCGGCCGCGCTATCTCCCGGTCGACGAGCGCCATCCGCTGCGGCCGATCGACGTGAACGGCGTCAACAAGATGGCGGGGGAGGCCTACCATCTGCTATTCCGCGACGTCTATGGCATCAAGACCCGCTCCTTGCGGCTGACGAACGTCTATGGACCGGGGATGCGGATCAAGGATGCCCGCCAAACCTTCCTTGGCATATGGCTGCGGCGGGTGATCGAGAGCGAGCCCTTCGAAGTCTGGGGCGGCGAGCAGCGCCGCGATTTGCTTTATGTCGATGACGCGGCCGAGGCATTCCTTTATGCCGCGGTCACCCGAGAGGCGGAGGGGCTGGCGCTCAATGTTGGCGGCAGCGAGCCTTTTAGCTTGATGGCGCTGGCCGAGGCGATCATCGAGACGAATGGCGGCGGGAAATACGAGATCCGGGAGTTTCCGCCGGAGCGCAAGCGCATCGACGTCGGCGATTTTCTAACCGACGACCGCCTCTTTCGGGATCTTTCCGGCTGGCGCCCGCGATTCTCTGTTGCCGAAGGCTTGCGCCGCTCACTCGACTATTACCGCAGTCATCTGGCGAATTATCTCTAGGAAACGCATGAGCTCGCAAGACATCGCTGTCGCGATCCCTCAGACCGATCCCCGCGCGGGCTATCTCGCGCAACGGGCCGCGATCGACGCTGCCATCACCCGTGTTCTCGAGGGCGGGCTCTATGTTCTTGGCAGAGAGGTCGAGGCCTTTGAGGCCGCATTCGCAGATTTCGTCGACGTGACACACGCCGTCGGGGTCGGCAGCGGGACGGATGCGATCGAGCTCGCCTTGCGTGCCTGCAGTATCGGCGCGGGCGATCTCGTCTTCACCGTATCCCATACTGCGGTCGCCACCGTCGCGGCGATCGAGCGGGCCGGTGCAACCGCAGTCCTCATCGATGTCGAGCCCGGCACTTACACGATGGCCCCCCACGAGCTGTCGCGGGCGCTGCGGATGGCGCCACCCGGACGGCCCGCGGCGGTGCTCCCGGTGCACATCTATGGCCAGCCAGCCGAATTGGCCGCGCTCTCCGAACTCGCCCGCGCCCATGGGCTCCGGCTGATCGAAGATTGCGCGCAGAGCCACGGCGCGCTCTATCACGGAAGGCCCGCGGGATCGTTCGGCGACGTTGCGTGCTTCAGCTTCTACCCGACAAAGAATCTTGGTGCGCTCGGCGACGGGGGTATGGTCGTCGCGAACGATCCTGTTCTCGCCGCTAGGTTGCGCGAAATTCGCGAATACGGATGGCGCGAGCGATATGTCAGTGCGGGCATCGGCGTCAACTCGCGTCTCGACGCGATTCAGGCGGCAGTCCTCGGTGTCAAACTCGAGCGCCTCGCGGACGACAATGCAAAACGACAGGCCATTGCAGCCCGTTACGACGCGGGTCTCGCAGGTCTGCCGCTGGCGCTCCCGACACGGCGTCCCGAGGCGACCCATGTCTTCCACCAATATGTGGTCCGGCTCGCCGAGCGTGATGTGCTGCGCGAGCGGCTGCGCACCGCTGGGATCGGCGCCGGGATTCACTATCCTGTTCCGGTCCATTTGCAGCCGGCTTACGGCGGCCGCCTCGACTCTGGCCCATCTGGCCTCGGCGTAACCGAGCGCGCCGCTCCGCAAATCCTGAGCCTGCCAATCTACCCGCAGCTCGCAAACGGGGCGATCGACCGCGTTATCACCGCGATCCGCACTTTTTTCAGGTAGTCTCCCTCAATACTGGTGGATCAGCAGCACGCCGCTGCCGATCAACACTATCCCGGCCATCTGCGGCCAGCCGAGAGGCTCGTTCCAAAGGACATGTGCGACCACCGCGACGACCGCATAACTCGCCGCGACCGAGGGGAAGGCGATCGAGACTGGGATCTTCCTGATAGACAGGATATAGCAGAGCGCTGCAACGATGTAGACGCCGAGGCCGATGATCGTCAGCGGGTTGAGAAATTGTGCGACAACAGTCGCCGAGCCGTTGGCCGCCATTTTGAGCGCGATCTGTCCGGCAATGCCGAGCAGGATCGCCGCCGCAAGGCTGGTGTAATAAATCGCCATCAGGCTCACGCGCGCTCACGCATCCGGCGCGGTGGCCGGCCCTCGGCGGGAAGCGGCGGTTGGCTGCGGAGCACCTCCTTGACCACCGACTGAGGTTTCCTGTTGGCGGTCAGATAGAGTCGGCCGAGATACTCGCCCACGATGCCGAGGATCAATAGCTGCACGCCCGAGAGCAGCAGCACCGCCGCAAACAATGAAGCCCAGCCGGGTGGCGGCGATGAGAACAGTGCCTCGGCAACCGCCATCGCCCCGCCGATTGCTCCCAGCGCGCTCAGGACGAAGCCCGTCATCGTGCTGACCCGCAGAGGCATTACCGAAAAATTGACGAACATGTTCATCCAGAGCCGCAGAAGCCGGCGCAGCGTATAGTTACTGCGCCCTGCAGCGCGCGGCAGATGACGCACAAGCAGCCGGTCTACATCGTCCGTCACTTGCAGGATCAGCCCGTCGACATACGGATAGGGTCCGTCGTAGCGGCTGATTTCACGCACGACGAAAGCACTCATGCAGCGGAAGCTCGAGAGGTAAAAGCCCCTAGGCTTGTCGAGGATTAAATCCGCGACGCGATTGGTAAAGCGGCTGGCGAGGTTGCGCCAAAGCGTGTGCCGCTTATTATCGTAATAGGTATAGATCACCTCTTTACCGCTGCGCTGGGCGAAGGCCAGCAGGCGCTGCACTTCCTCCGGCGGATTCTGCATGTCGTCGTCCATCGTAATGACATGAGCACCGCTCGCATGGCGTAGCCCTGCCATCACTGCGTTATGCTCCCCATAGTTTCGCGCGAGACAGACAAGCGTGACGGGCACACGCGCCTTGTCGATGAGCGCGCGGCACACTTCGAGGCTATTGTCCGGGCTGCCGTCATTGACGAGTACGATTTCGTGCCCGCCAGGGATCGAGAGTTCTTCGAGCTTGGCAGTCAGTTCGGCGATGCTGCTCGACCCGTTATAGATCGGGATCACGATCGACAGCGCGAAGCGCGCCGGCGCAATCTCGAGAGCCGTCGGATCCAATTCAACCATGAGCGACGCCTTCCTTGCCGGCAATGGCGAGAACCGAGCCACCAAATGGAAATCTCAATCCCGCTCGCAGCAACACGGTTTCGAGACCCGTCGCCACGCGGCAAACCACGTCGAGCGGACGAGAGTACAGTTTGACGTCGCTGGCCGCGCCATCATCCCGGGGGAAAAGCTTGCGCGTGATCACCATCAACGGAAACAGCACCGCATTCCAATAGGACACATACACGGGGCGAAACCCGACTGTTTGCAGCAAACTGCGCAGACCGTTGGCGGTGTAGCGCCGGATATTGTGCACGGCGGCGTCGTGTCGCGACAGCATCCATTGATAAGCCGGTAAATTCAGGATGAGACAGCCATCTGCGGCTAGGCAGCGATGGAATTGCAACAGGGCGCGGCGCTCATTCACACCTTGGTGACATAGGACGTCGGCGCTGAAGATCGCAGAGAAAGCGCCATCGGCGAATGGAAGATCGTTGACCGATCCCCCACAGACCGGCCGAGCACTCTTGGCTGCTGCCCGTGTGCAGGCCTGCGGGTCGGCATCCAGCCCAAGGACGACGCAATCGGAATAGCTCCCCGCCAGCCGAGCCAGGAATCCGCCTGTCCCGCATCCCGCATCCAAGAACGGTCGGTTTCCGGATGCGAGCGGCAGCCGCCGCGAAACAACGAGTAGGTTCCGGTGCGCGGCAGCGAACCACCACATCCGGTCTTCGACCAGGTCGAGCCTTTCGTACTCGGAACGTTCCACGCGCGTTCCGTTAGGTCCCATGAGACGGCAGGGGCGGGTTCCGCCCCGCCGGTGGCGGTGCGATGACGTGACGGGTCCGGCGAGATGCAAGTCTCACGGTGCCGCCGGCCCTGAGGCATGATCCGATGGGGCGCCGGCCATCGGTCCTTTTGGGGTTCGCTGGTTAGCGAGAAGGTCACGACGATCGAGGACGACTGAGAGCAAGGCGCCCATCCGTTCGACCCGGTAGACCGGCCTGCCGGGCAGCGAGCGATCGCAATTGTCCTTGGTGAAGGCGATGAAGAAATCGGCCTGGCCGCGCTGGCGGGTAAACCGAAAATTCGGCGGAAAGTAATAATCCGCCGAGACTGGCGGCCCGCACACTGCAACAGTGAATTCGCGCTCCTCGAAATCCGCACCGTATTCGGCGCGCACGTAGTCTCCGAGCCCTTGAACTGCCTCGGCATAGGAATTGGCCCAATAATCGAGCTTGAACTTGTGCTGGGCACCCTCGACGCCGTCGACGAAGGCATTGTAGTAAACATATTGATCCGGATGCAGCATCGCCATGATCGAAACATGAGCGAAGCCGTACAGCGCGAGCATCACAAAAATTGGCTTCCGGTACGGAAAGTGCGCTAGCCAGGAGAGCCCCTGATCGGCGACTACCGCCCCGACAACCGCGATCAATGGCAGCACAAAGATGAAATGGCGCATGCCGTCGAACAAGACGGCCTTGATGGCGATGGCATATGCGATCGGAAAGATAATTCCTATGCCCACTACGAGATGCGCGAAACCATGCTCGCGGCGGATGTGGAATTTGCTCCGCCAGAGAGCGATCGCGGCAACAATTGGAGCACAAAGCAAGAGCACAAGGATGAGCTCTGGGAGGGCAAGGGCGATATAGGTAGGAAGATAAGTCCAGGGCAAATCGGTAGCAGGAACGAACTGCCCAGCGAACAGCGTGTCGAAGGGAAAGGTCTGATGTGAGAAGAACGCGAGTGCACGAAGCGGGTTCTCGATCGGATTGGTCTGCGCCCAAGGCCAGAACAGCAACATGACCGGATATGCGACGAGCATGACCGGGACGAGGACGCGCCAGAAGCTCGTCCAGCCGCTTTCGGCCAGCACGGCCGCTCGGCGGGCGCCGATGGTTCGCCATGTTCCGTCGAGTGCGAGAATCAGGCTGAGATAGCAGAGCAGCAGCAGGCCCCCGACCCGAACCCCCATCGACATGCCAACCGCCGCCCCGAGCTTGGCCAAAAGCTGGAATGGAGGCGCCGGCAGCGTCGGCAGGATTCGAACCATATAATAGGTCGCCCAGACGACGCCGACCGCGAAGGGGATGTCCTTCGGGTTATTGAACATCTGCCCGTAATAATTCGGCGTCAAAAGGAGAAAGAGAGCTGCAATAAAGCCGGCACGCGCGCCCGCCACGGCGCGGGCCAGCTTAGAGCAGCCGACCAATCCCAAGATGCCGACGAGCCCGTTCAGCAGATGGCGGGTTTCATAGACACCGATTGGCGAAACTCGGTTGAGGGCCGCCGCGAGCGTATCGAAGACAGCCCCATAATTGTAGAGGTCTCGCCAATGAAGAGCACTCTTATCGTCGAAGAACGATAGGTAATAATTAAGTACGAAATTTCCGTACCAATTATGAGCGTCCTCGTCCCAGGTGACGCCGTAATCGCGGAAGGTCAGCAACACGAGCGAGGCGCCGAGCACAACGACACCGAACGACAACCGGGTCCAAAGTCTCTCTTTGTCGGGTCGAGCAAACCACAGCGCGTCACCGGCGGGACCGGCTACGACGGGCTTGGCGGCGAGCCAGGTTGTGAAAGGGTCCATCGCCTGGATCCTGCAGGATCGTCCCTGCGGAGTCGGTGCCATCCTCCCTTAGACCCGCGGCATCTGAACTTCAGCGAGCCGCTACTGTCAAGCCGCAGGCCATCCCTCACAAG
>Ga0306925_10006060_pt1 | contig 11199 bp, 13 predicted proteins | sample flu12Cox44000176_FD_203755 | JGI IMG/M metagenome (GOLD analysis project Ga0306925, IMG submission 203755) | Lab enrichment of tropical soil microbial communities from Luquillo Experimental Forest, Puerto Rico - flux8day.12C.oxic.44.000.176 (v2)... | ecosystem: Environmental > Terrestrial >...
GTGGCGAGAAAACCTCAATGAAAACATCGTTGCGTTTCTTCGTTCGTGTTGTACCGAAATAAGATTGTTTTTAGGTACGGCCATGGTAGGCTTTCCGGCAGTGAAACCGGGGAGCTTTCAATGAAACGAGCTGTTCTCTACCTCCGCGTCAGCACCATCGACCAGACAACAGCCAACCAGGAGCGCGAGCTGCGCGAGATCGCCGGCCGTATGGGCTGCGATATTGTCCACGTCTATAAGGATCACGGCATTTCCGGTGCCAAAGGCCGCGATAAACGCCCGCAATTTGACCGGCTATGCCGGGATGCTGCCAAGCGGCAATTCGACATGGTGATGGCCTGGTCGGTTGACCGGCTCGGGCGGAGCCTACAGGACTTGGTTGCGTTCCTATCCGAGCTGCACGCCCTGCGTATTGACCTGTTCCTGCATCAGCAGGGCCTCGACACCACAACGCCGGCCGGCAGGGCGATGTTTCAGATGATGGGTGTCTTTGCGGAGTTCGAGCGCGCGATGATCCAGGAGCGCGTGCGTGCCGGTCTTGCGCGAGCCAGGGATGAGGGCACGCGCCTCGGGCGGCCTCCGATACCGGCCGAGGTGGAAAAGGCCATCCGCGCTGCCCTAGACAAGCCAGGGCGCACCGAGGGCGTGCGCAAGATCGCTGCCCGGTTTGGCGTCAATCCAAAGACGGTGCAGCGCATCAGCCGCCCTTTCGCCAGCGCCGCCGCAGCGTGAGGGCGCACAAATGACGCAAGCAGGTGACCGCCGGCTCGGCCTTTGACTACGTCCTAGGGCGGCAGGGGCGTGGTATGGTCCCGTCGCCAGACTGAGACTCCAGGTGCTCCGCCGGTGCCTTCAATATTCGCTGACGATACCCGCCAATCTGATAATCTGCGCCTGGTCTTCGCTCCTGGGGCGACGGATGCCATTTGAGCCATTCAATCGGCGCGGGTTAATCACGCTGCTCGGCGGCGCGGCTGCGGCGTGCCCGCTTGCGGGGCGGGCGCAGCAGGGCCACCGCGTGCGTCGAATAGGTGTGCTGATGGCTGCTGCTGTAGCTGACGAGCCCACGAGGAGCCGGGGTTTTGATCTTGGATTCGGAATTTTGGGCGGGAGAAAATTGACCATGAAAGCCGCCAAAGCCCTGGTTGTCCTCCTAATGCTGACACTGAGCATTCCAGCGTTGGCTCAAGACGGTCAGGGGCAGAACAATCAGCAGGTGAATTCACTGACAAGTCGCGAGCGGCAAATCGTTCTAATGGTGGCAGAGGGGCTGTCGAACAAAGACGTTGGTCGCCGGCTCAACCTTTCAGAAGGTACTGTTAAGGTTCACCTGCATAACATCTACACGAAGCTAGGGATCAATAAACGAACTGCACTGGTTCCGATTGCGCACGCACACCGAGAAGAGCTAATGGGTCGGTGATCCTCTTGGCGTCGCGTCTCGGATACAGCGCGCCGGCGCAACGACATTGCGGGCCATCGCAGAGGCATTGAACGCTCGCGGCGTGGCAATAGCGCGCGGCGGCAAATGGCACGCGATGACCGTAAGCAATCTGCTCGCGCGAAGCGGCTGAACGCAGCAATGTTGAAAGAAATTCGCCACGGCGAAAGGCATCCTCCGCCCCCCAAAAAGACGGGTACCTATCTGAAGGGCGTGCCCGCCAGGCCACGATGCATTGGAGACACTTGCCACTGATCTGCCCCGTTGCGCCAGCACCGTCGTGCTACGGTTGTCAAACCCGCAGCCCATAACGCGCACGTAGCGCCTCGGCCTCCGCGTTACGGCCGAGCCTATCGAGCGCGTCGGCGGTGACGCGGGTGCTTTCCTTGGTCCAAGGGTGATCCCGTCCGAGAACCTTTTCGTGGGCGGCAAGGGCGGTCTCGCTGAGGGCGAGCGCTTCAGTCGGCCGGCCGCCCATGAGGAGTAGGAGAGCCAGACGTATGCGCGTCCAGTTTGTGCCGGGATGTTCCGAGCCGTGCGCCTTTTCTCGTATTACCAGTGCGCGCTCCTGGAGTGACCGCGCTTCAGCAAGGTCGTGCTGATGCTTGAGGAGGACAGCCAGCATGGTGAGGCTCGTCGCAATGTCCGGATGCTCGGGGCCGAGCGCCTTTTCTTGGATGGCAAGCGCGCGCTCGACAAGACGCCGCGCCTCTGCAAAGTCGCGCTTGTCGTATAGCAAGGCTGCAAGCTTGTTGAGGTTGTTAGCCGCATCAGGATGCTCGGGGTCGAGCCTCCCCTTTAAGCTCGCGAGGGCGCGTTCGTGGAGCGGCTGTGCCTCTGCAAAGTCGCCCCAATCCCTGAGCATGAAGGTGAGATGCTGGAGGCTCGCCGCCGTATCGGGGTGATCGGGGCCGAGCGCCTTTTCTCGTATCGCCAGTGCGCGCTCCTGGAGTGACCGCGCTTCTGCAAGGTCGATGCGCTGGTCGTGGAGCAGCGAAGCGAGATTGTGCAGGCTGCTTGCTGTGTCGGGATGCTCGGGACCGAGCGCCTTTTCTCGTATCTTAAGAGCGCGCCTATGGAGGGGCCGCGCCCCTGCATAGTCGCCCTGGTCATGCAGCAGGAGGGCGATGTTGTGGAGGCTTGTCGCTGTGTCGGGATGCTCGGAGCCGAGCACCTTTTCTCGCATCGCGAGTGCATTGCCGAAAAGCTGTGCGGCTTGGGAGTAAGCCGCGTGCCGGTGGAAATAGCTGGCTACCCGATCCAAAAGCTCTGGCCAGCCCGCAAAGACCGAAGCGTCATCAGGGCACCGAGCACGTCGCGCTAGTACATGCGGCGTAAGATGGTGACATAGCGGCCACGACCGCCAATCGCTGTAGCTCTCTTTGGGGTAAATCGCCAACAGCCGTGCAATCAGTCGCCCGACGGCATCCTGCGCCGAACCGTTTGCCTTCGACCGTACTCGTGCCACCACCTGAACGAGCCGATGCACGGTCACCGCCTGCGTCCCGTCGTCGAATGGATCATGCTTGACGAGAGATACTTCGTTGAGTGCAGCGATCGCCTCCCGCCGCTCAATCTCGTCGTCGATTGCTCCCTCGACCAGGAGCATCGGGACGCGCTCGGGCGCACACTGCGCGAGAAACGCCATCAGCGCTTCAGCCGCGGCGCACTGTGCCACTGCCTGGGAGATGGCAAGATCGACGGTTGCCGTGACGCTCCTGGGATAGCTTGAACCGCGCGGCACGCTGGCGGTTAGGCTTGACGCCTTTCCCGCATAGTCGTCGAAACGCACCTGTGTGCGCCTGCAATAAGCGGCCGCATGGTCGAGGGCGAGCGGTAAATAGCCCAAGGTCTCTGCCAGCGTCCTGGCGCCTAAAGCGTCGCTGCGTCCTGTGCGGCTCTGAAGGAAGGCTATAGCTTCGGCAGGCGGCAGCACGTCGAGGGTCACTTCATCAGCTATTTCGCGCCAGTCTGAGAAGCGCGACGTGATCAGAATCCGAGCCCCAGCAGATGGGAGCAGATCAGCAACTTCGTCAGGGCTCGACACGTTGTCGTAGACGAGAAGCCACATCGCGCGCAGCTCGGCGAGACGGCCCAGAGCCGCCCTCGCTGACTTCTCAATGTTGGCTTCATCTGCTGCCGTTGCACCAAGGGTCACGGCAAGGTTCGCGAGAGCACTCGAGAGCCCCGTGCGCGTCTCGGCTGGGCACCAACACACGCCTGCATAGAGCTTGCGATAGCGGTGTGCATATTCAATGGCCAGCGAAGTCTTACCTACGCCGCCCATGCCCTGTACCGCCGCGCGACCAACGGCCTGTGTCACCGCCGCTGGCTTGTCGTGCATGAGATTGGCATCGAGCCTGTCGAGTTCGTCTGCTCGGCCCGTGAAGCTCGCGATGCGTGGCGGCACCCCGATGAAGGGTCGTGGTGGCGGTGGTGCGGCCTGGGATTGACGCTCCGCTGCGGCGATAATGCGCCGCTTGCGCTCCGCAGGGTCTTTGACACCGACAAGGTCTTGAAACGGTAGGTCTGCAAGAAGACCACGCGGCGAAATATCCTCACAGCGCAGGACGATAATGTGCCGCTCATCCGGCAGGCTTTGCCCCTGCTCCGCCACGAAGCTCGCGAACTCCTTTCGGGTGTAGAACGAGGTTTCATAGTCAGCGCAATAGAGGATCACGAGGTCGCGTGAGTTCTTGATCCCTTCATGCATAGCTTCAACAAAGCTTGCACCAGGGCGGAAGTCATAGTCCTGAACGTTGACCCGATAACCGGTCTCAGTGAGAACGTTAGTGACCTCCTGCGCAACGGCTGCCACCGAGCCCCGACGGCTCAGGAAGAAGTCGTACCGCTCATTGTGAGCGACAGGCATTGCCGTGTGATCCCGTGCATCCTGATGGTCACCGAGAGTCGCGCAGGCATCTGAGCGCCTCTGAGAGTGCGCGTGGCTAACGAACTATCGACAACTGGCGCATAGCCCTCACCAGCTCTCCCAGCCTTTCGCGAAGGTTCGTCAGAGCCGGCGCGTTGCTCTGAGATGCGCGATGGGCGCGTCGTGTGATATTGGTGCTGGAGAGACGATAGGCTCCGTAGGAGACCGCAAGGGTTCGTCAGGCTTAACGTGGCTCGATGCATCGGACGATGCCGAAGGCTCAGGAACCGGACGGGGCTCGTTATCCAAGTCGCGATTGAACTGTGTAGGTCGCGCGGTCTCACCCGCAGCCTCTCTCGCGGCCTTTGCCCGCTCCTTGAGATTGCGGAGCTTCTCGTCGAGCGCTTTCGCCCGGGCACTCATCTTGGGCATGGCGGCGGGCGACTCTGGATAGGTTGGTTCCGACGAGACCGTTTGGATTGGCTCAACCGGTGTTGTTTTGGTCGGTTCGACCGGTACTGCTTGGCTGAGTTCAATCGACACTGTTTGGGTGGGTTCAACCGACACTGTTTGGGTCGGTTCCACCGGTACTGTCTCAGTCAACTGCGCCGGCGCTGCCTCTGTCGGCTCCACCAACATTGTTTGGGCTGGTTCAGCTGGCGCTGTTTGGGTCGGCGATTTCTCAGAATTGAACGTCATCCGCTGCTCGACAGTCGAGCAGCCCGAGCACTGCCACATATGATGCTCGTAACCAGGCACGAGCATCGTAGTATCCTTGGTTACCTGAACCAAGTGCATCACTGCGCCGCAGTCCAAGCACAGCATGACCGATGCCCTAATGGCCACATATCCTTGCAACTACGCGGCTGAAGAGGCCCGGAGCAGCACTGTGCTTCTCCTGAGCCTTTGATGCAGGCACGGTGGGCGGAGCCTCATGTATGGGCGCAGGCTCGCTGTCATCCTCACGACCATGTCGCGTGAACACTACCCGATGCTCTGTCGTATGGCATGCCGAGCAAATGAAAGTATGGTGTTCGACGCCTGGGACAGCGTCCCGGACCACGTTGGTCAAGACCATCAACTCGGCGCCGCACACTTTACATCTCATCGCTCGCACGCCTACAGAGTGCCCACCTCTGGTCCACAGCATAAACATGGCCATCATGTGGTGCGGGAATGTCCTATCTTGTGGACATGTCCCGCGCTGGATGCTCCACGTTCCCTTGGCACGGTGATCCACCCAGCTCATGCGGCGACGGCGGGCCGCGCCCGCGCAATGCCGCGTAGTGTCGTCACGCCGTCAAGCGCGCCGGCTTCTGGTAGAAATGGCCCGCGTGTGGATGCGCTTGGCAGACGAGGCCGACCGCAACGACGGGTAGCAGCCCTCTCTCAGTTGGAGCGGAAGCGCGTCAACTCGCACTGGATGTGGCCGAGGCGCTCGATGTCGCTCGCCAACTCCTCATCATTCATCACGCTTCGCTGGTTGCCAATGTCAATCCAAAGATCGCGTAGCTTGCTCAGGACAAGCCGCCGCTCTGGCTCTTGGGACTTATGCAGAGACCGCTCGCAATCAGCGGCCTTCTCGAACGGATCAACCGGAGCCATGCTAGTCTCCCGGTAGCAGTGCCCTCTCAACCGGGGCAACCGGGGCATCAGGCACGTGGTTCAGCGGGGCGCGGGCCATCTTGCCGACCGCGCCAAGCCTCGCGTCAAGAGACGCCGCCCCCGCTAGGAGCTGATTTGGGGGCTTGGTCCCGAAGCTGTCATTAAGCCGATGTCATTCGCAGAACGTAACGTTATGGAATGTCGAGCACGTAACCTTGATCAATAGATTTTGGCGCCAGAGAACTTGATCACCTTGGCCCAATTCTCTGTATATGCGGCGATGAACGTGCGGAAGTCTGCGGGCGAGCTTGCAAAAACCGTGTAGCCGAAGTCGGTGATCCGCGCCTTCATCCGCGGATCGGCAAGGCCCGCATTCATGTCCTTGTTGAGCTTGTCGATGATTTCGGCGGGTGTATTCCTGGGAGCGCCGACCCCCTGCCACCCGGTTCCCTCGTAGCCCGGCACGAAGTCGCCCACGGTCGGGATGTCTGGCAGCACATCCGAGCGGGTCGCAGAGGTCACCGCCAGGGCGCGTAGCTTGCCCGCCTTGATGTGTTCGATCGACGTAGCGAGGGTGTCAAACATGACCGGCACTTGCCCGGCAAGAAGATCGGTGAGCGCTGGCCCCCCGCCCCTATATGGCACATGAAGCATGTCCACGCCGGTCATCATCTTGAATAGCTCGCCGTAGACGTGCTGCGTGCTGCCGACACCGCCCGACGCCATGTTGATCTTACCGGGATTGGATTTAGCGTAAGCGATCAATTCGGGAACGGACTTCGCTGGGAATGACGGATGTACCTCCAAGACAGCCGGTCCACGGTAGATGCTCGCGACCGGCGCAATGTCGCGAATGAAATTGAAGCTGAGATTGTCGTAGAGTGCCACGTTCCACGCGTTATTCGAACCAATCATGAGGAGCGTATATCCATCGGGAGGTGCCTTCACTACCGCCTCAACGGCGAGATTGCCGCCAGCGCCGGCCCGGTTCTCGATGATGATTGGCTGACCGAGGCGCTCGGACAGCCATTGACCGATCAGGCGGGCAAACGTATCGACCACGCCACCTGGGGGAAAGCCGGCGATCAATCGCACCGGACGCGTTGGGTAGGTCTGCGCCCTTGCGGCCGACGACACGGCCAGCAGCGCGGCAGCGCCCCCCGCCAGATGCAGAAATCGACGGCGGCGAAGTTTCATGATGCCCTTCCAGAGCGGCTATGCGTTGCAGGTTAGTATTGCATCTCACATACTGCGAGGGCTTTATCCCTCGCGCAATGCCCGCTTTGGCACTTGTAGGACATTACCTTGTGCGGCGGGATGTCCGTAGCTGGGGAAGGAGACATAAGTGACACCAGAGCCTCGGGGCTCCCGACGTGTCGCGATGTGTGATGTGTGATGCCGCGTCAATAGCGCGTCATCGGACCATGCCCGCCACGCACGGTGCTGGCGCCGCACCCCTCAGTGAGCGGGTCATCGCAAGGATTGCCCAGGGTCGTGTCGAACCATTTCGAGCCGTTGCGCCCGTTGCTGTCGGGCCGGCAATCCCCTCCGCGGGGTTATCTCGAAGAGTGTTGGATTTATTTGTGCTCGACAAAGACTACATGACAGTCCGCCGGGCCTATGTTTTCAGCAGTGTGCGACCACGTAATTGGCACCTCCGTGGTAGAGCCAGCCTTGTTGGTGATGTCTCTCGTCGTACCGTCGGGCGCGTAAAGCCGGAGGGTACAGTCGTCGAGAGCATGGGCAACCGATGGGATCGGGTGTGAGTGCGGCTTGTCGTGCACGCCCTTGGCCCATGTCCCGGAAATCACGCGAATGTTCTGGTTCTTCATACAAGAGCTTATAGACGGAGGGGTCTGCGCGGAAGGTCGCAGGCGCGTTTTGAGCGGCAGCTGGCGACATGAATAGAAGTATGGCGGCGCCCGACAAAATCGTATTGAGGTGACGCATGATGCTGTCCTTTCGCTTCTCACGGCATTTTAGCAGCATAGCGCATTTTCCTCCATAGCTGCCCATCGGAGACGCTCAACTTTGCTGCAACGCCCAGCGCTTAGCAAACATCCGTCAACTCGCTCTGCGCTTGCGGTCCAGCCTCACTGGCATTCTCCCGGTACTTCGTGGTGTCTGTATTTGCCGCTAGCTCCGCCTGCGTCAAACCGGTATTCGTGGGGGTCGTAAAAACGATTGCTGTCATTCGCCCAGGATGGTCTGAGCGCCAGGCGCGCAGCGGGGGGTAGATGGATCGAAGGGATTTCGCGACCCCAAAGAAGCTTTACGACTACGCCGAGCAGACTGGCAACGTCTACCTATGGGAAGGCATGCTCGCCTTTGCCAAACGTCTGCGAGTGCTCTCGCCGGAGCAATATCAGATCGTGGATGTGCGCACGTCCCGTGGTATGCGGCGGGCAATGCTGTTCTCGAAGGCAATCCCTCAGGCGGAGCGGGACGGCGATGCGCCTATGCGTGAGGCCATGGCGATCAAACGCGCCCGATTGGAAGCCAAGCGGGTTGAGAGGGCACGGCGTGCGGCCGAACGGCAGGCCAAGCAAGCACGACGTACAGCCGAACTCGTTGAGAGGGCACGGCGGGCAGCAGCTTTGAAGGACAATCAGCAGTAGGCCCTGCCGTTCACGTCACCCTGTCGAGCGCAGCCAACGCCGTATCGGCGGTGCCGATGATGCGTGCAGGCCATCCAATTACCTCACGCAGCAAGCCGATGCGTGCGTACGGTCCTGCTGAGACGCAGACCGCCCTGGGGGTCGCGGGCCGTCGTGACGACCTCGCCAGTATCGTCCAGGGGCCGTGCCGAGTCTCATTAGGAGCCGCGCGGCTAGCCGGCGAGGCGTTGAGGCTGTACGATCCGGGCGTGACCCACATCCTCCATCAAGCCGGCGTCTCCCCGATCTATAGAGACCGCTTTGATTATATCGTGACTGAGCTGACAATTGAATTGAATTGCAATGAATTACTGCCCCGGCATGCGCCCAGGAGCGACATGTAGCATCCGCTCACCGGCAAAGAGCTACGGGCTTTACGCCGGTTGCAGCGCGAGCAGGAGCAGGGCCGCTACGTGTTCATGAGCGAGCGCGGGGCACCCATGAGCCCAGTCGGCTTTCGCCGCATGTTGGAGAGGCTCGGTAAGGCCGCCAAGATGGCATTTGGCGTGCATCCGCACATGCTGCGCCATGCCTGCGGCTTCAAGCTGGCAAACCAGGGGGTCGATACCCGATCGCTGCAGCACTACCTCGGCCACAAAAATATCCAGCATACGGTGCGTTACACTGAGCTTTCCCCGGACAGGTTCCGAGGCTTCTGGAAGGACTGATTGACGCTCTACGGGCCTCCTGGGCCGATTGCCGATTGGCGGGCCTTCTGTGGCCCTGTCGAGCGCTCCCGCCTGCCCCGATACCATCACCAAGTCCGGGCCGGCTACTGACCGCACAATCGAGCCGTGCTACCGTTATCTTCGCGCCCTCGCACGGGAGGGGCATATGAACATGGCACGACGCAAATTGCTGGCGGCGCTCGGCGGCGCGGTGGCGTAGCCACTTGCGGCGCGCGCGCAGCAGGCGACGATGCCTAAGGTCGGTTGGCTCTCGTCTGCATCCCCCGAAAATTCGGTTGCTGTGCCGTTTTTCAAGCAGGGGCTGGCCGATGTCGGTTATGTGGAGGGGCGCGACATTCTCATTGAATATGCTTGGGCACGCAGCCACCCTGAACTGTTTCCCTCCCTCGCGGCTGGTCTAGTAAGAGCAAACGTCGCAGTAATTGCGGCGGTAAGCGGTGCACCGGCGACGCGTGCCGCCATGGCCGCTTCCTCCACCATTCCGATAGTGTTCATCACCCCCGGAGACCCAGTGCAGCAGGGTCTCGTGAATAGCCTCAATCGACCGGACGCCAATGTCACCGGCTTGACGATGATGAACACGTTGCTGACGGCCAAGCAGATGGAGCTGATGAACGAAGTTCTCCCTGCTGGTGCTGCGATCGCTATCCTGTCGGACCCTAATATCGAAAACGAAGAACTCGAAAGCACTGCCCGGCTGGCTGGGCAGAAAGTCGGGCGTCGAATCGTTATCATCCCAACGGCCAGCGAGAATGATTTCGAAACTGCCATCGCGGCTGTGAGCAAGGAAGGCAGCGTCGGGCTGGTAGTCCCTGATCGACCACTATTCACGATCTACCATAATCAACTTGCGGCATCGATAGCCCGCGATTCGATTCCAGCCATTTTTCCTCCTGCCGACCTCTCCGCTTCGGGCGGCCTGATGAGCTACGGAGCGAGCACGTTCGATATGTTCCGGCGAGCCGGAGTGTTTGTTGGCAAAATTCTCCGAGGTGCCAAGCCGGCGGAGATTCCGGTTGAGCAACCGACAAGGATCACGTTGAAGGTCAATCTCAAAGCTGCGAAGGCACTCCGCCTTACACTTCCGCCGGCACTGCTCGTCCGCGCCGACGAGGTGATCGAATAATGAAACGGCGCGCCTTCATCACGCTGCTCGGAGGCGCGGCGGCCTGGCCGCTCGTCGCGCGTGCGCAGGAGACCCCCTGGAAAGGTGATGCCATCCGGACATATTATTGAGCCATGGACAACGATGTTCGCACCCACCCGCAGGAGCAAATCGGTAAACCGCCTGGCGCCGAACTTGAAACGCATGGCCTGGATTTACGAGGTAAAAGCGTTGCCGAGATTGCCTCGATACTTGCGAGCCCTCCGATCAGATGTGAAGACGGGACAGATGACCCGCTATCGCATACGCCTCCCGTTGAGAGCGCGTTGCCACCAGTTGTGCCAGAACCGTTCAGCCTCACCAACGCACCCTCAATAATCCCTCGGATCGTCGAACTACCTCCCATGGCACCGGGGATCGGATGTCCCAACGTCGATCTCAAGCCACTCAAGTCACGGCCGTTTAAAGTCGTCACGCGGTTTGGCCGCTTGTCATTCGCTGTGATCTTGGCGGCGATCGTTGGTATCGGCGTCATCCTAATGACGTTTCCCAATGAGGTGCGGAGGCAGGCGGGTGACATCTTCCTGATGGTGACGCCGCTCTTCGAAGGCTCGTCTCGCGCGAGGATATCGACTAAGCTGCCACGCCTCGTTGTCAAAGGCATAAGGGGTACCGTCAACGAGCCACTGCCATTGGGCGTTTCGCTCACGGATGTGCCTGGCGGGGACAGGATAATTCTGGCCGGCCTTCCCATCGGAACTAGCCTATCGACGGGTACGCCGCTGGGTTTGACCGGCTGGCAGATGTTGGCGCGGGACGTTGGAAATGCG
>Ga0306925_10006064_pt1 | contig 11197 bp, 5 predicted proteins | sample flu12Cox44000176_FD_203755 | JGI IMG/M metagenome (GOLD analysis project Ga0306925, IMG submission 203755) | Lab enrichment of tropical soil microbial communities from Luquillo Experimental Forest, Puerto Rico - flux8day.12C.oxic.44.000.176 (v2)... | ecosystem: Environmental > Terrestrial > Soil...
GTTGCTTTGTTCTGGATGCTCCCGCTTGCGCCCATTGCCGGGCAACAGACCGAACCCACCTCCCAAACAGGATTTGACGGACAGCCCGTTTCAGCCGTCGAAGTTGCTGCCGGGCCGAATGTGGCGGTGGACTCGATACGTCAACTGATTCGGCAGCAGGCCGGCCAGCCCTTCTCTTCCGAACTCATCAGCCAGAGCGTCCTAGCTCTTCAGCAGATGCATCAATTCCCTCAAGTGCAAGTCAGTATTGAGCCCGAACAGGCAGGTCTCAGAGTCCTGTTCATTCTGCAGCCAGCTTCCTACGTGGGAGTCGTCGAATTTCCAGGGACAGGAACGCGTTTTCCCTTCACCGCACTGGCGCAGGCCACCGGCATTCCCGACCAGTCGCCCTATTACGCCGCTCTTTTAGTTTCCGGACAACAAGGGCTGCTCGACTATTTTCACAAGCGCGGCTATTTCACCGCCCAAGTGAATCCGCAGATTCAACGGGACGACGCCCACCGCATCGTCAACGTCATCTTCGATTGCACGATGAAACAGCCCGCCAGGCTGCGCGCCATCCGGTTCACTGGCATCTCAGAGCAGGAAGCCGACGATGTGCGGGCGGCCTTGCGCAGTGTATGGGCGAGGCTCAAGCGCGTTTCACTCAAGCCGGGCCAGAAATACTCAGAGCCCTATATCAACGACAAGTCGATCGGTTTCATTCGTGACCGCCTGCGCAACGAAGGCCGGCTGACGCCCTCCGTGCGTTTGGCCTCCACGAATTTCGATCCCGGCTCGAATCGCGTGGACATCACCTTCGACGTCCTGCCGGGACCGAAAGTATCGGTACGAGTAGTCGGGGCACATGTGTCCAAGCACACGCTGAGGAGGCTGATTCCGATCTATGAGGAAGCCTCGGTCGATCAGGATCTGGTGGATGAAGGCGAGCGAAACCTGAAGGCCTATCTCCAGACCAAAGGGTATTTCCACGTGACAGCTGATTCCCACATTGATCGCCAGGAGCAAGTAGTCAATGTTGTGTACGAGATCAGTAGCGGCACCAAGCATCGGGAAAGCGGCGTCTACTTTAACGGGAACCGTTATTTTTCAGATCGGCAGCTGCAGGCCCAGGTGTCGATCAAGAAAGGTTTCCTGTTTTTGCGCGGGAAATACAGCGAACGGCTGCTAACTCAAAGCGTGAATTCTCTGAAGCAGCTCTATAAAGATCAAGGCTTTCCAGACATTTCGATTCAGCCGAAGGTTGAAAATTTCAATCCCGACGTGATTGTGACGTTCCATATCGTCGAAGGTCCGCAGGACACCGTTGGCACGATCCAGATTATGGGCAACAAGAGCGAATCCTTGTCGGCACTCACCAACAAATATGCACTGCACCTCAAGCCCGGATCGCTTTATTCCCAGAAGCTGATGGAAGCAGACCGCAACCAGCTGCTCGCGGCCTATCTCGACCGTGGCTATCAGAATGCCAATGTCCGCTCGGCCGCTGCTCCCGCACCGAACGAGGCCCACAAAATGAACGTCACCTTCACAGTCGAAGAAGGGCCCCAGGCGAGTATTTCGAATGTCGTTCTGTTAGGAGAAAAGCACACCAAACCGAGTTTCCTCACGGAGGTGACCAGCAGGCAGATCAAATCGGGCCAGCCGCTCAGTGAAAGCCGTTTCCTGCAAACGCAAAGCGATCTTCATGATCTTGGCATCTTTGACTGGACCAATGTGGAGCCGCTGCGTCCCATCGTTAATCAGACGAGCGAGCAAGTGGTCGTCAAGGTGCACGAGTCGCCGCTCAACACCGTGGACATTGGAGGGGGAGTGGAAGTCATCCCCCGCGGTGCCAATATTCCCGTCAATTCCGTGGCCGTTCCGGGAATTCCGCCGATCAGCCTTGGAAATAAATTCACGGTCAGCCAAAAAAGCTATATCGGCCCTCTTTTCACTTTCGGTTGGACGCGGCATAATCTCCGCGGCAGAGCGGAAACGGCCACCATCGGCACAGTCGTTTCCCGGCTTGACCAGCGGGCCTTCTTCAATTACACCGACCCCTATTTGCGATCCACTTCATGGAGCTCTTCGCTGACCCTTTCGGCGGAACGCACCACCGAAAACCCTACTTTCACGGCTCAGTGGGGCCAAGCCTCTTTTCAAATCGAGAAAGCACTGGACAAGAAACGCACCCAGCGTGTGATCGCTCGCTACACGTTCAACCGCACCGATCTGTCCAACCTGCTTATCCCCAATCTCGTGCTCCCCCAGGACCAGCATGTGCGGCTCTCCACCTTCGACGCCGTCTATGTCCGTGATACGCGCGACAAACCGCTCGATGCGCATCGTGGGCTTTACCAGACGTTCGATTTTGGGGTCACTGCCAAAGCGCTGGGAGCAAGCGCCAACTTCGTTCGATTTCTCGGCCAAACCGCCTTTTACAAACAGGTGACGCCTTGGCTCGTGTGGGCGACCAACTTTCGTTTGGGTCTCGCCAATCCTTTTTCCGGTAGCGAAGTTCCTCTGAGCGAGCGATTCTTTACCGGGGGAGCCGATTCGCTGCGTGGCTTTCCCGTCAATGGCGCGGGACCGCAGAGGCCCCTGCCGGTTTGCACGAATCCCGCGAATCCGTCGACATGCACGTTGATCAGTGTGCCGGTGGGAGGGGACATGCTATTCATCGTGAATTCGGAGGCGCGCTTTCCCCTGCCCATCAAGAGCGGGCTTGCCGGCGCCTTTTTTTACGATGGCGGCAACGTATACAGCGATATCAGTCTCCGTCAATTTACTCAGGATTTTACTCACTCGATTGGGGCGGGCCTCCGCTATCAAACCCCTGTTGGACCTGTGCGATTCGATTTTGGCTATCGGCTTACGTCCGTGCCCGGCGTACAGACAACTCAGTATTTCGTCACGCTCGGACAATCATTCTAATGTCCAGGAGAGCAGCCGCATGCCAGAGCGACGCCGCAGATGAGTATTGGACGATTCATAAGCCGCCTAATTATCACCATCGGCTCGGTGCTGTTGGGCGTCGTCGTGCTGTCGGTCCTCCTGCTGAACTCAACGGTCTTTCGCAATTTCTTGCGATCGGAGATTCGAAAACAGGCCATGCAGCGGTTGGGCCTGCGCGTCGATATCGGCGCGCTTGAAACCGACTGGACACGTCTCGGCCTCCAATTAAATGACGTTGTCGTTCACGGGAACGAAAACGCAGGCGAACCGCCGCTGCTAGAAGCAACAAGCCTTGCCCTGTCGGTTCGTTTCCTGCCCCTATTCGAAGGCCACGTGCACCTCGGCGAGCTAATAGTAAGGCGGCCCATCGTCCATGTGCGCATCGCTCGAGATGGGAGCAGCAACGTAGTGATTGCGCCGCATGCGCCTCGAGGTGGGGGTGATACGGTCGCCCGGATTTTCGATCTAAAGGTCGAGAACTGCGCAATTCACGGCGGCGAAGTCTATTACAACGACGCAGAAACCCCTCTAGACGCTGAACTTCACGACCTCCGGTTTCAGGCCACCTACCGTTCTCTGACGGGCAAATATACCGGTTTGCTCTCCTACGATAATGGGCGGCTTAAGACGGCCCGAATCAGACCTGTCGAACATGCTATCCGGGCAGAATTCGCGGCCGATCGCTCCGGGCTGTCTTTAGACTCTCTCAGTCTCTCCATTGGAGAGGCCTCCCGGCTGACACTTAGGGCCACGATTTTGGATTATGCAAAGCCGCGGATTGAGGGCGCTTACCAGGCCAATTTACTTCTCGATGATGTGTCGCGTGCACTGCGTCTGGGCGCGATCCCCAAAGGTGAAGTGGCCCTGGAGGGTCGCTTTCGCTACGACTCAAGCGCACCGGGGCCTGTTATGCGGGAGGTCCAGCTCGAAGGGAGCGCGCACAGCGAGCGGCTGAACCTGAAAAGCCCGCAGTCTTTGCCGGTGACGGGCGTCCGTGCGGCGTATGAATTGAAGGAGGCGAAGCTGGCAGTGACAGACTTCTCCGCAACCGTTCTGGGCGCCCAGGTCCGCGCCAGCTGGGAGATGGCGCGCGTAGATTCGCCGCGGCCGAGCGAACAGCTCGCGGCGTCGTTGCGCGGAGTGTCGCTCGCGCGTGCCGGCGATGCTCTAACGGCACGGGAGATGCAGAGAATTCCGATCGTAGGTACGGCCAACCTGGATGTCAACGCGTCATGGGCTGGGTCACTCGACAACGCCATAGCGCACCTTCGGCTCGCCGTTGCTGGCCCCCCGCAAGCCCTGAATTCTCCGTCGGTGATCCCTGTGAGCGGCTTGCTCGAGGCCTACTACGACGGTCCTCGTGATAGGGTGTCGTTCGGTCAGTCGTATTTGCAGACAACCAGCACAAGACTCAGCATAACGGGTATGCTGTCACCGAGGCCGTCAGGAAACTCGAATATCTCAATCGAGCTCACCAGCAGCGACTTGCGAGAGGTGAATTCGCTGGCTGGTTTGATCGAGAATGCCTGGCCCTCCCTTGAACAAGGCGCTAAATCGATCCCACCCCTAGGGGGCAGCGCCAGTTTCCGCGGTACCGTCACCGGGACGGCCAAAGATCCGCGAGTTCAGGGAGAGCTTGCCGCGCAGAACCTGAGCGTTGACAAAAGCCGATGGAAGTCACTTTCGCTGCACCTAGAAGCGGAGTCTTCCTCCATCAGAATCGAAAACGGAACGCTTGCTGAGAATCCGCGCGGGCAGATCACGCTCAGCGGAACTGCCGGTTTAGAACACTGGTCCATTGTCAGCAGCAGCCCGATTTCGTTCAACGCAAAGGCAGCCGACATATCCATCGAGGACGCGGAAAAAATCGCCCAACTGCACTATCCGATCACTGGAACCATGGCGGCGAACATTTCAGTGAAGGGGACGAAGGAGAATCCTGAAACCGATGGGACGATGACACTCACTCATGCCTCTGCATGGAACGAGCCTATTAACAGACTGACCCTCAACGCCCAGTCCAACCAGGGCACGATCCAATCGACGGCAAGGCTCGAGGTTCCCGCGGGAACCATCTCGGCGGAGGGCACCTACAAACTAACAAATCAGCAGTATACCTGTGAGGTGCATGGCCAGGGGTTGCAGCTTGAGAAAATTTCGGCACTCGAGCGGCTGCTGTCAGCGGGAGGAAAGGCCGAGCTTTCCGCCATGGGAAACGGCACGATTGAGGACCCCTCATTCGAAGCGAACCTGACGATTCCACAATTGCAGATCCGTGATCAAAGCATCTCGAACGTGGCCGCCCAAATCGGAATCGCGAGACATCATGCGACCCTGAAACTCAACTCAACTGTGTACAACGGCTCTGTTGAAGCGAAAGGCGATGTGAACATGACCGGCAGCCGATATGCGACCGTCCGCGTCGATGTTCGCTCGCTGCCGATTGAACACGTTTTGGCAACCTTTCTGACCACTGAAGATTCGAAAATTAGCGGCCAGACCGAGATTCATCTGAGTATGCAGGGTCCGCTCATGACTCCCGCACAGATCGAAGCGCACCTCGAGATTCCCACGTTGTATCTGGCCTACCAGAATGCGCAGCTCGCGCTCGCCCGGCCGTTGCGTGCGGATTATCGAAATGGCGAGATCATGTTGGCGCCCACGCAAATCCAAGGGACGGGCACGAATCTAACCTTCAGTGGTAGCGTTCCCATCCGGAACCCATCGGCGAGGTCTTCGTTATCCGCTGATGGATCCATGGACCTGAGCGTTCTGCGGCAGTTTGCGACCGACGTGCGCTCTTCAGGGCAACTGATTCTGCACCTGCGCGGCAATGGACCCTCTTTAGCCGGCGTGCACGGGCAATTCGAGGTGAGGAACGCAGTTCTCTCATCCGATTCGGTCCCCGTGGGCGTTGAGGGTCTCAACGCGCAAATCAATCTCTCCGGCACCCGTGCGGACATTGTGAATTGTGCCGGCTCAGTCGGCGGGGGAACGATTTCGGCGCGCGGCTTTGTTAGTTATGAGCACGCGGTAACCTTCAATCTGGCCATGAACGCAAACTCAGTACGAATCCGCTATCCCGAAGGTCTGCGTTCTATTTTGAGCGGCCAACTGAACCTCCAGGGAACGCCCTCAAGATCGAGCCTCACCGGAAAGGTTTTGGTGGACCGCATGTCGTTTACGCAGGCATTCGATCTCGCGAATTTTGCAGGCGATTTTTCACAGGCGTCGAGCGGAGCCACCCCTTCCCAACTCGAGCGGGGTATGCAACTGAATATCGCGGTGCAATCGGCGCAGAATCTAAACCTGACCAGCAGCAAGGTGAGCGTGGGAGGGTCCGCGAATTTGATGGTGCGAGGCACGTTGGCCGATCCGGTTGTTCTGGGGCGAGTCACGCTGACCAGCGGCGAAGTATTCTTCTTGGGCAAACGCTTTGAAGTGCAGAGCGGAACCGTCGCGTTTGCCAACCTTGTGCGCACCGAGCCGGTCCTGAATCTGCACGTCACTACCAGGATCGAACAGTACAACGTGACCCTGAGCCTATCGGGACCGATCGAACGGCTGAAAACCAGTTACACCTCCGATCCGGCCCTGCCGGAAGCGGATATCATTCACTTGCTGGCATTCGGGAACACCACGGAGGAAGCGGCGGCAGCGCCGAGCCGGGGGTTTGGGACAAGTGCGGAATCGGTGCTGGCGCAAGGCGTCAGCAGCCAGGTTGCGGGGAAAGTTGAAAATGTTACGGGCATTTCGCAACTGACCATTGACCCTCTGGCGGCGAATGTTCAGCGAAATCCCGGAGCGCAGGTGGCCCTTCAGGAGCGCGTCACGGGCAGCCTGCTTTTGACGTTCACTACGGATGTGACTTCGACGCAAGCGCAAACCGTCGAGCTGCAGTATCAGATGAACAAGCACTGGTCGGTCACCGTACTTCGGGATCAAAACGGCGGCTACGGAATTGACGTACGCTTGCACAAAGAGTTTTGAGGAACTCGAAAACGCATCTGTTTCAAGCGCAAGAGGCGGCGCAAGCATGGTCAAACTCAAACGTGCGTATGAGCCTGCGGCAGCATCGGACGGTACCCGATACCTGGTCGAGCGACTATGGCCTCGCGGCGTGAAGAAAACCGCATTACGCATCGACGCCTGGCTACAGGATGTGGCGCCGAGCACGGCCCTGCGGCAGTGGTTCAAGCATGATCGGAAAAAGTGGCCGGAGTTCGAGCGGCGATATATTCGGGAGCTCGATGCCCACCAAGAAGCGCTGCAGCCCCTTCTTGACGCGGCCAGGCGGGGAAAGCTCACGCTAGTCTACAGCTCGCATGACGCCGAGCATAACAACGCGGTTGTCTTGAAAAAATACGTCGAAGACAAGAGCCGGTAATCAAAAGCCGGGCGGGAGTCGGGCTTGTGCTGCGCTTGAGGAGGCGACGCAACATCCAGAAGCTTAGGCGCCCCACTGAGACAGCCCGCCAAAGAGTGTGTGTTAGGTGGTTGGCAGCAAGGGCAAATACGATGCCATCGTGATCGGCGCAGGGCCGAATGGGCTCGCCGCAGCGATCATGATCGTGCAGGCCGGGCATTCTGTTTTGGTGGTCGAAGGCGCCGACGTGGTTGGCGGCGGCACACGGTCGCAAGAGCTTACCTTGCCGGGATTTACTCACGATATTTGCTCTGCGGTTCATCCGCTGGGGGTGGGATCGCCATTTTTTCGTGCTCTGCCGCTGGCCCGCCATGGCCTGAGTTGGATTCACCCCTCGGCTCCGCTGGCTCATCCGCTCGACGACGGCTCCGCGGTTCTGCTGGAGCGCTCGATTGAGGAAACGGCGGCGAATCTCCGAGAGGCTCAGGACCCCTACGTTCGCTTGTTCGCACCGCTGGTGCGTGACTGGCCACGGCTTGAATCGTTGCTGCTTGGCATATCCTTGTTTCCTCATCATCCGATGGCCGCCGCGAATTTTGGATTTCGCGCGATGCGTTCGGCGATCGGTTTTGCTCATTCGGCTTTTCAAAGCGAACGTGGACAGGCTCTTTTCGCCGGCCTCGCCGCCCATGCCATTCTTCCCCTCGAGCGCGTGCCCACGGCGGCATTCGGAATAATGTTCAGTGTTCTGGCTCACACTGCGGGCTGGCCATTTGCCCAGGGAGGATCCCAGAGCATTGCGAACGCCTTGTGCTCCCACCTTGAATCGCTTGGCGGAGAAGTTGTGACTGGCCAACGTGTGCACTCGCTTGACGATTTGCCCGAGGCGCGCGCGATCTTGTGTGATCTCACTCCACGGCAGCTGCTAGGAATCGGATCGAACCGTTTGCCGGCGCGTTATCGCACAGAGCTTCGGCAATATCGGTACGGACCGGGAGTGTGTAAAGTGGATTGGGCGCTCTCACAGGCAATTCCGTGGCGCGCGGGACAATGCGCCCGCGCTGGCACAGTGCACTTAGGCGGCACGATCGCGGAAATTGCCGAATCGGAGCGCGCGCCTTGGAGGGGAGAGCATGCCGCGAGGCCATTCGTGATTCTCGCGCAGCCGACGCTCTTTGATCATTCGCGTGCACCTGCGGGTAAGCACATCGCATGGGCCTATTGCCATGTGCCGAACGGCTCACTAACGGACATGAGCGAGCAGATTGAGATGCAGGTGGAACGATTCGCGCCGGGATTTCGCAGCAGCATCCTAAAACGCAACGTGATCGTCGCGGCTCAAATGGAGACACACAATCCGAACCTCGTCGGCGGAGACGTCAACGGAGGGGCGGCTGACTTGAGACAACTGCTGCTTCGGCCAACTTGGCGTCGCTATCGGACGCCGGCCAGAGGCCTGTATTTGTGCTCGGCCTCGACACCTCCGGGGGGCGGCGTACACGGGCTTTGCGGCTATTTGGCAGCTCGCGCCGCATTACGCGATCTGTTTTGATAGGGCGAACCAGCTAGTGAGTCGTGCCGTCGCCCTTTGCGTACGTGCCCATTAACTCAGCCTCCTCAATCACCTTGCCCTCCAGCCCTGCTTTGACTTCCGCAGCCGTAGCACCGGGAGGCAGATCAAGTCTGCTTTTTAGCGCGTAGAGCCTCGCGAAATAACGATACGTGCCTGACCGGGGACAAGGCCCCATGTAACCAAGGTCGCCGGAGTCATTTCGGCCTTGCAGGCCGAATGTCATACAGTAGCCAGTGAGTAAAGCCGTCCTTCAACAGACCACGGCCGACGTCACTTTAGCTAAGTGTCTCTCTCGCGTGTCAGGGATTGCTACCCAGCCCCTCTCCGGACCCTCCGATAACGACCGGCAGGGACGAGTGCAGGCTGATGCGCCCAATCGTTCGATAATCGCCCAGACCATTCTTGGGCTTCTGCGTATGGTAACCGGCGAAGATCACTGTAATGTCGTGTTCATCGAACGACGCCCCGCTGGGTGCGTAGACGCGACCTGCGAAGAAACCCAGCGTGTTGCCAGCCACGGGCGTATTTCTAGGGATGGTGACTGGCCCGGTGCCTGGTCCGTTGGCTGGAACACCCTGTGCATTAACGTTCAGCGTCACCGGGAAAGTGGAAATGATTGGATTGTTAATTCCGTTGATCACTGCCCAATGAATGAGATCGCTTGATTCGGCGTAACCGATATAGTGAAAGGCGTCTGAATCTCCATCGACGCAGCCGCCTCCGGAAAACAGAAGACCAAAGCGATGCCCGGCAGCTCAAGGATGGTTCCCGCCGTCGCGAGCCAGCGGGTACCCGTCAACGACACTGTGCTGGGGTCGTTGAGGCCTTGGAGCGCTCCCAAGTCCGTGAAGTTAATGCCGTCGGTGGTCGAGGCAAGCCGAAGATAGGTGATGTCGTCGTTGACCGCGGTTCCGAATGGGTTGTTCACATAATAGTTCGCCCAGAACGTGTTGCATTGTGCCAATGCAGGCAGGGCGGTAGGTGGAGTTTTGTCCCCGTTCAGAATTTTTTGTTCATAGATGATTTCGAGCGGCGAACTGCCAGGAACAACGCCGAGGATGCCGTCCGGATTCAGCAAGCCGTGCGTGTGAAGCGGGGGTTCGGGCAGGTTCATAACGTCCGTCGAAGCATCGTCAAGGGCGGGCGCTCCGTTGAGCGGCAGGCCCGCGTCCGGTGAGACCTCGTGAATCGACAGATCGTCGACGTCAATATGCCCCGCCGCTCTCACCAGCGTGTACAGATAGGTGTGCCCGCCAATGCTGATCACAAACTGATGCCCTTGCCCGTCGTCCCCGGTGGTATCTGAATTGTCTGCGTTATTCGGGTCCTGGTCCTTGTCCCCATCTGCATCCTTAAGAAAATTGGTTGGGCAGTCGGTCCTGAGCTCGAGAACTTTCTGCTGAAAGTTCCAGGTTAAACCCGCGTCGTCAGACGATGCCGCAACAACACCCTCATCAGTGTCTTTTGGCCTCCAATCGAAGTAGCCTTGGAGGTGGTTTCCTTGACCGCTCACCACCGGGAAGTAGTAGGGCTCCATGCGTTCGGTTCCGGGATTGACATTCTCTCCGCCATTGCCGTTGCAGTAGCCAGCGGACTTGAGTCCGTTCGCAGCACCGGACTGTTCGAGTGTCCATGGCCCACCCGTTATGGTCGTCGTCGTGGGTGCGCCGTTCGAGGTCCATACTACCGGGCCAACCTGGGATCCATCCGGGTCGTGTCCGTGCGCTTGCGCGGTGAGTGCGATCAAAAAAACCCCTGCCAGTAACAGAAGCTGTCTATGCACGTGTGTTGTCCTCCTCAGGCGGCGCAAAAGATGGCACCTCTGGCAGGTACGATGGTTACGCAGAGTTAAAAAATCTGTGAATCATGTGTTTCCTTCTTGTCGCCCGGTGGTTCTCTAGGAGCGATAAACCGCCATTGGAGGCATCTTGCGGGTCACAAGAGTGTGGATTCTGCTCCCCATTCAGTCACTCCGGGTTTATACTCCCGCACCGGAATTCGGTGGACTGCCAGCACTTCCGACCCGGCTTTGGGTCACGGGGAGGCTCTATGCAATCGAGGGGGATCGCCCTAACAATCATAGGTCTGCTTTTCGTTTTGCCCAGCGCAGGACAGGACCAAGCTCCACCCTTGCCTCCTGCTCCCGCGAGCGCTGCGCCGCCATCACTGCAGGCGAATGCTGATCCGGGTTACGATCAGGCGCTTGCCGCTTGCAAGAATCCTGCGCACCCGGTGCCCCCCATCCGGTGGCCCGCAACCGGCCCAGCTCCACGCGATTACATGGTGACCGAAATTGCCGGCGTCATCGCCGGGGGACAGAA
>Ga0306925_10006066_pt1 | contig 11195 bp, 15 predicted proteins | sample flu12Cox44000176_FD_203755 | JGI IMG/M metagenome (GOLD analysis project Ga0306925, IMG submission 203755) | Lab enrichment of tropical soil microbial communities from Luquillo Experimental Forest, Puerto Rico - flux8day.12C.oxic.44.000.176 (v2)... | ecosystem: Environmental > Terrestrial >...
ATGCTGAACACTTCCAGCACATGGCCGGAGGGATGTAGCAGTTTCAGGTCGCCACCCTGACCGTGGAGGGAAAGGTACGTCCTGACGATAAAAGTGACGCCCGAACTGTCCAGCTGAGTCAAGTCGGTTAGGTTCAACAACACCTTGCGAACACCGCTGGCCACCAATCTTTCAAGATTGCTTCGCAACAAGTTGCTCTCGCCCTCATCGAGGGCCGATCTTCCCCGAACGTCCACAATGGTGACATCGGCAGATTCCCGAATTGAGATCTGAAGGCACACAACACACCTTCGCGGCTCGGTGGGCTCGGGGGTCTGTGCGCAGGATTATAGCACTGTGATCCTATCATCGCGGCCCTACGAACAGGAAGAGGCATTGGAGCAGGCGCCGGAGTTGGGGTTGGCGTTGGAGCAGGCGTCCGGAATCATTGTGTGCGGTGAAGCGCCCTGTCAATTCGACGTTCGGTTCCGGCACTGGACTTTCATTGCTTGCTGTATCAGTACTGTAACTGGCTCGTCGGTTATACCTAAGGTCAAGTCCTAGTTCAAACCTAAGCAACTTCGCACAATTCCGTGCTTGTCATTTTGGAAAAAGGAGGAGAACGTGGGCGGAGAAGGACGGGCGGGGCCGCGTTTCGGTCAGGTGAATGAGGTCGCGAACTCCGCCCGTCTGCGAGCTACCCAGCCCCGCACGGCGCATCATCGTCTCAAAACTCATGAAGCACGCAAGCGAGGCTCATGGTGCTTGTAATTCCGAGCGGGGAAACTAGTGGTTTGACAGTTGAAAGAATCTCCTTGCTTGCACCGGCGTTGCAACGCCACTTCCAAGCCGCTGAGTCTGCAAAACTTAAATCTGACTAGCCGTCACCCAAACGGCTGTCCGTTCACTTCGTTTCTCGACTTTCTCCTCGTTTTTCCTCGTCGAGCGCGTCCTTCGTGGCCAGCGCGAACCCCGGATTAAATGCCAGAGTCACTCCGAGGGGGTATCCCGGTTGTTTTTGCTGCTCGCAGATCCAGTTAGAACGACGCGGACAGTGATACGGACATCGCCAGGAAACGCAATACAATGAGCAGTTACGGGAGCACGTCGGGGTTTACTAGCAGATGCGCTTGGCCGGTTCTGATTGCGGAACGGTGAACTAGCGCCGAATGGTCGGCGAAGAGCACTTGCGTACTGGACTTGATTGTTTGGAACAAAAGAGAAGGGCGGGAGTAGAGGCCCGGGGGCCGTCGTATTTGGGGCTTTGGGCAAAGGCAGGCGCGACATTGGCCCTGTATGGCGCGTCACCTACATCCACATCAAGCCGGGCATGGCAGATGTCTTTTGGAAGGATTTTCGAGAAAACTTCAAAACACTTTTCGACACGTATAAACACGTATAAAAAGGAAGGCTGGATCACCGACTTTAAAGCCTTTTTGAACGATACCGTCGAACGCCCAGGAGATTGGGATGTTGCCATCGCCGTGCTGTATCCAAATTACGCCGCGTTCGACCAACTCGACGCCAAAGCCGGCGCCCTGGTCACCAAGCACTATGGTTCGCATGAGGCCAGATGGAAGCGGCAAAGAAGCGCACGGAGTCGCGGGAAATCGTTGCCAGCCATCTCGCCCGCAAAGTGACACCCAAGTAACTTGTAGGCTTCCGATTTTGAGGGGGCGCTATCTTTTGCGCTCTCCGCAACGAGCGGCCTTTGCATCCATGTTGCGATCGCGTACTGCGGCTCGAAACGTGGGGCTGAAATGTCCGTGAAAGTGTCCGTGAAAGTGTCCGTGAACTCCTCCGATCGAAGCAGCCGATTCAAATCTAGATTTGCAACCGTAACTTTTGGGATTTTTGCCTGTACACATGGCACAACGAGATGGTTGTCGCTCTTGAGCCTTCTTTGTGCGTTCCACGGCCATTCCAACGCGACTCCGTGTTGAGCAATCTTGACCCGGTTTGCGGCAGGCGATGAGAAATGAGAGGGGCGGATTTGCGCATGGTCAAACCTGGAGTGATGCAGTCCCAGGGAACATCTTCGCCCCAAGGTGGGGCTTTGCTGCAGGATTAAAATCAGACGCCACGTAAGGCTCGATAATACTGGAATACAGGAAGCGGCGAAGCATGTGAGTCGGGGGGAAGATGGCGAGGGGTAACCGAAAAAGGGGAGCGGGGACTATCTCCCCTGTCCGTTAGAGACACTATGCGCTCGAATCATAGACAGAAGATCAGAAGTACGCAATCCTTTTTGCTGCCACGTTGCTGTGTGCGAGGAAACTGAACGAACTGGACTCAGACAGGCCGAGCCCGGCGAAAGTGGCTGCGGTTGAGAACGCGATTAATCACGCTGCATTCATTCCGCCCCCCGTTCGATCAAGCGCCAAGGTTCGAGCTCCTTGGGGCAAATTGTTTCACGTCCTGCGATAGCTCATTTCTCCGGCCACTTCCTGTCTATGCATTCCAGACGGCCTTGGATAGTGGAGCGGCGCGACGGATTCGAACCGCCAAAACGGTTTGGTCAACCGCTGCCTTGCCACCAGGCTCTCGCCGCACCAGGATCTCTCATTGATTCCATGTTAACCATTCCTGAGTGGAGCGGCGTTGCCCCAGGGCAATTCCTATGTTGCGCCAGAGCATGTCCACTACAGGAAGCGCGTGCCGAGTGTAGTCTGGAGTTGTGCTCCCTCGCATTCACCCCATGCGGCTACGTCTGGTGCGGGAGCGCTTCGACCATCCCGATTACTGAACGAGGCCAACTCGAGTGGATGTGACTTTCCTGACATGCTAACCTCTGGGCGAGCAAGGTGCCGATGGACGAGCCAGTCCAACTTGTGCGTCTCGTGGTCGCCTCGCCTGGTGACGTCCAAAAAGAACGCGAAGCTGTCATTCGCGTCGTCGAGGAGCTCAACAGGGGCATTGCAATTGATCGCCGTCTGCAGCTGAACGTGATTCGTTGGGAGACTGACGCTTATCCCGGTTTTCATCCTGTGCCGTGGCGGCAAACGTCCGGGAGCAGGCCGAAAGCCGAATCTTGCAAAGCGGCTGCTCAAAGGCTTCACGCGGGACACGATCGCTCTCGCTGTTGAGGATCTGGACGTTAACACCGTGATTATTGGCCTGCTAAAGAGCAAGAGCGATAGAACACGGCTTGAAACGCTAGCCTTTCTCAGGGACACGCTGCACGGTCGGCCGGCGCAGAGCGTGAGCTTTTCTGGCGGGCTGATTCAAGGGCTGGTTGGTAGCCTATTTACAAGGTCCACACCCACGATAGCTTCAGCCCCGTTATAGACTGCGAGAGTCTCCCTCCAAACTGCCCGTCAAACGTAACAATCGTATTAGGCGTCGATACCGTTATACCATCGGGACCCGTTACAGACAGGTTCACAAAGAAAGCCGCATAGGCCCCAGCGAAGGCTCCGGTACCGATTGCATAGCCCATGTCAAACGCGAAGCTCCCGCATGGCGCCGTACACCCTGAGAACGAACCGCTTACCTGCCATTCTGCAGGGTAGACGGGAAAACCGTAAAATTCCGTAGGGAAACTGTCGGCCCATGCCGGGATGGCAAACAGAAGCAGAGACGCGAGAGCGATGAGTTCATGGTTTCTCTCTTTTGATTTTGTCGAACGTCTGTCGGCCACGGAGTATACTTCAAGTCTTGCCTTTCGAGCAGAACCGGTGATGTGGAGGTGCTTCTTTGGTGCACGCCGTTTTTTTCCACGCGCAGGGATGAGGCCGGGCCGAAGGCTTATTTCTTGAAAGGGTGGGGTGGGTCATTTTTTCGAGGGTGGGGTGTCTCGGGAAAGAGACCCGGCTGTTTTTAGGGAAGGATAGCGCCCTTCTGTTAGGGCGCATGACCCGGTTTACGTTCAGGAGGTACTCCACACACGCGGACATTTACACGGACACTGGCAGCAAGCACGCTGCAATCATCGAGTTGCCGCAGCACATCGGGTACACGACCAAACGCGTTGCCGCCAGCCCGCTCGCTCCAGATTTGGTAATACCCAAAAATCATACGGCCTACAGCTTATGACAAAATAATTTCAGCTCATCGCGCTCGCTTCGCTTGGCTGCGCTCTAGCCCGGTTTAAGGTCAGGAGGTTTCCGACGGGGTACCCCGGTTGTTTTGTAGCAAGGATCCAAACCCTTGTCTGCCGAGCTCCTGGAAGGGTATCGTCGCCGCGACTCTTAATCGGTTGCCCGTAGGTTAGAGTGGTCGGCTCCGGGGTGGCAGCCCCGGGGCTTTTCCCTCAAATTCCCTGACAAACCTTGACAATGCAAAATAAATATGCTACACGTAGTGGCATATGAGCCCGCTATCAACAGTGCAGGTTGCCAAAGCTGTTGGCGTGAATCGTGTAACGCTGGAACGCTGGCTATCTGGTGGAAAGCTCAAGCCGCCAAGGACGATTCGAATTGGGGGCGGTATATTCCGGCAGTGGACGCCTGCCGATGTAGAGCGGGTTCGCAAATTCAAAGAGGAGAATTACCGCAAGGGCCGAGGCCGCAAGCCGAAGCCAAAGCGCTAGAAGCCAAGCGGGCCACCGCGTAGCGTCAACTACTCGGCAGCCCTAATCACCAAGGAGGAAGAATCTCCCATGGCAACTGCAATCAACTCTATCCCGTTTGCTGTTCCTCAGGAAGTTTCCGGTCCAAAGATTATCATCGGTTCACGCCTAATCCGCGCTCGCCGGCGAAGCATGACGTTTCTCACGCCAGAGGAAACGCTCACACTCTTGAAAGCAGCACGGGAGCACTCCATCCGCGCATGGGCAATGATTTTGCTTAGCTACAGGCACGGGATGCGGGCGAGTGAGGTTTGCGGGCTCAGGCTGGCCGATGTTGACCTAAAAGCTGGGTCTATCACCATTCGGCGCCTCAAAGGTTCGCTGCAGACCACCCAGCCGCTATTTCCGCACCGTGGTCAGCCGTTGCTTGACGAATGTGCTGCGCTCCGGGCCTGGCTCCGTGCGCGTCGCGCCGATGGCTCTGACTTTCTGTTCACCTCGCAGAAGGGCGGAAAATTCGACCGGACTGCGTTCTTCCGGGTCTTCCAGGCGATTGCCACCACCGCAGGATTGCCAGCCGAGAAAAGGCATCCCCACTGCCTCAAACACTCATTAGCGTCACACCTGGTTGCCGGAAACGTCAACCTGGCCCTCATCAAACAGGCTCTCGGTCACCGCTCAATCAATAGCACCATGCTCTACGTTGGCACCACGGACGCCCAAGCAACCGAGGAAACTTCGCGGGCTTTGATGGGCCTCTACTAAAAATGCAACATTACGTGTGGAGGAGGGGACTTGTGCGGTGTCGGCAAGTCCTCTTTTTTGTGAGCGGGCACCTCGAGAAAACGCAACAGAACTACGGTTTCGTTGCAATCAACCGTTTCCGCTACTGCTGCCGATCACGCTCAGTGCCTGCGAATCGCTGTACTAATCAATTCACCGGGATGGCGGTACTGGGTGGCTGAAGATCAAAAAACCGCAACTACTCGCAAGCGGAAGGACGGCACGAGCTGCTGACGAAGGTAAGCGCGCCTAAGAAAGAAAGGGCGGATATTGCGTTCCATTGCGTAGTGGTCAGGTTTGTTTGGAGCGCCAGGCTCCGCCCGGGCGAAGGGGGTATTGCCTAAATGGTACGGATTACAGGTTACAGGTTCGTGACGAAAATATTTCACTCCATCGCGCTCGTCGGGTTTGGCCTTATTTTTTCCGGTCCGACTGTCGGATAATTCCTTCAGGAAGCCGAGGGGAAACCACATGGGCGCGGGACGACCACCGAAACTTACCAAGTGGACGCTTACAAACGCTTTAGAAGATGCTCGAAACAACAGCAAGTCTGTTCGCCAGGTTGCGCGTGAATTGCATGTAAACCCCGACACGATCTATGCCAGTGCGAAACGTTTTGGGATCGATATTCCATCGTTTCTTAGGGATTTTTCAGCTAAATGCGACGAATTTGCGCCGAATAACGGAGAATTAGGCCAAGTTCTTGATGTAACGCCAATTAGTGAGCCAGGGCGTTTGAAGGCTTGTCCCATTTGCCATAAGCCGATGCCACACACTCATGCGGTCGATCCGGCTCATCATCGCATGGCACGTTCCCAAGGCCCGAGCTTTAACATCGCAATGTCATACGCGCCGAAACGTAAGGGCGGGTGAAATCAAAGGGAATTTGAAGCGGCTAGCGGCTGCGGTAAATTTTACGCTGATAGCGTCCCTGTCGGATGACGTTACTTCTCTTTCCTTTTTCGCTCTGCGCGTACTTCTTCTGCCGACATTGCCTCGAACACGATTGCTGTGAGTGATCTCCGGCCGCGAACCATTTGGAGCAGTTAGGAGCATTACACTTACACTGCCTAATTCGCCAAAGTTCCCCTAGTTCCAGCAAACTCAGTACGTATCCCAAACCATCCCAAGTGTCGCGCTTGGATTTGATGCCCAAAATATAGCGCCCTGACGACAGTTTCAAAGTGGTGAGCTTACTGCCCCCCGACATGGGGGGCCAGGCTAAAGTCGAACGGGTCCATGCGACATCCGGGATGGGATTTCGATGCAGCTTTTGACCCTCATCCCAACTTGGGTGGATATGCATGTCCACTCGAATTCCATGCAACCCATGCCTTAGGCGTCGGGGCACGCGTCGAAGTAATTCATCTTCGCTCACGTCATGGGGCAGGTGGGGAAAATCCTCTTCTAACCTGTCTACGTTGTACCAACTCACGAGGTGCGCGACTTCTTGGGCATCCGCGTCATCCATATGCGCGTTGAGCCAATCCACCAACATTTCTGCGTAACGCACGCCTAGTTTTTCCACCGTCAGTTACTTGATGATTACTCCTCATCGTAGCACGATTGCCGAGAAGTTTGAAATTCAGAAAGGAGCAACCACGAATGGCGGAAGTAACCACCTCCGAAGCTGTCCGCTCATACGAAGTCCACCCAAACGTCCTGAATCGCCTCATCCTCATGCGCCGACTGGAAGCACGCAAGGATGAAAACGGCCGCTGGCTTATCAGCAAGAGATCGCTTGAACGCTGGAATCGTACTCGCGTTCGGAGAGCGCCGAGACCACAACAGAGAGTTTCTGGGGCTCATGCATAGAAAAGTTTCGTCTGAAAAAGTTTGGGCCGGGATGGAAGCCCCGGCCCGGAAAGGTAATGTGTGAATCAGACAACGAAAACAGTACAAGAAGTCGCTGTAGAAAATCAAGCCTCCTCACGGCCGCTCGAAAATCAGGAACGGAAAGTCGGCTTCGAGATCGTGCGCTCCGCCAATCTCACCAGTCGATTCTTTCATGGGCCGCGACCCAGGCATCAGTTCCCAGTTTGGGATGAAAACGAAATCTGGGCGCTGCGCGTGGCGCGTGCAATGCGATGAACGAACGCCGCACAGAACACGATTCCGATGCGCTCCGTTTGCTGGACCGCTTCATGCGGATTCCACAAACGACACCCGATAGTGGATGGCCGTCAACTGCGGAACTGCAAGCCGAACGGGTTTACGGTCTGCGTCCCGTTAACAGGATCGGGGACTTGAAGAAGGGGAAGTACAATGGCCATTGCTACGACTTCGAGATGACCTCTTGCGGTCGCGGCGAAAACCGCTGGCGTCTCCACTGGCCGAACCGTCCAGAGTATCCCAAAGACGAAAAGCAAATCGTCTTACCGGTTGCTGGCGCTACAGAAATCCGACAAGAACGGCCTCCCACTGAGCCCGATTTCATGCGACGGCGACGCCTCGAAGCCGAGCAGGCCGCACCCCTCTTCGCAAATGCGGGGACGCTCGAATGAGTGAAGGATTTTACAAACGTCGCCGAGGAGTGCTCGAGCACATCGATGCCGGTACGATTGATTTGCTGGATGATGGAATCCACGACTACCTGAGCTTAAAAGCAAACTTGGTGATGGGGAGCGGCTACAAGTTGCCCGCTGGCGTGGTCATGACTTCTGCGGCAGCTTTACGCGTCAAGTGCAAGTGCTTGTCGGAGCGCACCATCCAACGTCGCTTGAATCACATGGAGGCGATTGGCTGGCTTAAGTTTTCGCCGTGGCGCACCCCGGGGAAGCGTGGCAACTACGTGGTGGTGATCTGTCGGGCAAGTGTCCACGACTTGTCGGGGAACGAGTATAGGGTAAACGGCGAAAAAACAACGGATTGGCGTCGTCCGGTCTATGAGCCTGCCGGTGATGAGTCGGTGAGCTGTCCGCCATCTGTCGGGGAGGTGTCGGGTAATAGAGAAATAGAGAATAGAGAAGGGAGAAGGAAGAAAAACCCCGCGCCTTCGGCTCTGCGCTCGCTCGGTACCAAGCTCACCCCTTTAGAGCAGAAAACTCAGGAAGCAGCCTTCGAGATTTTCTGGGGAGACTGGCCCCTCAGACAAGGCAAAGCAGCCGCGCAGGCGGCGTGGCAGAAAATCCCGATCTCAGAATACCCCGCAATCACGGCTGGACTAGAGAAGTGGCGCAACTCGGAGCAGTGGGAGCGGGGCGTAATTCCCCATCCCGCGAATTGGCTAAACGGAAAGCGCTGGCAGGACGAAGACATTCCTCAGTTTGGAGAGAGCAATGGAAAGCAACCAGAGTCGTTTGCAGAGCGAAACATCCGCCGAGCGGAGAAGGAACTTAGCGAAGTCAGCCGACGTGCTCAGCAAGTTCTTCAGAAGGTGGGCGGTGATCTTTCCGAATCATCCAACCGGAAAGCAAGCGGTCATGCTCTACCTAGAGGCATTGAACGATCTCACCCCGGACCAAATTGAAGCGGGATGCACTGAGGCGACGAAGGTTGCCGAACAATTCCCGAAGCCTGGCCACATACGCGCCGCAGTTCCCACGGTAGACCGCGTTTTCCTTGGTCCTCCTCGATTGACTTACCCGGAGGTTTCACAAGAGGAGCGGGAATCGGCACTGGAGTATTCCGCCGCACTGCGTAGCGTGCTCGCAAAAGCCCCTTCAAAAGCGCCAGAGGAAAGGAAAAAGAGGCTCAATCCACCTCCGTCGAAGTTCACAGTTGAACAGCAAAGAGAGATTCTCCGCACGAAAGGCTATCTATTAAGAGAGGGAGGGAATAGCCGTGCTGCTAACCGTCCAGCAAAGCTACGCACTACTGGCAAAGTTCGGCTGCTACATCAAGGAACTTTGCGACAAGTGCGGTAGGGGTATTGGCCCGGTGTGTTACACGCGAATGGGTGAGACTGGGGTGTGGTGTTCACGACAATGTCGGGATGGAGTAGAGGCACGCGAACCAAGAACCTGTAAGCACTGCAAGGCAAGACTCCCTGAAAACAAGCGCCGCGGGGCTGCTTTTTGCGACGACGCCTGCCGGAAAGCGGCTAGCCGAAAGGATGATATCCCGGACCTAAAATTATCGCGGACAAAACCGTCGATTTATGGGCGTTTTTGCACGTTTTCTGGTCCAGGTGGCTATGGGGATAGCCAAACGCCCTAAAACAGCAATATCGCGGACAGGAATCGGCCGCCAAGAGATTTTGCACAGAACGCGTAAATGAGTGCCACTACCCAACTCGACAGCATGATAGAGTCCGCTCGGGTATTGGAGTCATCGGGTACAGGAGACTCGATGGCTTCCAAGCGTTATCAGCAAGGCTCGATTCGTTTCAGCAAACGCCGCAATGCGTGGGTCGTAAGATACCGGGAGGACGTTATCCGGCCAGATGGCACAGTGGTACGGACGCGACCGCAGCTCGTTTGGAGCAAGGCCGAAGTCCCGACGCTCCCCCTTGCAAAGCGGCGCCTCGCAGCAATTCTCAACCGCATCAACGACTACGCTTACCAGCCGGCGCGGATTGCAACCGTGTCGGACTTCGCAAAGCAGTGGCGCGAGGAAGTGCTTGTGAAGTTCAAGCGGTCCTCGGCGCAGGCCGGTAAATCCCACCTCGATTGTCACATCATCCCCAAGCTCGGCAACCTACGTCTTGAGCAGCTCGGGCCAGAAAACCAGCAGAAGTTTGTCAATGCCCTGGCTGGGTGTTCCAGAAAGACGGTCCTTAACGTCCTTAGTACCTAAATCCGGCGTCAAACTCTGTGTTTTCATGCAAAATTGCAGGAAACTCGAGTTTTTCTCCCACGATTCTTGCAGCAGTCGATGAAGTTTGAAGAAAGTAGCTTTAGTCTTCCAGCGGCTTTAGCCTGTGAACGCGATGTAAGATTTTGTCTCCCCGCATTGCAATGAGGGGCGAATTGACTAACCGGAGAGTAGGTCGGTTTTGCGGACGTGTAAGTTCGCCCGGCAGCCAGAAGAGTCTATTCCGGAGTTTTCTCAAGGTTAGACTTTGCCACTCCTCGGGTAGACACGTTCGTTGAAAAGCCGTGACCAAGTTGTAGGCGAACCGAATCACTTCCAGATATAGGGCGTTGGCTGCAAAAGCACGAGTCGGAATCTTCGTTAACGCATAGTCCTCGCGAATCTCCCGGATGCGTCGCTCCATTCCGGCGCGGCCATCGTAGAAGTGCCACACCCCGGTCGGCGTCAGCGACAGGGTCGTGTGCCAAGCTCGATACACATAACGTCCCATGGTAAACAAGGTCGGCTCCGGATCGTTCTCCTTGATCGACTTCCTCGCCACAATGCAACGCCGTGCGTGAGGCCAGCCGTGGGGACGGTGCTCAAATTCCGCCATCTCCCAGCGCGAATTCATTGGCTCATAGCGCAAACCTTTGAGCGCGCGCTTGAGGGAGGGGACCATGCGCGCAACCACAGAATACTGGGCTAAACGCGCTTCCAACATGTCCAAGATTGGCCCATAGCCGAAGCCAGCATCGGCTCGCACGCGAAGCTCCCGGATATCTGAAGGGGTGGAGAGAAAACAACAGGCCAGAAGTTCCTCGCTGCCTGCCCAGCTGCCCGCATCGCCGCGTCGCAGTTCGACATCCCAGAGGAACGCAGAGTTTGCTTCCACACAAAGCAGCGGATCATAGGATCGCTTACCTCGATAGCGCGGGTTGTAACCAACCTCAGCGCCCTCTTGGTGACCAAATGAAGTTACAACCGTGCTGTCCAGATCGAAGATAAGTCGCGAGCGATGCTCCGGCAAGTGGATGAACTTTTTGAGCAGCCGATCATTGGCACGGTGTAATTGCTCGCGGAGATGAGCAGGGGCGTTCAGCAGGAATCGCCGTAGAGTCTGTGCATCGGGAAAGCTGGGCAGGCCCGTCAGGTGCTGAAAGGTCCCATTCGAACGGAGCAATGACGC